>Ga0315315_10003278_pt1 | contig 14879 bp, 14 predicted proteins | sample M140m3416metaG_FD_203699 | JGI IMG/M metagenome (GOLD analysis project Ga0315315, IMG submission 203699) | Ammonia-oxidizing marine archaeal communities from Monterey Bay, California, United States - M1 40m 3416 | ecosystem: Environmental > Aquatic > Marine > Intertidal zone | place: USA...
AACGAAGTCGGAAAAATTGATTTGGTAAATGAAACTGTCGGGTCAAAATTTTCGGATTGTCCAATATAAAGTAATTTTTCTAATTCATTAAAAAGCATTAAATTACTTTATTTGATAGATCCATTAAGTGGTTACAAGGTTATTTTATAGCAATTAGGTTGACAAAAATGGAAAGCTTAGCACCGCTTATTAAAAATATAACTTTAGACCAACTTAATCGTGATCCTTATCCGGTTTATAAGTACTTACGCTGTAATGTGCCTGTCGCACGGATTAAATCAGTGGGGCGTACCTTCATTACCAAAGCTGAGGATACAAAATATATAAAAGATAATCCCAATTTATTTAGTTCTGATGATCGTAAAACACCGATGAAACGTGCTTTTTGGGCACATACCCTAATGCGAAAAGATGGTCGCGATCATATGCGTGACCGAATGGCGATGGCACCAGCCTACGCACCAAAAGTTATTCAAAATGATTGGATGCCACGTTACGAAGAGACAGCAAGAGCATATGTAGATCAATTACCTAAGGATGAAATTGTTGATTTCTTTGAAGTTTTATCTGGAGCATATGCAGCGCGTGGCTTAGCATTTTTACTGGGTTTAGAGGATGCAACTGATGACGAAATGATTGAGTGGTCTCAGGCATTAATTAACGGTGCTGGTAATTTTGGTTGGCATCCGAAACCTTTTGAGAGAGCAGATCACGCGAATGAAGAAATCCACACATTACTTGATAGATTAAAAGGGTTTTATCAAGCTAATCCGAATAATTCGGCGTTTTCAGTAATGGTAAATGCAGATGACCCCATTCCGGAGGAACAAATGTATGCCAATATCAAAATCGCAATTGGTGGGGGTATAAACGAACCACGTGATGCCTTGAATACAATTCTCTATGGGTTGTTGACCAATCCGGATCAACTAGAGGAAGTAAGGCTTCAAGACGACTGGGTTAAGGCGTTCGAAGAAGGAATAAGGTGGGTGGCGCCTATTCAGGTATCAGCGCGTGTAGCAATACAAGATGTAAAAATTAGAGACTGTTTTATTCCTAAGGGCGATACATTAATGACTATTCAGGCAAGTGCTAATTGGGATGAAGATCTTTTTGAAAATGGAGAATTATTTAATGTTTATCGTCCAATAAATACACATCAGGCATTTGGTAATGGCCCACATTTCTGTATGGGAACACATGTTGCACGTAGAGCGATCGCCCATGTTATGTTACCGTTATTATTCGAAAAATTTCCTAATATGAAAATTCCTAATCTGTCCGATGTAAAATGGTATGGGTTCGGTTTTAGAGGTCCAATTCAATTACCCATTTTATTGCAGTAACTCATCTGTTTGAGGAATTTATCAAATCTTAAAGTAATTTATTAACATTTTACTAGTCCTCTAACTAACAGAATCTCATATAGCCATTGGCGCTTTTATACTTTCTAGTGGGCTATAGTTTTCCAGTACGTAGTCTTTTGGAACAGTTTTTAATAATTCATTTAAATTTTTAAAATTTGGCATTGTTAAATTGGGTAAATTTTGTGGTTCTCTTTTGAGTTGTTGAATTACTTGTTTCTTATGGTTCTTATATATGTGGCAATCTCCTCCAACCCAAACAAATGACCCTAATTTTAAGTCACATATTTGAGCTAACATGTGTGTTAATAAACTGTAACTGGCAATGTTAAACGGAACACCCAAGAACATATCAGCACTTCTCTGATAAAGTTGACAGCTTAACTTACCATTCATGACTCTAAATTGTGCTAAAGTGTGACAAGGCGGTAAGGCCATTTCATTTATTTGATTGGGATTCCACGCGGACAGTATCAACCGTCTACTATTGGGATTTATTGAAATTTCATTTATCAACCAAGCTATCTGGTCAGTCTTATTTTCATTTTCACCATTAGTTCCATCGAAATGTCTCCATTGATGGCCATAAACAGGACCTAATTGCTTTACCAAATCATCATTAGTATACCCAAGCTCGACGCCTTGCGCATCAGCATTTGCAGTCCAAATAGTTTTTGTTCCAATTAGGTCGGATCGATTTTTGGAAAACGTTAATTCTGCTAATCGTCTTTCATCTGTACTACCCTCTAAGAACCACAGAAGCTCTCCTATGACACTTCTCCAGGCCAGTTTTTTGGTAGTGACCGCGGGAAAACCATTTTGAAGATTAAACTGCATCTGGTAGCCAAATACACTGATGGTCCCTATTCCTGTGCGCTCGCTTACTTCTTCGCCGTTGTCCATAATATACTGTAGGGCGTCTAAATATTGTTTCATTTTTTGCACCAGATATCAAAATTTACATTACCAAGTTCACTACTTTGTTTTTTATAATAGTCTTTCTCTATTAAGTTTCTTGGTAAAAAAGTATCGCAATTATAAACCCCTTTAATCTTACTCAAATGAAATTCAGTTATTATATCCAGTAACCCTTCGATTAATTTAGCGCCACCAATAATCCAGACATCTTTACTTTTTTCTACTTTCAAAAGAATCTGATTAATTTTGTTAAATTTAACAAATTGATAATCAGTTGTACCAAGCTTTTTTGTACTACTAGTGACGATTATATTTTCTCTTCCAGGTAAAGGTTTAAGGGGTAGACTATCCCACGTTGACTTACCCATAACTATAACAGCTCCTAAGGTATTATCTTTAAACCATTTGAGATCTGCTGGATTATGTGGCCAAGGTAATTCACCATCTTTGCCAATCCCCCATTCTTCGTCACATGCTAGAATTGCTTTTATCATTTTTGCCTTCTACCTTGCCTAAGTTCTTCCTAAAAAATCTAATTAAACCGTGGAATAGTTCTGTCATAGATACCATGAAAAAATCAAATATTTTATATTTTTTTTATAGTTGGTAGTTCTATGGTCGATAGTACAAAAAAATGTGAAAGGTTTTAAGACTGAAAACATAACACACGTTGAATATAGGCATATTTATGATATACTTTATATACTAAAATAGGAGAGGCTTAAAATAGAACATCCTCAGAGTTTAATCGATAATGGTTGAGAAATGCCCGGGTCGCAAGAAATGACACTTGGCTTTGCTATAAAAACCGTCCGTCTGGGGAAGATCGAGATCGATAGGGTCGGCAATACTTTGGAGACACCAGATGAGTGATTGGAAAAAAGCCTATCGAAGTTTTTACTATGAATCCGCTGATGATCCGGACGATATTGTGTTGGAGTGCAAGCGTACGGCGCTTCTAGTGATTGACATCCAAAATACCTATCTTGAGCCTGATGACGACCCTGCAGAGGCCACGCGTTGGCAGCCGTTTTATGATCGGATGAACAACATCGTCATCCCCAATAACGCCAAACTGTTGAAATGGGCGCGGGAAGAGGGGATCGAAGTGGTGTTCGCCCGAATTGCCTGTCAGACGCAAGATGGTCGCGACCGATCTCTCAGCCAGAAGAAACCGGGGTTCAACTATTTGCTTTTGCCCAAAGACCGCAAAGACGGTCAATTGGTACCTGAGTTGTCCCCTCAGGGCGATGAAATTGTGGTGACTAAAACCACCGATAGCGCATTGACCGGCACTAATCTGCGGTTGATGTTACATAACATTGGCATTACCGATGTGATTGTTTCAGGCATTTTTACTGACCAGTGTGTCAGTTCAACTGTTCGTTCATTGGCTGATGAGAGCTTTGGTGTGGTTGTCGTGCATGACGCTTGTGCGGCTGCGACAATGGATCTGCACGAGAAGGAACTGGAGATCATTAATATGATTTATTGTCATGTTGTCGGTATGGATGATCTACCAAAACTCTTACAAAGATTCTAGATGACTTGTCCTAATGTCTGATGGTTTTGATTTAAATGGATAATGGATTGAATGTAAAAGTAATTAGGTTTTTTTATAATGGTGTGATTAGTACCATCCGCAACGTCTCTATCGATAAAAACTTTAACCTCACTATCAGACGCTAAATGTTTATTTTTAGCATTTAAAGCTGACGTTTGAGTGAGGATAAAACCGATTAAAAAAAGCTGTGATAAGTAGTTTTTGCATGAATATTTATAGCAGTTTTTTGTCAAAATTGGAAGGAAAAAGAGGTTTATTTTGGCTCTTTTTACTCTCTAAATAAATACTTATTTTGTATAATATTTTACGAAAATTCATCGAGATGTTTCGGTGCTCATCTCGGTATATTCTTTCTCTACTAAGGGAGTAGGTCTCGGCGACTGCCAATTCAACCAGAATCGCAGTATCCTTTTATTTTTTTTGGATTGTGATATGTACGTTTGAAAGGCAAAAAGTTGGGGGGCCAATGCTCTTAGCTCAGTTCAATATTGGAAGACTTAACAGCGATATTGGCGATCCACGCTTGGATAATTACATTGCTGCAGCAGAGGTCGTAAATAAAGTTGCAGAACGTGCTGAAGGCTTTGTTTGGAAGTATGAAACAGTGATGGGTGGAGGGACTAACATCGTTATCGATGCTGATCCCCGAATAGTTGTAAACCTTAGCGTATGGCAATCTCTTTCAAGTCTAAAACATTTCGTTTGGAAAACCTTACACACAAAGATTTATGAGCGCCGTGCAGAATGGTTCACGCCCATGGAAAAACGTTCGACGGTTCTTTGGAATATCTCAGATAATGAACGGCCTGATATTCCCACCGCAGTCAAACGTTTAAACCACTTAAGAGAAAACGGTGCATCTGATTACGCGTTTGACTGGGAATACGCAGACAATTTAAAGTGATCTTGCTGTAACTAAGTATTTTATACTCTATTTTAAGTAAAATAATTACTAATATTGATACAGTAAGCAAAAAGTTTTGTAACCCATTTGTAACCCAAGCAAAAAAAAAGCTCAGCATAACATGTGCTAAGCTATTGATTTTATTGGCTCCGGCGGTAGGGATCGAACCTACGACCAATTGATTAACAGTCAACTGCTCTACCGCTGAGCTACGCCGGATCATGCCTTGAATATTATAGTCGTCAAAAACAGATAAACTTTGAGGATATAAAATACAAGATTAAATTTCATTTTAAGAGTCAGAAAAATTTGATTACTTTTAAAAGCGTATTGGGTTAGCTAAATTCCAGATAACTGGCTAAGTGTTTGTTAAATAAATTTTGGATAAATTAGTTAAACATGGTACTTATAGGAAGTTTTAAAAAGGTTTTTTTAGAGGAATCAATCGTTTAAAATTTTAATTCAGTAATAAAAAATTACAAACTCTTGTTAAAATTTTATTAAAAATATATAAAGTATATAAACCTTTTTTACATTTTTATGAGGATTGAAAATGACAATTACTGAGCCGTTGTTTGCTGAATTTTGTTTTGCTCAGGCTTCTTTTGAAAGTTCACGCCACGTTTATAGACGCGAGCACGGTCCTGGCCAAGTGCGTCGCCTCTTTAATACAAAATTTACGTCTTTTGAGCTTCGTAGATATATGATGAACTTTTACTTCTCTAAAGGTAGCTTCACCATCTCAGAACTTGTAGAAGTATCTGATTTTAGTCGCCCAACAGTTAAATCAACGGTTCATGAAGCTTTGGAACTTGGCTATTTAGAAGAGGTAACTGATAGTGTAGATCGTCGTCGTCATGATTACCGTCCCACCAAACCAATGTTGGACGCTTGGCGTAACTATTGTAATGCACTTTTGGCAAACCCAAAGTTTTCTCACGCTTTAAGACTTGCTCAAACTATTATTTTGATGCGGGAGTCTGAAAGTCAAAAACCTAATAATAATATGTAAAAATTTTTAACCTTTTTTGGTTTTATTCTTCGTGTTACGCAAAATCAGCTAATGGTTGGACCACTAAAAATTTCGGTTGGGTGCTCTAATTTATTTCTACTGGAGCGAGATGACACACTTTATTACCCCTGAGTTAAAATATTTTCCCTATAAAGATGGATCTCTAGCTTATCGTGAAGAGGGTACTGGGCCAGTATTATTTTTTCTACATGGCATGAATGGTAATAGCCGTAGTTGGGCCTCTTCATTTTTGTTATTGCGGAGTAATTTTCGTGTGATTGCTTTGGACGCTCCTAGCTTTGGTTTCTCTGATAGTTTTGGAGATAGTATTGAAGATTATCAAAGTGCAGCAAAAGCACTCATTAAGGGCCTTGGGGTTCAAGACGCTATTGTAATTGGGCATTCGATGGGAGGGCTGGTGGCCACAAAGTTGGCGACTGATCCGGAAGCTCCAATTTCTGGATTAATTTTATCATCATCCCATCTTGGATTTGGACGACCAAAAGGTGAACCTTTAATGGCTCGTTATTCAAACCGTATCCAAGTTCTAAATAAAAATAGTGCTGACGCAGAATATACTATGGAGCGAGCAAAACGTAGTACGCCTGAAGGTACCCATGAAGACGTAATCAAGTTTTTAGCGGATGTTGCAGGAAATACTCGTATTGAAGGGATTCGTGATGGAGGCCGAATGAGCCAAGAGACTGACAATACGATTGCCTGTGAAGAGATTAACGCTCCTGTACTTTTGCTGACAGGTTCCAAGGATTCAATAATTTCGACTGAAATGCATGCGGCGTTAGTCGCAGCTCTGCCCAATGCAGATAAGGTCGTCATCCCCGAGGCGGGGCACGCTTCTTATGCGGAATACCCTGATATCTTTAACCAACATGTTAAAGAATTCGCTGAGAAAGTGTGGAGCTTAGACTGGGTCGCCTCAAATGCAAACAAACAAAACACAAATTGGGAGAAGAAAATATGAAGATATCCTTTATAAAACCATTAGCAGTTATTACTGCAGTGGTGTCAGGTCTCGGTTTTTCGTCGGGATCTGTCTTATCAGCTGATCTAACAGTGGCTCTAGCGGCTGAACCTACGTCTATGGATCCACACTATCAGAACACAACTCAAAATAATTCACTCATGACTCAAATGTATAATGCGCTTGTTTTACAGGATGTGAATCAGAAACTGGTTCCCGGGCTTGCAAAGTCTTGGAAACCAATCAACGATACTACTTGGGAATTTCACCTAAGACCAAATGTTAAGTTTCAAAATGGTTCAACGTTTAGTGCCGAAGACGTAGTAGCCACAATGCAACGAGCTGCGAATGTGCCGAACAGCCCATCCAGTTTTGCAACTTTTATAAAAGGTAAAAGTTTTAAAGTCATCGATGATTTAACTCTACAGATTTCGTCTGAAAAGTCTGATCCATTTGCTCCAAACGATATGTCTAGAATTGCTATAATTGACTCGGCCTTCGTAAATGCAACGACCGAAGATTTTAATACTGGTGTAGCAGCTTTTGGAACTGGACCGTTTTCTCTTACCAAATGGTTACCGGGAGATTTAATAGAATTAAAGCGTAATGCTGATTACTGGGGTAATGCGGTAGAGTGGGATAATGTTATCATTCGCCCCATTAAAGACGGTACAACGCGAACTGCTGCACTTATTTCAGGTGACGTTGATTTTATTGAACGTGTAGCTCCTTCTGATCTGCCAAGCCTTGAAAAGCGCGATGGAATTTCGGTCTTTAAATCAGTTTCTAACCGTTCGCTGTATTTAACTTTACATATGACTGATAATCCCAGGAGAGCTTTTGCTACAGATAATGATGGAAATTCAATCGCGTCTCCTTTTCAAGATGTTCGTATGCGAAAAGCAGTGTCTCTGGCAATTAACCGGCAAGCTATATCAGATCGTATAATGGATGGGCTATCCTCGCCTGCAGGTCAGTTTTCACCAAAGGGCTACATTGGTTATTCACCTAATCTAAAAGCAGACGTTTATGATCCAACTCGTGCAAAGGAGTTAATGGCTGAAGCAGGCTATGCCGATGGGTTCAAGCTGACTATACATGGTCCTGCTGGGCGTTATACTAATGATACACGTATCCTTGAGGCTATTGCTCAGATGCTATCAAGTATTGGTATCGACACAAGCGTAGAGACAATGCCGGCTTCTGTTTTCTTTAAGCGGTTTGCGCGCGGTGGTGTAGATAAGACACCAGAGTTCACCGTTGCAATGTCTGGCTATGCCAACGGTTCTGGAGAGCCTTCACATCCATTAAGAATTTTCATTCACACAAAACAAAAGGAACGTGGATATGGACCCGGAAATCGAAATGGTTATAGTAATGCTGAAGTAGACAAACTAATCGAAGATGGGCGAGCCTCGATGGATATTGAAATGGGAGAAAAAGCTTTCATTAAAGCCACAGAGATCGCAATGCAGGAGTACGCACTACTTCCGATCCATCACGTTGTAGCAACTTGGGCGGCACGTGAAGGCATCACTTATAAAAATGGTGCTTTGGATAGTACATTTTTACACAATGTGAGCAAAGAATAGTAACCAAAGTTGGCCTGCAGTGTCTTTGCTGCGGGCCAACCCATGAAAGGAGCCCCTCATTTTAGCTTTTGTAATTAAACGTGTTATACAAAGCGTGGTTGTCCTTTTTATTATGTCTTTGATTGTATTCTCTATGATCAATTTAGTCGGCGACCCAGTTGATATGCTGGTTAATCCCGAAAGTTTACCTGAAGAAATTGATCGTGTAAGACAGGCCTTTGGTCTCGATCAACCAGTCCATATTCAATATTGGAAATTCCTCAATGGTGCGTTATCTGGGGATTTAGGTAATTCATTTATCTTCGGAAGGCCTGCTCTGGCACTGATTGCAGAACGCTTTCCAGCAACTTTAGAACTTGCAACTTGTGCTCTCATTATTGCAGTGACTGTTGGCCTACCATTGGGTATCTACGCTGGCTTAAATCCTGATGGCTGGGGTACTCGGATTATAATGAGTAGTTCTGTCCTAGGAATATCTATACCTACTTTTTGGTTAGGGCTTATGATGATAATAGTCTTCTCAGTTGTACTTGGATGGTTACCAGTGTCTGGTCGTGGCGAGACAGCATACTTCCTTGGTATTAAGAGCAGTGTGTTCACTCTTGATGGATTACGTCATCTGATTATGCCAGCTACTAATCTCGCACTTTTTAAAATCGCGATGGTTATACGCTTAGCGCGTGCTGGAACAGAAGAAGTGATGAGGCTCGATTTTGTCAAATTTGCTCGAGCTCGAGGTCTGTCCCCTCGAAGAATAGTACGTTTTCATCTCTTACCTAATATCCTTATTCCAATAATAACCGTATTGGCGATAGAGTTTGGTACATTAATTGCCTTCGCGACGGTTACCGAATCGATTTTTGCGTGGCCAGGTCTTGGTAAGTTAGTTATTGATGCAATTGTAAATCTGGATCGCCCAATCGTTGTGGCATACCTACTATTTGTAGTAACGCTATTTTTACTTTTAAACTTAGTAGTAGATATTATTTATGCAGCTCTTGACCCACGAGTTCGTCTGGATGGAGGTGATCAATGATAGAAAAGAAGGCTACATCTGACAAAACTTTAAACTCTTTTTCGTATACTAAAATGGTTCGTATTAACCTATCCAAGCCTACAACTTTAATTTCGTTCAGCTTACTTTCGTTAATTACGTTTTGTGCAATTTTTGCACCATTACTCGCTCCAACCAATCCTTATGACCTTGCAACTGTAAGCATTATGGATAGCAGATTAGCTCCAGGGGAAGATATGCTAAATGGTACCGCTGCTTGGCTTGGAACAGACGGTGCAGGTCGAGACGTGCTAAGCGCAATTATTTACGGCCTTCGGACAAGTCTTATAGTTGCTATAAGTAGTGCGGTTATCGCTTTAAGCATTGGTCTTGCAGTTGGTTTATTAGCTGCTTTCTATGGAGGAAAAGTTGACTCATTTTTAATGCGTATAGTAGATATTCAACTTTCCTTTCCAGCAATTCTAGTGGCGCTCGTTCTACTGGCTTTGCTTGGGAAGGGAGTAGATAAGGTTATAATTGCCTTAGCAATTGTCCAATGGGCACTCTACGCACGTACAGTACGCGCTACAGCTTCGGTAGAACGGCGCAAAGAGTACATAGAAGCGGCAAACTGTCTTGGGTTGAGTAATACCCGTATTATACTGAAGCATCTTTTACCTAATAGTATCTCACCACTCATTGTATTAGCAACCTTACAAACTGCTCACTCTATTTCCATTGAAGCTACGTTAAGTTTTTTGGGGGTAGGGGTTCCTATTACCGAGCCTTCACTTGGATCATTAATTTCAAATGGTTTTGACTTTATTCTTTCTGGAGCATATTGGATAACGTTTTTTCCTGGTATTATGTTACTAGCTACTGTGGCTTCAATTAATATATTAGGTGATCAGCTTCGAGCAATCCTAAATCCTAGGTTTACTAAATGATGCGATTACAAAGTATTATAACAATGTTATTTCCAAATTATTTTATTGGAGGTTTGGCTTTTATACTATTTTTAGTCAATCTAGGGTTGTGGTGGAGATGAGTCGACTTCTCAATATTTCTGGGCTTGATGTTAGTTTTCCATCCCACTTTGGGTCAACTTATGCCGTTAAGGATGTTTCAATTGAATTAAATCCTGGTGAAGTGCTTGGAATTGTAGGTGAAAGTGGTGCAGGAAAATCAACAATAGGTAATGCAGTTATTAATTTATTGGAACCCCCAGGTGAAATTACAAATGGTGATATAGTATTCCGAGGTCAGAATATTAATCGATTAGATGAGCGAGAAATGCGTTCTATAAGGGGCAAGAAAATAGGAATGATTTTCCAGGACCCCCAAACGTCCCTTAATCCACTGATGACAATAGGTTCTCAACTCACGGAGACTATTATAACTACCACAGATCTTGTAGGAAAACCTGCGCGTAAAAAAGCTATTGATCTTCTTAAAGCAGTAGGAATTGAACAACCGGAATTAAGGTTTAAGGCTTATCCTCATCAATTTTCTGGTGGAATGCGTCAGCGAGTTGTTATTGCATTGGCACTTGCTGGTGACCCTGATCTCATAATCGCAGATGAACCGACAACTGCTCTTGATGTATCAATCCAGGCGCAAATTCTTGATCTTATCAAATCACTTTGTCACGAACGTCAGTTAGGTGTAATTATTATAACTCACGATATTGGTGTAATAGCAAATATCGCAGACCGTGTCGCGGTTATGTATGATGGTTCGATAGTTGAAAGCGGTTATGTTCGAAAAATCCTTACTAATCCAGAACATGATTACACAAAAAGTTTGATCGCTGCTGTACCACGTGGCGATATGAAGTTAACCCGATTTAATTCTATTGATTATATTGAGGGGGGACAGGAAGAGCATAAACGCATAAAACTTGAACAGCATTGGTTGGGAGAAAAACTAAATCAGAATTCGTCGGATATAGCGGTTTCGGTTGAAGGATTACATAAGGAATTTATTATTAAAAAAGCCATATTCTCACAAAACCGTGTTTATCTTAAGGCAGTTAAGGATGTATCGTTTTCTATCAAAAAAGGGGAAAGTTTTGGAATTGTAGGTGAATCGGGTTCTGGGAAAAGTACTATTGCGCGTCTAATTGCAGGTTTAACCAGTGTAGATAAGGGCAGTATAAGAGTTTTTGGCCAAGAAATCACTAATAGGGGCCGAGCTAAAGAGGTATCATCTTCCCAACGTGATCTACAAATGGTATTTCAGGACCCGTACTCCTCGTTAAATGCAAGAATGCGCGTACAAGACATTGTTGCAGAGCCAATCCGCTACTACAAAACAGCCTCTTCTAATAGTGAAGTAATTCAAATTGTTCGAGATCTCTTGAGTCACGTAGGGATCAGTGCAAATTCTTTGATGAAATATCCTCATGAATTCTCGGGAGGTCAAAGACAGCGTATTTCGATTGCGCGTGCACTCGCATCAAGGCCAAAAATCTTAATATGTGATGAGCCAACCTCTGCACTTGATGTATCAGTTCAAGCCCATATCTTGAATTTACTGAAAGATCTTCAGGATGAGATGAATCTAACAATGCTTTTCATATCCCACGATCTGCCTGTAATACGTCAGATGTGTGATCGAGTAGCAGTGATGCGACACGGCTCGATTTGTGAAATTTCCACAACTGACGCGTTGTTTGACCTTCCAAAACACCATTACTCCAAACTTCTGCTAGATTTGATGCCAAAGATAAATTTTTGACTGAGAATGATTACGTTCTTTTTTCTTTATAGAGTTTTACCTTATATTTGTAGAATTAAGGAAATCGAGAATTTAGAAACTAAATAATTAAGTCAAAGATTGACTTAACGTGTTAATTAAATAGGCTTTCTGTATTGTAGAATTTAGGGGGTGTTAGTATGGCTGATTTACCGAGTGTGAATATTGCAGAAATTGAAAACTTTAAAAGAATTTCGGAAAGCGATGCAGACACATCTGTTTTTATGCTGAATCTCAACCGTTATTCTGTGGATGCCGGATATCCTAGAGGTGCTCTTTATAAAGATTATATGAGTATTTTGGAGAAACTTCTCATTGAAGTTGGTGGCAAGATTTTATGGAGAACAAATGTGCAAGGTCAAGTTGTTGGAGAACAAAAAATTGATGAAGCTTTAGGAATTTGGTATCCTAGCCATAAATCATTCATGCAATTAATGAGTGCACCATCATCAAAAGAAAATATGAGATTAAGAGAATTAGCTGTTGCCCATGCAGACCTACACAAGTGTGAGGACTATACTCAATAATCGATAAAGGAAAAATGCAGCTAGTTTGTTCTAAATATTCGAACCCCCGGCCGCCTTAATGCAGGTATAAACCATAAACATAATAGGGCTATTATAAGTCCTTCTATAGCAATTATGCCTATTGCAACATCCGCGCCCAACCAATCTGCCATAAAACCAGTATGTAAAACACCCAGTGGACCAAAGCCTATACAGACCACTATCAATCCCATTATGCGACTACGGGCTTCCGGAGGAGTTGTTGTGAATGCGATAGTTGCTTGCATAGAGCTAAATCCAGCTTCCCCTAAACCACCGATAAACAACACTAATAGCGCTAATCCAAATAGAGGGCTTATAGCAAAAAAGAATATAGTTACTAGTACTATAAAAGTGCCGCCCACAAAATATCTCATAAAAAAATCAGGTTTCGCGGTTGTCGCCAGTACTATCAGGTTAATGAGTGCTCCAGCACCGAGCATAGAAGACAGAATACCGATGGACACTGAGCTAAGAGCTAATTTACCCGCACCAATAACGGGAACCATTGAGATGAAAGAATAACCAAAAAAGTTTAGGATAATCGTAAAAATTAATACACCTAAAACAGATTTGTTATTGTAAGCTTGTGAAATGCCATCCCGGATACTGTGAAAAAAATGACTCCGATGGGGCTCATTCGAAGGCTGTATTATTTTTACTTTTGATACAAATAGTGCGGCCAATCCAAATGAAGTTGCTCCTACTAGATAATAACCCTGTATTCCAAATTTATACATCAAAAATCCACCAAGTAACGGTCCAAAAAACATTGTTATCTTACTAATAGCAACATCAAAAGTCAGACAGGTCGAGGCATTACTTAAACCACCGGTTTCTCCTAATAATGTTCGACGAAATGGATACTCCATTGTTCCAAAAGTACCACTTAAAAAAGTTCCTAATGCTAATAACCACAATGTTATTTTTTCTATGTGCGCTAGATAAAATAAGATACCCATTATCATTATCATGCAACTATACCCTATTAATAATAATGTTTGTTTATTAAACCGTTCTCCAATAACACCAACCAAGATACCGAATAGTGCTCCTGGAACCGTATTAGCAAAGGCTACGAGGGCTACGAGTAGTGGGGAACTTGTTAATTGATAAGTAAAAATGCCGATTACTAGAACTTCTGTCCAACGGTTTATTCCAGTAAATACGCCGGTAAACCAAAGGTTTCGTACATTATTTACTGAGGCGAGCATAAATAACCTTTTTATACCGCTCTTAGAGTTGACCATTTCTAGTGACCTTTTTGCCAGATAATATTGACATTAAATCCTATAATTTAAGGATTACAATAGTAATTATATTTCCATTCAATCTCTTTTTGATAATTCATCCGTTCGGGTACTAGATTGAATTAAAAAATCATAAACATTCTATTGTTTAAAAAAAAATTGTTTATTGTATTTAGTCTTGCTAGCTTTATTTCATTTAGTAGGAGGTCTTTAACTTGGCTAAACCTTTATCTGAACCCTTAAATTACATGGAACGTATAAAGAGTTATTATGCTGGGCTGGGCTATGTTGAACCATATAGGTGGGCTCGACAATGTGAAATACCATTTGCCAAACTAAAAAAACCTTTAAAAGATTCGACAGTTGGAATCGTTACAACAGCTGCTTTATTTAATCCTGAAAACGGTGATCAGGGACCCGGAGCTGCTTATAATGGAAAGGCTAAATTTTTTACCGTTTATAGAGAACCTATCAATCCATTTCCCGATTTAAGGATATCGCACATAGCTATTGATCGAACTCATACAACCGCTAATGATATTAATACATATTTTCCATTAAAGGCACTTTCTAGATTACAAGAGAGTGGCTTTATAGGTCGGTTAGCTTCAAATTTCTATGGATTACCAACAAATCGTTCCCAGAAAATAACTATAGAAGAAGATAGTGTTGAATTAGTTAGGTTGTTTAAGACAGATAAAGTAGATGCCGCAATATTTGTTCCTAATTGTCCTATTTGTCACCAATCGGTTGCACTAGCTGCCTCAAGCTTAGAGAGATCTGGAATTCCTACCGTAATAATGGGTTGTGCTTTGGATATTGTTGAATATGTCGGGGCTCCTCGGTTTGTTTTTAATGATTTTCCTCTGGGAAATTCAGCAGGACTACCGAATAATGCAGCTTCTCAAGATTTAATAGCTAGGATGTCGCTAGATTTACTAGTTTATGTTATCCAGCCGAGGGTAACTACAAAGTCACCGTTTGATTGGCCTGGAAA
>Ga0315315_10003279_pt1 | contig 14879 bp, 19 predicted proteins | sample M140m3416metaG_FD_203699 | JGI IMG/M metagenome (GOLD analysis project Ga0315315, IMG submission 203699) | Ammonia-oxidizing marine archaeal communities from Monterey Bay, California, United States - M1 40m 3416 | ecosystem: Environmental > Aquatic > Marine > Intertidal zone | place: USA...
GTTCCTAGACCCCGCTAAGAAAGTCTACAAGGATCATAAAATCCCGGTCAAGACGATGACCCAGCGCATCGAACACGTCGTGCAGTCCTGCTTCAACGGGCGCCGCATCGTTGTGTTCTCGGGCGGCGAAGCAAAAGACCTGAAGGGCATCTATGCCGAAGCCAAGGCCATCCGCGACGGCGGCGGCAACGGCTCGATCATCGGCCGCAATACGTTCCAGCGCCCGAAGGAAGACGCCCTGAAGATGCTTGGCGAGATCATTTCGATCTACCAGGGCAAGGCATAATTCCATCCGCTCGGAAAACTGCCAGATCTACCTGATCACCCCGCCGTCCCTGGAAGACGGCTTCGCCGATGTAATGGCGGCCGCCCTCGATGGCGGCGACGTGGCCTGCATTCAGCTTCGCCTCAAAGACGCCTCGGATGACGATATCCGTCGCGCCTGCGATGCGCTGCGCCCCATCGCCCAGGACCGGGATGTCGCCTTTATCCTGAACGACCGCGCGGACCTTGCCGCAGAAACCGGCTGCGACGGCGTCCATGTCGGCCAGGACGACACGCCGTATGACGAAGCCCGCCGGCTTGTCGGCGACGACGCCATCGTCGGCGTGACCTGCAAGGCGGATCGCGACCTCGCCTTCGAGGCCGGCGAAGCAGGTGCCGACTATGTCGCCTTCGGCGCGTTTTTCCCGTCGACCACCAAGCAGATCACCACTCCGGCGGACCCGGACATTCTGTCCTGGTGGCAGGAACTGATGGTCGTGCCCTGCGTCGCCATCGGCGGCATCACGTTGGACAATTGCGAAACCATCATCAATGCCGGCGCCGATTTTATTGCGGTTGCCGCCGGCGTCTGGGAGCACGCCGGCGGCCCGGGCGCCGCAGTCGCCGCCTTCAACGCGAAAATGGCCAACTGACCTGAGCCGACTGACCTGAGCCGACTGACCTACGCCTCTACCACCGGTGCCCATAGCACATCGGCGATCCGTTCGACCCCGGCGGCCAGCATGACTAGCCGGTCGAAACCGAGCGCGATACCGGCACAATCCGGGACACCGTTTGTCAGGGCGGCCAGAAAGTCTTCATCCACCGGATACGGATCGCGCCCGTGGGCTACCCGCTGTGCGATCATGGCCGTAAACCGCTCGCGTTGCTCGACCGCGTCCGTCAGTTCGCCGTATCCGTTGGCAAGTTCCAGCCCGCACACGAAGATCTCGAACCGGTCGGCGACACGGGGATCGTCAGGCGACAGCCGCGCGAGCGCCGCCATGGATGCCGGATAGGAATGCAGCACCGTCGCCTTGCCGATGCCGAGATGCGGCTCGATCCGCTCAAGATATATCCGGAAGAAAATATCCTCCCACGTATCGGTTTCCGCCGTGCGCACGCCGAGGCCATCCGCCAGGAACCCCAACCGGTCGGGATCGGGGGCCAACGGATCTTCCACCGTCGCCAGAAGGTCTATACCGGTATGGCGTTCGAACGCTTCGGCCACCGACAGGAATTCCCACGGCTGGGCGAGATCGCAGGACAGGCCGTTATGCTGGACAACCGGACCGCAGATCGAGCGTACGCACTCCGCCGCCTCTTCCGCCAGGTCGCGCCATCCGGCGCCGACGCGATACCATTCCAGCATCGTGAATTCCGGGTGATGTCGCGCCGAGCGTTCGCCGTCGCGGAACACCCGCGCGAGCTGAAAAATACGCTGCATGCCGGCGGCGAGCAGTTTCTTCATGGCGAATTCCGGCGACGCATGCAGATAGATCGGCCGCCCGGCCCCGACGTTGTCCCGGGCGATATCATGAAGTGTGATCTTGAACGCCATCAAGTGCGGTTCCATCCCCGGTGACACCTGCAGCGCCGGCGTTTCAACCTCGACATAGCCGCGGCGATCGAAGAAATCGCGCAAGCTTTTGACGGCGCCGGCCCGGCATACAAGGGCATCGGCACGGGTTTCAAAGGCATCCGGGTGCCACCAGGGCAGGGACGCGGCGGGATCGGGGGTTTTGTTATTCGACATGGCGGCGATAATGCCTCATCAACGCCGACAGCGTCACCTTAATCAGCACGGGATCCCGACCGGCATGTCATCAGCCACCATCCGCACCGGCAGCCAACTTGCCGAGGCCGGCCTTGCCGATCCGGCGGCGATCGAACAGATCGATGCGATCGGCGCCCAGTACAGCGTGGCGATCCCGGCGAACCTGGCCCACCTGATCGACCCGGCGGACCCGGACGATCCTATCGCCCGCCAGTTCGTGCCTGACCCGGCGGAGCTTACAATCGCCGAGGACGAGCTTGAAGACCCGATCGGCGACAATGCGCATGCACCGGTGCGCGGTCTGGTCCATCGCTATCCCGACCGGGTGCTACTGATGCCGACAATGTCGTGTCCGGTCTACTGCCGCTACTGCTTTCGCCGCGACCGGGTCGGACGGGCCGCCGATGCGCCGACGGCCGACAATCTGGAAGCGGCCTATCGCTATATCGGATCCGACCCCGGGATCCACGAAGTCATCCTGACCGGCGGCGATCCGTTGTCGCTGTCGGATGCCCGGCTGGAACGGATCATCGCCCGGCTCAACGGCATATCGCATCTGAACAACATACGTATCCACACCCGCGTGCCCGTCGCCCTGCCCGACCGTATTACCGACACGCTGGTCGCGGCGCTGCGGTCCGACATACCGGTCTGGATGGTGCTTCACAGCAATCATGCCCGCGAACTGACGGACGACGTCGCGGCCGCATGCGACCGGCTGATTAGGGGCGGAATCCCGCTTCTGTCCCAGTCGGTGCTGCTCAAAGGCGTGAATGACGATGTCGGCACCCTGACCGACCTGATGAAAAGGCTCATCCGGCTGCGCATCAAACCCTACTACCTGCACCATCCGGACCGCGCGCGCGGCACCGCGCGGTTCCGCCTGACCCTGGCGGAAGGCCGAGAGCTGGTCGCCGCCCTGCGCGGCAATATCTCCGGATTGTGCCAGCCGACCTATGTCGTTGATATCCCCGGCGGACGCGGGAAAGCGGTTGCGCAGAGCGCCTCTGTATCGTCATCCGATACCGGCTGGGCGCTGCAGGATTTTCGCGGAGAAACCCACAAATATAAGGATAATTAGCGCTCATTCGGGAGCTCCCGCCACGATTGCCTATTCCGAGGCAAGCTGATAGTTTCCGCCGCCCTTACCCGGAAAACCTAAAAAGCGGATCTGCAGGATGAAAATCCAGGCCAATACCATTCGAGCCGGCAACGTCATTGAGCATGACAGCAAGCAATGGCGCGTGCTCAAAACGGAGATATTGCTGCCCGGTAAGGGCAATGCCTTTATCCAAGTCGAGATGCGCGATCTCAAGTCCGGCAACAAGACCAATGAGCGATTCCGGACCGGCGAGACGGTCGAAAAGCTGATGGTTGAAGAAAACGATGCAACCTATCTGTACACCGAAGGCGATCAGATCATGTTCATGGACAGCGAGACGTTCGAACAGTTCTCGCTCGACAAGGATGTGATCGGCGATTCCGCTGCATTTCTTCAGGACGGGATGATCGTGACGGCCGAACTGATCGACGGGACCGTCGCCGGCGCAAAACTGCCCCAGCATGTAACTATGGAAGTGACCGAGGCCGACCCGGTGGTCAAAGGCCAGACCGCGTCGTCATCCTTCAAACCCGCCGTAGTCGAAAACGGCGTGCGGGTGATGGTGCCGCCGCATATCGAAGCCGGCACGCGGATCGTCGTAAACACGGAAGACGCGTCCTATGTCGAGCGCGCCAAGGACTAAGCCCTAATCGGCACCGGCGAAGCCGGTTTTACAGGAAAGCTCACCCCGCGATGTCGATGCCGACAGCCCTTATCAATGTAATGAACAACGCCGCCCGAAAGGCGTCGCGTCTGCTGATGCGCGACTTCGGAGAGGTCGAGCAGCTTCAGGTGTCGCGCAAGGGACCCGGCGATTTCGTCTCCGAGGCCGACCGCCGCACCGAGGAAATTCTGCATGAGGAACTTCACAAGGCGCGCCCCGGGTTCGGATTTCTGATGGAAGAAGGCGGCGTTATCGAAGGCGAGAACGCAAACGAACGCTGGATTATCGACCCGATCGACGGCACGACGAATTTTCTGCACGGCATTCCGCATTTCGCGATTTCGATCGCGGTCGAGCGCGACAAGGAGCTGGTCGCGGGTATGGTGTTCGAGCCGGTGCGGGACGAGGTTTTCTGGGCAGAACGCAATGAAGGCGCGTTTCTTAACCGGCGGCGCCTGCGGGTCTCGGAGCGCAGCGACATGGCCGACGCCCTGCTGGCAACCGGCATTCCTTTCGCCCGCCGCCCGGGCAAGAAGGCGTTTACCGCCATGCTTACCTCTGTCATGGACAAGACCGCGGGGGTACGCCGCCAGGGATCTGCAGCACTCGATCTCGCCTATGTCGCCGCGGGCCGGTACGAGGGATTCTGGGAAACCGGACTGTCGCCCTGGGATATCGCCGGGGGTATCGTGATCGTGCGCGAGGCCGGCGGTCTGGTCAGCCAGATCGACGGACGCGACAACATCCTCTACGGCGACTCGATCCTGGCATCGAATCAGCGCCTTTACGATCCGCTGCGCAAACTCCTCACGGGCGCCGTGCGCGACGCCGGTATCAAGCTCACTGATTGATCCGTTATTTCAATGGGTTGCTTGCTTAAGAGCGCAGTAAACCGGTTGTAGCCGCGAGTCTTGTGAGTTATGTTGCGGAGCCGGGCACCGGTAGTATCCGGGCTCGGGCGCACGTTCATAATTCGGGTTGGAAATGATGGCTCACAGTTTTGCAAGGCCGGTGCTGGGCAGTGCGGCGGCTCGTCTCGCCGTAACGACAGTTTTAATCCTTGCGGCGGTGCTGATGATGCCGTTCTCGGCCGGCGCGCAACGCCATGCCGGGTCGGTCTCGGTCGATCTCAGCGTTCTCGATACATTGGGCAGGCCCGCCAACGTCCCGCAATTGCTGCAGCCAAGCGTTCGTTCGCTGATGATGCCCAACGCCCGCCAGCCGGCAAAGCGCTCGTTCCGGCAACCGGCCCTGTCGCAACCGCGGACAAATACCGCCGCGTTTCCCGGCCAGATCATGCTGAAGCCGCCATCCAAGATGAAACGCGCAGCCCCCGCCCGGCGTTCGGCAACCAAGGCAACACCCCGGACGCTCACCCGAAAACCCGCGGTTCAGCGGCTCCGCCCGCCGGCGCCGCCGAAGATTGCAGCACGGCCTGTTCCGGCACCTAAAGCACCGGTAGTCCCGCCACCACCGACCCAGAAAGTCGTATCCCAGTGGGTTACACCGGCCCCGAAACAGACCGCGTCCCTGCCCCCGCAGACCGGCCCGAGCGGCAGCCTCGCCGCGGGCCAGCAGTTCCGGCTGATATTCGGCGCGGGCCAGGCAGCCGTGGAGAACGCCGCAGGCAGCCAGCTCGACAACATCGCAAAGTCGCTCAAAAGGAATGAGGCGCTTCGCCTCCAGCTTCTGGCCTATTCCGGCGGCGCAAGCCAGACGCCGAGCCAGGCACGCAGGTTGTCGTTGTCGCGCGCACTTGCGGTGCGATCGCATCTTATCAAACAGGGTGTCCGGAGCACGCGGATCGAAGTCCGGCCCCGGGGTAACAAATCAGAAGGTGGCCCGCCCGACCGTGTCGACGTAATCGTCACGGCCAGATAATCGGGCCAATTTAAAGAGACGATGCCTTCGTCCAGCACACTGAACCGATGACGGGACAAGCCGAAGCATGACCCACCCGCGGCGCTACCTGATCCGAATGGTGATCTTTCTGGCCGCGGTCATCGTTGTGGCGGGCGTTCTTTTTGCCGGCATTCGCGATGCCTTCATGTCGAATGCGGCGCTCAACGGCCTGATCGTCGGCGTGTTGATCTTGGGGATCGGTTATATCTTTCGCACGGTCATCGTCCTGACGAGCGACGTCGCCTGGCTTGAAAACTTTCGCAATGGACAACCCGGCCTGTCGACGGGCCCCCAACCCCGGATGCTGGCGCCCATGTCGGCCATGCTGGGCCAGCGGTCGGAACGATTCAGTCTGTCCGCATTGTCCATGCGGTCGCTGCTGGACGGGATCGGCGCACGGCTGGATGAATCCCGCGATATCTCCCGCTACCTGATCGGCCTCCTGATATTTCTCGGGCTGCTCGGAACGTTCTGGGGACTTTTGCAGACCATCGAATCCGTCAGCGGCGTGATCGCCAGCCTCAACGTCAGCTCGGGTGAAATGGGGGCGGTGTTCGACGATCTGAAAACCGGCCTGCAGGCGCCATTGTCGGGCATGGGCACGGCCTTTTCGTCCTCGCTGTTCGGCCTTGCCGGTTCGCTCGTGCTCGGTTTTCTCGAATTGCAGGCGGGCCAGGCGCAGAACCGCTTCTTCAACGACCTCGAAGACTGGCTTTCGGGCCAGACCCGATTGAGCTCGGGCGCGCTTCAGGCGGACGGCGACCAATCGGTGCCGGCCTATGTCCAGGCTTTGCTCGAACAGACCGCGGACGGCCTGGAAAACCTGCAACGGACCCTGCAGCGCGGCGAAGAATCGCGTATCGGGGCCAATAGCGGGATCAACGAGCTGGCCGACCGGCTCGGTACGCTGACCGACCAGATGAAGACAGAGCAAACCCTGATGATCAAACTCGCCGAAAGCCAGATGGATCTGAAACCGATCCTCTCGCGGCTGGAAGAAGGCCTCAACCGGCCGGCTCTCGGCAACGCTGCCGGCGGCGATGAGGTTCCCGGTCATATCCGCAATATCGACGTCCATCTTGCCCGTCTGCTTGAGGAAACGGCGACCGGGCGAGCCGAGATGGTGCAGGAACTGCGAAGCGAAATTCGCGTATTATCGCGGACCCTGGCGGCGATCGCCGAAAAAGCGGGCCGGTAGGCCGGCGGCGGGGGATCCGGGTACATGCCAGGCGCAATGCGGCGACAACGGCCCGCACTGGATATATGGCCAGGCTTTGTCGACGCCTTGTCGGCCCTGCTGATCATCATCATCTTCCTGCTCATGGTGTTTACCCTGGCGCAGTTTTTCCTGAGCGAAATGTTGTCCGGCCGCAACCAGGCACTGGAACGGCTGAACCGCCAGGTCGCCGAGCTTGGCGAAATGCTGTCGCTGGAACGGGCGTCGAATACGCAGCTTCGCGATCAGGTCTCGCAGCTTTCGGGCGACCTTAAATCCGCGACCGCGACCCGCGAACGGCTGTCGAGCCAGCTTGCGGAATTGCTGCCGCGAACAGACGCGCTGGAATCCATGCTGACCGACCGCACGTCCGAGCGGGACGCGCTGCAGGGCCAACTTGATGCAGCACTTACCCAAGCAGGCCAATCTGCCGCCGCGCTGGAAGAAGCCAAAAAGACCGTCACGGCGGATTGGGCGAAGATCGAAGCCCAGCTTGGTGAGATCGCCCGGCTCAACCGGGATGTCGAGGCGCTGAAAAATCTGCGCGCAGATCTGGAAAAGAAGGTCGCCGAACTTGGTACGACATTGAAAGCGCGCGACGAATCGTTGACCGCGCTTCGCGACCGGTCGAAGGAGCTGGAAGCCAGCCTGTCGACTGCGGAGGAACGGACGGCGCTGGCGCAGAAAGATATCGCGCAAAAGGATCTCAGCCTGCGCGAACTGGGCGAACAGGCGCGGCGGATCGGCGAAGACCTGACCAACGAACAGCGCGAAAGTGCCGCCGCCCGTAAACGGGTCGAAGCGCTGAACCGGCAGTTGCTCGCGCTGCGCCGCCAGCTTGCCCGGCTGAACGCGGCACTCGGCGCGTCCGAAGCCAAGGCTGCAGCCCAGAATGTCCAGATCACCAGCCTCGGAAAACGGCTTAACCAGGCGCTCGCCAGCAAGGTTGCCGAACTGGCGCGGTATCGCTCGGAATTTTTCGGACGGCTGCGCGAAGCGCTGGGCAACCGCCAGGGCATTCGCATCGTCGGCGACCGCTTCGTGTTTCAGTCCGAAGTGCTGTTTCCATCAGCGGCGTCGGACCTGAACCCGGGCGGCAAGCTGCAGATCGCCAAGCTCGCCAAGACCCTGATCGAAATCTCGGGGCGAATTCCCAAGGACCTGAACTGGGTGCTCCGTGTGGACGGCCATACCGACCGCGTGCCAATCCGGAATGCGAAATTCCCGTCTAACTGGGAACTGTCTTCGGCGCGGGCAATTGCGGTGGTCAAGCAACTGATCGCCTTCGGTCTGCCAGCCAACCGGCTTGTCGCCGCGGGATTCGGCGAATTTCAGCCATTGGATGCACGAAACGACGAGGTCGCCTTCCGCCGCAACCGCCGGATCGAATTTAAACTGACCCAGCGCTAAGGCGTTAATTTCACCAATCCCGTCAGGGCTGCGTGTTTTTGTTGCAAACCGGCAGCCGTTTCCCTATAAACCGCTCTCTTCCGCAGGAGAATTGCGATGCAAAAAGACATTCATCCCGAGTATCACGAAATTAATGTCGTGATGACCGACGGAACGACCTACACGACACGTTCGACTTGGGGTGTCCCGGGCGATACGATGAAACTCGATATCGATTCCAAGTCGCATCCGGCATGGACGGGGGGCTCGCAGCGCCTTGTCGATACGGGCGGCCAGGTGGCGAAGTTCAACAAGCGCTTCCAGGGAATCGGGCTCGGCAGCTGATCTTCAGCCCGCCGGCTGCAGACAAGGACGCCGTTTGGCGTCCTTTTTTGTGCCCAAATTCTGACGTTGGCGGCAGATGCCGGGATCAGTCGGGATGAGTGTCTGTCATATCGCGCAGTTTTAGCACCTGGTCGTATATCCGGCGGCTCCGGTCCAGGTAGCCACGGACTTCCAGCGGTAACGCGGCCCCACCGGGCACCGGTGTCTGATCGGGGTTATCAGGCGTCAGCAGGCCGTCGGCACGCTGGTGTGCCTCGTCGCCCGTAATCTCGCCTGCCGCCGCCGCTTTCTTGAGCAGGAGCCAGACCATAGCCTCGGTCAGTTGCCGGGTCATAGACGAAATTTCCCGCACGATGCGCGCCCGCGTCTCGCTGTCACCTTCACTATCGGTAGATTCCTAGACTTCGGAAAGATAGTCCCGCAGCTCCGTCATCAGTGAAAGGGTGTCCTGATAGGACTCTTCGATAAACGCGGTTAACGGGCCGGACATTGCAAATTTCCAAATACGCCAGGAGTGTACACCCGAGAGGGTATGCCCTGACTAAAGCGTAAAGTAAAAAAAGAGCCGCCCGGGAAGGGTGGCTCAAGTTTAACAGGGAGGCGTCAAAAGGATGGGATGAGGGTCCTTTTCGACGGCTCGGTCGCCCAAACCGTCAAGAAGGACAATACGGCGAAAAGTGTTAACAAAAGTTAAAAATGCAGGACAAATTAGAGATTGTTTTGAATTTAATTGCGACAGGTTGCAGAAATCAGATTTCTAATTCGTTTTTTATTTTTAACAGTTTGAGAACTTTTTTACATCATATTCGATAAAAAAAAGCCACCGACCGCAAATAATTAATTTCAACTAATAGGTTAAATTTTGTCCGATTTTCGGCCTTTTAGCAGCATCATTTCTTGAACAGTGCATCGACACCGGAACGATGGGCTTCTTTCTTCGCAATTTCCGCCTGAACCCGCTCTATTTCCTCATGCATTTCGGCGATGTATTCGTGCAGCTCCTCAATCGATATCGGATCAAGGTCGCGTTTGGGTTTCGGCATGTTCTGCGGAAGATCGTCGTTTTCCTGCATCTGGAATTATCCTTCGAATTCTCTTCTCACTGGGCTTGCCAGTGTGCCGCCGAGCAGATAGACCTGCAACCGTCGTTTCCACCCTTATTGAACCTGGATGCCCCGGATGCCGAGTACTTTCGACATACCTGAAACCATGACAGTGATCGAGATCTCCGAATTCGGCGGTCCCGAAGTGCTGAAACCGGCGACCCGCCCGACCCCGGCGCCGGGCGCGGGTGAGCTTCTGGTCAAAACCGCTGCCGTCGGCGTCAATTTTCCCGATACCATGCAGCGCCAGGGCGGATATCCGCCGCCGCCAGGTATTACCGACATTCCGGGCCTGGAACTGGCCGGCACCGTTGTCGCGGTCGGTGACGGCGTCGAAAACTTCTCACCGGGCGACGATGTCTGCGGACTGGTGTCCGGCGGCGCCTATGCTGAATACTGTGTCGTCCCGGCACCGACCGCCCTGCCGTTGCCCAAGGGCTATGACATGCTGAATGCGGCGGCGATTCCCGAGAATTTTTTCACCGTCTGGACCAACCTGTTTGATGGCGTACAACTTGCCGCTGGCGATACAATCCTGATCCACGGCGGCTCTGGCGGGATCGGCACGGCGGCAATCCAGGTGGCAAAAGCTCTCGGCGCGACGGTCTTTACCACGGCGCGCAATGCGGAAAAGTGCAAGGCCTGCGAAGACCTGGGTGCGACCCGTGCGATCAACTATACCGAAGAGGATTTTGTCGAGGTCGTGAAAGAGGCGACCGGCGGCATCGGTTGCTCGGTCGTGATGGATATGGTCGGCGGCGATTACTTCAACCGTAATCTGGATGTTCTGGCGCCGGACGGGCGTATGGTTCAGGTCGCGGTACAGAAAGGCGCCAAGGTCGAATTGTTCATTCCGACGATCATGGCGAAGCGAATTCGCTATACCGGGTCCACGTTACGGCCCAGAACGGTCGAACAAAAAGGGGCTGTCGCACGAGCAGTCGGCGAGAATCTCTGGCCGTTATTCGAAAAAGGCGATATCAAGCCTCTGATTTACAAAACCTTCCCGCTGGAAGACGCTGCCGCAGCCCATACGCTGATGGCATCGAGCAGCCATATCGGGAAGATCATGTTGACGGTCGATAACGCATAGCTATATCAGCAATGCGCGACGGTCGCGTTTTTGACAGACGAAGAAGCAAGAGAGCACAACGTCATGAGCCGTGAAGCAAACGAAAGCCCCAAGCCGCTGATGCCCAAAGCCACCGCCGTGTGGCTGATCGAGAATACCGGATTGACCTTCCGCCAGATTGGCGCGTTCTGTGATCTGCACGATCTCGAAATCCAGAGCATCGCGGATGATGAAGTCGCCGTCGGCATGGTCGGGTATGACCCGATCGTCAACGGACAGCTGACCCAGGAAGAAATTCAGCGGTGCGAAGCCGATTCCGCCGAGCGCCTTAAAATGGCGACGACCACCGTGCCGCGGCCAGCGACCCGCACAAAGGGTCCACGCTACACACCGGTTGCCCGGCGTGGCGACAAACCCGATGGCATCGCCTGGCTGGTAAAACACTTTCCGAACCTGAAGGACGCCCAGATTTCACGCCTGATCGGCACGACGAAGCCTACGATCACGGCCATCCGGGACCGGTCGCACTGGAGCATGGCGACCATCACCGCCCGCGACCCGGTGGGCCTCGGATTGTGCAATCGCCAGGATCTGGACAAAGAAGTGCAACGCGCCGGATATTCTTCGACAGTGGAAGCACCGCCGGTCGAAGAAACTCAAAAGCCATCGACACCTGCTATGCCGGAATTCAAGCTCTAGCAGCTTCGGCACCGCTCAAAACAAAGCCCGCTGCCGGTTCGATCCGGGGCGGGCTTTTTTACGGTCTTGTCAGGACGTTTCACGCATGGGCGAGGCGTTCCATTTCATCTTTTACGTTCAGTTTTCGTTTTTTTATCTCTGCGACGGCGGCGGTATCAGGCTGAGGTTTTCGTTTTTCGGCAGTCAGTTCGGTTTCGAGTTGCGCATGCTTGGATTTAAGTGTCTCAATCCGATCAGCTTCGCTCATATGGGCTACCTTCTGATATTTAGGTACAAACAGAACAGCTAAAGTCTAATACGACGCAGCCCGGATTGTAAATTAACCAATCGCGCCGCAACAAACCTTTACATGCGATCGCATGCTGCCGTGATGTCAGCCGGTCCCAGATCGCGAAACGCCACCTGGAGCATCACCGCGATGTTTTGCCGATCCTGCGCCGACGCTTTTTCTCCAAACAGCTGAAAATACTGCGATACATTGGATACCGCATCCACCAGCCGCAGATCGTCCGCGCGGGTTACATCCACGGTGGTTTCGATCGCGGCGGCCAGCATCAGCTGTTCGGTGTGTTCGCAATCGATCTCGGTTTTCTGGATACGCTGGCGCAGCGATTCGGCAAGATCGGCCGGTGCCGGTTTCATCCCGCTCTTCATCAAGGTCCGCACAGCACGCAACGCGCGTACGATATCGTGATGCCAGGCATACACGGCGTCGGTTGCGATTTTCATTTCATCCGCCGTCAGCGCACCGCACCCCGACGCGCCGCGCCACAGGCAGAATAATAGCACGTTTACATCGAGCTCGTGCGCGTCCTGCAGTTCAAGGCAGGCGGCGCCGACACCGTCGGACATATAAACGTCCAGGGAAAAATCCCAGAATGGGTGATCGGGAAATTCAGCCAAGGCTTTGTCCTTTTGCTATACCAAAATCGTCTATGCCGCGGTGCCGATGTATATGCCAAGGCCGCGCGCCGTATGCGCCAGCGTGCCACCGGGGTCGACACCGTGACCCGTCTCGATCGCCTCTTTCAGCGGCACGTCGCTGCATTCCCGGTTTGACCACACGACAAGCCTGTCGAAGGTGCCTGCAGCGGCCAGGTCGACCGCCCGCACCCCGAAGGCGGACGCGAACAATCGGTCCCGCGGCGTCGGCGCGCCACCACGCTGTACATGGCCAAGCACGGTCACCCGGGTCTCTGCGCCCGTCGTTTCTTCAATCATGTCACCGACCCGCTGGCCGATGCCGCCGAGACGCAGACCGCCATCCTCACGTTCGCGCCCGACCAGATCGCCGCCGGGCAAACGTGCGCCTTCGGCGACAATCACCAGTGCAAAATTCCGGCCGTCTTCCTGGACCCGCCGGATCTTGTCGACTAGGCCGTCCGCCGACCATGGTATTTCCGGAATAAGGATCGCATCGGCGCCGCCGGATATACCGGCCGACAGCGCAATATGGCCAGCGTCGCGGCCCATGACTTCGAGAACCATGATGCGGTCGTGGCTCGCGGCCGTCGGCTGCAACCTGTCCAGCGCCTCGGACGCGACATCCACAGCCGTGACATAGCCGATCGAATTTTCCGTACCGCCGAGATCATTATCAATGGTTTTCGGAATGCCGATCAGGTTCAACCCGCCCTTCTCGGCAATGGTCCGCAGGATCGCCATGCTGCCGTCGCCACCGATGCCGATTAGCGCATCAAGCCCGAGCTGGCGATAGCCCTCGATGATTTCGTCGGAACGGTCTTTCACTGCCCCGTCAGGCATGGAGAAGGCAAGCGGATCGCCCCGGTTCATCGAGCCCAGCAAGGTGCCGCCCATCCGCAGATAACTGCCGTCGAATTGTTCGACCGTCAGTTCATCTGCCTGAACCGGGCGCATCATCAATCCATGGGTGCCGTGGCGGATGCCGAAGACCTGCCAGCCATAGCCGTCGATCGCGCGATACGTGACGGCGCGGATAGCGGCATTCAGCCCGGCGCAGTCGCCGCCGCTGGTCAGCACCCCGATTTTTTTCGCTCCCGCCACGGTTAACCATAAATAATTGCTGCAAAACGATGCGCAAAATTAACAGTGCGGGCTGGTTTCTGCTATCCTCACGCCGCAATAAACGATAATGAGACGGAATTCATGAGCGAACAGGAAGCCCTTCGCCAGAAGCTGGTCGAACTGGAGCTTGAGCATCGCGATCTGGATGACGTAATTGCGCGTCTGACCGAACGGGCGCCATTCGACCAGCTACAGCTTCAACGGCTGAAAAAGCGCAAGCTGGTACTCAAGGATCAGATTTCCCAAATCGAAGCGGAACTGCTGCCCGATATTATCGCCTAGGCGGGTTCTTTCCGGATTCCGGTCTTGTGGGCATACATGGCCTTATCCGCGGCCTCGAGCGCAGCACCGGCATCGCCGCCGCCACGGATCGTATGAACGCCGAAAGCAACTTCAAGATCGATCAGGCCGCCTTCCCATTCAAGCGGGTCTTCGGCAATGGTTTTCGCCAGAAATTCCGCCTTGCCGCGCGCCGCATCTTCATCAGCGTGGGACAACATGACACCGAATTCATCGCCGCCGAGGCGGTCGACGATGTTCGATTCACGCACATTGGCCGCCAGTATATTGGCGACCTTCAAGATAGCCGCATCGCCCGCGGCATGGCCCTTGGAATCGTTGAGCTGTTTCAGCCCGCTCAGATCGAGATAGATCACGCTCGACAGTGTGCCGTAGCGTTCGGCGTAAGACAGGTTGCGCGACAGTTCGCGCACGAACGCGCGGCGGTTCGCAACCGGGGCGAGGGAATCCTGATCGGCAAACTGTTCGAGATATTCGATCTGCGACATGCTCTGGTCGAGTTCCTGGCGCAGGGTATCGACCTCGGCCATCAACTGGCTGATCGCTTCCTGCACCTTCGGCGTCAGCTCGCCCTGCGGAATACCGAGCACCGATGCGGCGTCTGCCGCCCGCGGCGCAGCGGCACTTCCGGCGGTGTTCTCGGCTTTCTGATAGGAGCGGACCCCAGCTGCAGGGGCCGGCCGCTTGGTATTGTCTATGCGCATAAGATCGGTAGCCGGTTCTGCGGTATGTTACCCGTGATACCACCTCAAATGTTAATATTTCGTATAGACTGGCGGTTTCCTGCGCTTTGCGTCGGCGCTTCCGGGGCCTATACTGCGCTTATTGATGCATCGGGCCGTCATCCTGACTTTTCGGGTTGGCGGCGCCGTATTTAAGAGGATACGCTATGGCTGCCGCCCGCAAATCGGCTTCCGCAAAACGCCGTAAACCGGCCACAAAGGCGCCCAAGGTCGGCGTCATCATGGGCAGCCGGTCAGACTGGCCGACCATGAAAAAT
>Ga0315315_10003280_pt1 | contig 14878 bp, 10 predicted proteins | sample M140m3416metaG_FD_203699 | JGI IMG/M metagenome (GOLD analysis project Ga0315315, IMG submission 203699) | Ammonia-oxidizing marine archaeal communities from Monterey Bay, California, United States - M1 40m 3416 | ecosystem: Environmental > Aquatic > Marine > Intertidal zone | place: USA...
ATGTTTCATTCCTCCCCCCACCTGACGACAGGATGATTTTTGACCGTTCTCGGCAGGGGACTTGGCCCCAACAAAATGTTCGACGGGCGCGGATGCCAGATCGTCGCTGGTGACTCTCGGCCAATCGCTGGAAGCGTGAATGAGGGGGGCTGATGCCGAGATCAGGATAGCAACGGCAGCAGCAGATGAATACCGCCTCCCTATCATCAACCGTCGCTTGCTATATATAATATGCACTTCGTCTGGCGCACTCAGGTTTGCCTGAGTCGTGCCCCCACCGAAAATGCTCAGATCAGATTATGTGTTATTATCCTGTATTATTTATTTATTTGATATGTATGTGACATGTTTGTCGTGCCTGTTCTTTTTTTCTGATGGCCGGGATTTGGATGTGCCTGGAATCTAATTGTTGATACTTATCTACAGCTACTCTAGGAGTATGCATACCACTACTGTAGTACTACTACAGCGGTAGTAGTATGCATAATATACTAGCTAGTATTATATATATATTACGAGTATACTACGTATATTATGTACAGTAAGTATGCATACGTACAACGAGCTCTTACTAGTAGTATGCGTACTGTAGACGATCTCTAAACCCTGTTCTATTCAATTGCACACTAGCTGGATCACTGCCAGTAGCTACAGTAGCTACTATTTTATTATTTGTCCGGCAGGCTCAACTCGGACTTTAGCATAAAGGAAAGGTCAGGTATCTGAGCCAAGGTCTGCCGAATGGTTGCATCGTCGGCGCCTTTGCCAGCCCGAACAGCGGAGGTATCTTCTTGCAGCGCTTCCATTGGAGGGCTGATGGATTGCGATATGTTTGGGTCAACCTTTGGCTTGCTGCGCTCAATGGGAGAGGCCTCGCCATTTGTGGGAAGGTTGATCGATAATACCTCAGGAACATAATCGTTGCCCTTCTGTGCAGACTTCTCCCGAGAAGAATTTCCTTCCGAAAGCAGCTTTCCACCACTCGGCATGCTGTAGTGAGCGTATTGCCGAGGTTGGTCGGAATTCAATATTAGGGCCGGTGGCCTACCGGTTCCTTTTGTATCCGAAAGGATTGACGCCAGCATTTTCTTGGCCACGGCCGGAGTCGACACAGTCTCGTTAGCCTTCGATAATATGCTGTCCAGAATGCTCTCAAGAGTGGTCGGTGGCACATGCGTGCCACCGTCATCCCCCTTGAATGCGGGCTTATCTTGAGCAAACATTCCAAATACGCCTTTAAATACAGCACGGGCCTTTTCGACGAGCGGGTCAATCGAAGGCGTCGCGGAGTTTGGCTGCTCCTGGATCGGGAGGGAACTGGCAGTGTCGAAATCTCCAAAATCGCCAAAGTCGTTCTCGTCGACGTTGTCTTCTCCTTCTTCCTGTCGAGGCTGCTTCGTCTTTTCGGCATCTAGCATCGATGCTGACGCATGGAGTTTTTCCGGAGGAGAGGTAGGCGTCTCATTGAATGCTCCGAAACCGCCAAAATCTTCCTCTTGGTCAATCTCATCCAGATCTTTCGTAAAATTTGCATCCTGATCCTCGCCCTTTGAGGTTCCAGAGGCAGCAGGGATTTCATTAAACGCTCCAAAATCACCAAAGTCGCCGTCGTCTGAATCGTCATCGTCGTTGTCGTTATCGTCGTCGTCACCATCTATTGATTGGTTCGGCGGTTCCACTGAAGGGAGAACATCTACATCTTTGACTTCGTCCACATCCACCACGGCTTCGTCATCTGCTTTCATCCCACCTTCAACAATAACGTCAGCATTATCATCAACGGTTGTTGTCTCATCGCAGGCTCCGAAACCACCAAACGTTGCGCCATCTTCATTGTGCTTGCCATGCCGTTCATCTACTTTCGAAAGCTCGGCCGTCTGTCCTCCGGATTCATCAGACTCATCCTCGTCACCATTTTCGTCAGTCTTATTTTCCTCCTCTTCCGGGGCCTCGATGGCCGGCAAAGGCTCACAAGCACTGCCCCTAATATCAGCTGCTGGGGCCACTATGGCTAATTCACCAAACCCTCCAAATAAATCTTCGTCATCTCCGTCTCCTTCGAGCTCCTGTAACTGCTGTACCTTAGAATTAGAAGGCGGTACAATTTCGCTCGGCTCTGGTGCGGGATCAGCATCCGCGAAATCTTCGCATCCCCCACTCAACGAACCCAATCCATCTTCGTCGTCACAGCTACTTCTTGGCTCATTTATATCCGGGTTGGCATTGATACTTTCTTCGCCGGGCAGCATCGATGCCGGGGCACAGTCGATAGCATCTAGAGATATTTCAATGCCGTAAGATACGTCCGTACCAACCGATTCGATACCGTTCATGTCATGCAGCTCCGCACTACCGTAAACTTCGGAAGCATGATTCCCCGCATCTTCATGAGGGACATCCACCGCTTTTTTCCCAGCTTTCCCTTTAACAGGGTCAGCATCGTCAACGCCTCCAAAGGCATATCCTCTTAATCCATCTACCGATGGCGGCATCTCACTAGTTGCGGCTGTTGCCTCTGCACCCCCCCCCATCCCCATTCCTCTCTCCCCAAAGCTGGCACTCCCCATCTCCTCCTCGTCATCCTCTGGGATAATGCTGGGGCTTGCTGCCTCGGCAATGGCAATGTTCCCGTCGCCCGCGCTCGTCGGATGCAGAAAGGCAGGCTCTGGCTGCTGCCTCTGCGTTCCCGCGACATCGCCAAGTCCCACCCCGAACGCCGACCCTTCCGAATCGCCACCCTGAATGAGCGCGGGCAGATCGGACAGGATACGATCATTGTCTTCGTCGCCGCCTTCCGTAGACAGCGGCGGGACCATTGTCGTACCCGGCTCGGTTGTCGGACCTACGAGTATGGGCGATGGCTGCTGCTCCTGCTCCGACGCTGACGTTACAGCGTCAACGTCGCCGGATTCTTCGTCGCCAAAGCCTCCAAATTCACCGAAAGCTTCGTCGTCGTCGCTGTCGCCACCCTCGGTCAGGTGGACGGCTGGGGTTGGGTGCTCTTCCATGTCGGTCATTGCGAGCGGGCCTGGGATGGATCTTATGGACTTTTCGATGCGACCGTGAGGCCGCAGGCCGCAGGCGGCACGGCACCTGCAACCGTACTGTAGAACCGTAGATACAATGCAAGTTACTGTGCTAGCGTACAGTACTCTACTATTACTTAGGAGTACTAGCTAGTATGGTTACTAGCTAGCCAGTATGCATACATACTCAGTAGCTAGCTAGAGTAGTATCCATACTGATACTCTAGCTAGTATGCATACAACGAGCTCGTAGTACTACTAGAGCTCGTATGTGCATACGAGTACTATGCATACTTGCTTGTGCGTACAAGTACGAGCGCAGTATGCATACTCTACACTCTAGTAGGCATAGTACGAGCTCGTATGTACAGTATGGATACAACGAGTCGTACACATACTCTAGTACATGCATGTATGATACGAGCTAGTATGCATAGTATCTACTGCTGCTACTACTACTACTACTACTACTACTACTACTACTACGACTCGTACTACTACTATGCATACTATGCATATGCATAGAGAGTGCATAATATAATATTACACTGTATATATATATATATATGCATACTCTAGAGTATGCATAGTACACTTACTACTCCTATGCATAGTTTGCATAGAGTAATGCATATTATGCATAAAACTATTCATTGCTGGTATCTATGCACATACTCTAGTACTACTAGTATGGATACTACTACTAGAGTAGCTAGTACCACCTAGTACTAATAGCTAGTAGTATTAGTATGCATACTAGCTAGTAGAGTACATCATCTACGCTCGCATGTACGATACCAAGATACCCGGAGGCATGCCAAGCAGTGTCGTCAGTCGTCTCTCTGACGACGGACGATGAGTGCCTGTGTGACCCAACTCCTTGACTTTGACGATGAGTTGGCTCCTCCTCTATAAGATGAGTAGATTTGCTCGATCCACACGCAGCTCTGACGCCAGTATCCTTCAGACAATTAATATCTCCGTCATCTTAGCCATGAAAGCTATTTTCCTCCTATCAGTTATCGCCAGCGTAACCGCTTTCGCCCCCGTCAGTGTCGGACGCTCGGCGACCAATCTGTCGATGGTAACAGGAGAAAAATTCGACATTTTTGTCGACATGCCGCCCACTACATCCGAGCTGAAGGCAAAGCTCGTCTTTGAATCGTTGGTGGAGGGGCCCTCCGAGATTGTGGAAGTGCGCTATAAGCTGCCCTTCGGTCTTGATGTGGCACCCAAAAATAATTTGGCCGTCTGCACCAAGGATGGCCAAGGCGGAGAAAAGGTTGGCGATATCCTGCGCTACTCATCGCGATGGAGTATGGGGCTCCCTCGTGGAGATGGAGTCTTGACCACAGCTGCATCATTCTCTGGCGCAATCGGGTGGCAGTGTTCGCTGCTGGATGTGGCGCGCGCTAGCAGTTGGGATGAGGTCGTCGAAGCTCTTATTTCGAATAAAGAGTCTCAAACTGATGAGGTCGTGCTCGTGTTTGAGAGGCCTCTTTCCGAATAATGGGGATTGCGTCTGCCATGACAATCAATGCAGGAAGCTGCCATACAGACAATTATTTCCTATTATCTACTAGCATTTTCAAGAAGATGGCGTTTGATCGGTCATTAAAATTTGAAGATTTGTTGGCGAATATAACATTATTAACTATTTATTTATAGTATGTCTGCCATGTCCGCCGTGGTTCCGTCTATCAGCAGGACCGTGCGTGACTCCTCCAGAGGTACGAGCTCGTCCGTAATTTAGTCTAATTTATATATTTTATCACAGTGTATTTATATTCAATCAAAAATTGGCGCATGGGTTTGTACAAGACCAGTAATGTTCCAGCGGTCGCCAACCAACCGATCAAAGTTGATCAAAAACTGAGAGCAGAGTCCAGATCAACGTGCTGGCCCCAAACTCCAGACGTGACTCGGGGGAGGACTGCGAGGTTGGTTAGCAGCTCGTCCTGAGTGGACTCAAGGGCGTCGGTATCGAGATTAGCGAGATGATACCTCGAGGGGCTCTTCTTGAGGCCATTGGAGCGGATAGCCTTGCTTGAGATGGAACATGATTCACTGTCTGTCCCAGAGATATCGCAATCGTGTAAGTCGATGAAGCTCCTCTTGCGGCTCGGCGAAAACGTGGAAGAGCAAGAAGAAGAGGGCTTGGAAAATGATTTGGGCGAAAACGGTTTATGTTCAGCTATCGGTGCCTTCGCTTCAGTGCCACGAAGAAAATTCTCGAACAGAAATGGGTCCTTTGGGGAATCTCTTGACGAAACTCCCTCGGAGAAGTTACTGAGGATGGTGTCACAACGAGATGTGTCGGCAAACGAATCTGCGTAGAGGCCTTTTGAGAGCTGTGCGGTAGCCTTCGTTACGTCCGTAGTAGGAAAAGCAGGAGAAGCTGGCTCAATGAACGAATGGAGAGCCCCGATAGTTGTTTCGATGGGCCGAGTGTTGGTGGTTGTAGATAGACCCGAGTGCATCTTGAAGATAAACGTTAGATTCGACGTTGGGTGAATTCTTAAAATTCGTATCGAAAGCTGGTCGCAAAATTCTAAGGGCAGAAGCGACCTACGAAGTCAAAGCCAGCGGGCGTGCACGTGAATATGTGAAGACGTAAATGCGAATAGGTTAACGATGGGCTTGTGCGAGGAAGAGCGGATACCGCTGGCAATAGCCGAGACGTAGACTTCGGGAATGTGGTCGGGGGGGAGGATGACACAAAGCTCTTGTACTAGAGCTAAAAATTCCTCGGAATTGCGTGGTCGGTTGACATTCGGTTCCGTGCCTGCTGGATTGCAGCTGACGGGTTGAAGTTTAAAAAAAGACAACCTCCTCTTTGGTTACTACGAGCTCGTAGTTACTCTGGTAGGCATAAAAATAATACCCCGGTCGGTACGGTACCGCGGAAGAATCTTGAAGAATAAGCATGCCAAAAAATGCTGACAGAGGACAGCAATGCTGACAACGCTGCTGACGAAAGAACGCACGCTCCGAGGCACGCTTACGAACGAGGTCGTACGCATGTCCTTGCTACATTTTAGAATATATACTCTAGTGGCTACTAGCTAGTAGTAATATAATATATCCTTCTATGCATATTACTTATGAATATTATGCATAGCATACAGCATTGTGGATACTACGAGCATACTAGAGAGTACTCTAGTACATAGAATAATATATGTATGCATCATTAAGCAGCTAAACACAATACGACGTATTAACTCCGTTGTTAGGAAATTAAAAGAACTGAAGAATATGCCTTCCCGTCTTGCGTGGTCACAAACCAAGACTGGCCAGGAACACGTCATGTTTTTCAGTTGAAATACTACTAGTACGTACGTGGAAATGTTGTCCAAAGTAAGTCGTCACCAAAACGGAAAAATATATTCGAATTTAGATTTACATATTCATACGGGTTGAAGACCGTGAAGACACGTGTGATAATAAAATACGATCTCGTAGTATGCATAAAACGACCCACATCGAATGTCGGTTAAATAATGCAGCTGTTTTAGGCCCCCAAGCATGAGTACTCCTAGGAGTATAGTAAAAGCGCAAACGAGATGATTCGATACGATACGATACGATACGATACGATACGATACGATATGCGTACGATATATACGAGGTATATATATAATGACGAGCTCGTATTATACTCTCGCATTATACTGAGTAATATATGCATACGACTCGTATTACGCTTGCTTGTATATACCACCGGCAGCAGTATACTACGAGCTCGTAGTATACATGATATTATATATATAATATGTATGCATACTATGCATACTACGAGCTCGTAGAGTAGCTAGAGTCGTAGTTCCCACACATAAACGAGTCGTATGCTACAACTTGGTACGCATGATACTAGCTAGCTAGTATGCATTCTCGTAGTAGAGATCTAACATCGAAGCCGCTCAACAACTTCGTCATACATGTCAACCACCAACACCCAATCTCGACTCCCTCTCCTCCGATCGGCTCAATTCGTTGACTCCACGAATTATTTAACAGAAGGCGTAAGAGATCGCATGCTATCGTCATGAATTGCATAAAAGCCTCCAGCGCATGAAGTGTAAAACTCGGATCTCACATGCAGCAAAACTCCCTCGGTTTCGATACTAGGAGTAGCAGTAGCAGCATCGGACCTTTTGCTCCTCGCATCCGCCGCCAATCAGACGACCCCTTCTTCCTTACTGGTGATAGGATCGCGTTGCAAACGTCTGAAGCGCAGCTATACTTTTACACCGAAGAGGGTGCAGGAGATGATGTATCAGGAGGGCCGCAGGCTGAGGTGAGATCCAAAGACGCACCCCGCTATCAGTGCTCGGCCATCGGGTGTAACAAAGTATTCGACTCACTCATAGACTGTGACGGACATTATCATACCTCGCACACACTGCAGTGTGCCCAATGCCATGCCATATTGAATAGTGACCATTTACTGGATTTGCATCTGCTAGAAGAACACGATTCTTACTTCGCGTCTGCAGTATCGAGAGGAAGAGCGTCATATCGATGTTTGGTCCCAACTTGCGACGAATACTTTGCAAACGACGCGAGCCGACTGATCCATCTGAAAGAAACGCACCTGTACCCGAAATGGTTTCGATTTCGCCATAGAGGATGTAGAACTTCGCCCCGGACCGCATTGCAGATGGCGACGGGCAAGATGGAACTGGGCAAGAATATCCTTCCTACGAATACGAACGTGAATATGGATCTAAGCGTTGATATTCCCAGCGACACGCCATCTACCTTCATTTGCGCTAGGAGACAATCCATGCTGGAGAAAAAAAAGGTGCGAAAAGTGAGGCAAAAGAAGGCAAGGGCCAATGTGCCGTGCACATTTTTCAAAACGGAGCAAGGGTGTAGGAGAGGAGATCGATGCGACTTCTTGCATGCCACTTCTGAGAGTCTCCACTCTGGGAATGGCAGTCTACCGTATCCAAAACTTGCTCGGGATAATGATATGGATTTAGACGGGGTAGAAGCAGTGACAGAGAAATTCAAACACAGTTTGGGATTGGTGCCCAAAAGTATTCGGTTTGGAAATCGAAAATGACTTCAGTACGAGCTACCTAGGTCGAGATCTAGCACATATATACTAGCTAGTGTGCATACTACGCGTGTGTAGTAATACTAGAGTAGGAGTAGTACCGTCATGGATACTAATAATTGCGACGTATGCTACTACAGCTGTATGCAAAGTATATTCGCTCGTATACGGATACTACTACTAGCTAGAGTAGTAGCTAGTACCACTCGTACTAATATTACGAGCTCGAAATAGACTACTACTACTCTAGTAGTAGTATCCATACTTCTTGAGTATGCACAGTATGCATACATACTCTAGGAGTACATACACTTACTTTGTCTTATATGCATGTTACGAGTCGTATATTATATATGCATACTACACGTGACGTTTACTATTATTATTATGCATAGAGAACTCTACGAGCTCGTAATAGAGTAGAAGTATCATACTTGCAGGTACTCTAGCTAGTAGTATGCTTACTAATAGTAGTACTCTAGAGAGTATGCATACTAAGTAGTATTATGCATACTCTAGTAGCGTATGCATACTCTAGCTAGAGTCTATGCATACTACTAGCTAGTAGTAGTACTAGCTAGTATCATATGCGTACGAGTCGTAGTAGTAATACGAGATCGTAGTGCTTAGTATTAGAGTGCTATGCATAATCGAATCGTAGTCTACGCCGCCGGCAGGCGATCAGTCCGTCGCCCGGGCGTCCGTGGTCGTACGAGGGTATGCATACTCTAGTACTAGCTACTAATAGTTGGTACAAGGAATTCTTCGGTAGCTATGCGTACTCTAGCTAGTACCTTGTACGTACATTTGTGTAATGTACGCTCACACACTGCCTGGCCGTTATGATTCGCTCTCTCACACCATTCACGCAAGTACGCACTATGCGCTCTTGCTCGCTCGCATCTCGAATCTCGCACCCGTCCAGGTGTCCAACTATTTCACGAGTTCGCTCACTTCTTCTCTGGACCTCTTATCCCTGGCGATCGCTGATCTCCCCAATAATCCTCTCAAACACCAACTATGCGTTCCTTCCTTATTGTCTCCCTGATTTTGATTGTAGCGCTCTTCGTTTCCTGTGAAGCATTCTCGCCACCGAGACATTTTGAGCGCAATTTGAGGTCACAGGCGACCTTCTCTGCATCTGCCCCCTCGGCCACCTTCGTGATCCCCACTCTCGGCCGCGTATCGGAACCGCCATCCTCAGTTCTTTATGGAAAAAAGGCTGCTCGTGCTCAGGGAAATGCTAGGAAGAACAGGACAGAGCGTGTCAAGAAGGTCAAGGACGACGTCATTGAGATTGAGGGCACTGTAATTGAGAGCCTTCCCAACGCGATGTTTCGCTGTGCCATAGACGGCGCTCCCGAGACACAGGAGCCCGTCCTCGCAACTATCAGCGGCAAAATTCGCAAGAATTTCGTCAAGATTCTGGTAGGCGACAGTGTTACGATCGAGCTCAGTCCTTATGACTTGACTCGGGGCCGTATTACTTTCCGCAAACGCTAATAAGATTTGATTGGGTAATTTTAGCGATGTTGGTGCAACATGTTTAATTTGCTTTGTCAAATCATGATGTCACATTTTCGATGGGGCCTCGTCTAATTGCAGTTACTAGCGCATGCGATGTGATTGTTCCGGATCAAATAATAAATATACACCTTTGGAAGTGGCTTCTGATGATTTCCCTCACCACTTTTTATGCGGGTAAACTGCGTATTTAATGAATGTAAAATAATCTCGCACACACTCGATATCATCAATCGATATCACCAACGCCTGGCATGCCGACCTCATTTTAACGTCTCGAACAAAAAATTTGCCTGGAGAAACTATTATGCACTGTAGAGATGCAGAGCAAGAAAAAAAAAATGCAGCGTGGTGGTTCGTTCCATTTACTAGCTTTAGCTAGATATTGCCACATAGAAGTACTAGCTAGTAATACCATCCAGTAGTAGTAAGTGGAGCATTCGTACAGTATGATAGTGTGCACGGAACGGATACTGCAACACTACTACTAGAGTACTAGCTAGTAGGTGCATAAGCACTTAACACTGAGGCCCAAAATGGCTCCGCAATTCCTCGCTCGGTCAAGCAGCCCAACCAGTTGAAGAAAAGGGCAAACGACGACCAAAACATGCATGGCGATGAAGGCGAGCCAATCGGCATGGCAGATGCTCTAATGGGTCGGGGAGAGCGTCTCCGAATGCTGAGGCTTATGGCCGAAGAGGATGAGCGTGAGCGTAATGATACTGGGGAGGCAGTTGAGAATGCGTCTTCAAGAGGAGATTTGTGTAACCACAGCAAGCACGCCGGTGGTGAGGACCGGTTTGAATGTTTACCAACTGGTGCCAAAATACTAAGATATGACTCGTACCTGAGGCACCAGCGCTATTACGATGACTTAAAGCATATCAATTATCAGTACATTGACTATGGCATCATTGGGGGGGGAGGGGTCATTATAGAGCAAAGGAAAGCATTGGGAAAGGGTGGGATTGCGTGGGATGCTGCCTTTATTCTCGGCGAGCACATGGTTGCAAATGAAAAGACGTGGCGAGCAGGCGCCAGCACAAGCTACGGCGCTCGACCACGGCTGTTAGAACTTGGAGCTGGGACTGGGTTGACGAGCTTTATGATTGCCAAAGCTTGTCGAGCAAGTGTAACTGCAACGGATCTTCCAGAGCTACTTGATTTGATGAGGAGCAATTTGGAGTTGAATTTCGTCAGCAAAAGTGACGGCAACAATAAAAATGGGGATGAAGAGAAAGCTTGTACTAGTACATACATACATCGAAAGTTTCCAGATTATGAGGGATCCATGGGTTCCGCATCAGTCAAGGTATTAAGGTGGGGAAAGAGGGTTGATTATATTGGAGCTCCATATGACGTCATCTTTGGCGCTGATGTTGTTGCTTCGCTCTACGATCCGGTTGCATTAGCGAAAACCTTTTACGAATTGGCTGGACCCAACACAAAAGTATATCTGAGCTATAAGGGACGCTTAGATGAACCGCATCAATTGTTTGAGGCTGAATTCAAAAAGCTTTTTGCAAAAGTTTGCAGGGTACGGCCAAACACCAGTCGCAACCGAAATCCTGATGTTTGGATTTTTGAAGGCGAGGGGAAATGCTAGAGTTATTCAAATTATATAATTCAATATACTGTGGTGGCTACACAATCAAGTTGAAGATCATTTTTGATATCAAAATCAAGATGATATTTCTGTAGTCGGCTAGGAATCTCAGATTGAAACGGAAAATGACCTTCCTGCTATTTTCGCCTTCCCGAAAAAGCCTCAGCATTTGGGCGGCAGATACAGATATGTCGGCTGGAACCGCGGTCTCGATGTGCTCGGGTACGAGACCTAGGCGCTTATTCAACCATTCGGATGCCTGCACCGTCCAGAAGACTAGAAATGGAAGCTCGTAGCTCTTGGTTCTTGCGTAAAGCGTGTCGCCGAGAGGGAAAACGTCTATAGCGCTGCATTTTCGCGTTCCCATCATGATCTGCTGCCTTCCCGCTTCAGTTAGAAAGCCACCGTCCACCCGTTCCGGCTTGGCTTCGTCAAACCGGTTTGAGCCAATGAGAGATGCGCCGTGTCCTCTACCGCCCTTCTTCTCCCCTGGTAGCACGTTGTAATCGGAAGGTAGATTCGCAATATTCTTGGCATGTCCAAGTACCTTATCCAGCGCATGCTCATCTCCTCTCACCCCACCCAGTCTTTCGATCATGGCCTCGAATTTTTCGAACATACCCTGTTCGTTCACCCTCTTCCTGTGCTGTAGGAATATCTCCTCAAGCAAGTTGTGCATGTCTTGGTAGCACGACGACAGTCCCTCACTAACCCGAGGAGGGCAGAACTCGCCGAGGATCCGCTCGTGCTGCGCGGCCATGCCGACGAGAGAGCTCTGCCGAGCGAGTAGGGCATCGATAGATGCTACCACCTCGGGTGTGTAGACGCGGAACACTTTCTGGATGTGCCCCAGGGAGCGATGGAATTCGCGGTGTGAGAAATCCAGCTCCCGCGCCCGTCGAAGGAAGATGGCGAGGGGGACTGTGTACAGGTGGAGGTTGGCAGCGATGTACGGTTCCCACTCCTTAGTGTACTTGCTAGCGGACGAGGCCTTGGGACTAGTGATTGCGGAGGTGTAACTGTCAACTCTGCCCGCGCGGCCTCCGGCAGCGCCCGACGACACTGTGCCCATTAGAAACTTTTTCGCGTTGGTGGGGGAGGAGAAGTTGTTTCCGACCGCGCGGTTCTTCCGCACGGAGACGTTCCATGGCTCCAACCAGACCAGCCACGATAGCATGGCCGAGTAGAAGGCAGAGTCTGGAACGTGGACGGGTGCATGGCGGAGGTTCATCCGAACAAAGTTGTAGAAAGGCGCCTGGAACGCGGTCATGGCGGGAGTTAGACACCAGCCGCCGGGGTCGGTGGAGACTGCCTCGGCTGCGTTGGAGTCCGTGGGAGATCCAGCGGCGGCGCCTCCCGTGAGAGGGGAGCTCCGCAGAGACGCCTTCCCGCGCTTCAGTGCCCCCGCCACGCCGCGGGACAGCTGCGACGTGTACGCCGCCCCCCCAGCGACAGCGTTGCCTAGGCCGGGGTCTGAAACGACGTGCTTGACCAGGGCCCTCAGCCCCCTACGGACGAGCAGTGACGGTGCAGCGTACTGCGCCCTGGCATCCCAACCGAGGTCGGCCAGGTCGGCCGACCGGTCCAGGCCAATGTCCGGCCCAGTCATCTCCGGGAGGGGGCTTGAGGGCGTCATGGGTTCCCCTCCCCCCCTGTGGTGCACCCGGGGGAGCCGCCTCAATGCCTCGGAAGTGGTTGGGGCCGCCTCCCCCGCCGAGTTTGACCCGTCCAGCCACAGCTCGAGGATCAGACGGAGAAAGAACTCGGCTTCCCGGGATAAAGAGGGGAAGGAACGGGCGGGCGGAGCGAGGGAGGAGGGCAGTCCCTGCGAGGCGGGCGAGCCGCCGCCGCTTGGCTCCATGGGGTCCGAGTGGGACAGGTACCGCTTGAGGTACGAGCTGAGGAGGTGCATGTATACCTGCTCCCCGTACGGGATACTGCCGCCACCAGACCCGTACGAGCCGGGGGGGGAGTACGTGTGCCGTTGGATGCCGGATCCCGCGCCACCGCCGGACCCGTACGAGGAGGAGGAGGATTGCGCGTTCGGCGCCCTGCCCGGGTCGGCCGGGGTGGCGGTGGCGGCGGTCGCAGCGGCGCTGGCCGAGGTGGAAGGCGTTCCCCGGGCGGGCGCCGCCGCGGCCGCCGTGGCAGCAACCGGCTGGCCCTGCCCCACGGCCGCGAACCGGACGAAGTGCACGAGGTAGTACTCCAGCATTGAGAGGCTGACGGCCACCCTGGCGCCGGGGTCGGACGGGAGCGGGAGCACCGCGGAAGTCACCGCCCCCGATCCCGCCCCCGGTCCGGCCCCCAACCACACGCCGCCGCCGGGGCTGGGACCCGGCCCCGGAGAACCCTGCTGCTTCTGCTGCCTCCTCTGCTGCGCGAGCTGGTACTGCCGCTGGAGCGCGAAGCGGAGCTCGGCCTGCTCGGGGGCAGGAACGCGCATGGCCGAGCGGAGGAGGCGGGCCGCGTTGGGACGGACGCCCTGGGGCACCGACTGGGGCTGGGGCTGGGCCTGAGCCTGAGGCTGGCGGGCAGCGCCAGCGCCCGCACCCGCGCCCTCCAGGAGGAGCGAGACGAGGGCCGCCTGCGTCCGCGGCGGCAGGGCCCTGACGTCGAAGGAGAAACGGACGCCTGGCCTTAGGACCGACTCGTCCGAGACGGAGTCGATGAGGGTGGGCTGCCCCGGCCTCCCCTCCCGCTCCCTCTCGGCCTCCCTCCGGCCTCCTGGGCTGGCCGACAGCAGCTGCACCACCGGATCGCGGTCCAGGGACGGCGAGGAGGACGACGAGGCGGAGGACGAAGAGGCAAGGGAAGAGCCCTGGCCGCGCCGCCCAATGGACCCGGCTGGGGACGATCGCATTCCGGGCGGGTACGGAGCGAAGACGGCGTCCCGGCGGGAGGCACCGGGTCGGGGGGGGGCGCCCGCGCCGGGCCTGGCCGGGCCGCCTCCGCGGCCGCCCGCTCCGTAGGACGGCGCCGAAGCCCACCGCTCCCTCCGGCCGAGCCACCCCCCCGGCTCGTGGCGGTGGCCGTCCGCGGCGTTGAGACCGCCGACGATACGGGACACCAGGAGGGGGAAGAGGCGGATCAGCCTGGCCTCGGCCGCCGTCCCCCCGAGGGGAAGCTCGTCGCGGAGGAAGGCCAGCAGCGCCAGCGACGCCTCCGCGGGGGGGTAAGTCGGGGAGGCCAGGGCCTCCTCGAGCGTCATGCCAGCGAGAGGCGAGAGGCGCGTTTGGCGGCTACGGCGGCGGGATGGGTCCCTCTCTTTCTCTCTCTACCGGTCTGACTGGCTGGTAGCTGCGCTGGATCTTCCTCTTGCACCCGTTGGGATGTTGGGATGTATGGTGGGATTTGGTTCATTTATGTTGGGATGATGCTGTGGATCAAGCGGGTGATGATATAATAATAATAATAATATAATATACGAGCTCGTTATTATATTATATTATACTAGCTAGGAGTATTACGAGAGTATATTATATTATTATGGACCGTTTACCATACTCTAGTCTACGAGCTCGTACAGCTGTGCATTATTACTTTAACTTATATCCATACTCTAACTACTACTAGTAGTAGGCATAGCTGGTACAGTCAGTTTGAGATGGAGGTATCCATACTACTACTAGCTAGTAGTAGCTATGCATAGTACAC
>Ga0315315_10003283_pt1 | contig 14873 bp, 14 predicted proteins | sample M140m3416metaG_FD_203699 | JGI IMG/M metagenome (GOLD analysis project Ga0315315, IMG submission 203699) | Ammonia-oxidizing marine archaeal communities from Monterey Bay, California, United States - M1 40m 3416 | ecosystem: Environmental > Aquatic > Marine > Intertidal zone | place: USA...
AAGGGGAAGACAATGCCTGAGATACAGATCCCATCCTCAATTGTGAACCTCGAACAAGTGCAATCTGTGCGAACACCAATCCGAATGGAGTACACGTTTACGCCTGGAGTTGCAGCCCAAACATACTTACGAGAATTTGGAAACAAAAAAATATTAGGTAACGTATCGCCTGTTGATGGAGCAATACTGGTACCTCCTCGCGGCGCGGACCCAAGACACGGCGTGCTATGCGATGAATTCGTAGAAATGCCCCATACCGGACATATCGGGTCCTTCTGCGTAACGAATGTTCCAATACCTGGTCGTGAATTAGAATTACCCTATATTTCTGCGTGGATATTTCTTGACGGGGCTGACATCGGCTTCCTTAATCTAGTAGCTGAATGCCCACCAGAAGAATGTCGGATAGGTATGCGAGTAGAAGCGGTATGGAAACCCGATGATGAAATTGGAATGACAGCAGAAAATATTCTCTATTGGAAACCAACCGGAGAACCAGACCTATCTTTTGAAGAAGCTGGAGTTCGAGGGTGGCATGCACGAAAGCATGGTGAAAGCGATGCGTAAGGTAGCAGTTGTCGCCGCATCAAGCCGGCAAGAAGAGAAGATGCTCGACACTGAAGTTGAAATGATGATCCCACTAATTTCCAAAGTCAGAGAAGAAACTGGACTGGACCAAACTGAAATCGGGTTCACATGCTCAGGGAGTTCTGACTTCCTTGCGGGACAGGCGTTTTCTTTCGTCATGACACTAGATGCAGTCGGACCCGTCCCTCCCATATCAGAAAGTCATGTTGAAATGGATGGAGCTTGGGCTCTCTATGAAACATGGGTCAAATTCCAAATGGGTGTTATAGATACAGCTCTAGTTTATTCATATGGGAAACCATCTCCTGGCTCTCTACAAGATGTGCTTTCCACTCAGCTTGACCCCTATTACATAGCACCACTTTGGCCAGATGCCCATTCAATTGCTGCTCTCCAAGCTCGACATCTTCTTGAACAAGGTGAAATCACTCATGAAGATTTAGCTAATTGCGCAGTTCGGGCAGGTACGGTGCAAAGCCAAGAGGAATACTTCGATCAACCAATGCTTGCAGATCCATTGCGCCAAGCTGATTGCCCTACTTATGCAGATGGGGGAGTAGCTATGATCTTAGCGGCTGAAGGTAAAGCGGAGGAACTCTGCGAAAGGCCAGCTTGGATAACTGGAATAGACCATAGAATCGACAGTCATCATTTTGGCGTCCGAGATCTTTCTGCTATCCCCTCAGCAAAGAAAGCCGCCAGCAAAGCAGGTGTCGATGATGCCGATATAGATCTTGCGGAACTTCATACTGCGTATACTGTTCAAGACATCTTGCTACGAAAAGAACTGAATTTGCCGTTAAATCCAAAGAGCAGTTCAAAAAATCACCCAATTAAAGCTGAAACACTTATGGCATCAGGTCTTCTTCGTATAGCCGAAGCGGCAAGAGCTATTTGGAACCAAGAAGCTAACCGTGTTCTTGCTCATGCAACATCTGGACCATTAATGCAACAGAATCTGATGTGTGTCTTATCAGGAGAGAAGGAATAATGGCGGCAGGAGGAGAATTAGCAGCGGTTATTGGTGTAGGGATGACAAAGTTTTCGGCGACTCGTGGAGATGTTTCAATGCCTGGTCTAGTCCGTGAAGCTGCTGAACGCGCTCTAAAAGATGCCGGAATGGAATGGGGGGACATAGACGCAGTAGTAATGGGGAAAGCCCCTGATTTCTTTGAAGGCGTAATGATGCCAGAAATCTTCCTTGGTGAAGCTCTTGGCGCTGTCGGAAAACCTATGCTTCGAGTCCACACGGCTGGTTCCGTAGGTGGATCTACTGCATTAGTCGCAGCATCACTCATCCATTCAGGAGTACACGAGAGGGTTCTAACTGTAGCTTGGGAAAAACAAAGCGAATCTAACGCAATGTGGGCTCTAAGCCTCAAACAGCCTTTCCAAGTATCGATCAATGCTGGTGCAGGAGGGTACTTCTCACCCATTATCAGGCAATACATGGAAGCAACTCAGGCACCTGAACTCATTGGATGCATGGTTGCATTCAAAGACCGTCAACATGCATTGTTAAACCCATACGCGCACCTTCATCAACCTGATTTGACCTTTGACCAGGTAGTAGAATCCCCAATGCTCTGGGAGCCAATCAGGTACTCCGAGACATGCCCTTCATCGGATGGAGCAGCTGCAATGGTCATCGTAAATGAAACCGAAGCTGAAAAATCTGATAATCCAGCGTGGATTCATGCTGGTGCCATGAGGAGCGAGGCAAATAACTTTCCTGGCCGTGACGAGGTTAACCCGCAAGCTAGCAGGGAATGCGCTGCAGACTTGTGGAATCAAGCCGGCATAACAAATCCGAGAGAAGAAATTGATGCAGTCGAGATGTACGTCCCATTTAGTTGGTATGAACCGATGTGGTTAGAAAGCTTGGGTTTCTGTGAGAGAGGGGATGGTTGGAAACTTGTGGAATCCGGCGCTACCCACATAAACGGAGGTGACCTTCCAGTAAATTGCTCAGGAGGTGTTCTATCTTCAAACCCAATTGGTGCATCTGGAATGATTAGATTTGCAGAAGCAGCGCTTCAAGTAAGAGGAATGGCTGGCGAACACCAAGTGGAAGGTGCACGGAAAGCTATGGGGCATGCCTATGGCGGAGGTGCTCAATACTTCGCAATGTGGGTCGTAGGAAAAGATAAACCCACATCCTAGAGATAATAAAGAAATAATGCTTGACCACAATCAAAAAGTAGCTGGAAGAATTCCACTAATACTGTCCTCAACTGTGATAGCAGTTCTACTCATAGGGTCTTCTTGTAGCAGTGGCACAGATGGAGACTTAGACGCATATTGCGACGTAATATCAACAAATCTTGATTTAGGTAACCCTGATACAAATCTACCTATTGACCAACTTGATCTTTTGATTTCACTTGCTCCGTCAGAAGTTAAAAAAATAGCTACAGAAATACGCAACATATCGGCAGATGTTGCGGAAATAACAGAACTTGATCAGCTTTTTGCAGCAACATTTGACCCAGAAGCAATTGAGGCACAAAATTCATTCCAACTATATAACACTCAAAATTGTGACATTAATACAGCAGTTGTAGAGGACCTTGTCTCAGCAGCACAGACTGAAATACAAACAGAACTAGATCAATTCCTTACCACAAACTACGACGAAACAAATTGGAATGCCGCTACAAGCGTTGAAGTTATCTTCAATGGAATCAAAACAGTTGGAATTAAAGGAACTCTACCATTAGGGTCAGGATTTCGAGAAGCAGAATCATTATGCCAAGCACTAAGCCTATGGTTATACGCCGTTAAAGAATCAGAGGGAGCAATAAGTATCAAAGTCGGTGAAAATCCAGTGCTTGAGAGAAGTTCTGAAAACCTTACCTGTTCAACCGAGGAAATCGAATCAACCGATTGAGCATCATCTAATGAAATTGCACTATGATAAGAGAACCTACGAATGGAGAACAAATGGGTTACCGAATTCAAGTTGATTTTGACCTTTGCGAAAGCAATGCTATCTGCATGCAAATAGCTCCAGAAGTTTTTGAAGTTCGCGATGACGACTTTCTCTATATTCTGAATGAAGAGCCTGGTGATGAAATTAAAGCTCAGGTAGAAGAAGCTGCTCAAAGGTGTCCGAAACAGGCAATTGCTATTGCAGAGGGCTGACAACTGAAAGAGATTATTGTAGTAGGTGCTTCTCTTGCGGGGTTACGCGCCGCTGAGACACTTCGTACTGAAGGATTTGATGGAACAATTCATCTCATCGGAGATGAACCACACTTTCCATACGATCGACCTCCATTGTCAAAACAGGTACTCGCTGGTGATTGGGAGCCCGATCGGGTAGCTTTAACAACTCTAGAAAAAAATCAACATCTAGCATTTGAATGGCATCTAGGTAACAAAGCTACTCACTTAAATATTGTAGAAAAAAAGATTGCTTTAGATTCAGGACAAACCATTACGTACGACGGTGTCATTATCGCAACAGGTGCAAGGTGTATTTCGCTTCGAATGGCAGAGAACCTACAGGGGGTTTATACCCTCCGAGGTTTAGATGACGCAATGGCAATCCGGTCTGAATTCGATAGCAGTCCACAAAACGTAGTTGTGGTTGGGGCAGGGTTCATAGGAGCTGAAGTCGCAGCTACTGCGCGCCAACGAGGACTCAACGTAACAATGATAGAAGCAGCTGAAGTCCCCTTTGAAAGAGTATTGGGTGCAGAAATGGGCACAGTAACAGCCAATGTTCATCGTGACAATGGAGTTAACGTAATTACAGGCACACCAGTTGAATCCTTCAAAGGACAAACAAGAGTTGAGAAGGTTGTTCTCAGCGATGGAACCGAAATAGACGCGGATGTTGTAATCGTTGGAATCGGAGTAAGACCCAACACTGAGTGGTTAGAAGACAGTGGACTAGTTATCGATAATGGAGTCATTTGTGATGAAACCTGCCAAGCCGGACCAGAAATCGTTGCAGCAGGAGACGTCGCGCGATGGACAAATAAACTTTTCAACGAACAAATGCGTGTTGAACATTGGGATAACGCAGTTGAACAGGGAATCTATGCAGCACGACGATTGCTCCACGGCAAACAATCCATGGACCCTTACGTCCCAACCCCATGGTTTTGGACAGATCAATTTGATAGAAAAATCCAATTAGCAGGGAGAACGCGCCCAACTGACGAAATCAAAGTAATAACCGGTTCTATAGAAGAACGCCGTTTCGCTACAGCATATGGTCGTGATGGAAAGCTTGTAGGGATCCTAGGCTTTAACCGCCCACGCCATGTGATGCAATATAAACAGATGATCAGCGAAGGAACCAGTTGGGAAGATGCACTCAACTATGCGAAGGAACAGTCGTAAAGCGAAGCGCGATGGTAGATATTCCAAATCAAACCGATCCTAAAATTAACTTTGACGTAGTAGGTATAGGAAACGCAATTGTTGATGTGATTAGTCATGAAAGCGACAGTTTCCTTGAAGATCACGATCTCGTCAAAGATTCAATGGCATTGATCGACACGGACATGGCAGTAAACCTCTATAACGACATGAGCCCAACCGTACAGTCATCTGGAGGTTCAGCAGCAAACACCATGGCTGGAGTGTCTTCGCTTGGCGGGAAAGCTGCGTACATAGGAAAGATACGAGATGATCATTTGGGAGAATTTTTTACTCATGACATCAACGCTGCTGGTGTTCATTTCTCTGTTAACCCAGCATCTGAAGGGCTTCCAACTGCTCGCTCGATGATTATAGTTACACCAGATGGGTCACGAACAATGAATACCTATCTAGGAACTAGTACGAATCTCCTCAAGGATGATCTCGATGTCAAGCTACTTGAAAGCGCTCAAATCTTATATTGTGAAGGCTATATCTGGGATATAGAGACAACAAAAGAAACAATAAGATCTGCAATAGCTATTGCACGAGGCGCTAATCGCATTATTTCATTTACGCTTTCAGATAGTTTCTGTGTTGCACGACACAAAGAAGAATGGGTAGAGCTCATTGAAGAACAGGTTGATATTCTCTTCGGCAATGAGGATGAAATCAAAGAACTAAGTGGATGTAATACTTTAAGCGAAGCAGCTCAATGGATACAGGGAAAAGTTGCGGTAGCTTGCCTTACACTTGCTGAACGAGGATCCATAATCGTTACTGAAAAGGAGATCATCGGTGTAGGAGCTAAACCAGTAAGCCAAGTAATTGACTCAACAGGAGCAGGAGATCTCTATGCTTCTGGTTTCTTATTTGGCTACGCAAGGGGTCTCGACCTAGAAGTCTGCGGTGAATTGGCCTCAATAGCTGCCGCAGAGATAATTGCTCATACTGGAGCTCGGCCTCTCATCCCTCTCAAAAACCTCATAGAATCTGAACTCAATAATCAATGACACCGGATGAAGCCGAATCACAGTTGAAACATTGGGTAGACCATGACCCAGACCCAATCACAAGAGCGCAGTTAGTCAACTTATTAAACAAATCAAACTCTGCAGAAATTGAAGAGTTATTTAAGTCACGAATACAGTTTGGAACTGCGGGATTGAGAGGCGCACTTGGTCCTGGCCCAAACAGAATGAACCAACTCACGATAAGGCGATTAGCAATCGGGCTTGCTCAATACCTAGGTGCAAAGAAAAAAGTAGTAATAGGTCGAGACGCCCGTCATAAAAGCAATGACTTTTTCGAAGATATTGCTGCCATCATGACTGGCAATAATATTGATGTATTCGTATTTCCCAAACCGATTCCTACCCCCTTATTGGCATTCGCTGTTCGCTACCTTCAAGCAGATATGGGAATTATGGTTACAGCATCTCATAATCCCAGTAGCGATAATGGTTGCAAAGTCTACTTAAATGACGGAGCGCAACTCAGAGCACCTATAGATGAAGAAATAGACAAATTAGTAACAGAATCAGAATTTCCACACATTGATCTTCCATTAGGGAACGGAAAGCGCTTAGAAATAGATGAATCAGTCGAAGATGCATATTGCAAAGCGATTACGAGTTCTTTAACTCATCAAAACGCAAATATTCGAATTGCGTATACACCTCTTCATGGTGTCGCCATGGAACTGATTCATAAAGTCTTTAACCACACAAAAGCAGGCAAACTACTACCAGTAGAATCACAAAAGGACCCAGACCCAGAATTTCCTACTATTCATTTCCCTAACCCCGAAGAACAGGGAGTTATGGATGCTGTCATGGATCTAGCTAAATCATCTAACGCAGATTTGGCGCTTGCTAATGACCCTGACGGTGACCGGTTAGCCGTAGCAATTCCGACGACAGCGGGCAGTTGGAGAAGGTTAACAGGCGACGAAATAGGGGCTCTGCTATTTAGTCACATAACAAAGAAGTCGTTAGGAGTTAATAGAAAAGTAGTAACGACAGTTGTATGCTCTGACCTCGTTCATAAAATCGCTGCGTCTCATAAGATTCATCATGAATCAACTTTGACAGGATTCAAATGGATTATTCCAGCTGCATATAAAGACACCGCATTCGATCCCATATTCTGTTATGAGGAAGCGCTCGGATACGCAACTAATACCGCCGTACGTGACAAAGACGGAATTTCAGCATCACTTATCATGGCAGAACTCACTGCAGATTTAAAAGAGCAAGGGAGAAGTCTCGAAGACCAACTTGTCGATTTATCGTTGACTTACGGTCATCATGTTACAGAAACAAAGAGAATACGTTTTGAGTCATCAGAACCAGAGAAGATCATCTCAAAAGTAATGGAAGATTTCAGGGATACATCAATAACTTCAATTAATGAAATGGATGTACTCCAAATAAAAGATTATTTAGGACACAACACGGAAACTGAGTTACCAAATTCAGACTTGATAGTACTTCATCTTGAAAATGATGTTCGAGTCTCAATTCGACCAAGCGGAACAGAGCCAATGATTAAGTTATACATGGAAAAAGTAGTCACGATTTTAGAAAAGGGAGATATATCCGCTGAAAATGAGAAAGGGAAACGTGTCCTGAAAGAAACAGGCTCTTGGATAGAGAAATTCTTTAAACAATTAGTCTGACTTAATGCATTCGGCCAAATAATCTATCTCCAGCATCACCCAAACCAGGAACTATAAAAGCCGACTCATTTAACCCTTCATCAACTGCTCCGACGAAAAGGTGACCGTTGATACCACTTGACACAACAGCATCAATACCTTCAGGTGCAGCCAAAATACTGATTGCAGTAATTCTTCCAGCACCCGAATCAGCAATAACTTGTAAGCCATGAAGCAGAGAACCTCCAGTTGCAAGCATTGGGTCAAGAACAACTACATCCGCTCCGTTAAGCTCAGTAGGGATGGTATTCATATAAATATCTGGTTGAAATGTTTCTTCATCGCGTCGAGCACCTAAAAAACAAACATTGGAATCAGGGAGAACACTCAATGCGCCCTCCAACATTCCCAGTCCTGCCCGAACGATGGGGACAAGTATCGGAGAAGTGGCGAGGGTCCACCCATTTGTGGCAGTGAGGGGAGTCTCTATCTCCTGCCCTTCCAACTCGGCTTTCCTAAGAGCTTCATATACAAGAAACACAGACAAATCTCTAATATTTTGCCTAAACAGCTTATTAGAAGTCTCGGAGTCACGAAGAGTACTTAGTCGTTCAAGTATTAAATTATGATTTATAATTTCAACGTTCATTAGGTATCTGGGTTAACCATATCTGTTGCCCACAGTATCTGAGGCTATTCTTATGTAGGAAAGAATTCAAAAGGAGAAGTCTAATCAAAAATTCCTTTGTGCTTGGAGTTGACCTTGATGGGGTCTGCGGTGATCATAATCGCATTTTTAGAGATATCGTCGCTGAAGAATTAGGGGTAGAGCCTGAATCACTAACTTTAGACCGGAGCTGGGGATTTGAAGAGTGGGGTCTCACCAGTAACGATTTTGAAAAGTTGCATGAGAAAGCAGTTGTTGAGCATCGCATGTTCCGAGATATGCCTGTGATTCCCGGTGCTTCCGAAGTTTTGTGGCGCTTGTCTGATCAAGGAATCTGGATCAGGATAATAAGTCATAGATTATACGTAAACTGGGGACATGCTATCGCTGCTGGCGATACAGCTGACTGGTTAGATAGAGCAAACATTCCTTATAGGGATTTATGTTTTATAGGAGCAAAATCGGCTTTGCACGCTGACCTCTACATTGATGATGGTCCACATAATATTGAGGCATTCCAAAAGGACAATAGAAAAGTTGTAATTTTTGACCAACCGTACAACCGACACCTGACTGGTCTTCGAGCGCAGACATGGGAAGAAGTAGAACGCTTCGTAGTTGAAGCAGTTACTGAAAAGTTAGGTATGGCTGAACCTCAATTGCCTGGTTTTCACGACGGCACGAATCGGATTGAACACCGTAAAGCGCAAGATTATGAATAAATGGATCTCGCAATTTGGCTAGCGACCTTGGCATTGTTCTTTAATAATGCCAAATTTGCAGGGATGCTTTCGCCCTCAGTACCAGCTGCAAGTTGTTCGAGAATGAATGGAGTTACTTCTTGGCCACTTATCCCTTGTTCGTCGCATTCATCAATGCATTTTTGAATTACAGTCCAGATTTTTTCAGCATCAAGTTCATCTTCAGAAGGTATCGGGACGTTCAGTAATACGCCATGGCCAAGGTCAAGTAGGTCAATGGCATCTAGGATAGTGACGACTTCTTTTGCAGAGTTGACTCTCTCGATTTCTAAACCAGCATTACGTAGATAAAACGCAGGGAATTGATCTGTTTGCCAACCAAGTACGGGTACTCCTAAAGTTTCCAAGAACTCGAGAGTGGCAGGAAGGTCAAGGAAAACTTTAGCTCCGGCGCTCACGCATACAACATTGAACTTTGCCAATGCATGCAGATCTGCGCTGATATCTCCGGTCAAACTTGCTCCTCTGTGAACACCACCTATCCCACCTGTGCAGAAGACTCTTTCGCCTGCTGCATGAGCGATAGCCAGCGACGCAGAGACAGTCGTAACTCCAACATTTAAATCTTTCCCGACAGCTATCGGAAGGTCTCGAACGGATACTTTCGTTGACGCTGAGAAAATCTGGTCATATTCAGATTCTTCAAGCCCAAGTCGTAACTCTCCGTCAATCACTGCACTCACAGCAGGAACCACGTTATCTTTCCGTAACTCAGAAATGCATAATTCTAATGCTTCAGCATTTGAAGGTGAAGGTAGACCTAATTTGCTAAAAACAGTTGATTCAAGGCAGACGATGGGTGCACCATTTGCTTTTGCCTCTGCTACTTCCTTTGAGAGCTTTATTGGACTATTGCTTTGCATAATTCAAACATCCTTTAGCTAGAGCGAAGAAACTAAGCATGTAAATCAACTATAAGGTTGGGCAGTTCTGTGATGCTTTCGATTACTTCATAACCCGATTTAGGGACAGTTCCTTCCGCCACCTTTTCATAATCCCATGTCAATTCATAAGGAATATGTACAGCGTGGCCTCCAATGGAGACAATAGGAAGGACGTCGCTTCGTAAACTATTACCCGCCATCAAAAAGTTTGAAGGATCTATATTTCGTTCCGAAAGGAAATTGAGATATGACTCAGGGTCTTTCTCGTGAAAAATGTCAAAACCCGCAACGAGCTTATCCAAACCTGATTCCTCTATTTTGCTTCGCTGATGAAGCAAATCTCCCTTTGTAACAATAAACACCGTAAAATTCTGAGTTAACTCTGCAATAGCATCTTCGACCCCATCAAGTAGCACAACAGGGTGTTGAAGAAGTTCTTTTCCCCAAGAGATAATCTGCTTTATATCAGAGCTTGATATATCTCCTCCAGAAGCAAGATGAGCAGTCTCTATCATTGAAAGCGTAAACGACTTAACTCCGTAGCCAAAGACCCGAAGATTCGTAATCTCATTCGTAGACAGAGATTGTTCAAGACTTGCATCTGAGGAATACTTGCTCATGAGATTCAGAAACTTCTCTTCAACCTCGGCAAAAAAAGTTTCACTTTGCCATAACGTATCGTCAGCATCTATTCCCACTAGTCTAATTTCGGTCATTACATCCCCTGATGAAAAATTTCATTAGCCTCTTCCCACGCCTTTAGCTTCATGAATAGTTTATCCTTATCGCTTTGCGGTAAGAAAGAATGATAAATTGCATTTTTCGCCACGTTGCCAATGTTTTCCCAATCCCACGCAAATGCATCACTGCATTGAAGTAATTCATTTGTCAAACATGTTGATGACATTAGGCGGTTGTCAGTATTAATGGTTACTAGAAATCCTGCGTTTATAAGCATATTTAGGGGGTGATCATTCATGACATCAATTATCCCAGTATGAATGTTTGATGTAGGGCAGATCTCCAAAGGGATATCGTTCTTTACTAGAAGCGAAGCAATTTCTCCCAATGCCACCCGGCTATCTTTCCAAGAAATATCATCCTGTATACTAACTCCGTGGCCTATTCGTGCGGCGTGACATGTTCGTAGAGCTTCTTCTATATATTCAGGGCCCGCAGCTTCTCCTGCATGAATTGTGATCGCAATATTATTCTTATGAGCGAGATTAAAGGCTTCTTTGTGGAGCCGAGGCGGAAAATCCACCTCAGGTCCTGCAATATCAAATCCAACGATTCCATGATCTGCAAAAGCCGCAGCGACTTCGACTACTTCTACGCTTCTCGTGTTTGATCGCATTGCGCATAGGATTCCTTTAACTAGGATTTCCTTTCCATCTGAACCTGATTCGAAACCCTGCAAGACGGAACTGACCACTTGATTTAGAGACAGTCCATTTTGTTGAAATAGTTCTGGTGCAAAACGAACTTCAGCGTATACGATTCCATCCTCTGCAAGATCTTCAACACATTCCTCAGCTACACGAAATAGAGATTCCTCGGTTTGCATGACAGCTATAGTGTGCGCAAATGCCTCCAAATATAGTTCCAGTTTCCCTTGATCTGCAGTAGCGAGCATCCAATTTTCCAAATCTTTTGCATCATAGGAGGGTAAAGATCGGTAATTTATTTCTCGTGCTAAGGCAATTATGGTTTCTGACCTGAGACCCCCATCCAAGTGATCGTGAAGAAGAACTTTTGGGTAGCTTCTTAAAGTCTCTTCTGTAATCTGTGGAGCCGCCATAGTGAATTAGTTATTGAAGCCCTTCAGGGGCATATTCGGCGATCGTTGGAGCCAATTATCATCTGGGTAGTGCGCAGAGGCTTCAATCATGTGAAGTGTGAAAGCATGGCGAGAACTTTCAGACAGGTTAGCGCTTGACCAATGAGGCAATAGCCCGTCTAGAACTACCAATGTGCCTTTAGAAGCTTCAAGAGGAATTTTATTTTCAGTCGGGAAACTAGATTTATCAAGAGTTATCATTTCAGTTCCGCCGCCTTTTCTTCTGCGAAAGCGCTCTTTAGGACTTCCTTTATGTAATCCTGGTAAACACCAAAGGCAACCATTTTCTGTAGTTGCGTCTTCAAGAGCTACCCAGAAACCTTTTACCGATGGGGGATCAGTCCAAAGAAAGGGGTGATCGGTGTGCCACACTACTTCCCCGCCTATCCGAGGGGGCTTAAAGATATACATTGATTGCAAAAGAAGTGGTTCTACAAATCCTATTTCTGTCGCAAGGCGAGCCATCTTCTCTTGCCGAACGAAATTAGAAAAGACAGGGTCTAAGTCATGCAAGGCATGCCCAACTTTATTTAAAGAAAGTTTTGATGGCTCAGAGTTGTCACCTTGCTGCTCATAGAAAAAACGTATCTTGTCTCCTGACGTTAAGAAATACTCCTCCTGTGTATGAGTTCGATTTGTAGTTGAGAAGACAGTGGATTCCTCATGTGAGTTGGTTTCTTCAATGATGATTGACATTCTGTTCATTAACGAATCGCATTCCGCCTGAGAAAAGAAGTCAGGTAATACCAGTACTCCATTTTCATCAAAGGTACTTTTTTGATCAGCGGTTAGCACATTCATAATCTAATTATGTTTGACCGCGTCGATAAATTTGTCCATTTGCTGCTGGCATGCGCAAGCGTTGCGCAAAGAAGATCAAAACAATGATAACGATTACATAGGGAAGGATATTTACCCACCAGTTCGGCACGGTATTGCTATAGAAGTACCAAAACGCCGACCCTGTAGCAAGTGTTAACGCAATAATTCCATCAGAGGTTCTTTTATTGCGTATTGCCCAAATAGCTACTCCAGTTAATGCAATAGCATTGACAAGTAGTAGCGCATGAGAAGCAAACCCATCTAAGTCTCTAAGCCCAAGTCCGAATGGGTAACCGAAGATAAGCGAGCCTGCAAGAATTCCACTTGGCCTCCAGTTACCAAAGATTAAGGCAGCTAGTCCAATGAAACCTCTTCCGCTACTTCCTCCTTCTTGGTAAATTCCTGACAATTCAGTCGTAATGAAAGCTCCTCCTAAACCTGCTAATCCGCCACCAATCGTTACAGCGAGGTATTTATACCAGTAAATATTAATACCTTGAGACTCTCCGGCCCAAGGATCTTCTCCACTGATTCGAACACGAAGTCCAAATCTAGTTTTCCACAAAATCCAAGTACTGATAGGAACCAAAGCGAGGGCGATGAGAGTAGCCCATGAAATTCTGGTGGTAAGTCCCAGCAATACACTTCCAATATCGCTTAGCCATGGGATATCTGTATTTCGCATTGCCTTGAATAGATTGGGTGTCCCCCAACCCCCAGCTAAGAAAGGTAAGGTCAGCTCACCTGCACTTTCAACACGAGGTGATTGTGTTATAGATCCGCCTTGATATTGAGTGAATATCTCAGATGAAAGAAAACGCGCAGCGAATGGCGCCAAAATATTAATCGCTACACCGGAGATAATATGATCAACGCCAAATCCCACAGTTGCTATTGCGTGAAGAAGCCCACCTATGGCCCCTCCAATAGCTCCGATTAAAAGCCCCCAATAGGGCCCATAGTTAAAAGCTCCCCATGCTCCAAACCACATTCCTAGAATCATCATTCCTTCAAGGCCTATATTTACGACTCCGGCTCTTTCTGAAAAGAGTCCCCCCAATCCAGCAAGCAATATAGGAACGCACCACCGAAGCATTGCTTGGGAGGTGCTAGTAGCTGTTAATCGACTAGTTTCATTTTGACCCAATTCTTGAACAAGAGTTAACACAAGGATTCCGAAAGCTGCAAAGAATGGCCATCTGACCCACGCAGGCACTTTTGAAAGCTGAGCAATAGAGAAGTTCATGACATCACACTCTCTGATAATGCATCTCCTGCTTGTTTCGCCTCTTCCCTTAATCGGTAACGTTGAACTATCTCATAAGAGATCACAGCTGCAAGTAGGATAATTCCTTGCATTATGTATACGATTTCGCGTGAGGCAGACCCAGTTATTTGAAGTACGCCGGAAGAGATATCTAAGAACGCAAAAACTATGGCGCCGATCGCAATACCACCAGGGTGATTCCTACCTAAAAGGGCCACTCCTATACCTGCAAATCCCAAGCCGCTGACGAAATTCGGATTGTAGCTCCCGAGCTTGGCTACCTCAGCCATCCCAACAAGTCCTGCAGCCATGCCTGACAACACCATGGCTCCTAAAACCATTCTTTTGTCCTTCACACCTCCAGATCGAGCAGCAAAAGGATTGATTCCACTAGCTCGAAGATCAAATCCGAAACGAGTTCGATTTATAACAATGTGGTAGACAATACCAATCGCTACTGCAACGAGGAGAAAACCAGTTAACTCTTTACCTTTTCCGATTTCACGCGTGAAGACTTCTAACCAGCTATTTATATTCGGCATGATTCCAGATTCGGGAATTGGCTCTGTCCCAACTCGCGTAGCTGAATCTATTTGAATTTCTCCACCTGCTTGCCATTCCTTTACTAGAAAAGCGATTAAACCCGATATGGCAATTGCGTTTAACATGATAGTTGAAATAACTTCGTTGACGCCACGGGTAACTTTCAATACACCAGCTATTCCAGAATAAGCTCCACCAACTACCATAGCCACGAGCAGCATTAACCCGATATGGAAAACAGGCGGCAAGGTGACTAAAGCACCAATATAAGCTGCGAATATTGCCGCAAGTCTGTATTGCCCCTCAACCCCAATATTGAATAAGTTCATTTTGAATCCTATTGCTGCAGCTACACCAGAGATATAGAGAGGAGTTGCTCGGTTAAGGATATCTACCTGAATCTCTAGTTGGCTTCCGTATTCGATCATGTCAGCGTAGGCATTTATAGGGTTGCTGCCAGCAATAAGT
>Ga0315315_10003284_pt1 | contig 14871 bp, 21 predicted proteins | sample M140m3416metaG_FD_203699 | JGI IMG/M metagenome (GOLD analysis project Ga0315315, IMG submission 203699) | Ammonia-oxidizing marine archaeal communities from Monterey Bay, California, United States - M1 40m 3416 | ecosystem: Environmental > Aquatic > Marine > Intertidal zone | place: USA...
CACTGATCGAAGATCAGGGGCGCCCCCCGTCAATAGCGTCCTCTCCCGAGGAAGAATCATCGCTGAGCGTTGGTCTTCAGACCAATGCTGCTAAGGGATCATGATCCCTGTGGCGATGAGGCTGCACGAAGATTCAAGTTAGGACGGTAAATTGACCCCGTGGGGGTATCAGGGTGGATACTGAGTTCAGAATGATCTTATAAGCCGTGTTGCGGCGTTAGGATCAGTATGAATAAGGAGAAAACTCTGCAGTGCACGGAGAAAACTCCGAAAGTTTTCCGACGAACGTCGATAATTTTCAGAATAGATAGCACGGAGAGTCTTTCAGGAGGTCCTTCAGGGAGGTCACGCGTGACTTGGATTCGAATCAGAATATAGTATATTCGAATTATCAGTAGGTTCCCTACTGTGGCGAAAAAACATAAACGGGATACTGCGAGCCTGTCTCGGATCCGAGGTGCTCAGAGGACCAGTTAAGAAAGTGGCCAACTTTTTTGTTAAAATTAACAAAAAGATATGATAGCAGTATGAGTAAGTAAGGACGTCCTTATTTGTGTAATTTTTGACAGATTTAAATCTGCTCAGCCGGGATTACAATCTTATAAGATTATTCGGAGACTTCTGTGATAGCACTCTCTATGATATCATTGATCGACATGTCTTCAGATCGGTAGTAACCATAATGGTGAGTTCCGGGCCCCGGTGGAACTGATCCTTCCCGGTTGTTTGGCCAGTAGAACGAAGGTGATATCAGCCAAGGAAGTCGGTTCAGGATAAACCACTCGGGCCAAGAGTTCCATTCGTATTCTAATTGACAATCTCCTGACCAGTTGTCCCCATATCTTTCGATAAGGATATCGACAGCGGCAGACAGCCGCTCTTCTTTAGAGATAGCATTTGAGGAGGTAGGATCTTGTTCGGACGAACTCAAATGTGGGATCCCATTGTTTCCAAGGTTTTTGGAAACGAAGTTACCCGCAAGGTTTTCGAAGATCATCTTTCCACTGGTGGTTACAGTTTTCTTTCTACCTACCTTTTTCCAGTATTGCGGCTGTTCGTCTTCACCATACTGATCCATGAAGTCTTTAGTCTTGCGGTGATTACAGCCAACTCTCTCTGTTATCATGGTGCTCGTGAAGCCAGTTTCTCCATACTCATCCGCCAACGAACAGATCGCTTGTGCGATTCTGGCTCGATCTTCTGGCGATATAGATGGCATCTGCATATCCGTCCCTACTTTATTCTTAATGTAATCACCCTGATATACTTACTGTTTTATCATCAAGATTTCTTAGAAGAACAGGTGGTTTCGCCGTTGGATCGCCGGATCGCCGGATCGCCACGGGGGGTCTGCATTTCTCTGAAATGGGATTTGGCTAAACCCTTGACGTTGGTAATACTTACCAACACTCATTTGGGGTTGTTTGATATTGTTATACTGTGGACTGAAGCGTCTGCGAGGTAGGGTTTAGAAACCATATCTGACGCACATGGTCCGCACCTTGGTGTCTTGGATCGCCACTTGGAGGATTTGGATCGCCACATAATATATAAGGGTGGTAACGAGGATCGCCATACATGGCTGAAATGAGCGACCATCAGGATTCTGAGCACTTTACTTACGATAGATCGTGGGATGAGATTGAACTAATGTTAGATAAAGCAGAAAAGAGAATGAATATGCTAATTAGCACATTTCATGTTGCGAAAGCAAAAGATGATAAAGTTGCCATGAAGGATGCTGCACGAAACAAGAAAGCATTAGAAGGAGTAGTTAAGACCTTGCGATGGGTGCTGGGCGACAAGAATGTCATGCACCCGTTGGAGTGATCAAGTTGGCAGGTTGGTTGTTAGGTATGGCTATTAAGTATTTGAAATGGAGAGGCGAGATAGATGAAAACGCCAGCGACAAGATCCAAGATTTTATGGAGGATGTAAAATGAATGGTTGTTGGATTCTATTCTTGCTATTATTGTTTGGAATAGCAGCATCGCCTTATCCTTGGGAGGTGGAATGAGATGGCTAAATTACGAGGTGGAACACCCATTTGGCGTTGGCGTGATATGCTGATGTCTGATTTTAACTTTGAATATCTTTTATCAGAGGTGTATACCGATCCTAAAGAACTTATCGGTGGTTTCCCTGAGATGGATTTGAGTGAAGATGAACGATCTGAAGAGGAAGCCAACAATGATAGCAGGTATAATTGTTCTATCTGTGGTTCTGGATTGATGATGGGATGTCATGCTCTGGATGTAGGTTTTGCTAAGAAGGCTAAGCAGAAGTGGCCAACGATGATCTTGAAGCGCAGGTATTGTTCGCTTTACTGTGCTCATGCAGATTTTAACGATGATAAGAGTCCGATTCATGACAAGCCAAAGAAACGCTGACCACAATCTTTATATACTTGGTCGTCGTAACAAAAGACATGGGTAAGGTATTAAATGAGTTGACAGGGCCACAGGTCTTCGTTGTCAAGAATCCACGAAGCAAGAAGTTGCATTTGACAGGAGGGTATAACCAACCTGATGTCAAGAAGTGTTTCTGTGGAACTACAATCAAGGCTACCAAAGTTGTCGACGCAAGAGATATCGCACCTCGTGAGGGATATCGAGATCATAACAAATGGTGTAAGCGTTGTCTGTCTATGTTAGATTTTGAAGGTCTGGATCAGAAGGTTTTGTTCGCAGCCATCCAATTCCCTCAAGGAACTTATGGCCAGTTAGTAATAGCAGGTCATGTTGGCAGAAGAAAACCTGCTCTTAAGTTGACCCCTCCACCTGCTAAACCTCAAACCTATACTCCAAAACAAGCGGGCGGTGATGCGATCGTTACCAGCAGGATCAGAAAGAAGACCGCTGCTAAGCCTGCCAAGAAACCAACAGGCGGTGCTACAATCAAAGCCCCTGCTCAACATAAGCCTAAGAAAGTAGATAAAGGTGCTAACGGCAAGAAAGATATAGATGTGGAACTTCCGACCGTGGCAAAGCCTGAACCAGATGAGAGTAATGGTGTGGAGTGATTTCCCTCAATTAACTTTAACTGAAGTCGATGCTGCCATTGAAAACTGGAGGATCTAACTTGTATCGTTATTTTCTATCTCCTTATGACATGAAGGCTGCCTGCAAGGCTGCTTACGATGAATGGGAATACTGGGAGAACGTTGACTTCGGGAAACGCTATAATCATAATTCACTACCGGGCTGCTATGTCGGGCGCAAGAGCGAGCACGGCGTTTGTTCATATTTGCGATGGAAGTTGAAGGGTGTCAAGAAAGTAGATGCAGAGTTCAAGAAACGCAAACACGAATCTGATATCAAGGTGGAAGAGTTCATGATAGAAGTCAAAGGACTTCAAACTCATCAGTGGGATCGATTGAAGCGATGTATTCCTCCCAAGCAGTTGGAAGGTTATGTAGCCAAGAATGCTATTATTGTTTGGACGGTTACGAAAGGCGATGATAAAGACAAGTGTGTTACTCTCAAGGGTTGGAATTGGGCTACTGATCTACAAGACCGTGGTGATTTTATTAGAACTATCTGTGATAACATTCAGATGACAGCGGATGAAGATATGAGATCCTTGGAATCTTTGATAACTGTGCTATCAGAATAATCGATAGTTACATATACTTAAGACACCAGTTCTGGGTATGTTCGATATTATAATGCCCAACAAGTCGACTCCTGTTGGTATCATGGGTAATGCTTTACAATCTATTCAACAGCAATCTTATCAAGATTGGAATTGTTATATCATGGATGATACTCCTGAAGATTGGAAATACTGGAGCAAGTATCAGGAGATGCTATCACATTTTCTACAAGATAATCGGTTTCACCTCATTCGATCGGAAACATCATCGCCATCTACTGCTCGTAACAAGGGAATTGATAGCACCAAGGCAGATTGGATCGCTTTCTTAGATAGTGACGACGTCTGGTTCGAAGATCATCTTGACACTTTGGCCAAAGGGTTGGAACACTATGATATCTGCTTCACCGAAATCAGCAAGGTAGATCCTCATTGTGACTTAGTTAATCTGAATGGTTTAGGAATCGATGGCAGCGTGGGAGTTAAGTTAGATGTTATTCAGGTTATTCAGAGATACGAAATGGCCAACTTTATCCCGGATGAATACCAAGGTTACTTCTGGTATGGAGCACCTGTGTGGTTTTCTGCACTGGGATGTCAGCGTAAGGTGTTTGAGAATACTCAGTTTAATGAAGAACTTATGATCGCAGAAGATACAGATCTTCTACTGCAGTGGGTAAGACAAGGATTCTATCCTCGTCTGATACCTCAAAAGACAGTGCACCGATCCATTCATGATAATCAACTCACTAAGTCTATCTCCCAAGATCGACACGATGCTGACATGGATATCTGGTTAGAACGAAATAAGGATTTTGTGATCACTGACAAGGTCCTGCTATCGATGCCAATACATTATCGTGATATCATGAAACAAAATAATGATTTAGCCAAAGAAAGGAACATGTTCTTAGAGCATCTGAACTTTGATATCATATCAGAGGAAGATTATGAGATCGAGATGCTGTGATAGCAGGATTAGTTCCAGATGGGGAGTAGTGTATACACGATGGATTGGATCAACAACTTACCTATCATCTTTGTAGTGGGCATCTTTTCAGTGATTTTTGGCAACTTGCTGTATGAATCATTAAAAACCATGTGGGCTCAGAAACAATATCAGTGTCCTGAACCGTGTTGTGATGACGAGGAAGATAGCAGCGTCATTTAATGGACATGTCCACCCATTTCCGAGAGTTTGTTAGCGATTAGTGCATCAGGTCCATCGTATAGTGTGTATTTAGGAGTTCGCAAAGTATAAATAGCAGCGAGAGTGAGTAATAGACATGTCACCTTTCTGGTTAGGGTTCAACTCTACTATTATTCTGATCGGTGGGTGGAAGTTTGTTAAAGACAAGTTTGCAGAAGAATCTTTTGCCTACGACAGTGGAATACACGGGGTGAGTTGTGCACTGTGCGGAAATTGGGAGGAAGATCAAACCCTTCCGGACTCAAGCGGGATGCGCTATTGTGAAGGTTGCGAGACAGTCTTGTGCATAGACTGTGATCCACGGAAAATGCGAATAGTCATCGAACCAAATGGTGATGCTACTCATTATTGTGACGCTTGTGAGTTGGAGGATTATTGGGCAGAGGATCATGGTGAGAATGTCAGAAATGAGTTAGCAGGTAGTGATATCATGCCCGAGTTCACTGGCAGAAACGATCCATTTAAAGATTGGGCCATGATGCAAAAGGGATATCAGGGTATGCGAATGATGAATGACTCTGATGATTTTGATGCAGAAACCAAAAAGGTAAGACGACACCGTCTCGATCGATTCACTAAACCTGTTAAATCCCGCCGTTCCTTCTACGAAAGCCGTGGACGCAGATTTGCTATCAAGGATCTGTTTGGATCAGAATGGCACACGTTCGCACCTTGCGAAACAGAGGGTTGCGACGGTGATATCGAATATCGTGATGTATATTACTGTTCTGATTGCGGTCAGGACGATGTCGAGATCCTGATCGGAGATACATGTCCCGATTGCGGTGTCGTTGCTACCGATACTGCTACCTATGCTATCTTCTACTGTTCGGATTGCGGTGAGGACTTTAGTGATGAATATAATGCTGAAGTTCAAACCACTACTAACAAAGTTCGAACCATTTCGGGTAAACCACTGCAGTTGAGAAAACTAAAGAAGGATCGAGATCTTAAACCTGAGGATGCTATTGAACGTCTGGAGATATCTGCGGAAAGTAATCAAGACATAAAATGGGGTGATGTCAAAGAAATGCACAATTCCAAGTGTCCGTTTTGCTTTAGGTCTGCATTTAGATTGATAGATGAAGAGGGAGAAGCATTTAGTGTCTATGAAGAAGATATTGCAGGTGATAATTGGTTGCTTGAATGTTCAAGATGCAAGGCAGAATGGAATCAAAGTGGTGAAAATACCCTTGATGGCGGATATACAGGTAATGCAGAAGCCGATGAGTTTAACGCCCAAGTATACCGTGGTAAACCTTTCACTGAATTAGGTTATGCTGAAAGAGCAGTATTACAACACAAGATGTTGGAAGCAGCAGAGATCGAACAAGCCATTATCAACTTGGAAGCGGCTGTGAGGATGGGACTGATATCAGAAGACGAAGTCATGAAGTCCTTGGTGGAGCGATTTGGGGCGTGATCCCATGTTTTATACAGTTAATTATGTTTCTGGTAGCCCTACGATCGATTTACGTCAAGATGGTTTCGAAAGAACTGGCCAAAACCATGCTATTATCGATTATTTCCTGATATCTCCCCTTTTGAATTGGGCGGTAGGCGTAGCGATGATCCATGACGAAGGAACTGAAGACGAAAATGAAGAGGCCCAAGATAGACTATATGTAATGCCTGTCGATCCTAATAGTTGGGCAGATGATATTGCTATCAGTGCGGTCGGGAAATCGCAACCGGCAACTGCGAGAATGCAACAAGCCACAGAGATGGCCCAGCAGTTATATGTGGATCAAGTGACTGCAATCAATAGCGATATGGGTTTTGTAATCAAGGTTTTAGGAACGAGTAACTTCGTGCCTCCGTATTTTCCATGGTATCTTATACTTGATGGTGACGCTGTTACTTTACAAGGATACAATTACTTTTGGGATCCTGATGAAAAGTTTCAGTCAGTATTTCGAGATAGGATGGGTGGGAATCACCAATGGCTCTTTAACTGGTATAATTTAGGTGGTAGATCGGGAGTAGCAGATATCACAGAGGTTTCTTGCAGTCCTGCGGGAGTCCCACTCATGAAGTTCTTCTGGGAAAAGGAAGGTAACTATGGAGAATTACTCCAATTCGTAAAAGAGAATTGTAGGGTTCAGGAAGTTCCTGAGTTCAATAAGCGTTCTAACTATATCAAGTCCCGGGGAAGGAAACATGTAGAAGAAGGAGAGATGGAACCGTCAGATGCTCTTGATTATGCTCTCCGTGATCTAAAATCGGCTGCCAAGAGACAAGATCCTGATGTTTTCTATCAAGAATATGCTCAGATGGGATTTGATCACCCTCGTCCTGATTTCAAGGATAAGAAATGGAAACTATAAGTAAGTGATATCCTGATGATATCCTTATGGCCAAATGGTTGTTAGATGATACAGTTGATGGCTGTATATATACGATCGCCAAAGACCGTGAGGTCAAATGGAGTTGGCAGATTGGAAATAAGGAAGTTGGATACCGACATAGCAGGATTAGTTGGCACGGTGACGTCCGAACTTGGTTAAGAATGCTGGGTGATGGTAACCGTCATGTCGATATGTATATTAGCACCAATATCATCGATTGGAAAGAACTACCTGAACTACCTCCTCAATATCGGATCTCAGGCAAGGGACATAATCGTGATGCTATCGCTCGTTATACCAAGATGTGGAATAGTTGGTTAACCCCGGCGGACTGTCGTGCACAAGGATTAGATTGGAAGAAGATCTGGATCGGTAAGAACATGGTATGGGATTTCGACCACCCTGATATCCAGATAGCGTTCGAATGGGCCAATGCGGTGTTCGAATTACTAAAAAGCGAATTAGATCTCAATCCTCAATTGGTATTCAGTGGTGGAAAGGGATTCCACGTCTGGTTAAATCATAAACAGTCAGCCTTGTTAGCAGGAACAAGTTTGCATAAGTTAGCAGATGCAGGAGATAGCGATCCATTGAGGACCTTGGGGAAGATCTATGCTAAGAAAGTTAAAGAGATAACATGGGAAGCAACAGGTGAGCAGCATCGTGCTTTAGATCTGAGTCCCAATTATAGGCAAGGTGTCATCAGGATTCCCTATTCTATAAATAAAGCGATCGTCTGGCCTTTATCAGAGTCAGATAGGGACAAACTGAGTAGCAGTAGTTTCAGCAGGCTGGAAGAGATAGAACGGATGTTACATCCTGATCAATGGAAAGAGAGATTCGGTGGTAGGAGTTATATTCGTGGTCGGGCTAAGTTAGCCTTTAAGAGATTGCTGGAAGTGTTTACTCGATAGAAGACTGTTCGTCCTGCCATTGTAGAATGGCCAGTGCTATCCTTTGCAGATCTAAATCATCTAAGGTTTCTAAAGATATGCCATAATTATAATCGAAACCAGAAAGCAGATCCAAAGTATCATTGAGGTGAAGATAGAATCTACCGTTGTGCACCTCGAATCGACAGTTGCCAGACTCGTAGAGGACTGTCACTAACTACTCCTCCAGAAATCCTTGTAGTCATCGATCCCCAATAACTCCGGGCTAACAGTGTAGGCGTATCCCCCTGCCCATTTATCTCTCAAGGGAGATACTTCCATGTAACCACTATTATCAGCCGTAGCACTGACGTAGATATCCATCTCATAAAGTTCGCCTTGCTCATAAGTGATCTCAGTATTGTCCCATTGGGCATGGCCTGTAATTTCACCGATCTCGGAGGAGGTATCGACTGCGTTTATTTTATCTGCTATTTCTTTCGGTAGTCGTCTAAAATCATCACTTTCGGGATTTTTACTTGGTGTTAGTCCGTCAGTTCTTTCGAAACCAATCAGTTTATCATTGTTACCAACACAGGGAATGACTCTGGTATCACTATCGGCAACAGCGACGGTAAGGGCTCGGTAGGGAGGATATTTAGCATTGTAGGGCTTGACTTCGTCCCAGTCCCGATCATAGGAACCTATGTCGAAGTAGTCCAATAGTTCGTTTATGGCAATTATATCTTTTTGATCTAATGTCATTGGAAGTGACACTTGCCATGCGTGGCCATATTCTAAACCCCATGGATTGTCGACCCGACGATCTTGATATAGCCCCATGTCACTGATACCTCTCTGGGTGTAATCCTCGTGTTCTTCTCCTTGCTGGCTAAAAGCCCAATCCCATTCTTTACTTTCGTAAGTTGCCATCCCAAAGTTGTTAATAGTTCCATTTGGGCCCTGATGTAGTGTTAGATCCAAAACCCATGGATATTCTCCTGATTCTAATTCCTCCCGAGTATAGGTTTCCCCTTCCGAAATCAGGTCGTTGTTCTGATCCGCCCAGTCATCGATTTGAGACATGAAGTTTTCCATTTCTTTGACACCCTCATAACTATCATACCACTTCCAATCTGAATAGTTTAAGGTAATATATCCATCTGATCGCCCAACAAAATCGAAATCATCCAGAGGTGTGGCAGGGCATACTTCTTCCCAATATGCTAATAGAGCCTCGGGAAATATAATATAACCGTGGGATCGATATCCCATTAGATCCACCCCTTGCCGGGTCGTTGGACGAAATTAGTAGCGTAAATACGGAAATACAAACCATTTTTGCCAGCAATATCTACAACCAGTCCGCAGTCAGGCGTTTGGTCTCGTAAGTTATCATTCTGTTCGATCTCCACATTGTCCACACTTCCCTCATCCATAGCGATTGCGGTGGCTAACCCTTCTACTAAACCGTTGATATGTTTTACTATATCATCATTCTGACTGTAAATCCATTGGGTGAACAGCGGTTTGTTAGCGAACTCTTTGGGAATACCAGAGTTATCTGATCGGACGAGAGTTATAATGGCAATCGTAGAACCCCTGAGCCAATTGATAATCTCCATGAGAAGTATCCACCCCACCAACTATATGTATTTATAGGTGACCGCACTTCTATCGATCCATGCCAGAAGGTCCTGAAGTTAAACGAACGACGGAACGTCTAAACCGTCTACTGCAAGGCAAAGAGTTACAAGAAATCTTTGTAGAGGATCTACCTTGGTTTGGAAAACAGGTTCGTGATGATATCATGGTGCTCATGTCTCACCTCAATAATGAGCCCATTACGATCGACAGCGTCCAGTGCAAGGGTAAGTTTATTTATTTCACTCTCGGTGATTATCATATCCATCATACTTTGGGAATGACGGGGACATGGCGTCTTCCCGGTAAGGGTGATAAGAAACATCGACGCATGGTGCTAAAGATGACAGATGGAACTGAAATCACTTATGTAGATTATAGAAAGTTCGGAACCTTTAAGATTTTTCATGACAATCCCCAGCGGCTGGTAGACAAACTGCAGACCTTGGGACCCGATATGCTCAACAATACTCCTGATATCAGCGTCTGGGTAGATAGAATGCGTGGATCTCACACTCGCAAGGGTTATGGCCACAAAGAAATCACACAAGTCATGATGGATCAGAAAGTAGTAACGGGAATTGGCAATTATATTAAAGCCGAAGCCCTGTATATGGCAGAAATACACCCCAATGCTATCGTTTCACAATTAACTGATGACGATCTGACCAGATTGTATGAGGCAACTGTTTGGGTGATCAAGGCATCCTATGAGGCTCGGGGTGCTACCATCCGCAACTATAAATTGCCCAATGGGGATATCGGTGATTACAAGTTCAAGTTCAAAGTATATGCTCAGAAGCGTGATCCACTGGGATATCAGGTTAAGAAAATGGAAACTGCAGATAAAAGAAAGACCCATTGGGTTCCTGAAGTGCAGACCCGGGGCTTGTCGACACAAACCACATTATAAATAGCAGAGAGGAGGCAAGATAAGTATGGTAGTATTACTAATGGGCGTTTTGGGTAGCGAAATACTATCAGCGTCTGCTATTATGAAACATCTGGAAGAACATCCCGATCCCGATCAGAGATTCTATGTTAGTGATGTAGGTTGGGCCCGCCCATTCGAGCCAGTGTCAGGAATGCCACCCGATTGGACTCGATTCAAAAATGAAATCATGTCGTGGATGAATGACGAAGGGGTCGAACACGGAAGAAATTATTCGATGACTGGGACTACCACGGTTTCTCCTGCTACTATCAACTGGAACGACCGTCCTTTTCCTTTCTGGCCTCTGAAAGCAAATCAAGTAATTATTCTGACTAATACTCAATACCGTAGACAGATATCACAACGACCTCAGAAATTAGATTGGGCTAAATGGTATGTGGAACAAGAGATCCCTGTATACCTAATGAATAGTGATCATGAACTAATTCCCCTTAATGATATCGCTGATTTCTCTTATATTGACCAGATTGTCAACCCGGTTACTCCCAAGAAGCAAGAAACCGACGATCGTTATCATCCTCAAGAAAGGGAAGCAATAAATCCTTTTAATCCAAATCCTTATGATCCCAAAGGAAGTAGAAAACAAAGTGGCGGGTATTGGCCTGAAGATGATGACCCTATGTCTAAACTATTGGATCAATATCGCCGCAAGATGAATAATCCAGAGGGTTACTATGATTCTGCTGGTGCTAACTCTTAACGAAACTACTAAATAGTTGAGCGATCCATTTGATAGCATGGGTTATCGTTCCGTCGGATGGTTTATGTTACCTCGATCTGCTACCCGTGAGTTTGAACGCAGGCATAGGATCGGTCTGAAGCGACAAGAACAGCAACGAATCAAAGATAAAGAGAAAGCAGAAGCAGATGGTAGGCATTTTATCTATGCTGAAACCAAACCATGGGACTCACTGTCTGGTTTTGATCACTTAGAACTCTTTGAAAAGGATGGTAGGGAGTATGTCAAATATAATTTTGATGGTTGGAAATGGTATGAGGGATATCCCTTTCCGCAGTTAGTTGCACAGATGTTGTATGACGTGGCTTATCCTGATGTCATAGTGGATGATCCCAGTGAGGCATGGTTAGAAGATTTATCTCCTGTGTTATCAGGATCGTTGGGTATTAACCAACCCACCTTGATAGGTTACCGACTCGAAGAGGATATCGCAGCGTTCGTTCGATCGGGAGAAGATTGGAATGATGTGGATATTTTAGATAATACTGGATACCTCCAAGTGGAAACCGATATGGATGGCAACCCATGGTTTGATAATAAAGATTGTATATTCGTTATAATTGATAGAACCCACGGCACAGCAGGACTCAGTCCGGCTGCAAGCAAGGCGGCGGACGATGCTGAAATGGATCTAAAGGCTCTGAAACCCGAAAAAATAGGAGATCTGTATTCTGATCCTAACTACCCAGCATTCCATTGGGATCACATTGATATAGACCTGTGGAAGAAAATCGGAGGCATATTAGAAAAACTGAGTGAATGGGAGGTCGAGTCAGCAGCCATTAGGTATAATCATAATGCCATGGACTATGATGCTATTGGAGATTACTACAATTACGATATCTATCTTAATGCAGGCTGGGATGAAACTGAGTTCATGGAACAGTTTACTCCTAAAGGACATGTCAGCACATCAGAGATCCATCCTTACCTTGACGACCAAAAGTTATAAATACTAACGACGCGTTAATAGCATCATGGGTTTGAAACAATACGATGAGAGAATGAGTATTTGTCGACAATGTCCTGAACTAAAACGCAAGTTGACGGGGTCTTATTGTCTACTTTGTGGTTGTAATATGAAATTGAAAACACAGGTAGAATCTGCTAAGTGTCCTTTAGGTAAGTGGTAAAATGGATAGGGCCCTTCGTTATGAGCCTGAGGTTTGCATTCACCCTCTTAAGAAGATTGTCAAGATTGATGATCAATATGAAACCATCTGTTTGTGTTGTGACACCTCTTTGGGTGTTAAGTAATGTTTCGACGTTTCCGCAGTTGGGTGCAACAGAAAGCCCCTGACTGGTTCGTTCAGGTGGTTCGGTGGGCCATTGGCCTTGAGTTTTGGCTTCATGCGATAGAATTAACAGCAGCGATCTACGAGGAGGCATGGATCACGGCAAGTTTACTGATCGTGTCCACTATTATCCTTTGTTTCACTTGGATGTTCTTGCCTGATGGCCACCAGCATACAATAGTATATGAGGGTGCTAACTCCCAATAGTTTCATGGATGATTTTGAGATCGTGGTTTACGACGTCCCTGTTCAGGGAGATGGCGTGGCTTGGTCGGGTGAAGAAACCTATCCTACCAAAGATGAACCTAAGACCTATAAGGCTAAGTTCAGTTGTGAACCTTTGATCGCTTATTGTCCCCACTGCACTAAAACTAAGATCTGGGACAAGAAATGGAGAGAATATCGACCTCGCAAGATGAATGCTGACGATTATAAGCAGGAGTGGTTAACTATTGATTGCGATGTCTCTCCGACCGGGTCTACTAATCAATGTCGTAGTTGCGGTTTAAGATTATCAGAATGGGATCCTGAAGATGATAACTTGATTCCTGAACCAGAACCTGAAGAAGAAATAGAGATGGAATGGGTAAACGAAGGATATCTACACGAGGGTGCTTGGTGGATCGCTAAAGATACTTTCTTTGATCTCATGAAAAGAGGATTCGGAAAGTCTATTCAGTATGCTTTCGTGATAGAAGGACAGGCTCGATTGATGCCGATCGATAAATTAGTAGCCATGGCCAAGTCTCGTGAGTTCGTAGAAAGAAATGGATCAGAAGATATGGGGATACCAACGCCACTCTTCCAAACATTATAAATAGCAGTAGGGGTGAAGAATGCCTATGAGATCCTCGGCAACCCGTTGTCCCAAATGTGGGAATCCTTCTCTGTCCCAATCCACTCATAGGATGCAGGAGATAACGGAAGAGGCTGCTCAAGCAGGAGATCCCAATGTTATGATGGAGATTCTAAGTAGTTCCGAGTTCATGGGAATTGTATCAGATCTCAATAAAATAAACAACGAAGATTGGGAGTTCTGCGAATGTGCTCCTCGGCCTTGGGCTATAAATCAAGGAATGTGGTGGGAATAATGTATTGGACTTTATCTAAAGGTATTCTTAATTATACCTCTCCTGTTTATCAGGAGTGGCTTTTAGAAAATAAAATTGCCCTTCGGAATCTTTGGAATCCTTCTTATTGGAAAAGTCAAATGACTGACGAGGAAAGAGAGATGCGTCGTCACCCTAATAGAAGTATGGACTGGATTCCTAATCGTCTTACTTCGATCCGTGAGCGTGTAAGGGAAGAACAGATGACATGGATCTTGGGAGAAGATGGTTGGACTAAGAAATGGAACTATGGGGGAGAATGCTATCGATGTGGCGTAGATATCAAAAGATTAAAACAATATCAGAGGGAGTTATTAGATATTATAGAGGAACTGAGAAGAGATGCCATAACACAAGGTGTCTTCACCGACATCTGGGATGTCACGAGGGAAGATCATCAAGAGATGCTAAAGCAAGCCTTGGCTCAGATAGCAGATTCGGGTAAATATACTATTCACGAAATCGAAAGATCGGTGAGTAGACATCCTGAAAATCATAGTCACACGATGATGATGTCCCAGTATGGATTTTGTCCTGACTGTTATACTGATTGGGTAGAACCACAATTGGGTTGGCGGGATTAAGTATAAGTAGTCGTGAGGCTGAGATATATCTATGCCAGCAGCACCTAAAGTTAAGATGCCTCGTGCTAAGGCTGATAAGATCGTCAAAAAGGTAGAGAAACATCTAAAACCTTTCGTGGATCGGCAGATGGCATGTGGATCTTATCGACGTGGTGCCCAAATGATTGGTGACATCGACTTTGTAGTAATTCCCAAGGAAGGTGTAACCCTACCGCAGATGCTACCTCCTAATGATGGTATTAACTGGTTAGGTGACAATAAAGCCCAAGTAATCATTGATGGCGAAAAAGTAGATTTTAAGGTGACAACACCAGACGCATGGGGCGCAACTATCCTTTATTTCACAGGTCCTGCTGATTTTAACATCAAATATCGATGGATGGCGAAGAAGAGAGGCATGAAACTCAACGAATATGGCCTCTGGGATCGGAAAACCGATGCTTATATCGCCGGGGCTACTGAACAAGACATTTATGATGCTATGAAAAGACCTTACCGAGATCCTGATCAGCGAACAGGGT
>Ga0315315_10003285_pt1 | contig 14869 bp, 14 predicted proteins | sample M140m3416metaG_FD_203699 | JGI IMG/M metagenome (GOLD analysis project Ga0315315, IMG submission 203699) | Ammonia-oxidizing marine archaeal communities from Monterey Bay, California, United States - M1 40m 3416 | ecosystem: Environmental > Aquatic > Marine > Intertidal zone | place: USA...
TGCAGCCGTAATTGTTACAAATATTACCCCAATAAAAATATTTTCTTCTGTTGGAAAAAAACCTGATGCAACTGTCACAGCAATAGACCAAGCTTTTGGATTTATAAATTGAAATAAAGATGCTTCATAAAACCTCAAAGGTCTACCTGCTTCTTTTTGGATCATACTGAATGATCCAATCATTTTCCATCCTAAATAAACCAAATAAATAAAACATAAAATTTTCATATAAAATTGAACTTGAGGATAAAGTAGAAATAAATTTGCCAAACCAAAGCAAGTTAAACCAATTTGTAGAATGTGACCTAAAGGAATTCCAATTAAATGAGGTAAGGTTCGTACAAAACCAAACTTCATCCCAGAAGCTGTAAGCATTGCGTTATTTGGACCAGGTGTAAAAAACATAGTAAAATAAAAAGCAGATAATGCTGAAAATAAAGCAAAGGTTATCATAAATATTTTTCAATTACTTTTTCAAAACCTACAAAGTCACTGATTAATTCATCGTGTTTAATTTCTTTTTCAGATTTTTCAGTATATCCATCTTTAACTAATACAAATGGCAAATTTGCATTATAAGCTGAATTAGAGTCAACCTCGCTATCGCCAACCATGATTGTTTTTTTTAAATCACCTTCAATAATTTCAATTACATTTGTAAGATGTCTTGGATCAGGTTTATTAAATTCAAAAGTATCAGCACCAGCGACATATTCAAAATATTTATACATATTTATTTTTTTCAAAAGATCTACGGCTAAAACTTCTTTTTTATTAGTACAGACTCCCATTGATATGTTTCTAGATTTAGCCCACTCAAGAAATTCAAAAATACCTTTTATTGGTCTACTTTCATTATTAATATTTTTTGCATAAAAACTTATAAATTCATCAACCATTTTTTTTTTCGTCTCTTCATTTGTAATTTCATTTTTAAAAGATCTTTGCATCATTACCCACGCACCTCTACCAGCTAAAGTTTTTATATCAGACAATTGTTTTTGATTATGACCATATTTTTTCATCACGTGATTGTGCGCCTCAATTAAATCAGGAGCAGTATCTACGAGCGTCCCGTCTAAATCAAAAAGAATGGTATAAATTTGAGTCATTTTAAAAGTATTAAAAAGAAATATTTTGTGACTTATTTCAGTTACAATATTAATGTAAAGAAATTTTTAATGAAAAGAAATAATAAATTGAATAAAGCTAATGCCTACCGTCTTTCTCAAGAGGTGTTAAGAAACAAGGCTCTAAGTAAAGGCGTAAATTTAATTGCACCAGAGACAACTTTTTTATCTAAAGACACATCATTTGGCAAAAACGTTACTGTGGAACCATACGTCGTTTTTGGACCTAAAGTAAAAGTCGGTGACAATTCACATATAAAATCTTTTAGTCATTTAGAGGGAACTAAGATTGAAAAAAATGTTATTGTAGGTCCTTATGCAAGATTAAGAGAAGGCACCATCTTAAAAGAAAATTCTAAAATTGGAAATTTTGTTGAAACCAAGAAATCTAGTATAAGTAAAAATTCTAAAGTAAATCATTTATCTTATATAGGTGATACATTTATTGGAAAAAATTCCAATATAGGCGCAGGTACAATTACTTGTAATTATAATGGTGTAAAAAAATCCAAAACTACAATATCAGATAATGTTTTTATCGGATCTAATTCTTCTCTTGTTGCGCCTATCAAAGTAGATAAGGATAGCATTGTTGGAGCTGGGTCTGTAATAACAAAAAATGTTAAGAAAAAAACATTAGCATTAACCAGAGCTCCTCAATCTGAAATTAAGAATTATAAAAGAAAGAAAAAATAATGTGTGGAATAATTGGTATAGCAAGCAATAAACCTGTTTCTATAAACATTATTAATTCACTTAAAAAATTAGAATATAGAGGCTACGACTCAGCTGGATTAGCTACTCTAGCTAATGATAAAATTAATGAAAAAAAATGTTCTGGAAGAGTAGAGGAATTAGAAAAAATTATTTTTAAAACACCCGCAGATGGAAATATCGGTATTGGCCACGTAAGATGGGCAACTCATGGAGTTCCAAATGTAGTTAATGCTCATCCTCATTCTTCCGAGCAAGTATCTGTAGTTCACAATGGTATTATAGAAAATTCCGATGAGATAAAAAATGAATTAGAGGCTAAAGGAATTAAATTTAAGTCTCAGACAGACACAGAGGTAGTGACATTACTTATCACAGAGTCTTTGAAAGAAAATAATCCTTTAGACTCAGTATTTGAAACATTAAAAAAACTGAAAGGTAGTTTTGCTCTTGGAATAATTTTTAAAAACTTCTCAAATATTATTATTGGAGCGAGAAGAGGCAGTCCATTAGCTGTTGGATACTCGAAAGAGGAAAATTATATTGGATCAGATTCTTATGCTTTGAAATCTATGACAAATAAAATTTCTTATCTAGATGATGGAGAACTATGTGTGTTAACAAAAGATGAAGTTAGTTTCTATGACGAAAATTTAAAGAAAATAAATAAAAAGATTCTTAAAATGTCAGAAGATGGATATTCAGTTGATAAAGGTGAATATAAGCATTTTATGTTTAAAGAGATTGTAGAACAACCTGAAACTATTAAAAATTGTATAGATGAATATGTAGATAGTCTTAAAAAAAATATAAATATTCTTAACTTTCCAATAGATCCACAAAAAATCAATAAGATTGTTCTGATAGGTTGCGGCACAGCTTACAACTCATGTTTAACAGCTAAATATTGGTTTGAAGAACTAACTTCTATTGATGTTGAAATAGATATTGCTTCTGAATTTAGATATAGAAAATTAAAATTTAATTCTAACAACCTTTATATTTTTGTTTCACAATCAGGAGAAACAGCAGACACTGCAGCTGCGCTTGATATATGTAAAAAAAATAATGTTAAAACATGCTCAATAGTAAACGTAATTGAAAGTACAATTGCTAGAAACTCTGACTGGGTCTTACCTATTCATGCAGGTATAGAAATTGGGGTTGCGTCAACCAAGGCATTTTTAGGTCAACTAACTGTACTTTACATTTTATGTTTAAAATTAGCTTTTGTAAGAAAAGATATTGATGAAAACAAATATATAAAAAATATAAGTAATTTGAAAAAATTACCCGAAGCAATTAAAAAATGTATAAAAGGTGAGAACAATGTTCAGCTAATGGCAAAAGAATTTATTACAGCGAAAGGGTCAATGTTCCTGGGAAGAGGATCTTCTTTTCCAATTGCTTTAGAGGGTGCTTTAAAATTAAAAGAATTATCTTACTTACATGCTGAAGGATATCCAGCTGGTGAAATGAAACATGGCCCTTTAGCGTTAATTGAAGAGGGTTTGCCAGTGATAGTAATTGCACCAAAAGATAAATACTTTGAAAAAACAATTTCAAATATGCAAGAGGTTATAGCAAGAGGTGGAAAAATACTTTTTATAACAGATAATAAAAAAGAGTCCTTAAATGAAAATATAAGATTTGGTTTGAGAGTTCCGCATATCGATAATTTATTATCTCCAATTTTATTGACCTTACCATTACAAATGCTCGCTTATCACGTAGCTTTATTAAAGAATTGTGATGTAGATAAACCTCGAAACTTGGCAAAATCAGTTACAGTTGAGTAAGATGAAATCTAATTATAAAGCAATGATTTTGTCATGCATTGATCCAAGATTTCAACCCATTGTTTATAATTATCTAAAGAAAAAGAAACTGTCAGGTAAATACAGTTCTTTCACAATAGCTGGATCAGCTATAGGCGTTACTGCTAATAAATTTAAAAAGTGGCATAAAACTTTTTGGGAAAATTTAGATACATCAGTTAAATTACACAATATAAAAAAACTAATAGTAATTAATCATCGAGATTGTGGAGCTGCAAAAATTATTAATGGAAAGAAAGAATTCTCAAAGGTTAATGAGACAAAAGTGCACAAAAGTTCTTTTCAAAAAATTAAAAAGATATTAAAGAAAAAATATCCAAAATTAAGCATTGAGTTAAAAATTATTTCATTAACTAGCAAAGTAGAAACATTTAAGTAAATATTTAGCCAATAATGTATTGAATATTTTAAATCAATACTCTATATATATCGCAAGTTGAATATGAAAAAATGGAATTTAAATAGTTGGACCAAATATCCAGCGAAACACCTACCAGCTTATCAAGATAAAAAAGAGCTTGATATGGTTTTAGGTAAACTAAAAAAATATCCACCTTTAGTGTTTGCTGGAGAAACTAGATCACTTAAAAAATCATTAGCTCAAGTAGTTGATGGTAAGGCATTTTTATTGCAGGGTGGTGATTGTGCTGAAAGTTTTGCTGAATTTCATCCAGACAATATTAGAGATACCTTAAAGGCAATTTTACAAATGTCTTTAGTTTTAACTTACTCAGCTTCAATGCCAGTTGTTAAAGTAGGAAGGATTGCGGGTCAATTTTCAAAACCTAGGAGTTCACCGGTAGAGAAAAAAGGTGATCAAGAATTGCCTAGCTATCTTGGAGATAATATTAATGGAATGGAATTTAATGAAAAAGCAAGAGTCCCTGATCCAAAGCGATTATTTAGAGCATACTCTCAAGCTGCTTCAACGTTAAATTTGATAAGAGCTTTCTCACAAGGTGGTTTTGCTGATTTAAGGCAAGTTCATTTGTGGAACTTAGGTTTTGTAAATGACAAAACTAAAATTAAATATAAAGAAATTGAAGATAGAATAAGTGATGCTTTATCTTTTATGGAAGCTTGTGGAATAAATCCTGAAACTAATAGAAAACTTAGAACAGTTAATTTTTATACATCGCATGAAGCTTTACATTTACCATTTGAGGAAGCTATGACCAGAATTGACTCAACGACTGGTGAGCATCATGATACATCAGCACATTTTGTTTGGATTGGCGATAGAACACGACAACTTGATGGAGCACATGTAGAGTTTTGTAGAGGGATAGAAAATCCGATTGGAATAAAATGTGGACCAACTTTAAAACCAGATGAGCTTATAAATCTTTGCAATATAATTAATCCTAGTAATGAACCAGGAAAGATTACATTGATCTCAAGATTTGGAGCTAACAAAGTTGAAGATTATTTGCCAAAACTAATCAAAGGGATTAAAAAAGAAGGTTTAAAAGTAATATGGTCTTGTGACCCAATGCATGGAAACACAATTAAAGCAGCAACCGGTCTTAAAACTAGACCTTTTGATAACGTGCTTAAAGAAGTAAAAAATGTTTTTGCTGTTCATCAAGCAGAAGGTAGTTATGCTGGTGGTTTACACGTTGAAATGACAGGTCAAGACGTTACTGAATGTACCGGTGGAGCTCAAAAAATTTCAGACGAAGATTTAACCAACAGATATAGAACACATTGTGATCCGAGACTAAATGCGTCACAAGCATTAGAGCTTGCTTTCTTAATTTCCGATGAAATAAAGAAAAATTCAAAATATTCTAAAAAAATTATTAAAGAAGCGTCTTAATGATTAGTATATAATCATTAAGATAGAATCCTGAAAATGGACAAACGAGATTTATTATGAATGTAGAAAAAAGAACAAAAATTATAATCGATTGGATAAACGGTTATTGTGAAACTACTTCTTTCAAGCCAAAATCTTTGATAGTTGGTATATCAGGCGGAATAGACTCATCTGTTGTTAGCACTCTTTGTGCTTTAACTAAAAGAAAAACTATAGTTCTTAGTATGCCTATAAAACAAATTAAATCACAACACGATTTAAGTATTGAACATGGTAAGTGGATTTCAAATAAATATGAAAATGTAGAGCATAGAATTTTAGAATTAGAAAATTTATTTTTAAATTTTGAAAAAACTTTAAAAGAATTTAACAATGAACATGGATTTGCTAATTCTAGAGCAAGATTAAGGATGGCAACACTTTATCAAGTTGCATCAGCCAATACTGGTATTGTTGTCGGAACAGGAAATAAAGTAGAAGATTTTGGTGTTGGATTTTATACAAAATATGGTGATGGTGGAGTTGATATCTCCCCAATAGCTGATTGCAATAAATCAGAAGTATGGGAACTTGGAAAACACCTTGGGGTCAATCAAAAAATTATTGAAGCAGAACCTACAGACGGTCTTTGGAATGATGGAAGGAATGACACTGATCAATTAGGGATGAGTTATGCAGAGTTAGAAAAAGCTATGATAAATAAAAATGATCCTAATTATCAAAAATATTTAGAAATAAGAAAGAAAAATCTTCACAAAATGGAACCTATTCCAGTTTGTAAATTTAATGAATCATAATTTAAAATTAACTAATTCTTTAACCCGTAAAAAAGAATTATTTAAGCCGATTAATCCAAAATTTGTAACTATGTATGCCTGTGGGCCCACAGTTTATGACAATCCTCATGTTGGTAACGCAAGAACATTAGTTGTCTTTGATACTTTATTTAGAGTATTAAAAAAAATCTATGAAAAAGTAAATTACGTAAGAAACATCACTGACGTTGATGATAAAATTATTGAGGCATCTAAAAAAAATAAAAAAACTATAAATGAGATAACTGAAGAAGTTACAAAAATTTTTCATCAAAATTGTAAATCATTAAATTGTTTAAAACCAACCGTAGAACCAAAAGCAACTGGTCATATAAATGAAATGGTTGAGATGACAAAGTCTTTATTAGAAAAGAATTTTGCTTATGAAACAAAAGGGCACGTATATTTCTCAGTCTCTTCTTTTAAAAATTACGGAGCATTATCAAATAAAAATTTAGAAGATTTAAAAGCTGGATCGAGAATTGAAGTTTCTAAATTAAAAAAAAATCCGATGGATTTTGTTCTTTGGAAACCATCAGCGAAAGAAGATCCAGGTTGGGAGTCACCTTGGGGCAGGGGAAGACCTGGCTGGCATTTAGAATGTTCAGTTATGAGTGAAAAATATCTTGGTAAAAAATTTGACATACATGGCGGTGGTTTAGATTTAATTTTCCCACATCATGAAAATGAAATAGCTCAGTCTTGTTCAAATAATTCCTCTGAAAAATTTTCTAACTATTGGGTACATAATGGATTTGTAACTATTAACAAAGAAAAAATGTCAAAGTCTTTAGGAAATATTATTTCAATAACAGAAGCAGTTAATAAATATTCTGGTCAAGTAGTCAGGCTAGCTTTACTCAGCGCTCATTACAGTCAACCACTAGACTGGAATGATGAACTTTTAGAAAATCAAAAATCAACAATTGAAAAATGGTATCAGCTTTATGATGAAACAAATGAGGAAATATCACTAGAAGTTATTGTCTCATTACTAGACGATTTAAATACCCCAGGTTTCATTGCAAAAATTCACGAACTTTATACAAAAGCAAATAAAGGAGATGAAAAAAGTAAAAAACTTTTTAACAGCGCTTGTAAATTAATTGGGTTATTTGATTTAAATAAAAATGAATGGGAAAATTTAAAAAAAACTAATAAAGATGTTTCTGAAGATTTTATCTTAAAAAAGATTGAAGAGAGATTAACCGCAAAACAAGAAGGTAATTATAAATTAGCTGATCAAATCAGAGATGAATTATTTAAAAAAGGTGTAGTAATTGAGGATCAAAAAGATAAAACAACTTGGAAATTTAAATGAGCAAAGAAAAATTATATATTTTTGACACCACTTTAAGAGATGGCGCTCAAACTGAAGGTGTAGATTTTTCAGTAGAGGATAAAAATAAGATTGCAAAAGTATTATCAGAAATAGGAATTGACTATATAGAAGGCGGTTGGCCAGGTGCAAATCATGTTGATACAGAATTTTTTTCAAATCCTCCGAGTCTTAATAAAAGTATTTTTACTGCTTTTGGAATGACAAAGAAAACTGGTAGAAGCGCAGAAAATGATCCTTCACTATCTTCTTTAATAAACGCCTCATGTTCTGCTATTTGTGTAGTAGGAAAGGCTTGGGATTTTCATGTAAAAACTGCTCTGGAAATAAAAAATGAGGATAATTTAGAAAATATAAGAGAAACAGCTAAACATATTATTAAAAGCGGAAAAGAATTTTTATTTGATGCGGAACATTTTTTCGATGGTTTTAAATCAAATCCAGAGTATGCAATCGATTGCTTAAAGAGCGCATATGATCAAGGTGCTAAATGGTTGGTTCTTTGTGATACAAATGGAGGTACATTACCACACGAAGTAACTGAAATTGTATCTAAAGTTACAAAAGCTATACCTGGAAAAAACTTAGGAATTCATGCTCATAATGACACTGAAAACGCAGTTGCCAACTCACTTGCTGCTATTCAGGCTGGTGTGAGACAAGTTCAGGGAACTATTAATGGCTTAGGTGAAAGATGTGGTAACGCCAATTTAATGTCGATTATACCGACATTATCTTTAAAAAAATCTTTTACTGATAAATTTGATATAAATATTAAGAAAGAAAAATTAGATTCATTGACAGACTGCTCAAGATTATTAGATGAACTTTTAAACAGAAAACCTAATAAAAGTTTGCCTTACGTTGGTGCGTCAGCATTTTCACACAAAGGTGGCCTACACGTATCTGCAGTAAAAAAAGATCCAAAAACTTATGAACATGTAGATCCTAAATCTATTGGTAATCATAGAAATATCATTATTTCAAATCAAGCAGGCCGTTCAAATATTTTGTCAAGATTAGAAGCTTATGGAGTTCAAATTGACTCTAAAGATGCAAAAGTACAAAATATCCTTGATGAAGTAAAAGAGAGAGAGTTTAGCGGTTATTCATATGACGGAGCTGATGCATCTTTTGAATTATTAGCCAATCGATTACTAGGAAAAGTACCAGAATATCTTAAAGTTGAAAGTTATGATGTAAGTGTTTCAAAATCAAATAAAATTACTACTAAAGCTAATGTAGTTTTTCTTATTGATGGAAAAAAAATTAATTGTAATGGTGAAGGAAACGGACCGGTAAATGCATTAGATAATGCGATTAGATCAAATTTTAAAAAAGTTGAAAAATATTATAATTATTTTTCAGATCTTAAATTATTAGATTATAAAGTAAGAATACTTAATACAGGCACAGAAGCTACCACTCGAGTTTTGATTGAGAGCACAGATAAGACAGGCAAAAGTTGGTTCACAGTTGGTGTTTCTCCAAATATCATTGAAGCTTCATTTAAAGCTTTAATCGACAGCTTGGATTACAAACTTTATAAAGAAAAAGCTCCCGCTAATTTTAATGAAAAATAAGTTTGGATTTATCCTTGTTAAACCACAACTAGGAGAAAATATTGGTGCCTGTGCTCGCTCAATGAAAAATTTTGGTTTTTCAAAACTTTATATCGTTGATCCAAAAATTAATTTTCCAAATCATAAAGCCAAAGCAACTTCTGTCGGAGCTTATGATATAATTAATAAAGCAAAAGTTTTTAATAAAATTGAAGATGCAATTAAGTCTTTTAATTTAGTTATATCTCTTAGTGCAAGACATAGAGATATTAACAAAAAAAATATTTCTATCAAAGAATTTCAAAAAATAATTGTAAAAAAAAATCTCAATATTGGATTGATGTTCGGTCCTGAAGCATCGGGTCTATCTAATAAAGATTTATCATTTTCAAATTTTATATTGAAAATTCCTACTTCATCTAAATTTAAATCACTAAACTTATCTCACTCTTTAACTGTCATTTGCTATGAAATATTTAAAATATTGCATAATAAAAAAATTAATAAAAAGAGTTTAAAATTAAAAATATCATCTAAGTCAAAAATTTCATCGATAATTACTCATTTAATAGATATTTTAGAAAAAAAAGATTTTTTTGTACCAAAGGAAAAAAAAAGTTCAATGTTATTAAATATTTATAATCTTATTTATCGATTAGAACCAAATGATAAAGAATTAAGGATTTTAGCTAGTATTATCAGTTCATTAGGTAGAAAATAATGATAAAGCTTAATTGACAAATCAACTCTAAAGCTTATAAACACTCAACCATTAAATATGACAAAAAGACTTAAATCTAAACACAAAGTTGACCGAAGACTAAAAGCAAATATTTGGGGGAGGCCAAAAAGTCCATTTAATTCTAGAGCATATCCACCAGGTCAACACGGACAAAATAAAAAAGGAAAGCCAACTGATTATGGTATTCAACTTCAAGCTAAGCAAAAATTAAAAGCTTACTACGGGAATATTAACGAGAGACAATTCAGAAATATTTACAGAAAAGCCCTTTCTAAAAAAGGTGATACAACAGAAAACTTAATTGCTTTACTTGAAAGCAGGTTAGATACTGTTGTGTATAGAGCCAAACTTGCGCCAACAGTTTTCTCTGCTAGGCAAATGATTAATCACGGTCATATTCATGTAAATAAAAAAAGAGTAAATATAGCTAGTTATGTTGTGAAAAGCACAGATGTTATTGAAGTCCGAGAAAAATCAAAAAAATTAACTATAATTGATGGTTCATTGCAAAGTAAAGAAAGAGACGTGCCTGAATACATTCAATTAGACAATAAAAATAAAACTGTAAAACTAATTAGAGTACCCAAATTTTCAGAAGTTCCATTTCCAGTAATAATGGAACCTAATCTTGTAATAGAATACTATTCAAGATAATATTTAAATCAGTTATTTCATTAATTAAAAGTGACTTATTTTAAAAAAAATTACTATTATATTTTTTTATTTTTCTTTATTTTTATAGGTGCTCATTTTTCAATAAATACTGGAATAACTCATGATGAGCTTCATGATTTTAATGTTTCAGTTGCTAATAAAAATTTTGTTCTTAATTTCTTTTTTGACAAAAATTTAGATACTAGTTATTTAGTTGGTACAAATAAATTTTATGGAAGTGGTTTTCATTATATTTCATCAATTTTAGAATTATTTACTGTTCACATTCCTCAGTTAAGTGAATTTTCTCTTTTGGGAAAAAAACTTCTTGCTAAACATATTTCTGTTTTCATCTTATTTTTTATATCTGGATTACTTTTAAGAAAAATTATTAAATTAATTACAAAAAAAAAATTGTATGCGAATTTAAGCTCAATTTTTTATTTACTATATCCATATTTATTAGGGCATAGTTTTTTTAACGTAAAAGATATTCCTTTTTTAACATTTTGGTTAATATGTACTTATTTTTTAATTAGGATAATTAAAAACTATTTAACTAAAGAAATTATTTTAAAAAAACATATTTTTTTTTTAAGCCTTTTCTCTGCTTATCTTTTGTCAATTAGAATTTCAGGAATTTTGATATTTGTTCAGTATCTAATTTTTATCTTAACTATGATTAATGTAAAAAAATTAAGTATCTTAAATTTTTTAAAGGATCATTTAAAAGATATAATAATGGTTTTCTTTATAACAATGATTTTTTATATAATTTTACATCCTAGTTATTGGGAGAATCCTTTTCTAATATTTGATGCAATTATGTATATGTCGCAACACGCTCAAACAGCTTGTACGATAACTTTAGGTGAGTGTATGAAAGCCCAAAATCTTCCAGCATCATATTTGCCAATATGGTTTTTTTTTAAAACTCCTATTATTATTTTGTGTGGTTTGATCGCATATTTTAAAATTGAAAATGAAGTAGCAAAAAAACCTTTAGAACAAATAATACTAGTTTCATTAACTCTATCAATATTAGCAATTTTAATTTTATTAATTTTTTTTAATGTAAATCTTTATGATGAAATTAGACAAGTCATGTTTTTAATGCCACTAATTTTTATAGTTGCTTTATCTTTACTTCATTTTTTTTCTAGAAAAATTTCAATCATTTCAATATCATTTTTCATAATTTATTTTATTGTACAGAATATAAATATTTACCCTTATAATTATATTTGGCTTAATAACTTATCCCATATTACTAAAGTTCAAAATATTTTTGAACTTGATTATTGGGGGGCTTCAACAAAAAATATATCTAATTATTTTAAATCCAATGTTAAAAATAACGCTTGCATAATTACAAATAGAAATGATGCCATTAATACATTAATTCCTGGAGACAAATGTCTTGTAGATTTTAAAAAATTACACAACAAAAATCAAAGACCATTTTATGTTGCTTTAATGGAAAGAGGAGTAAACAAAGGAACCCCAACTAATTGCGAATTAGTTTTTAAAGAGGAAAAAAGTATAAATTTTTCAAAAGAAAAAGTTGTTTTAGCAAAAGTATTTAAATGTAATTAATTATTAAGATCTAACTCTTTTCGTATTTTTATAATGAATTCTTTGATTAATTTTCTTTCTTCTTCATCTAAATAGTTTTCTTTACTATTAGCTTTTGCTATTTCTTCTTTAAGAGAATTTATTGTTTCTTTTCGCCCATCAGAGGAAAGAATGTAATTAAATTTTTCATTAATTTGATTTATTTCTTTTCCGATAGTAAGTTTAAAAACTAAAATTGCTGCGATGGACGCAATTAATACTTTATAAAAAAAATTTTTCATTAAATAATTTTTTTTGATACAAAAAGTTCTTTTAACTCACCTTTTTCAAACATCTCTTTGACTATATCGCAGCCACCAATAAATTCTTTATTTACATAAAGTTGAGGGATTGTAGGCCAATCACTGAATTCTTTTATACCTTGCCTCAAATTCTCATCTTCCAAAACATTGACGCCCTTAAAATTTACTTTTAAATGTTTTAAAACATTTGATACAGCCATAGAAAATCCACACTGAGGTGAGTCTGGTGTACCTTTCATAAATAAACAAACTTTATTTTCATCTATTAAGTTTTCAATCTTTTTTTTTATTTCCATTATTTTCCTTCTGTGGTTATTGATAAAGCATGCAGTTCATTTCCCATTTTACCTTTTAGAGATTTATATACAAGTTTATGCTGTTCAATTTTGCTTAAATTATTGAATTGAGAAGATTTTATAATTGCAGAGTAATGATTATTATCACCCATTAAATCTTTTATTTCAATTGTGGCATCCGGTATACTATCTTTTATTAATCGTTTAATTTCATTTATAGGTAAAGGCATTAATAGTTATTATACCATTCATTATTAATTTTAAATAACTCTTTTGTGCTAATTTTTAACTCACCCTCAATTTCAAAAAATTCTTTTTGAGTAAAACCAATATTTTCATAATAGATATTATAATCATTTAAAATTTTTTCTACTTTAGGTAAATTATTACCATCAATTTCCATAATATACCTGGCTTGATCTTCACCAAAAAAGTATTGAGATAAATTAGTTAGTTTCTTGGGTCTAAGAATTTTAGCACCATAATTTGAAGAAATAGACATTTCTGATAACGCTGTAATCAACCCTCCGTTTGATACATCATGCGAAGATAGTATCATATTTTTTTCAATTAATTTTAGAAGAGTTTCACCATTATTTTTTTCATTTAAAAGATTGATCTCTGGAGGCAATCCTTCAGATATTGAATAATTTTCTTTCAAAAAACAGCTTTGCCCTAGATGACCGAATGTTTTTCCTATTAAAATAAGTGTACTATTTTCTTTTTTAAAATTATGATTTAGTGGTTTAGATAATTTTTTAATTATACCAACGCCACCAATAACCGGAGTTGGAAAAATATTTTTATTATTTGTTCCGTTATAAAATGATACATTTCCTGAAACCACGGGATAACTTAAAAATTCACATGCTTCTTTAATTCCATCTAAACATTCTGCAAATTCTCCCATAATTTCTTTATTTTCAGGATTTCCAAAATTCAAACAATTTGTAATCGCTAAAGGTTTAGCACCAACTGTAATTAAATTTCTCCAATTTTCACAAACTATTTGTTTACCTCCAGATTTTGGATGCGATTTACAATAATTTGCAGATGAATCTACAGAAACAGCAATTGCCTTATCTTTGTTATGTATTCTTATAATAGCAGCATCTGAACCAGATTTTTGAGCGGTGTCACACATCACACTTTGATCATACTGATTAGTAATCCAACTTTTATTTGAATGATTTGGGCTAGATAAAATTTTAATTAAAGCATCTTCAATTTTAATTTTCTTTAAATCTTTTAAATTAATCTCTTTTTTTTTAGGATTATTTTTAACCCATTTTCTATCATATAAAGGCGCTTTTGATGCAAGCGCTTCAATGGGAATTTCTCCTACAATTTTACTATTAAATTTCAATGTAAGATTATTTGTGTCGGTTGTTTTCCCGATTATTACAAAATCTAAATCCCATTTATCAAATATTTTTTTTGCATCATGTTGTTTTCCATCCTCTAAGATAATAAGCATCCTCTCTTGGCTTTCGGATAACATCATCTCATACGGGGACATGTTTTCTTCTCTACACGGAACTTTATCAAGCTCCAGTTCAATTCCTAAGTCCCCTTTAGACGCCATTTCAACACTTGAGGATGTTAATCCAGCAGCGCCCATGTCTTGAATTGAAATAATTGAATTATCTTTCATTAATTCCAAACAAGCTTCCATTAAAAGTTTTTCAGTAAAAGGATCACCTACCTGAACAGTCGGTTTTTTTTCTTCTGAGTTTTCGTCAAATTCAGCGGATGCCATTGAAGCACCATGTATTCCATCTCTACCAGTTTTAGATCCTACATATACAACAGACTTGTTTATACCTTTTGCTTTTGAGTAAAAAATTTTATCTTTTTTAGCATGACCAACAGCCATTGCATTTACCAAAATATTTTCGTTATAAGTTTCATTAAATTTTGTCTCCCCTGCCACAGTAGGTATTCCTATACAGTTTCCATAACCACCAATTCCAGACACAACACCATTAAGTAAACTTTTTGTTTTAGAATGCTTTGGTGAACCAAAATGAATTGAATTCAATAAAGCTATTGGTCTTGCACCCATTGTGAAAACGTCCCTTAA
>Ga0315315_10003288_pt1 | contig 14856 bp, 13 predicted proteins | sample M140m3416metaG_FD_203699 | JGI IMG/M metagenome (GOLD analysis project Ga0315315, IMG submission 203699) | Ammonia-oxidizing marine archaeal communities from Monterey Bay, California, United States - M1 40m 3416 | ecosystem: Environmental > Aquatic > Marine > Intertidal zone | place: USA...
CCAGCATCCGAATATGGTCCCCCAGGATCAGCGAATCTTCCTGTACCATTAACTACAAGTCGATATCCATTTCTTAGCCAATGTGATGGGATGGCATGCTCAACAACATGTTTACGGATTTCATCTGTAACATATTGATGTTCCAATTCTTCACTTCCATCGAATCTATCTTTAAGTTTGGAATCATGTTGTGCTGCAACTACTACTGTATGGACATGGCTAGGATTCCCTGAATCATCATATTCTACAGTGACTTGGCTTTTTCCATCGGGCCTTATCCATGAAATCTCATTGGTCTGAACAATCATATCGAGTCTTCGACAAATTCGTTGAGCTAATGCGGCTGGAAGAGGAAAATATCGGCCACTTAATTCATCTTCAACTTCTGTTTCAGTACATGCATAGCCAAACATCATCCCTTGATCCCCAGCGCCTACATCATCATCTGAATCCCCATCAACTCCTTGTGAAATGTTTGGAGATTGAGTGGTGATATGCACTTGAACTTCACATAATTCAGGATTTGTTGCATCCATACCAATGTTATGAGAGGTGTATCCTATTTTTGCTGCCGTATTTCTAGCAATCTGTTCATATTCTGGAGGATTGCCGGATAGACTTACTTCTCCAGCCAAGATAATTACTGCCTTGTCAGATTTACCCTTGACCATAGTCTCAACAGCCACTCTTGACAATGGATCAATGGAAAGACAAGCATCTACGATAGCGTCTGAAATTGCATCACAAACTTTGTCGGGATGACCGGCAGACACCGATTCAGAAGTAAACAGCGTAGTCACAATAGTAGAGGCGGACGTTTCTCCTTCATAGGATTTCATAAACTGACGGCTGAAATAGTAGTTATAGATAATTGTAATATCTAGATCTGTCTTTTTGTATGAACATTTTATACAGAACATTGACATATAGGTTGCTTTCGCGAAATCATGGCTAAGAAAATTAATGTGGAAGACGAGTCTTTTGGTGGAGTTCAACCAAACAAAGTTCCTGAACGCTCTGTTGAAGGAAAACCGACAATTTATACTTACGCAACATGTCCATTTTCGTTGAAAGTTAAATCATTGTTAACATCAAGAGATATTGAATTCTCCAATGTTGAAGTTGATCCTATGAAAAAGACCGAATTAAAGTGGTCAGATTGGAAAAAAGTACCTGTTTTTGTAGATAGTGATGGGACACATGTAAATGATTCTAATGATATCTTACACTACATTGATGAGAGGCATGGCAATAAATTCCCAAGACAGGGTGAAGATATTGAACAAGATAAATGGATGAATTTTTCAAATGATATTTTAGGTAAAAGTATTGTTGCTGTGATTTACAAGAATTATCGCACATCACTACATGCATTAGACTATGTAACTAAGGTAGACAAGTTTAGTTTGAAAGACAGGATTGTAAGTAAATGGCTGGGTGCTATCGTCATGGGAATGATTGGTAGAAGTCGTGCAAAAATGTTCGAGGAACCTCCTCGTACAAACTTACAGACTCAACTAGATTCTATGTCTTCTGGAATAGAGGGTGAATTTTTTGGCGGTAAGGGGCCTAATGGTGCTGATTTTGCTAATTATGGGATTCTGAGATCAATGCAAGGATTGAATGGTTTTGACATTGTTGAGAAACATAGTGTGATCTGGCCATGGTATAATAGAATGCAAGTTATATCAAATATTTGAATCAGCTATTTATTTTAATTTGTACTGGATGGTCTTTGGTTATTCTAGCCATATTTGCCTTATCCATCCAACCTGAAATCTGAGTGTTTTCTGAATTCACTTGTACATCAATCACCAAAGCTTCACGATGGACTCTTGCAATTAGTTCAACTAATTCTAAATCGCCTTCTTTCTGAGGGGGGGTTACACTAATTATTACAGGAGGACCATGTAAAACTGTCATTATTCCTGATCTTAATTCATCTATCCCTTGCCCACTTATCGCACTAACTGCTACTGATTCAAAGGGACTGTAATAATGTACTATTTCCTTTGCTTCCAGAATTTCTTCCTCTGTACAAAGATCTATTTTTGTTAGAACTGCAATTGTGTTGTGACTATTTCCATCATCAATCCTTCCGAAAAGTTCTCTACGAGAAGTTGCAAGTTTACGACGAATCTCATCTGGTTCGTCGGAAGCATCCACAAGTAGTAACAACATATCACAAGATAGTGATTCCTGTAGAGTAGCGGAAAATGAATCCAATAATTCTGCGGGTATATTATCAATGAATCCAATTGTATCTACCATCAATATTCTGGGTTGATTAGCCATTCTTCCAACTGTTGTTTCTAGCGTCGAAAATAATTGATTTTTGATCAATACTGGTTTTCCTGAAAGGGCTGAAAATAAACTAGATTTTCCCACATTTGTATAGCCTGCCAATCCGACTGTCAGAGCGCCTGATTTCGACCTTTGTCTTCTTCTTTCCGAAAGAGATGAATCCATCTTCTTCAATTTACGCCTTAGTTTAGCAATTTCATGCCCCACAGCCGTCATTATATTGCTCCAGCCGGTCTGTCCACCGGCTCCAAAACCCAAGCGTTCTCCAGTGTGCTCACGATGAATCAATTCTCTCAGAACTGAACGATCAGCTAATAGTCTGGCGATACGAACTTGTACTCTAGCTTCTACTGAAGATGCATGAATTGTGAATAATTCTAGCAATAACCTCACTCTATCCCAAGTTTCAATTGAGGTTAAATCGTTAATATTAACTAACTGACCGGGCTTAAGATTACTGTGTATCAAAATAAGATCTACTTTCTCCCAAATATGTCCTTTTCCGGCCATTTTTAATTCTTCTGAAATCTCTTGTAATTTACCAGTACCCAAATATGTTCTGGTGTTTGGTTTGCCTTTTTGCAATATAGTATCTACAATTTCTATACCCATTGTTTGAGCTAAAGATGACATTTCTTTGGTATTTTTATCTCTAGTAAGTATTATCGCTTTACGTCCAAAATGAATACTTTGAGATTCCGAAGAATTAACCCCCCCCATACCCGCTAACAAGGGAACGTCCGGAACTGGGTCGCCACTCACAAAGAACGGATGACAAGAGGAAAGATATGTCTTAGGGTCTTCCGGTGTCCATGGAAAGTGTTTCTACGACTCTAATATTGAATGGTTCACGTAGCCATATTGAAGCCTTATTGGCAGGTATTTCAGCTGATGATCCTGACACTTTCAATGCTGAAATAAAAGAAATTAATGAGGTATGGGAACTGAAAATTAAGGTTGTAGGAGAATCATTGGGAAGTGTGCGCTCAACTGTAGACGATTTATTAGCATGTCTTGGAGCCATAGAGTCGACTTTGAATGCGATCAATGAATAGTGAATATGGAATCACTATTATTCATCTCTCTTACTATTATCTTTACTTTCGTTAAGACTTCTTGTTCCTGATAGGAAAATTCTTGCTGCCATTCGTATTTCGTATTCATTATCCATTTTAATCATCGATACATCGAAATAACTTTATTTAAACTATGAAAATAATTATACAGAATAATCAATAAATGCTATAATTATAGATGATTCTTTGGTAAATTCATGTTTCGGACGTTTGAAGAGAGATGCTAGTTACGGGATACTATGATGACCCTTCCTCATGATAGGTCGCGACTCTTGGTTGATGACGGATTTCCAACCAAAATTTTCTCAGAATCCATGGATCGTTGGACTGAAACAATGTTAGCCGATGATAATAGTGGACAAGGTTCATTCAACAACTTAGTTAAAGCCAAATTGATAGCAAAAGGAAATGGAATAATTTGTGGACAATTGGTGATTGATAGACTGTTAGAAAAGCATGCCAAGAATTGTTCTTATGATTGGAAAATTCGGGAAGGAGATTCTGTTAAAGAAAATGAGGACATATTACATATTGTTGGAAAATCTATTGAGATATTGAAAGTGGAACGGGTTATGCTAAATCTACTTGGTAGACTTTCTGGAATTGCTACAAAAACAGCTGAATGGGTTTCAACCACTGATAATATTCAATTTGCTTGTACAAGAAAAACTGAATGGGGGATTTTGGATAAGTGGGCAGTTCATGTAGGCGGTGGTTTGACGCACAGACTGTATCGTTCTGATGCATTGATGCTGAAAGAGAATGATTTTGCTTCTGTAAAAAAAATTGGTGAAAGTCAAACAGATGCTATGAGAACACTAATTTCTAATATAGATTTAGAGAAAGATTCAGAATTTACCGTAATAGAAGTTCAGAATTTAGATGAAGCATTAGTTGCGGCTGAGACTTGGTCGAAAAAACAGGAGAATAATGCGAAAACTGATTCTGTTGTATTATTACTCGATAATATGGGGCCTTCCAAAGCGAGAAAGATTGTTACAGAATTAGAAAGGCTAGGATTGAGGAGATGGTGTATTTTGGAAGGCTCTGGTGGAATTACTAAAGATTCAATTTCAGAGTGGTCAACCTGCGGTGTTGATTTGGTTTCAACATCAGCGATGAACAGAGGAGTTAGTCCTCTAGATGTTTCAATGATAATTAATGGAGTTGAATAAGATGGCAGAAATATCTGAAAGTCACCCTAGAAGAAAGTCGTTAATTGCTAGACAGATAATTGTTGATGCAACAAAACAAGGTTTGCTTGCAGACTCGGCAATGATTGCTCATGGTAGAGGGGAAGCCTTTGATTACCTGTTGGGTGAAAAAACTAGTGAAATCGCAAAATTATCAATAAAGGAAGCTGCTGCTAGATTAATTGCAGCAAAACATCCCGTAATTTCTGTAAATGGAAATACGGCCGTCTTGGCAGGTAAATCTCTAATTCGTGTTGCAGCAGTGTTGAAATGTCCTATTGAAATTAATATCTATTACAGAACAGAAAAAAGAATGAAATTACTTTATGATTTTTTAGAATTACAGAGAATGGATGTCTCAAAAGAAGAAAATCCCATGGATTGGTCAGGAGATTGGGAAACTGCAGTACGAGATGTTAAAATTCTTGGAAAAGAAGAAGATGGAAGTATTGATGGCTTAGAAGGACCGAGGGCAATATGTTCGGCTGAAGGTATTGAAAAAGCAGATGTTATTTTAGTCCCTCTAGAAGATGGAGATAGATGTGAGGTATTAGTTTCCCTGGGTAAGGGAGTCTTAGTAGTAGATTTAAATCCACTTTCAAGAAGCGCTAAAATGGCTACAGTAACAATAGTTGATGAAGTGTCAAGAATGGCTGATTTACTCCTCGAATATATCATAATAAATTCATCAGACATCACAGAATGGGATAATGATTTGGCTTTGGAAGAATCCTTGAAAGTTATATCTATCAATTCTAATAATGAGTGAATTATAATTTTCTTATTTTATATACTGTTGAGTCATTAGTATATCATGTGCCCACTTATCTCCTGTAACGGTGGTAGAGAGTTAGTGGGTACGTTCGCGTTGTTTGTTTCTTTTGTCATAACTCTCTCTACCACCACCCAATTCTTCAATCGAAAGGGAGGTGATTAAATAGCTAAATCTAACAGAGCAAACAGGCCTAGTACTACTGGTAGACCCTCAGGCAAGGGTCGTTCAAATGCACCAAGTAAAAAGTGATTTATTTCAATCACATGAATCATGAGGGGGCATGATACGTAAGGCGAAATAGGGTTTATTCTATTTTTGCCGGAAAAAAAACCTAAATCATAACATTAGGAGGATTAATCTGTTTAACCTTTGTCGGTATGTTCATGTCAGGCGCAAAGATGACCAGAAGGATTGCTTTCACGATTTCTTTAATGATAGTAGTTACAGTCTATTCAAACTTGATAATGGTAGATGAACATATTGTCGAAACTAATAATCCTGTTTTGACTTCGCAACTGGATAATACTCCAGAATTACATGCCGTTTCTGATTGGGGCGGACTTGGCTCTACAAGTGCTTGTCAAGTTCATGATTCAGATCAGTCGGTCGACAATAACATAGGGAGTTCTGCGACATTTCAAATGAGTGAACCTCCTTCTTCTTCAACCTGCTACTTAGGTATTAATTTACAATATAACTACAAAATTGTCAATGGTAGTATGATAAAACCCTCTTATTTTGATATTGAGATAGAATATTCAAGATCAATGCCTTTTGAAGATAATTGTGCTTGGTTTGAAATTAAAGCTGTAAATGGGCATACGAATCCAGCTCAAGGCACCGTTATTGAGAAATATTGGAAAGACCAAAATGGAAATTACTACTGGATTGGAAGCGGCAGTTGTAACGGAGGCCCTGGGGACCAAAGGGCCCCTCTTCCATCGTCTCCTATAACAACAGATATGAGAGCTGATTCATCGCATCTGAATGGATATAATAATTCACAAGATTCGGGTTTTACTGTAGAAATAACTGTAAATCCTTGGTATGAACCTCAATTTAATATGTACATCAAAGAAGTTCGAATCATTCCAAGTAATACCTGTCTTAATGATTCAGATTGTGATGGAATAAGCGATTCAGAAGAAGACGATGATGATGATGGAGTACCAAATATAGAGGATGACTGTGCGAATACTCAAAATGGTCAATTTGTGGATGAATTTGGATGCTCCGATTATCAGCGAGATAGTGACAATGATGGTGTTACCGACGCTAATGATCAATGCGAAAATACGCCTGTAATAGAAATTACAAATGTAAATGCTTTTGGTTGTTCTGCAAGTGAATGGGATAGTGATTCAGACGGTTATTTCGATAACGAGGATATGTTCCCCCTCGATGCTTCAGAGTGGGAAGATACTGATAATGATAATATCGGAAATAATGCAGACTTGGATGATGATGGCGATGGATGGCTCGATGAAATAGAAATTCAATGCCAGACCAATCAGCTCTCAGAAATGAGTATTCCGAATGATACTGATGATGATGAGCAATGCGATTATATTGATGATGATGATGATGACGATGGTATTTTAGATACTCTTGAAATTAATTGTGGGTCAGATTCCTTAGATGATTTGAGTCAGCCTTCTGATTTTGATTCTGATGGAATATGTGATCCGCTAGATAATGATAATGATAATGATGGATATGAAAACGTAAATGATTCATTTCCACTTGATATTTCAGAATGGACAGATACAGACAACAATGGTGTGGGAGATAACACAGATACGGATGATGATGGCGATGGATGGCTCGATGAAATGGAAATAACATGTATGAATGCGGGGGGAATTGGAGACCCTAAAAATGCAAATATACAGCCTATCGACAATGAAACAGAAACTGGTCCTGATGGATTATATGGCACTAATGATGACATAATATCGGGAGACGGTCTATGCAATGCCATTGATCAGGATGACGATAACGATGGTTATAATGATGAGGAAGATAGATTTGATTGGAACCCCGCAGAATGGTTTGATTATGATTTAGATGGTATAGGAGATAATACAGATATGGATGATGATGGCGATGGATGGCTCGATGAAATAGAGATTCAATGTCAGACAAATCAGCTCTCAGAGATGAGTGTACCTAGAGACACCGACAATGATGAAGAATGTGACTTTATTGACGCTGATGATGACGGTGATGGTGTGAATGATAATAATGACCAGTGTCCTGACTCGATTGATATCGAAAATATTAATTCAGTTGGTTGTGGAAAGGATGATGTTACGGTGCTTCAAACTTTAGAAGACTCCTTGCTTGGAAGACTTGGAACCCCACATCAAATGATTAGTTTTAGCGTGATGTTTCTCTGTGTATTTTTCCCCATTTATCTTACAATACAAATATTAAGACCTAGAAAGAAAAATATCGAAATAGAAGAAAAATTTGATGTTGAAGATGAGGTTTTAAGACAGAGAGAGAGAACTCGTTCTAATTGGCAGAAATTATGGATGACAGAAGTGGGATATCGAAAATCACCATACCTTGACAGATACAATAAACTTCTAGAAGATTATTATCATTCTTTTATCCTAAAAAAAATAAATTTAAACTCTAAAGAAAGGGAAATTTTTACCTCTTTGATACGTCATGCAGTTTATGTAGAACAAGAACAGCGAGGAAAAGATACTGCTAAAGAAAAGTGGGACAAAAAGGGATTCGGTGAGATGTCTGCTGTGGTAATCCTGGAGAGATTGAATCAAAAAAGGAGAGTCGGGTCTGGTAGAATTAGTGTATCGCAAGAATGGGAGTGGAAAAAAGATCTATCCGAACATGCAGAAGGCCTAATTAGGAAATTGAATAAAACTTTACATGGAGAAGACCCAGATAATGACAGCAATGGATGGGGCAAGCATTGGTCCGAAGTATTGGCAGAAACCATGTGTGACATAATTGAAAGTGCTAAGTTAAAGAAATAGATGTCTGATACATGTCACCGTTATACCTCTCAAAGAATTTTGCAATGGATGAAGACTGGTTCAGAGAAACTGGCGATGTTCATTAGAGAGCTGTTTAATGGTGCTAAACTATAAGATATTTTCATTATATCTTCAAACCTTATATTTCTTTCGAGGATGATTCATTGGTATACCGCCGATAAACGTAACAGGTTTACCACCTAGTTTACGTTTCTTTGCGTATACGCTTTGCGTCATACTGCTCATTACTGTTTTCATTGACATTCACCTCCTTTTTTCTTATCAGTATTTTTATTACTCATGTTTTCTACCTAGTTAGGATATTATCCTATAACTTATGACCTGTATAGACATTCAAGGTTATTCCGCCAGCGAATTTCGTTGGCTTTCCTTTGTATGTCTTTTCTTTCAGGTACATTATTGATTGAGCCATTGTGGCTACTTTCACTTGTTTTAATGATTTACTCATACCTATACATCATCTTAACTATATATAAATAAATCATTTATTTTCATTTACAAACTTCTTCAACCGGACAATGTAGATTCTTGACTTCACCGTCAATGAAAGCTTTTCCATAACTTCACCCGATTTCCTGGAAGGAGAATTTTCCAGCATAGATACTAATAAGCAAGCATCTAAGATCGGCTCTAGCATCTCACCACCATTTAATCCCAAAATCTCTGGATTATCTAAAATTGTATTGATTAATCTGATAATTTCAAAATATCTTGGAGATTTTGAATATGTTCTCACAAGATGTATCTTCTGACCCCACCAATGGTCTGTAAATTGCTGATAGATTTCGCTTGGTCGGCTATTAACATCTATTGTATGAGGATAAACAGGAGTTAATTGATGGCAGCTATCACCTTTTCTACGGGATAAAATTTCTCGAATTTCAATTCCCCTTTTTCTGATACTCTTTTTTACAGTTTTAGTCATATGATTGTCTTTTGCATACTTTCTGAGCCTTTCATGGAAAATCCTTCTATCAATATTAGAATGTAAAACTAATGCACAAGCGGTAGCATTGTATTTTGAACCTGTCTTAAACAGTTTATCTCCTTCCGGAGTGTTCAATGTTTCCATCAATAATTTACGATACTCTTTCTCTTTAGCATGACTCAACGTATGATTAAATTTCTTTAATGCTTCAATACTCTCTTCTACTGACTTGTTAGTATTTTCAGCAGCTAATATGGTGCTTCGATTAATCTTCCCTAACCTTTGCATTTTACGCCTGTTTTCTTTTGGGATTAGAGTCCCATAATGATCTTTAATTCCAAATGACTTTGAAGGTTCAAGGGTACCTCTACCTGAGTTATTGTCAGGTGTGTTTGCATGATTTTTCGGATGAAGCAGATCATACAGTTTCTGTTCTAAAACCAGTCCACAAGATGGACAACAAATTTCACCTCTGGTTTCATCTCGTTCTGGTGTTTCGGTTGAACCACATTGCTCGCAGCAATGTGATTTCTGGCTTTCGCTGGCATATACTCCCCGGTCAAGGGGCTCGTGTGGGCATTCAAAATCGCGCATTTGCGAGGTTGTTTACCAATAAAGTGGACATACACTTAGTTTATCAATCTTTTTTCCCTATCATGGATCCATCCAATTGCCATATTCACACCAATAAGCAAATGCAACCGCCCAGTATCTAGATCGTGGTATTACCCATTCTAGCGGCTGACCTGAATCATAAACCCCGCTGTTTCCATCACTAGAATAGCCTAAACAAATAGTCCCGGATCTAAATAAATGACCGTCTTCACTATTTATTCCGTCGTCAATATAATCGAGACCATCACGGCAATAGGAAAGAGAATATTGGCCGCATTCAGTAGAAACATATGTTATGGTTAAATAATAACCTCCAACGTTTATGTCTTCGTAAAACTTCTCAAACCTTTGGGATTTTTCATATGACCAATTATTACCCTCCTGTCCTGATGGGTCGCTATTTTTGAAAAATATCCAAGCGGCCCGAGAGTTTACGTCACAGTTGTTTTCTCTAGCCCAACACCAAAAGCGCGCCCTATACCAGGTTTCGATAATATCCGTGGTGGAATTTTTTAAATTAGGAATCAAGGTATCGAAATCTAAAATTATAATGCCATCTTCATTAATTCCTTTTTCGTTGGTCTTAATAACCGGATTAGTTATTGTGGAAATAGCTTTGTCACCGAAACCAGTACTGATTATTTCAATCGTATAATTAGTACCATTAAGAGAATATTTCTCAGACAAGGATACTTTTCTTTTACTCATCATTTTAAATTTACCAAGACCGCCAGAATTACGGTATCTTCTAACAGCCTTACATGGGAATTTATAATTCGGTTCCTTAGATTTTATTTGCGGCATTTTTATTCCTCCTCCGATTGCCCTAGCAGTTGAGATACCGGATAATCTTTGGATATTGAAATAGTGCCGGATACATCAATAAATATTGAACCTCTATAAAGGGGGTTTTGAGAGAAGAAATTATTAATTTCAGGCTGTAAGGATTCACCTATCGCTGCACGATATTGCCTGCCACCGAATGGCGAGGATAATCCTTTAGAATTAAGGAAATTAATAATCAATTCAGGATCTATATGCTGTACATTTAATTCAAACTCAGCTAAATACTCCTGAATTGATTGTATGAGAATTCCGGCTCTATGTTTCTGAGTTAAAGTTCCGTATAGTAAGAAATCTTGAACTCGACCTACAATTTCTATCGGGATACCTTGCTCGATAAGTAGGTCTCGACAATGCTGATTAATTTCGAACTGATCTGATTCCTCTGCATTTTCTTGAGTCCAATTAACTCCTTCATTTACTCCAATATTAGATGTGAACATAATTATTGATTTACGAAGATCAACTGCTCCGGAACCGGCAGATAATCTCCCGGTATCAATCGCATTCATCAAAACCTGAAGGAAGTCAGGATGGGCCTTTTCTATTTCATCGAATACGAGGACGGTGATATCATTTGATTCGACAACGTCCGAAACTATGGATGTCGGGCTGTAACCTACATAACCCGGAGGGGCGCCAAGAATCTGACTGATCCTATGATTTTCTTTGAATTCATTCATATCAAATCTTAAATGGCCAACAGATAGGTCTTCTTCGAGTTCCTTGATAATACTAGGAATTACTTCTGTAGTACGGGTTTTGCCAACACCTGTCGGCCCTAATGCAAAGAATACTAAGGGGCGCGAAGGCGCTGTTTTTGCAATATGGGAAGATAATGTATTGGCTATCACTCGGACAGGTTGTTTTTGACCGATTATTTTCTTTCCAAGGCAATCTTTGATTTGTTTTGGGTTTAGAATAATTCTTTCAAAATCTGACTCGGCAATACTGTTGTTAATGATTTCTAAATCCGTTATTTCATCAATTTCCGGTAATATGATCGGGTGATTAATCATTTCACTTTTAGAAACTCTATTTCCCGTTAATAAATCCATGTCGATTAATTCTTCCCCTATTTCAGTTAGGTCGAGAGAGATCAGTAATACTCTTCTACAGTCTCCAGCAAACTCATACTCTGGCCCTTGAATTATGTTGGAAAGTCTTGTGTTATTACCTCCATAGTCTACACGTGAATCAATAAAAACTTCTACTATCCCTGGTAATTCTTCAGATCGTTCTATCAGTAAGTCAGTAGCTCGTGGGCTAAAACCTGGTTGTAATTCCATTCTTTCAATTTGTAAGCTTCCTTCTTCTTCAAACTCGATTAACTCTTCTTCTGTAAACATAACAACACATCCATTCAATTCTATATAAACAAATAATTTACTGGATTATTCCTCAAGCCCTGACCTTTTGGCTTCACAGCATTCACAAGTGGTCTGATCTATTGTGGTTTGAGCACTGGTCAAGCGAATCATATCTTCTGCTTTCCACTGCATTCCACGGTTCCAATCGTCTCCTTGTTCTGTCAGTATGTCACCGTGTGTCCAAGTTATTATCTGATTAATCAGAATTGGTTGTTCGGAAAGTAATCTGCAGGCATTTATTTCATTAATGGTCTGAGCAGCAGAATTTATTAGCATTCCAGGAATACCGCGCATTTCCAAATCGGGTATTCCATAATTAGCCTTCATACCAGTCGAAAATAGATTAAACGTACCCTTGATGCCGAATCTCGTATCGGTCTCTGGCGTGTTCAAAAGACTCGTAGTTGTACTAATCTCTGCTAGCTTTTCATCTATTAATTCCTGTGGGATTTCATTCTTATTATTCATTACTCTTCCTCCGTTGTAGTTACTTCTTCTAGAGTTATTATAGTATTAATTTGGGTTGTCATGCCTATACATATTACTAACTGTATATAAAGAAATTAATCAGATATTATCTCAATAAGAGATTTTTCATTTTTCACAGAGGAACAGCACAGACAGTCTTCTTTTTTAGGTTCTTGATAAGTAATGATACGTGGGCCTGCAAATAATTTATCTAACTCTTGGCGGTGATTTTGGTCTACATGCTGGGCACTATCATGTATCACATCAAAAGTAGCTTCTAATTCTGACATATGCGATAATTGAATTTCAAAGTCATTACTATTTTTGTATGTTAAATTCCATTTACTTCCAAATTCAGAATCTTCATTCTTTTCCAAAAATGAAATCAGAATATCCATTGCTAAATTATCAATTAATTGACACGAGGAAAGACTTCCGGTCTCTCCATTAAGATCTAGTTCTTGTTCCAAGGCTTCTTCATATCTATCAGGCCTAATACATCTATAGCAAGCCTGTCCTGGCTCTACAAATGTGATTCTACCCCCTCTTCCTCGTTGATGAATCCCAATAAAAATAGCCGGGACTTGGTAGTGAAGCGATTTTTCGTTAATGAAACGCTGTGCTTTAGCAGAGTCTGTGCCTGCAATAATCATATCAACATCAAATAGAATATCCATTTTCTTATTATCTAAGCTTGTAACATCATAATCGGCACATTCTACAGAAATGAAAGGGTTTGCATCCAATATCCTTTCTTTAAGTGCGTTTACTTTCTTTTTCCCTATATCGCTGTAACCGAACGCGGTTCGGCTGAGGTTATGCAATTCTACCTCATCAAAATCTACCAAAGTCAATTTTGCAGGCATTTGTCGAGCTAAATTAATACACATAATTGAGCCGGCACCAGTTCCAATAACTAATATGCGTTTTTTCGAAAATGAAGGAGATATTACTCCATTGAGACGAGATCGGTAACATTCATATTTTCCAATATCTGGTACATCTTCACTAGTCATTATAAGACCTCCATTTGCTTTGATTCATCTTCAGGAGAGGTAGTCGGGCTTGCTGTTGCGGTAATTTCTTTAGAAAAATTAAAGCTTCCTAAGCAAGTCATTTTCAAGTCCCCCCAGGGAAATGGAAGTGGGATAGTTAAATCCAATATATCTAGAGTATGATTTGGAGGATTCTGGTTAGTTTTTCTCAGTTTACCAATCTCCTCAGATAAGTTCTTAATTTCTTTTTTCATAGATTCTTCCAGTGCATCAAACCTATCAGATAGGTCTGTAATTAATTTATACATTGCATCGATAGTTGGTTCCAAAGAAGATGTATCGAGGTCGATGATAGGGAAATCAGACGCTGAACAAACTTTTACATTCTTTGCAATCAAAGGATTGCTAGGATCTTTCCTATCTATTATCCAGGGGTGAATTACAATCTTTCTACCCTCTATAGTTATTATAGGTAAAAGAAAAAAATCTAGATACTGATGGTTATCAAATACTTTCCGTACGTATCCAAGGTCTCCTAAACCATCGCCCGATTCTGGTGAAGGATATCCGCCTTTTCCGGGGTGACTGTGAATGTCCCCCGTCCATATACGCAGTTCTTCAGCATCGAAATAATGTTCTACTCTTTCAGTGCCCCATTCCTGGTCTGGGCTATACATTGAATGACTTGCTTTACGGGAACCTCTCTCGTCAAACTCTATGATGTCGAAACCAATCCGAGAGTCGTTAGAATTTGGATCACTTGATATTATCGGAGAAAAGCCCTTTGCACCAGTTTCAGGTCGTCTTGAACCTACTGTTTTGAGTAGGTTGTTAAGTGCTTCGGGGCTGAAACACATTTCAAAATCAGAACTTTTCTCGAAGGGATATTTTTGGACATATACTCTATCTTTGAATGTGCTAATATTATGTGATAGTTTCCGTTGATTTCGGTCAATCTTATTCTTATCACGGACCGGATTACTAGTATTTTGTTTATTTTTCTTTCTTTGCTTCATATTTATCGCTCCTATGGTTGTGGAAAATTACCTGTTTCTTTCAATACGCTAAATGCCAGACACCAAAATCTTGCCCTCTCAACAACAGTATTTAGATCTAAATTAGATTCTGAAGCATTTCTACTATTGTATGAATTGCCTCCTATGCAAATGAATCCATCGGGATGAACGTGCCCTGATGAAAAGGAATACCCACAATTTACCTCTGTTCGGTTCCAGGGATTGGAACGACAGTAAGCTATAGCGT
>Ga0315315_10003289_pt1 | contig 14853 bp, 6 predicted proteins | sample M140m3416metaG_FD_203699 | JGI IMG/M metagenome (GOLD analysis project Ga0315315, IMG submission 203699) | Ammonia-oxidizing marine archaeal communities from Monterey Bay, California, United States - M1 40m 3416 | ecosystem: Environmental > Aquatic > Marine > Intertidal zone | place: USA...
ACCACCCGCCCGACCTTTCCCTTCCGCAACGTTGAGGCCGCCGTCCCCCTCACGCCCTTCACCCTGGGGCTGGAGTATCCTCGGGACCTTACGGTGAACAACATCTTTCGGAACATAATCACGGACGATCTCGACCGCGTCCTCACGGGGTACCTTGACCAGGAGATCGGGGCCACCCTCGCAAATCGGGAGAGCGATGGTGGGGATGGTTCTTTCGTGTTCCTGGGGGTCGACCTGAGTGTGGCAGCCGCCGACGGTCCGCCCGCCCGCGATCGCCGCCTTATCCATCGCGCCGCCCCCCGGGCCCTGCAGCAGTCCGACGACGGTGGGGAAGCGCCCGGCGAAAGCGTTGCCTACTTCGACTTTGCCGGTCAGGCGCAGGTTTTAGCCCGTACCCGGGCCTCGAGCTCTAACGAGGACGACGAGCTGCGCCGGTCCGTAGAGGAGGAGGTCGACGAGGCCGTCCGCGACGCCTTGGCTAACGAGGAGAAGATGATGGCATACATCAGGGCCAACTCATCCTCAAATCTCCTTAAGGCCATCGAGGGGGTAGAGGAGCCTATATTTACCGCTCAGAATAATGGTCGCGCCAAGAATTTCAATATAGGCGTGTACATCGGCACCATCATTGGCGGGATCGTTTTCGCCGGGCTGCTCGCCGTGTGTTTCGTTATTGTGAGACGCCGGGAGAAGGACCGTGACCCAGACGACGATTACGAAACTACCAGCTTCGTGATCGCACCCAAGGGGTCAAAGGACCATCAAACCCACCCTGGCGACGCGTCCTCGGCGTCGTCCGCCTCGTATGGGTACGACGGAGGTCGTAACCCTGAGGACGACGACGACACGTTTGCCAGGGAGCTGGAGGAAGCCGCCTCGGTCGACCGCAATGCCTGGCCCGAGCAAGACGGCGTCCGCAATTGGATGGACGGCATGGCCAGGGATGTTGGGACCATCCCACCTCCTGCCAGTGACGCTCCTAAGTATTATGGAGGTGGGGGGGGGCTCCAACCCATTAGTGAGGGAGGCGGAATGCTCGACGGTAGCCCCGGACGCAGAAGTCCCTTGGAACGGATGAGGGGCACGTTCGGGTCCGGCGGTGGCAGGAACTCCCCCACCCCCAGTGGTTCCAGCGGAGGCAGCGGCAGCAGAATTCAAAGTGAGTCGTCCGGAGGCTGGCCCAGCGGCAACGCGGCCACCGTTGCTGGCATCCTCGCCGCAGCCGATAGGGCTCACCAGCGGCCGGGCGACCAGGAGCCAAGCGCCCTCGAGGAATTTGAGTCCGTCAAGCAATTCGTCGATGGCTACGAGCAGAGCAGACACAATGGTACCAGCCCCGGCAAGCAGGGGCGGGGCAGAGAGCGCATTGGCATCACGCCTTTCTCCGAGCAGGCGAGGCAGGACAAACCGCGCACCCCAATCAATGGCGACTACGAACGAAGGTCGCGAAGTAGATCGCCCTTTTTCCCCAGAAGTACACCTGAGACGGCAGTTGATAGCCGGCCAAAGCTTCCGACCGAGCTGAACTTCTCCACGCCGTCTTCGCAAGGACGTAGGCCCAACGACGATTCTCAGACACCTACCGGTGCTAGAGGCATTATCGAAATGTTCGACAGTGAGGGAGGGGATGCAATCAAACCTGAATCTGAACATTGGCAGTACGAGAGTCAACGAAAATGAATACACTCTTAAATGACACGCAAGACCTGTTTCTATGGTTCAATGTAGGTGCCAGCCTATTGATGCAACCAAACGGGGGGGGCTACAACATTCATATTTTCATAAAAAATATTAACAAAGCAAGCTGTAAAAGAGCAAATTTAGATGGAACTCCTGGAGTACACAGCACAATTTTTCAAGCGCTATCTTCTGTACAGGCTGATGTCGCCCTTTCGCCTTGGGCCATCCATCCTGAACATGAGCTTGAAGTCTTCATCAGTAAATTCTGCCATATTTTCTCGACTGTAGGACACCAGTTCGTCCATGTCTAATTCAATCATTGCAACGTAACTGGCCGAGCGCTCAAAGGACTCAGCAGCGACATCGTCGTCCCACATTGAATTTGTAATGCTCGTGGCACCCTTCAGATCACGGTAAAGGACCGAACCACTACGATCTAGCGCTTCAACTCCATTGAGGGTGATAATAGCTCCGTTCTTGCGTCCTTTATTCTGGGCAATAGAGCGTACCGATTGCATCAAAAAGAGAGGAACGTACTGCTCAAGAGACGAAAAAGCGTAGGCTACGATAGTGTTACCGCCGGCCTCGCCAAGGATATCACCCGCCGATGTGAGGTGCTCGCCGAGATCATTGACGCAGGAAGGGAGGCGGACAGCATCCTTTGCAAATAGCGAAGAGCTTGCATAAATCATTGACATGCGCTTCACAACCTGAATGAGCATGTCAACTCGGCAAAATTTGGCCATGCGGATACCATTCTTTCGGATGGTCTTGATAGCAGCCCGAAGATTACTCGTTGCGTCGGGGGAATTTTTATCCTCGTTACCCTTCTCGCCTCCAAGACGCGACTCAAGCAAGCTGGCCACCTTGAGAAGGCTGTGCGCCAAACAAGCAGCTCTCCCCAACTCGTCGTCCTTGCAAACGTCAAAATCTTTTCCATAATTCTTTGCATTGAAGTCAAGAAGAGGGCGCAGATGAGAAATTTCTAGTTGAAAGGCATCGTTCTCCCTCTCAAAATCAAAGTCGGCTCCTTTGTCCCCTCCGGCGGCACCAACCCCCCCGGCAGAATGCACATCGTCCTCTCCAAAATAAGCCTGCATGAGCATGGTATACGATTTTCTTAGCTCGATGTCGCCCGACAAACCTGATTTAACGTCGAGCAGTGCCTGCGCCTTCTTTCCGCGGGTGATATATCCGACTCTTTGCTTGACACGAGAATTGAATGTCAAAATCGCATGGTCAAGGACGGCAACTAAAGGTGAGTACATGTGCCCACCTTTTGGAAGCCGGTGCAATGCTGAGAAAAGAGGACCAGTATATCGGTAAAGTGCCTGACAAGCGACACACATTTCGACATTGACGTTGTGTTTATTTGAGGCGTACATTCCGGGATCGATCCGAGGTTCGAACGCATCTTCGCGTTCGAGGGCAGCTATAGTCCCATTCACCGCTTCTTCCTGGAGCATGGGGAGAAGATTCTTTTGAATCACAACGTCGAGGTAATCGATCGCCCTCTCATTGGTGGTGTTGTTGTACAAGGGAGTATCTTCTCCCGTCACCTTGGCAAGCTCCAACTGCAGGTCGGCTGATTCGGCTGACCACGTGGCAACGCTTCTCCTGAAAGTAAGGGCGTGCCGAACCTGAGCAACCATATTGGTCCGGGGGAAGAGGACGTTTGTAACGAATTTGTCCGAACTTAGCTCCATGATGGAGGTGCGAGAGGCGAGGCGGGAGGTGCTTTTTGAATTCTTCCGACTCGACGCGTCGCTTACGATACCCAAAGAAAAGATGCCCCGCTCATGAGATGCAACATTTCTCCCATCGTCCAAGCCGCCAATCACCATGGTATCCCTGTCGCCTTCGTTGAGACAAGCTTCCAGGAAGCCCTTGACTTCTTCTTGGATAGCTGTGTCCGCCTTGAGTAGGACGGGGTACAACACATTTTTTGGTTTGGTAAACCTCTCAACAAGTTGGGGATCAGAAATCTAGGTGAAGAAAAAAGGAAGGAAAGAAGCGGCATGATAAGAGACTACTTCCAAGTCCTGGAATAATAAGAGCAAACATGCAGAAAAGGCCAACAACGCATTCTGCCGCAAATTCATTACTTACAATCCTGTGGCGTGCAATCTGGGCTAAGTGGGACAATCGGAGAACAACGCTCCCAAACGCCACAAGAAGGTTGCTCAGATGAATCCGAAATTCCCTCATCGCATCGTCTGTCTCGGCGAGGGCGACTTGTCCAACAGCTGCGTCGAGGCTACCGACGCCCCTCCTGCTGGCGCGCTTGCGCTCGAGTCGGGCGTATGTACGAGCCTGTTCGATTTGGGCGATCCGTCGGAGCTCCCGGTCGACGCTATCGCCGAGGACGCGCTCGATGTCGTCGAGTCGACCAAGGCGGGCCAAGGACTCCACAAGGATGCGAAGGGCGAGAACGGGGTCGGTATATCGGGGGAGGGGGGCTTCCGAAACCATCTCTTCGAGGCACCGGATCTCGTCCGCCTCCAGATCAATTTCGGTGTCCAGGATAGTCTTGGGCACGGTCCTACCGCCGACACCGCCGACGGCACCAAAAGAAGGTCCGTCGTCTTCGGAGCCGAGGGATAAGTCGTCGTCGTCGCCAACTCCACCAACATTACCCCTCCACCTCTCCCCGGGCTTCTCACCAGAGATATACACGTGCTTCCTGGCCCGGGCTGGTCCAGCCGCTGCAACAAGCCCACCCTCCTGCTCCAGCTCGGCAGGTCGGATAGAGTTGGCCGTGCGCAGGTACACCACGTCGGACAGGGCCTCCCATATAATCTCCTCGGCCCTTTGTTTCCTGGCCATAAGCTGTTCCATAATCTTATGCAGCGCTTGCACCTGCGCGACGTCGTCGGAGAACATGGTGTCGAGGGCGTCGACGAGGAGTGTCACGGCCGCCCCGATCCGGCACTGGTTCCCCCCCCCTAACCCCGCCATCCCGACTCCGCCAGCCCCAGAGAGGGTAGGCGAGATAAGTGCATCAAAGGTGGTAGGGGCCCTGCGAATCTTCTCAAGCTTATGCAGGAGGGACAGGACCGCCTCGCACTCGAGCTTCTTCAGCCAGAGCTCGCGGAGGGACTTGCCTCCTGAGGGGGTGGCGGCCCTGCCGTCCGGAACCCCGCTCCTCCCAACGGCGCCTGTCCTTCCTGCCCCGCCCACTTCGGCCTCGTTGGGATTAGCATCGCCACTGCCCAGGTGGTCCTTGATGTCCCTCACCTGCCTGCGCAGGCCCTCGACCCGCGTGGCGGCTTCGTTGAACTGTCTCGCCACCTTCCCCACGGCAACGACGGAACTGTTGAGATCGGAGCAGTGGCTCACGGCCATATGCTCGATGGCCTCCTCCACGACCTTCTGCTGTCGCTCCATAGTAATGTAGGCAGGGTTATTGCGGTGGTAGCTGTCGAAGTCAGAGGTCTGGCGGGTATTGAGTTCCCCGTCTGGGCTGTTGAGGAGCTGGGCGCCCAAGACGTCTATGACGCGGTGGAGGGTGCGGAACTTCTTGGGATCCTGGAAGAAGTCCTCGTCAACTTCCTCTGTAAGACGCTGCTCCAACTCGACAAGGTCGGGATGATTCATGGTGCGACGTCCGCCGCCCCCACCACCCTTACGGGAGGTTGAGGGTTGGTGGCCACTCATGGTCGTCTAGCTCTTTGTTTGGCTATGTGGGCCTTGTCAGCAGAGAGCAGAGATCATTGAGACGTCTACCTACTACTACAACTAGCCTAGTAGTACTAGAGTATGCATACTGAGTAAATAATGCATACGCTAGAACGTGTACACTATGCAAGTGTGCATACTACGAGTAAGAGTAGTATCATACGAGAAATAGGAACTGCATATGCATATGAAACTAGCTAGTAATTCGTGTAGGTTCGATGTCGTACTCTAGAGTAAGCATACTACGAGTCGTAGAGTACTCATACTCCTACTTGTGTGAATAATTCTCTAGTAATATTATATGCATACAACATCATAGAACAGACTACTAGCTAGTACGTACTACTACTCTAGTATGCATACATACATACATACATGATGTACGAGCTCGTATGTAATCTAGTACTCTAGAGTAGTATAATACTCTACTAGTAATGGTATGCATACTAATACTACTCTACGAGTAGAGTATGCATACTTAATATAATATACGTATTATGCAGAATACTCTAGTACGTCGTCTATATATATATGCATAATACGACGCTAGCTAGTATGCATACTACGAGCTCGTACTCTAGAGTAGCTGTAAAGGACACCTCTGGGATACGTAATAGAGTAGCTGGCTAGATCTAGCTTGTAAAAAGTCTGCCGGCCACTCAGAATTCTTTGGCCTTCTGGAAAAGACAAGACGTCATCATCATGACGTAGGTAGTACTATTTTCCGGAAGAGCATGATACTCTATGCATACAGTACTAGCTAGAGTAGTATGTTTTATATTACTCTACGAGTCGTAGTAGTATTATGATCTATGGTTCATTGAAACCATCGGAATCTTATCTCATCTCATCTCACCAATGCACGAAAATTTGCTTCTAATTCCATAGCATGTATGTGTCGAGTAGAAAAGTTATTGTTTGAATATCGGTGCTGAGGACTGATTGAGATTATACGTAGACTTACAAAAATTGTTAGTCTCTGTGAGCTGCTCCCTCCCTCCCTGGGAGAATGAATAGCGTCTTGGTAAAGAGGAATAAGCCTCCCAGCAAGTCTCTCGCGCCCCGCGCTGCATTTCTCAGGAACGAAATACCCCAACGAACGATGCCGATCCGTGACCACAGTGGGCTAAAATTGTCCCCAGCTTCGCGCAGTTCTGTCCCTGCCCGGGTACCCATCACGACCAAGCTCGGTTTGTTGTCCCTGCCGGCATTGCTCAGCTCGATCAATTGACCGGAGATCACCGCGGCCGATGCTGATGAGTTCGGATAAATCACCTTCCCCCTTTGCAGAATCTTAAAGCCGTCCCTGACATCCAAAACCTGAGCAACTCTCTCTTGAGCTGTTGCATCGGGATTGGAGAAGAAGAATGAAAACATTCCCGATGAACCTGTGCGCTTGGGAACGGACAAATAGTAATTCTGCCTTGAATACCGAAAGCACACTAGACTCGATCCCTTTCTTCCATCCTTCGAGGCGGCGATTCCGTCGCATATTGACAAGATGGGCGTGGAATTGCAGAGCGGGCAGATTGGAGTGCTGCCCTCCCCAACATGCCTGACTAGAGCAGACAAGCTGTGTCGGTGACCACAGCCCACGTCCTCTCCCTCTCTGAACGGATTGGCACAGCCATAGACGTATCCAACCCTTTCACCAGCCTCAGGGAGGGGCTTGAGAGTGAGGGGGCAAAGAGCGGCATTCAGATTATCATTAGCGTGGCTAGTTCTTGTTTCTTGTACACGCCGCGCGCATGCACTCATGTTCGAGATCAAATAAATATTATCCATACTCTCCGTACGAGAGTATGCATACTCTAGGGAGTACTACTACTAGAGATAGTAGTATGCATACTACTATTGTATTATTAAAAAATAATATATATATTATACGAGTCGTATACTAGCTATGCATACTCTAGGGTAGTATGCATAATCACGTTGTCGTTAGTATGCATAATCACGTTGCTCGTTATTAATAATAATAATAGTACTACTAAACAATTAGTATACTCTAGCTAGTAGTAGTAGCAATATATATATATAATTCAATTTCAAAAAATAATATTAATAATAGACATATCATTGATATAATATATACTGTGTACTCCTGCGTGCATAATGTAAAAATGAATAATATACGCTCGTACTAGAGTAGTATAATATATAGACTGCTGTTAAATCTCTCTCTATCCTCTAGAGTATGCATACTATGCATAGTACCACTACTACTACTAGAGTAGTAATATGAGTAGTACGAGCTCGTATAATGTAAACCACGTGTGTATTTTTATTCCAACGTGGAATGGTATCAATCCTCGGTCAAAAAGCCTCCGAGCGATGAACTAGCAACATATAGGATCTCGACTGAAATAGCAAGGTCTCACAACGGCGACGAAAGATAACATTGAACATAGGCTTTCTGGTGCTTCGCTGGAGCAGCACTACGGGTATGGGAAGGTCTGCGACTTGCTAATATTCTATGCTTCCATTTCTATGCTTGAATCCACCTGCCTGACAGAAAATAAGGTGAGAATCAAGCAGGAGGTGACATGAGCATATCAATCGGGTCCGAAGGGGACGCCTTCGATTGCAATTATGGTCGCCATGGCCTGGACGGCAGAGAGGTGACTACCGACCTGTCAAACTACGAAGATCTCGACCGGCTCGATCTGCTCCAGCTTCTCAAGGAAAAAGAAAGTAGCATTGCAATCCTAGAGCGGTCCCAGTCGGAGAAGGTTAAAGCGAGGGCACAGTTGCAGTCCAAGCTCGAGGGTGCTAAACTCAAACACAAAGAGGAGTGTTACTGGCTCCGCCTAGATCTCGACAGTATATGCAAGGACAAGGAGGCCGTCGAGGATCGGATAGCCGAGTTGTATCGTGACATGAGGGAAATTGACGGCATGGACATGGAGCGCCAGGTCCTCCACGTCACTGGGGCGGAAGAGACGGCCCATTCGGGCTATGTCACTTATCTCCAATACCAGCTTTCCAAGTCACGCCAGACCATGGCAGTCCTTGACAACCAGATCGGCATGGTAAAGCACACCTGCGACGAGATCGTCAAATCCCTTAAGGAAGAGATCCTAGAAGTCATGGAAGATAAGTCTTGCGTCGAGATGGAGCTGCTGAACCAGCTCTCGACACTGGATGATGAGAAGCATAAACTTCAAGAGGGATTTGAAGTGATGAGATCGCAGAATCAGTGCAAGGAGGAGCGCATCGTCGAGCTGAAGAAGGAGGTGACGATCCTCCAGGAGCAGGTGGTCGAGGCTGCGAACGCACACGAGCCTAGCCTTGTCAATGCCAGAACATCGATTGTATCCGCCGCACTGTCTAGAGCAGGAGATGTGGGGGGGGACACAAACGGGATTGGAAAGCCAAGTGAGGAAATGAAAAAACTGTTCGAGAAGACCCAGCAAGATGTGTTTGCCGTTGTGCAAAAGCTAAAGAAGAAGAATGAAGAGATTTCTGAGAAGGAGAAGAAAATATCAGAACAAAAGGCAAACGAGGGAGCGCTGCGGCAGGAGCTTGTTCACATGATGAGACGGGTACAAGACCTGGAGAAAAGGAGGGCGTCGGCGATTAAGCTGTGTATGCCATAAATAACAATAGCATGCATATAATCATTCTATAGCGCTAGACCTCAACCCAACATCATATAGCTAGAGAAGTTTCTATCCATACATACTCGAGTACGAGTCCTACAAGTACTTACATGATGTAAATTTGGAGATTCCTATGGATACTAGCTAGTACTACTAATACTATGGTAGTCTCGTATTATATTATGCGTACTACGAGCTCGTAAGAGAGTACGCCGTAGTAGTATCCATACTAGCTATTAGTACTACTACTACTTAGTTCTAGTATTATGGCATACGAGCTCGTACAGTAGTATGCATACTACTACACAAGATTATACTACTAGGAGTTTTAGTACTACGACTCGTAAGTAGGATAATATACTACGAGTCGTATCTTATACGACTGGTACGAGAGTAGAACTAAGTATTCATACTTCTAGCTGGGAGTAGTAGCTAATATGCATATTATAAAAACACGATATAATACTATAGAGTATTATACGAGAGCGTATAGATTATCCATACCATGTATGCTGTTGAAATGTTAACTGTTCCTTACTACTAGCTAGAGTAGTAGTACGAGCTTGTAATACAGTATGCATAGAGTAGCGAGCACGAGTACTTACGAGTCGTATGTTAGCTACGTACGGGTGTACGAGTCGTATTCATTTCACACAAACAAATTTAAAGAAGGCACATCCACCATTGCCCCACTGCCACCACGGATCCGTGATGCCACCCTGCCACTGCAGACGCGAGTGATAAGCAACTGCTAGGCTGCGACATGAGTTCGAGTCGGCGCTCAAGGCGTTCAAGGAATAGCCTTGAACCAGGAATTCAAATTCAAGAGCCCCCAGCAGTCGAGATCGAGATCGCACCATCGTCCTCGACTGCCGAATGCATCAGTTTTGATATCTGTAACGACATTATACCGAGCAGACCAAAAGTTCAGGGCGTCCTTCGGAATGGCGCCCTCCCTTCTTCGCCACCCTCTTCTCGAACTCCAGATTCCTTTCATTCGCGTCTCGTAGTACGGATAGAGGCCAGCGCTGGCTCCATTTCCCGACTGACCGCTACCATCTTCTTCTTACTTTGGCTCATAACAGGCATGCCTCTTCTCCTCCTGCTGCTTTGCGTCTTTGACAGAAAAAGCAAAGAATTGAGAGTCGGAATGTGCAACCCTCTGATCTTGCTGATTTCTTTCTCCTGGCTAATCAATGCCTCCCTCATCATAATGGTCTTGCACGGGATGGACGTGTCCCCATCGAAATTCACTACTTCATGGCAGGCAGCCTACATCGGCTGGGCACTCGGTGTGTCGGTTGTTACATATCTCCAAGCCGGTCTCGACGGAAAGACTTCAGAAGCTGTCCATAGGTTGTTGCTTAGGCCATTTGGGATCCACATTCGTCCCGGGGGCGAAGCGGGCAGCACTGTCGGCTGGTTTCCTAGCCTCGTGGCAATCGTTCCCTCGCTCGTATTCTTTTTCTGCGCCGATTGGTTTGGCGAAGTCCGAGAATCACTGGCCTGCGAAGAAGCGCCTTCGTTCGTTTACAACGCTACCGCCAACACCTCCTGGGCTTCGTGTCCCCCATGGAGCCTTCCGTCGCAAGACGGCACGCTTTGCTGCCATGCGGAGGACGAGACTGGTAATTGGTTGGAATTCTCTGCCTACCTCGCCGGTTCCGTTCTCGCTGGCTGGGCGGTGATCAGGACTGTAGCAATGTTCCTCATTTGGGGAGATGCAGATATTGAGCTTGAGTCTGACAGTCCAAGGGACGACAGCGCTGCAATTCGCGAAGTGCTTGTCGCATTTTCTCGAGGGGATCTATCAAGGGAAGAAATCGAGCGAATGCTCGAGCAGCAGTAGGAATCAATAGAATGAATACTTAGGAACTGCAAAGCCGTCTAAGTCATTTTATTATATAGACTATGCACATGTATGCACAAGAGGCGGACAATAAGGAGGGGGGCACAATAGATCATTCCCAGACAATTAAGGGGCGTCACATCGCCACAAACACGGGCGCCGTCCTCATTTTTGCTCCTGCGCTTTTTTCTTTTTTGTATCACATCACATAAAAATCTTTGTTTTCTTCCTCAGTCAGGCAATATTTTCTGAGCTCAGAATTGCGCTCTCTAGAAAGATCCAGGGTTGAGAATGCCCGGGGGAGCAGCAAGGTCGTTGCCGGCAACGAAGTTGATGGTATTGGTGGCGCTGCACTCCAAGTTGGAGACGTCAGTTCTACCGACAATCGCGGACGTGACGCTGTAGTTCTGTTGCACGGTCATGTCGATGAGGATCTGGGTCGTTACGACGACAAAAGTGGCAGGCCGAAGATCAGTGATCTGGCCGGTGAGGTCAGTAGTATTGCCGTTGACGGTGTTAGTGAAGAGGACAACCGTAGCGCCGTCTGCGGAGGGGTTTGTAATCGTGATGGAGAAGGTCGCTGCGATGAAGCACGAGACCAGCCCCTGGATGGAGTTGAAGAAGATAACCAGCTGCGTCGAGCCGAACTGGTCCTTAAGGAACAGGTTCTGGGAGCACGAAGTATGGAAGTTGATTAGCTGAACGAAGTTGTTGTTGGTGCTGGGGCTCTGGCCAGGATCCTGAGCGAAGATCCGTACTGATGTGTTGGCGTCGAACCTGTTTCCAGAGCAGGACGGGAAGCCAGGGCACATGGGGAAGACCTCGCCCACTGTTACCAGGCCGCTGAAGTACACATCCGCTTGGGGGTTGTTCCGGGGGGTGGCGTGGATGTAGTACGTTCCTTGTCTTGCCGGTCCCCCCAGTCGGTCTGTGCAGTCGAATATAGCCTCCTCCTGGATGTTGAAACTCTGCGAGCAGTCTCCGCCATTGAAAACCATCTCCATGAAGGTCGCTCGCTCGTCGCATCTTGTGATGATGGGGATGATGGCATTGCAGTCTCCTGTCCCTCCGACGGTGCTCGCCACAGTCGTGCAGGTGGTGGCGATCTCCACGTCGCACTGCTGCACGGGCGTAGGAGCGGCGGTGGTGGGCGCTCTTGTGGGCGCATTAACGGTGTCGAAGGTGTAATCGGCCTGGTTGTTGCAGGACAGTCCCCCCCCCGAGGCGGGCGCGCTGCTGGCCTGGGCCCGCAGATTGAAAGCACCGCCCGTGCACAGGTTGGTCTGGACGGTCTCGGTCACTCTTACGGAACCCGTGGCTGCCGTGTCCTCGGTACAGATAACATTACTTCCGAGCTGGGCAGCCACGTTGGGCAGCACGTCTGCTTCTCCACCGCCCTGATCCCCAAGGGGTAGGATGCCCCTGGAAAGGTTGAAGAGCTGCATGCAGCCAGGTCCTTGGTTCTCGAAGAAGTACGAGTAGGTGATGGGCTGAACGCAGACGTCGGGTTCCCCGAACGCGTTGCAGGGGGTACCGTCGGCGAGGTTGCAGTCGATTCTGAGGCCGCAGGTTCCCACGGACCGGGGAGTGACGGAGTAGGTGGTCGTAGCCCGGCAGGGGAGGAGGCTGTCGGGGGGGAAGGAGTCGAGGTTGATGGTAGTGACGAAGTTGAGCCCCCTGCACACGTTGACCGCAACGGTCTCCTTGACGGAGAAGATTGGATCCCCGGGGCACATGTTGAGCTGGGCGGGTGGGATCTGCGTCGTGAGGTCGACGGTCTCGGTCTGGGGCGGCCCGCCGGGGTTGTTCACCTGCCTGTTCATGACCCATGCGTCCATGGAAAGGCAGGTGGGGCCGGTGTTCTGGGCCGTGTAGGTGTAGATGAAGTCCCGCGTGCAGTCTGCGTTGGTAACCGGCTCGGGGGTGTTCTCGCAAGGGTTGCCAAAGGAGTCGACGCAGTCGATGGTGACCTCGCCGGCGCAGACAGCCTGGCCTGGGCTGAAGGAGTACTCGTCCGTGGCGGTGCAGATGCTGTCCGTTCCTACGTAGGACGTCTCGCAGGTGGCGGAGGTGGAGAAGGTGTCGCCGACGCAGATGTTAATGTTATCCTCCTCCACGACGGAGACCTGCTCACCCGGATCCAGGGTCCTGGTGTTGAGGTCCCCGAAGAGGTTCCTCGACCTACCATCCTGGGTTCGCCGCAGGGTCTGAATCCTGAGACTGTCGCTGCCGTCGTTGATGACGGTGTAGCGGTAGGTGATCTCGACGTTGCAGCCCCTCGAGTCGGTGACGTCGTCGGGAACTATGAGGTCCTCACACGGCGTCCGGTCTCCGTCCTGGGCGGTACACTCGATGAGGATCTGCGCGTTTGAGGGAATTCGAAGTGCAATGGGGGAGGGGAGGAAGAGGTGAGAGTCAAGACCATAAATACTGCAGCCCAAGGAACAGCACCCGGCCCCGAGGCGCGTCCAAACCAAGCGCCCAACCGAAGGGCTCTCCCGTTGGAGAGCCGCGATAACACCCCAAAACGACACCGCGGCATCAGGGCATTGTGGCGTGATGGCGCTGGAGCACCGTACCCGCGAAGCCAACGCGCACTGTGGAGGAAGGCCGGGGCGCCCGTCCCCTTGCGACCAGCACCCCAGCAGTCCGCAACCGGTCCCCCGCCCAGAATCCTCTCCCCGCATCCTGGCGCCCACCATCCCGCTAAGACATGTACGTACCTCTGTGCCGCATACCCCTGGGGGACTGGGCGGCCTCGGCGTTGGCGTGGGCACGGAGTTGTCGGCCGCCTGCAGAAACCTCTCCCAGTACCCCTCGTCCTCGTCAAGGATGGCCCCCTCCTCCGGGGAGCGTTCGTTGCCGAAGGTCCTTCCGAACAAACCCCGCTTGGTGCCGGCCTTTTTTCTATCTTGGCCAGCCTCCTCGTCGCCGCTCGCGGCGGCCCTCTCCGCCGAGAGCAGGCTGAGGGCCCCGACGAGCGCGGCCACCTGCCAAAGCTTAAGCATGGTCGTCGGTCTTTTCTCTCTCGCTGTCGCTCGCTCTCTCTTTTCTGAGTCCGCTGGGGGTCGCTCTCTCTCTCTCTCTCTCTTTGCGTTGGCTGCGTCCAGGGAGCGCCAATGTGCCGGTTGAGGGGAACGGGATGCTGGAGGGAATTTTGAAACAGTCAATTCTCGTGCCGTCGGGTAGATTGTTTGTTTGTTTCGACTCGGGCTAGGAAAAAGTTAGCGATGCACCTACCGAGGGTACCGGTACAAACCTCTTCTTTTGGCAGTTCCGGCGTTTTCCGGCACAGACGGCCCTCCCCGCGCGGCGCAGGCCATCACTACTGCGCAACGTAGCGCGTGGTACAGCTCTACCTGATGTCCCTGGTTGGAGCGGAGCCTTTGCGCGACGGCGCAGGCGGTTTGAATTCAAAAACCAACGGGAAAATCATTGTGTCAGAAAGAGGCCAGGAGAGAGCCGGAACGGCACTTTGAATACAGTATAAATTTTAAACGTATATTAAGCAATTTATGAAAGCTCCTGGGGATACGCGAGCGCGATGGGATGTGTTCCCCGACCATTGTGCTTTTATTTTGTTATCGGAGGTACCGTACGAGATCAACACCGTGAACTAGTTTTTCAAATCATGTCCTGGTATTCAGTATCCTCGTGTGGAACATTTTGCATACCAAGATTTCCAAGGTACTATGTGGGTCTATACTCTAGTAGTATTATGTACGTAATATAATGTATCCATACGAGCTACGAGTCGTAGCTTGTAAAATTGACTACTCTAGCTAGTATCTATGCATACTAGCTAGAGTATTATAGCGGAGCTATCTTACTAATTACTAGCTAGTAGTACTACTACTCTAGTAGTGGTATGGATACTAGCTAGTAGTATGCTGTAGATCTAATACAGGAGTACGAGCACGAAAATACAACATATTATGCATACGAGCTCGTACATGATCTTAGTACTAGCTGTACAATTACGAGCTCGTAATTTACATACATCACGTGGAGTCGAGTCGAGGAGTCCTTACAGTTGTCGTCGTC
>Ga0315315_10003290_pt1 | contig 14852 bp, 12 predicted proteins | sample M140m3416metaG_FD_203699 | JGI IMG/M metagenome (GOLD analysis project Ga0315315, IMG submission 203699) | Ammonia-oxidizing marine archaeal communities from Monterey Bay, California, United States - M1 40m 3416 | ecosystem: Environmental > Aquatic > Marine > Intertidal zone | place: USA...
ATCATTTCTTTGAAATGTAGCTTTAGAATTTAAACTAAGTGGAAAACCAAACCAACTCGGCTCACTCGATTTATCCCATATAGGTAAATCAAAGATTTCAAAATCTTTAAATGCCTTATATAAATACTCAAAATTTAATTGTCTTTTTTTTATAAATGAATCAATTTTTTCTAATTGAGATACACCTATTGCTGCCTGCATGTCTGTTGCCTTTAGATTGTAGCCAATATGAGAGTAAATGTATTTGTGATCATAGCCATGAGGTAACCCGCCTAATTGCCAGTCGTATCTTTTTTTGCACGTATTATCTTTTCCTGGCTCACAGTAGCAATCCCTACCCCAGTCTCGAAGTGACTCAATTATTTTCTTTAATTTCGGATTATTGGTTAAGACTGCTCCTCCTTCTCCAGTAGTAATATGGTGAGCGGGATAAAAAGAAAGAGTCGCGACATCTCCAAAGCTTCCTACTAATTCTTGGTCATACTTTGAACCAAAAGCATCACACATATCTTCCATCAGGAATAAATTATATTTATCACATATTCTTTTAATTTCATTTAGACCAAAAGGATTACCTAATGTATGAGCCAAAACAATTCCCTTTGTTCTATCTGTTATGCTCTCTTCTATTAAGCTAGTGTCAATATTGTAAGTTCCCATTTCAGCATCAACCAATACAGGCTTCAAATTATTTTGAATAATGGGATTTAATGTTGTTGGAAAATTTACAGCTGATGTTATTATCTCATCTCCATCCTGAAGTTTATAAAATATTTTTAAGGCAGATAATGCAAGTAAATTAGCAGAGGACCCGCTATTAACAAAAAGAGCATGTCTATGGTTCGTCTTTTCTTTTAAATTTTTTTCAAATTTGTTAGTAAAATCTCCACTTGTCAACCACATATCCAAGCTAGATTTTATTAGATACTCTAAATCTTTTTCATCAAGAACTTTACCAGAAACAGGTACTGGGGAAATGTGGGGAACAAATGGTGTATTTTTAAAATTTTCACTAAAGTATTTATTTGATAATTTTATGATTTCTTCAGACAAATCAGATTTATTCATAATAGTATTTTAAATAGGTAAATTACTAACGAGTTAGAATTCGAAAAGAATCGGAGATAATCATAATAAAAAATAATTTAAAATTAAGCGTAATAATCTTGCTTATATACCTAAGTATTTTATTTGATTTTAATATGTTAGGTTTATTCCTTATCCCCGTAGTAATGCTTTTTAACTTAGAATTTAAGCTATCGACACTTCAAAAGTATTTATTGATTCTTGGTCCAGTGTTGATGTATTTAAAGATATTTATCTCGGCTACTTCAGAAAGTTTAAATGAACTTTGGAATAGTGCAGCGTCTACCTCTTTTCGAGGAGAAGTTAGGTTCGGCGACTTACAATTGGTATTGACGAAGCTTAAGTGTAATTTTAATGGAGATGGATATTCGTACGACATTATTTTTTCTGATTTTATAGGAACGTGTCCCTTTAACGTAGGATACGGACCTTTTTTTTCTTACATTGAGATAAATAATGATATTTGGAGTTTGACCCTATTTTTATCTGTATTATTTTTTGGAATATTTATTTACAGTCTCTCATTAACAAAGATTCATGATCAAAACCTTATTTATTACTCTTTATTCATTATTTCACCGCCAGTAATTTTTCTAGTAATGAGGATGAATTTAGATATTTTCATTTTTTCCTCTATTTTTATTTTCATTCATAAATTTGGAGAGGATAGTTTCAAAACTCTTTTTTTACTTATTTTTTTATCGTTATTAAAGATATTTCCAGTATTTTTAATGTTTATAATCATAATTCAAAAAATTATTTTAAAAAATTATAAGTTTTTCTACTGGTATTTGGTAACTTCAATATCAACTTTGTCCTTCATTTTTTATGATGGCATTATTTTTACTGATAGATCTGTAAGGCCAAGTATTTCAAATATGTCCTTTGGAATCCTAACCTATAGTCAAAATATATGGATTGATGTATTCAATAGGTATGGAGGTTTTAGATACGTAGTTATAATTTTCTTAGTTCTTAACTTAGGACTTATATATGTTAGTTACCGTATTAATAAAAATAAAAAATTGTTAATAAATCTTTCAAAAGAAGAAGTTCTGATGGGAGCTTTTTTTCTTAGTATTTTTTTATATGCTAATTATGACTACAGATTAACACTACTCGTTTTTGCTATACACCCCTTTATCAATAAAAGTAGTAGTGTAATAAAAAAACTTGTCATGATTCTTTTCTTACTTTCACCACTTCCAATATTTGAATACAACATACTTTATTTTCTTTTAATTTTTCTGAAAACACTTCTGACCTATTTCATAGCAGGGTTACTAATTGCAAATATATATGCTCATTTCTTTCAAAGCAAAAGTCCAAAAAAGGAAAAATTATGAATTTATCTAATATTTTAATTACAGGGTTTTAATTCAAAAGATTTTCTAGGGTTAAATTATCATGAACACCTCCTTGCTAATATTTATGATTTCTTAGTATTTAAAATATACAGCTAAAATTAACAATAATGAACAAAACTTTAACAATTTTAGCGGGACATCCAAGAGGTGGTGAGCAAACGTGGAATAGTTTATATAAAAATGTATTAACACCTCTTGAATCAGACCTAGCAATTTGTACTGGTAGCAAATGGTTAAATGGACAGTCTTTTTTAGATAAAGCTCAATACCAATGGATTATTGAAGAACCTGAAAACTGGTTTGATTATTATGAAAAAAATTTTAATGGCAGCTGGAGGGAATACTTTAAACAGGGACTTGATACCGGACTTTATAACTCTGGTTCGATTCATTTTGCAATTAAAGATATTATATTAAAAAATCACATTAATGATATTAAAAATTACACCCAAATAATATATACTCGTTTTGATCAGTTTTACACATGTGAACACCCAAAATTAGATAATAAAAGAATCTGGATTCCTGAAGGTGAAGACTATTTTGGAATCTGTGACAGACATGCTGTTGTTCCTGTCGATGATATTGAGAAGTACCTTGACATATGTAGTTTTATAGACTCAAAATCTGCGATTAATAGAAATATTGAATATCTAAATTGTGAAGTTGCCTACAAAGAACAGTTAATCTCTAGTGGTTTGATTGAAAAAGTATCAAGATTTGATAGATTGCAATTTACATCTGCAAAAAAAGGTGACACAACCAATTGGAGAATTCCAAAGTATAGAATTATTTTCTATTCAGGTTTACAGTTAAAATATCCCCAAGAGTTTATTGATTCTATGAATAACTATTTAAAGTCCTATGGTTTAACAAAAGCTATATTTAAGTATAAGTTATTGTTTATCAACTATATTTATTTACAATCCAGAAGAAAACTAGGCAATTTTAAAAATAAAATTTTGCGAACTTGAGATTGGTTAAATTGAAACCTGATGAACTTTACAAATATTAATATTATTATTCTTTTAAATGATAGAAATTCTTAATGTTCCCGATACATTTCTTGTTGAAAATGATGTTTCCTATCCTCCACAAAACAAATCAAAAAATATAGAATCGAAATTTTATAAGTATCTTTTGAATGAGAATAACAGTTCTTCAAATTTGGTTTATATTCCAATACAATGGGAAAAATATATAAGTGAAAATAGGGAAAATTTAAGTGAATTAAGTAACTTTATTAAAAATCTAGATAAGAGTAAAAAATACTTTACAATCTGTAGACATACAGGCGGACCCTTGATTGATATTGATAACTGTATAATTTTTTCGCCTACCGGTGCAAATAGTATCTATCTTACACAATCCCAAAAAAAGAAAGATTCAGTAAGGTATGAAACTCCTAGAGCAGAAAATTTATCTTATGTTTACATACCTTTATTAGCGGATAAATATCAAAATATTGGTGAGAAGAAAAAAATTTATAAAGGGGTTTACTTGGGTAGAAATACTCACCCAATCAGAATTGAATTAGAAAAAAAGTTTAGATTTAAAAGAAAATATAAAGTAGAAAATTTAAAGTCTATGACAATTGATAGTATTAAGGAAAACAATGCATCTTATATCGATTTAGTTTCAAGTTCATATTTTAACTTTTGCCCTAGAGGGTTTGGGCCGACCTCATATCGTATATTTGAGAGTATACAGTTAAATTCAATACCGATTTATATTTCTGACTACTTTATTAAGCCCTTTGGTAGCGAAATTGACTGGGATAAGCTTTGTTTATTTGTCAGCTTGGAAGAGATTGATAAAATACCTTCCAAGATTGATAAAATCTTAGCTACAAATAGGCATCTAGAGATGATGGAGTATGGTAGATACTGTTTAAAAGAATATTTTAATGACGACTACGTTAACAAAAAAATAATATCTGTAGTAGCAAGCTTTTAATTAATATATTCAAAAACAAAATTAACTTTCTTGCTACTTGATTGAGGATTTTCATCATAAATGTTATAAGTGTTACTAATAGTCCTGTATTCATCTTTTTTCATAAATTCATATTCTTTTGAAAAATTATCAGAATTTATAATCATGTAACCCGCTTTGCTATTACGTATTATTTTTTTTAAAGCTTTTTTTTGCAGACCACCAGGTAACTCACTGAAGGAATAATTTGAAATAAACAAATCAATTCTGCTCGCATTATATGTATTGATTGTTTCAAAATTTGTATTAAAAGAAAATTCAAAATTATTAAGAAATTGTTTTATGAGAGGATTGACTTGAGGTAGATCTATGTATGTATAACTTTCAATTCTTATTAAATCATTTAGAATCAAAGATTGACCACCGTATCCACAACCTAGCTCTACAATCTTACTGGAGGATAGATTGTTTTGATCTAAAAAAGCTTTAATTTCTAATCCAGTATATAGATATCTTAAACCAGTAGCTGATAATTCAGGAATTGCTTTATCAATTTTAATTAGTTCGGGTGAGCCAATGGAATTTAGGATTTCAACTTTGCTGTAGATCTCATTATTTGTAAGTTTGTATTTTGACTTTATAAGTGAGAAATACTCTAAAGCTAGTTTTTTATCAACATGCTCTAAAATATTTTTATAAATTATATGTCTTCGAAATGTTTCAAAAACATTTTTATTCTTGCTCGCTTCTAAGCAAAAATTTGGGTATGAAATATTATCAGATACAGACTTCTTTGGTTTAAATTTACTAATTATGCTTTTAATTTTCATACTTTATTATGTTAACTACTTATATATTTTCCTTGTAAAAAACATTAATATATTCATTGGTGAGAAATTATATTAAAAAAAAGTTAATTAATAATTTTACTATTAGTAATTATATTGGAGGTTTGGGGAATAACCTTCAGCAGATTGCTTTAGGGTGCATGTATGCAAACCTGTATGATAAAAACTTTTATATCAAAAGACATCCTATGGTGAATAATTTTTCAGTAATCAATAATAGATTTTCAAATGTATTTAATGATTATAGACATTCATCTCAATTTTATAATTTTAATTCGAGTGTTGATCTATTTTTAAAAAACCCTGATGAAGATTACCCATTAAAGAGAACTGATCAAAGATATTATAATTCAAACTTTTACAATATTTTTCAGAAATATATTGAGCCAAATATTTTTAAAAATGATGATTACGAATTCGATAGAGACACATTAGTAATTCATATAAGAAGTGGAGATATATTTTTTGAAGATAAACCACATCCATATTATTTGCAAAACCCACTTGTTTATTATAAAAATTTAATTGAACAGTATAAAAAAACAATAATTATCTCAGCCAAACCATTTAATAATCCAGTTATTTCAGAACTTATTGATCAAAAAAATGTAAAACTAATTTCATCCGATATTAGAACTGACTTCACTTTGCTGATGGGCGCACAAAACCTCGCAACATCTGGAGTTGGAACTTTTGCGATAGCTGCAGCTCTTGCATCAAAAAAATTAAAAAACTTTCATTACTCTAATATATTCTTCACACATCACTTAAATCCAACGATGGTAAAAAATGTAGTACATAATCAATATAAATTTAATAATTACATTGAGTTGGGAACAAAGTGGAATAATTCAGGTGATCAAAAAAATATTATGCTTTCAAAAAAAGTTCAAATAGAAAAGATATAGTACATTATTTTAAGCATTAAAACCTGATTTAAGATCTTCATTTCTAGGAAATCTAAAGCTTTTTTTTCTATACGGAAAATTATTTTTCTTTAAAAAAGATACAATGGGTGATTTGAAAGTAGAATTTTTTAAATTACTGTCTAAATATAAAAATTCTTGCACAACATTTTTATCAAGAAAGGGATATCTTCCCTCTACTCCGAATCCTCCGGTTATAGATTCTTCCTTTGATAGATAACTTGATTGTGTTCCCAAATAAAAATTTTCCCATGGAAAAATATCATCTAATTTTTTGGGGAAGATTTTGGGGTTACTTTCATTTAAAGTATAGCTTTGAATGTTTGACATTATCTCATCTGCCCCATGACCTGATGCAAGTATTCTTAAGTCGGAATCTATATTTTGCATAAAATTTAATAAGTATGCAAGCCCAAGACTTCCAGAATCCTGAAACCCATCAATAGAGTCTTTTTGTTCCTGTAAGCCGGGATCATAGTAAAACTTTGCACATCGAGACTTCATCAGCTCTAATGTTTCAACCCTTTCTTCACCACTCAGTTTATCTTTGGTAAAAAATTCATTTGGAGTGAATATTTTTTTCAGCCTTTTATTCAATACTTTCTCATGTTCATAGTTAAAAAAAGAAAAACTAGCAAAGTTTATATTCAGGATATTAAATGCACATAAAATAGCTCCGCTATCAAAGCCGCTACTTAATGGAAGTATTATTTTCTTATCTGTCTTATGGAACCTTTTTTTAACAGAGTCAATAAAAGCATCTTCCCAGTCATTGAAGTGTTTTTTATTGTTGTTTAAATCAAAACTAAAGTACTGATTTTTTTCTATTATTTTATATGTATTCAAATCAATTTTATAAATAGAGCTAGGTTCAGCTTTCATAATGTCCAAAAAGCCAAGTTCCTCTAATGACTCTCTGTTACTACTTAAGCCAAAATCTTTTTCAGAATCCGAAAAGAAAAGAGGTTTAGTTCCAAATATATCAGTAGCAAAAAAAAGTATATTTTTCCTATAATCAGCAATTATGATTGCAAACTCGCCATCAAGATGTTTGATAAAATCTTCCCCATAATTAAAGTATTTTTCAATGATTACATAAATATCTGATGGAAAAGAAAAACTGTCGTTATAATTATAAATTTCTCCATTATATAAAAAAACTACATCATCTCTAATAATTGGCTGCTCTGTAAACTCACCCGTGATGCTAAGTAGTGTCTGTAAATAAGTAACATTGTTTTTTTTTATCTGGTTTGCAGCATCTGGACCTCTGAAATTTAAAAGTTCAGTATTCAAGTTATCAATATTCTTACTAGAAACTAACACCCCACACATAAAACTATTTAATGTTTTCTTTGATTTTACTTATATAATCTGAACATATACCCATATATTCACCATTTGGAATTCTAGATTCTAGATTCACAATGATGCATCTCTTATCTGTGATTTGATTTGGATAAGTCCATATATAATTCTTACTTGTTAGGGTATATTTATCTTTTTCGTGCCAAAAAAAATTGGGAGTTTTGATTTCTGTAAATTTTTGAATACTTTCTAGATTTTTACAATGTATCCAAAGCATACTTTCGTTTTCAATTATAAAATCTAGACTAACTACCTCTTCCGGTTTATCATGTCCTAAAAAAAATTGATTTTTTAAATACCAAACATCTATTTCGCATTCGAAGCCTTTTGATAGTGCATTATTAATATATTTGACCCTGTTTTCTTCTTCTAAGTTAGGACCTTGAAGATTTCCTCGATGAGATATAAAATGTTTTATTTCCATATTTTTTTCTTCTTTATATGATAATACTAATGTTAAGTTTAATAATTTTTGATTTAGACGGAGTTCTTTATGACTCAAAAGAAATTCATTACCTAGCTCTAAACAAAGCTCTTGAAGAATTTGGTGAAGATTTCATAATTTCAGAAACTGATCATTTAAAGACTTATGACGGACTGCCAACCCAAAAAAAACTTACACTTTTAACGAAAACAAAAGGACTTGATGAAAATTTACATGAAAAGATTTGGAGTAAAAAACAAAGCTATACCAGCCAGCTTTTAGGGGAAATTAATAAAGATGAATTCTTAAGAGAAAATCTGAAAACTTTGTCTAAAAATTCTAAAATTGCATGTGCTAGTAATAGCATCAGAACAACTGTTGAAGAGGTATTAACTAATTTAGGTATTATCGAATATTTTGATTTAATACTATCAAATGAAGATGTACAAACTGCAAAGCCCCATCCTGAAATTTATTGGAAATGTATGGTTGAGTTTCAAGTTCTCCCAAGTGAAACCTTAATAATTGAAGACTCACCAGTTGGTAGAAAAGGCGCTGAGATGAGTGGAGCGAATACAATGTTTGTCAATAAAAGTTCAGATTTAGACCAGGAATTTTTTAGTAACTTACTTTATTATGAAAATAAGGAGTATTCTAACAACATGTATGTAAATAAAGAACTCAATGTCTTAATTCCCTTGGCTGGACTAGGAAGTAGGTTCTCTGATGCAGGTTATATTTTTCCTAAGCCTTTAATTGAAATTAATGGTAAGCCAATGATTCAGGTAGTTGTAGAAAATTTAAATATTGATGCAAACTTTATTTTTATAATTCAAGAAGAACATAATGAAAAATATAATCTAAAAAAGGTATTAGAAATTTTAAAGCCAAACTGCAAAGTTATTTTTACTGATGGCCTAACAGAAGGTGCAGCCTGTACTACTTTATTAGCAAAAGAGTATATTAATAATGAAAAGCCATTACTTATAGCTAACTCTGACCAGTTTATAAGTTGGGATCAAAATGAAGCTATGTATTATTTCACAACTACGGAAGCTGATGGGGGAATTCTTACATTTGAGAGCTCTCATCCAAAATGGTCATATGCTCGTTTAGATGAATCTGGATTAGTAGATTTAGTTGCTGAAAAAGAACCAATTAGTCAAAACGCAACAGTAGGGGTGTATTACTGGAAAAAGGGTGAAGACTATGTTAATTATGCTGAAAAAATGATTGATTCCGACAAAAGGGTAAATAATGAATTTTATGTTTGCCCTGTTTACAATGAGGCAATTACTGATGGTAAGAAAATACTGATTAAAAATGTTGAAAAAATGTGGGGTATAGGAACACCTGAAGACTTGAATTATTTTCTTTCTTCTTACGACACACAAGAACTTTAACTTTTTATGAATTTCTCTTTTGGTATTCTTACATCAAAGTTATCCGACGAATATCTTGATGAAGTTATAGATAGTATCTACTTACAAAAAATACCTGACTTTGAAGTAGTGCTGATTGGAGAAACTAATAAAAATTACAAAAATAAAAATATAAAACAAATTAATTTTGACGAAAGCAAAAAAGAAGGCTGGATAACAAAAAAAAAGAATATCATCACGAATGAATCAAGATATTTAAATATAGTTTACATGCATGATTATTTGAAACTTGATACCAGTTGGTACGAAGGATATATGGCTCATGGTGATGATTTTAAAGTCTGCACTAACAAAATATTGACTAATAATAATCAAAGATATAGAGATTGGACTTTCTGGCAACTGAATAATACTAAATTTGATGAATATTTTATTAAAACCAGGGGATGTTTAATGCCTTATCATATAAAAAACTTATCTAAGTATATGTATATTTCAGGAGCATATTGGGTAGCTAAGAAGGACTTCATGACAAAAAATAAGTTAAACGAACAATTACTTTGGGGCGAAGGAGAAGATGTAGAATGGTCAAAAAGAGTCAGGAAAAAAATAGAGTTTGATTTTAATGAACTCTCAACTGTGAAACTTTTGAAAGAGAAAGAAGTTATATTTAAAGAAATCGATGATGAAAAATTAAAAGAGATAATTGATTACGATCAAAATGTTCGTAAAAAAATATTAGATAAATCAAAAATTTACACTACAAAGATTCTGAGAAAAACAGTTTTAGATACTTAATTAAATATTTTTATCTAAATACCATTCACCATATTTTTTTATTTCGTCAATTTTATCACTACCAACAAGATAATTAAAATGTATGATTGCGGGATCTAATTTTGAGTTGTTATTGTAAAAATGAGGACCATTTGGGAAAATATCTAGAGGTAAGACTTTATATTTAAATTTAGCTTTAGATTTATTTATATGTGTTTGATCATGCGTTTTGTAATTTACAATTTTCTTAACGGGCATCTTTGCAGGATCAAAAAATTTTAGAGTTTTTTTATTTGATTTTATGTACATAAATCCAGCACAAAGATTTATTTGATTAGGTTTGGATGGCCTTTTATCATTCTGGAATACAATATCTGCGTCTCCAATGTATTTTTGAAGATAATTTCTAATATCTTTTTTTACGACAATATCCCCATCTAAGTAAAGAACATATTCACTTTTATTTAATGCAGAAAAAATTATATGAAATTTTTTTAACATTATTTCACCAAATTTATCGTCAAAGTAATTAAAAAGGTTGCTGTCGGCACTGAAAAATATTTCATTATTCACTTCTATATTTGGATACTTTTGATAAAAGTAGTTATAAGTTTCTTCATCAAGAGCATAAAGTTCAATTTTTAAGTCGACATTGTTTTGATTAATTGATTCAAATAGATTCTCTGTGATAGTTATGTAGCCTTTGCTAGAAAAAGTAACTGCTTTAAAGTCTTCAATACTCATAACCTAATAGTATATAAAATATTATTACAGTATTTTAATTTTTAATAAAATAACAGTAATCAAATGAAATTTAATAAATTATACTTTGATTGATTGTAAATGAAATTGTTTAAAAAAATTATCAGTGATGTAAGTTACGTCTCTAAATTAACAGGTACCCATAACAAAAAATTAATAATAGCTAAAGCTGTTATATTTTCACAAATTTGTGCATTTTTTGATATTCTGATCATCTTATTATTCGCCGCGATTCTTACTGGTTCGTATGATAAAGATAATATTTTAACTCCAATTTTAGAATTCATATTAGAGTTCAAAATAATTTTACCAATGATTGTTTTCTTCAGATTTGTTTTCATATATTTGCAAAATATTATGTTAAAAACACTTGAATTAGAAGTTCGAGAAAATATTAATGTTTTTCTGCTAAAAGAAGTATTTGATAAGAGAAATTATTCAATTGCTGATGGCTTTTTCTATTTAAATGTACTGTCAGGGCATATTTCTTACTTTTATTCAAATCTGACTAATTTCATAAACTCAGTACTCCAAGTCATTGCTTTTTCTGTTTATCTAGTTATCTCAGATATAAGAACTGTTGCTACATTTGGTCTGGGTGCATTAGTTCTTGTTTATCCAACAAAAATACTTCTAAAAAAAGCCAGGGGTTATATGCATGAATCCTACGAATTTGGTCAGCAATCAAATCAAGAAGTACAAAGAATTATTGAAAATATGTTTTTAATTAAACTTCTTAAAAAAGACGAAGAAGAGATTGAAAGATACCATGATACATTTCGAGAGTATTCCTCAACAACATTAAAAAATCATAAATATGGCGCAATTAATTCCTTCTTACCTTCTTTTACAACAATGTTTGTTTTTTCAGCATTAATGACTGTCGGCTCAGTCGCAAAAGCCATCACATTAGATTTTATAGGAGTTACTCTAAGGCTTTTTCAGTCATTAGGTGCGATCACTAATTCTACTAATCAGATTATTAATTCCCATGTTCATATGGAAAAATTTAATGAAATGGAAAAAAATAAAATTTCTGTACATAAAAATAATTTTGTTTCTGAGAATTCGACAAAAAAATATGCAGTAAAAATTGAAGACCTATCTTTTAAGTATTTCAACAGTGATGAGTACATATTCGAAAACATAAATTTAGAAATAGCCAAGAATACTCATACCATAATTACTGGACCAAATGGATCTGGTAAAAGCACGCTTCTAGGCTTAATTGCTGGAGTTTTTTATTCACAAAAAGGTAAAGTATACGCCAATAATAAAAAGTTTGGTTACATTGGGGCAACACCAATGATCTTCACTGGTTCTTTGAAAGAAAATATACTTTATGGAAATGATGGGACTTGGTCAGATAAAGAGATCTTAGATTATTTAAAATTATTTCAAATTTTTAAAGAAGAAAGTAATTACGACCTAGAAAAAAATATAGATAATAAAAGCCTATCATCTGGTCAGATGCAGAAAATAGCCTTTGTAAGGGCTTTATTGTCAGAACCAGATATATTAATTTTGGATGAATCTACGGCAAATTTAGATGATGCCTCCAGAAAGCTAATTTTTGAACTCCTAAGTAATAAAAAAGTTACAATTATAAATTCAACGCATGATCCTGAAAATTTTGAAAATGTTGATAATCATTTAAAAATAGAAATAGTTGATGAGCAAAGAAAGCTATTTATTAATTAAATCGGTATAATCCTGTATTTCAACATTCAGACTTTTCTCCAAAGAAAATGTATTAACAACAAGACTTCTTGCGTTCATAGATATTCTCTTAAATTCATTATTATCTTCATTCAAATACTTTATCCATTTATTTAAAGATTCTTTCTCGCTTTCTAAGATGACACCAGTGGTTTTATGTTCTACAACTTCCATTACATTCTGACTTTTTAGAACCAGTGGCACACAACCCTGAGACATTGCTTCTAATAGTGTTTTAGGATGTCCTTCAAATTTTGAATAGAGAATATAGAACTTATATTCTCCATATTTTTCAAGAAGTACACTGTGATCTAAAGTTCCTAAAAAATGAATTTCTACATTATTCACTTGAGCAAAATTTGCAATATCTTTTTTCAATTTCCCTTCGCCAACAATATCTAAAACTAATTCAGATCCTGAAAGATTTTTAATTACATTTTGGTAATTTTTCTGGTCTTCTAGCCTACCAACCATAAGTATCCGTTCTTTTTTTCGACCCATAATATTATTCATTTGTTTGGGAATATTTACCCAATTGGGTCTTAGTTCAATTGTTTTATTTTTGATTAAACTAAATCTTTTATTTAAGTTAAGTAAATCGTTTGTTGAGGATACAAAATATTTATCTGAAAATAACAGAGAAAATAAAGTTAATAAATAGTTGAACAAAATTTTTAGCATAGATTTCTTTTCTTTTACTGAAAAATCTAACAAGTCATATCCAGTTCTTATTATCAATGGCTTTTTTAATAATAACTTTAAAATTATGGGTATCCATGAACCCATTAGTTGATTAGTTTTCATTAGATCAATATTTTTCAATTCTTTTTTTATTCTGAAGGGGATGAATAGAGATTGGATAAATTTCACAGTTTTATTTCTCGATTTTATATATTTGCCCACTGGAATAACATTAATTTTTTTAAATTCACTCAAAATTTCAATATCTTCATCACTACCATAAGTAACGAAAGTGAATTTTATGTCAGTCTTGTTCAATATTTGTTTATATATTTCAATTTCACGAGATAAAAGCCCAGAAACTAACCAGTCTTTAGCAGATATTTCATATGTAAAAAAAAGAGCTATATGCATCGAGTTAATATTAATCTAGATATAGTGATTTTAAATAAATAATGAAGAAAATATTAGTAATACACAATAAATACAGGTTTACTGGCGGTGAAGATATAGCTGTGAGTAAAGAAATAGCACTTCTTAAACAAAAATTTGAAGTAAAAGTTTTATTTTTTGACAATACGATAAAGAACTATTTAAAACAAATATTTTGGTTTTTGCTAAATTCAAACACAGAAAGTAATAAGCAAGTAAAAAAAATATTAAAAGAATTTTCGCCTGACATAGCTTACGTCCACAATACTTGGTTTAAAGGTTCATTGGGAATATTTAGAATTCTAAAAGAATCAAATATTTCCACAGTACTGAAGCTACATAATTTCCGATACTATTGTACAAAATCATACACCACGAAAAATCATCTAATTAACAATCACCCTTGTCAAGCTTGTGGCTTGAATAAAAATCAACTCGGATTTTTTAATAAATACTTTCAAAATTCATGGCTGCAATCGTTGATAGTAAATAGGTATGGAAAAAAGTATTTTAAAATCATCAAAGAACAAAATATTACAATCTTAGTTTTAACAAAGTTTCATAAAAAATTCTTAATTGAACTAGGAATTGAAAACCAAAGAATTAAGGTATTGCCAAATTATATTAGTGTTCCAGAAAAAAAGGGTGAAAGGATAGTTGAGGACTTTCTGGTTTATGCTGGTAGAATTTCACCAGAAAAAGGAGTCGAGGAACTTATTAATGCTTTTAATAATATTGAGAATAATAAATCTGTATTGAAAATAATTGGTGTTGGCCCTAGCTATGAAGACTTTAAAAAGAAATATGCCTCTGAAAAAATTATATTTTTAGGGCAAATACCAAACCTTGAGGTTATTGATTCTATATCAAAATCAAAAGGAGTTGTTACTGCAACCAAATTATTTGAAGGACAACCAACTCTTCTTTGCGAAGCATCTAGTTTAGGCATAACATCAGTTTTTCCAAAAACTGGAGGTATAGCTGAGTTCTATCCACCAAATTACTCCTTTTCATTTGAACAATTTAATTATGATGATTTACAGAAGAAATTAGAGTTATTACTCAGTGGTAATCAACTAAAGGAACAGAGAATTTCAAATAAAATGTACATTTCAAAATATCTCAACGAACAAGGGTTATTAGAT
>Ga0315315_10003293_pt1 | contig 14851 bp, 11 predicted proteins | sample M140m3416metaG_FD_203699 | JGI IMG/M metagenome (GOLD analysis project Ga0315315, IMG submission 203699) | Ammonia-oxidizing marine archaeal communities from Monterey Bay, California, United States - M1 40m 3416 | ecosystem: Environmental > Aquatic > Marine > Intertidal zone | place: USA...
TTTCAATTAATGTTTTAAATTGATTTAAATTAATAATATATTCATCCAAAGAATTTAAAATATTTTTTTTGTTTAATTTAAAAATAGCTGACCACATTTGAGGTGAACTCTTTGCTAATCTAACAGTAGATTCAAAGCCACTTCCAGCCATATCAAAAATATTATTTTCATTTTTTTCTTTATCCATTACTGTTTTACCAAGCATGAATGAACTAATATGAGATAAATGTGAAACATAGGCTATATGTTTATCATGAGACTCAGAATTCATATTCCTAATCTTCATTTTCATTTTATTAAATAAATCAATTACAATACCTAAAAGTCTATTATCAGAACATTCAGCATCACAAATAATAATAGTTTTTTCAGTAAATAGCTCTGAAAATGCAGCTTTAGGTCCTGAAAACTCTGTGCCAGCTATTGGGTGTGTTGCAATAAAATTTTCTCTGTTTTTATGATTTTTTGTTATCCTACAAATATTACTTTTTGTTGATCCAAAATCTATAACTATTGCTTTTTCATTTATTCTATCTAATATTTCAGTTATGATATTATTTGAGATATCAACAGGAGTTGTGAGCAAAACCAAATTTGCTTTTGATATATTATCAATTGATGATTTAAAATCAATAATTCCGCTTTCTAATGCCTGTTGCAAATGCTCTTCTGAAATATCAATTCCATAAATTTCAACATTTGGATTAATATCTCTAATCTTCAAACATAAACTCCCACCAATTAATCCAATTCCTATTACAAATATTTTATCCATTAATTCTATTAATTGCATTAATAATTACTTCTTTTTTTGCACAAAGAGAAAATCTAACATATCCATTACCATTTGTTCCAAAAATATTTCCTGGAGTAATAAAAATATCATGATCATATAATAATTTATCAGTAAATTCAGTTGAAGACATATCATTATTAATTTTAGCCCAAACAAACATACCAGATGCATTTTCATCAACTTTACAGTTTAATTTTTGAGCTAATTCCCATACATACAATCGTCTTTCAGTATAAATTTTATTTATACTTTTAAACCACTTATCAGACGAGTTTAGCGCAGCAATTGCACCTTTTTGAACTGGATAAAACATTCCAGAGTCCATATTACTTTTAACTTTTAATATTTTAGAAATATTTATGTCACTACCTAAAACCATACCCACTCTCCATCCCGACATATTATAACTTTTACTCAACGAATTTAACTCTAAACAATTTTTTTTTGCACCTGAAACATTAAATATACTAAGAGGGGAGTCATTTAAAATTAAGCTGTATGGGTTATCATTCACAAGTAAAATATTATGTTTTTGAGTAAATTGGATTAACTTTTTAAAATCATTTTTATCGCATTTTGATCCAGTTGGCATATTAGGATAATTTATCCACATAAGCTTTACTTTGTCTAAGTTCATTTTTTTTAATGAGTCAATATTTGGAAACCAATCATTTTCAGAATTTAAATCATAGTAAATTAGATTAGCTTCAACTAATTTAGAGATTGAAGCGTATGTAGGATAGCCTGGATTTGGAATTAACACTGAATCTCCAGGATTTAAAAAAGCCAAAGAAATATGCATTATACCTTCTTTACTACCAAGTAGAGGTAAAATTTCTGAATCATAATTTAATTCAACATTAAACTTTTTCTTATAAAAATTTGAAATAGAAATCCTTAATTCTTCAATACCAGAATAACTTTGATATCTATTTGAACCAGGATCTCCAATACTTTTTTTTAGAGCATTTATAACATCATTTGGAGGCAATAAATCAGGACTTCCTACTCCTAAGTTGATTATAGGTTTTCCTTTTTTAATTAACGATTTAACCTCTCTAAGTTTCTTTGAAAAATAATATTCCTCAACCGACTCTAATCTTTTGGCATACTTAATCATGATTTTTGATTTATATATTCACCTAACACCTTTAAATCTGTTGCCATTATTGACATTATAGATTTTGCCTTAACATAATCTTTTTTTTCATTGAAGGTAATATCAATAAAAAAAGAATAAACCCATGGAGTTTCAATTTTGGGTAAAGATTGGATTTTAGTTAAATTAATTTTACAATCACTTAAGACATTTAAAATCGCAGCTAAACTACCTCTTTTATGATTTAGTTCAAATTTTAATGAAGCCTTATCGAAATTTTTAACTTCTAAATTAGATTCAGTTTTAAGAACAACAAATCTAGTTTCATTATTTTGAATAGTTTGAATATTCTTTTTAATTATTTTTAGATTATAAAACTTAGCAGCTAACTCACTACCTATAGCAGCAATATTTTTTAATTTTTTTTCGCTAATTCTTTTTGCAACACTTGCAGTATCGGTATCTTCTACTAGTTTAATATAATCATAATTTTTAAAAAACTCTTTACACTGTAATAAAGCCATTGGATGAGAATGCACCTCAATAATATTTTCAATGGTTTGGTTATTGTTAGAGATTAGGTTGTGCTTAATATCTAAATAGTGTTCTCCTACAATTTTAAGATTATTATTATCAATCAGAGCATAGTTAGGAATAATTGACCCAGCAATAGAATTTTCCAATGCCATAACAGCGTAGTTACATCTACCATCTACCAGGGAATTAACTAGTTCATCAAAACTTAAATATTCTTCAATATAATCCTCAGAATCAAAATACTGTTTTGATACAATATGATGAAACGATCCCTTAATTCCCTGAATTCCTATTATTTTCTTCATAAAAAAAAGCCTCGATTTTCGAGACTTGTATAATTAATTAAATTTAAATATTATTTACACGAGTCTATCTATATGATAAAATAAAAAAATAGATAGAATGTAAAAATATTTGTCATTTCACTAATGTAAATAAAATTTTAATAAATCATAACAATTAATACATTTAATTAAATTATATATTAAGAATATAGTCTGAAATCCAAGTTCCAACTTGATCTGTAGTATAACTTTTCTCAGAATCAACTAAATCTTGAGTTACAATTGATTTCTCTAAAGATACATTAACAGCTTTACGAATCAATTCTGATTCAGTTTTCATTTTAAATGCAATTTCAAACATCATAGCTGCTGATAAAATTGTAGCTAAAGGATTAGCTATATTCTTTCCTGCAGCTTGTGGGTACGAACCATGAATGGGTTCAAAGAGAGAAGTTTTTAATCCTAAAGATGCTGAAGGCATTAATCCCATAGATCCAGTTATAACCGAGGCTTCGTCTGTTAGTATATCTCCAAAAAGATTTTCTGTAATTAATACGTCATATGATTTAGGCCATTGAACCAAGCGCATAGCAACTGCATCAACAAATTCGTATGAAACACTAACTTCAGGAAAATCTTTTTCCATTGATTTAACAGTTTCTCTCCATAATCTAGATGACTCTAATACATTGGCTTTATCAACACAACACAACTTTTTAGACCTTTTCATTGCTAAATCAAAACCTTTCTTTGCTAATCTGATAATTTCTTCACGTTTGTAAGTACAGGTGTCATAAGCAGTATTTCCATTATCAATTCTACCTCTTTTACCAAAATAAATACCAGATGTTAGTTCTCTTAAAAAAACTAAATCAGTGCCTTTAATAATTTCTTTTTTAAGAGGGGATTTATCTAATAAAGATGGAAAAGTAAATGTTGGTCTAAGATTTGCATATAGACCTAAATCTTTTCTCATTTTTAATAGCCCCTGCTCTGGCCTAACCCTCGCAGATGGATCATTATCGTATTTTGGATCTCCAATTGCACCAAAAAGAATTGCATCTGTATTTAAGCATATCTTGTGAGTTATATCTGGATATGGATCTCCATACATATCAATAGCGGCAGCACCAATTAGGCCACTTGCCCAATTAATTTTATGATTAAATTTTTTTGCAATAGAATTTGAAACTTTAACTGCTTGATCTATTACTTCAGGTCCAATTCCGTCTCCTGGCAATAAAGCTATATTTAATATCATAAATTTTAATTTATTGTAATATTTATAAAGGGCTTCTATTAGAAAAATCGATTATAGATTTTTTTATATTAATTAGGTAATCAATATCATCAAAACCATTGAGCATATTATTTTTTTTATATTCATTAATTGCAAATCTTTCACTCAATTGTAAGGATGGAATAGTAACTAGTTGTTTTGGTAAATCAATTAATAGTTGAATATTTGGATTATCATAAATCTTTTCAAAGATTATGTTTAAAAATTTATCTGACACTTGTACAGGAAGAACTCCAATATTTAAACAATTAGCTCTGAAAATATCGGCAAAGAAGCTAGATATAACACATCTAAATCCATAATCATAAATTGACCAAGCTGCATGTTCTCTAGAAGAACCTGATCCAAAATTTTTTCCGCCAACAAGAATTTCACCTTTAAATGTTGGATTATTAAGTACAAAATCTTTTTTTATTGAATCATCGCTGTTAAATCTCCAGTCTCTAAATAAATTATCTCCAAAACCTTTTCTTTCAATTGCTTTTAAAAATCGAGCTGGAATTATTTGATCAGTATCTACATTCTCAATAGGTAAAGGAACGCAGGTTGATCTTAATATTGTAAACTTATCGTATGCCATAGTTTTAATAAAATTTTCTTGGATCAGTGATTTTACCAGTAATTGCAGCGGCAGCGGCTACTAAAGGGCTAGCTAAAATAGTTCTAGACCCAGGGCCTTGTCTACCTTCAAAATTTCTGTTGGATGTGCTAACTGCATACTTTCCTTTTGGAATTTTATCATCATTCATTGCCAAGCAAGCTGAACACCCAGGTTCTCTTATATCAAAACCTGATTCATTTAAAATTTGTAAAATACCTTCATCTCTAATAGCTTTTTCAACATTATGAGAACCAGGAACTAGCCAAGCAGTAACATTTTCTGCTTTTTTTCTGCCTTTAACTATTTTAGCAAAATCTCTAAAATCTTCTATTCTTCCATTAGTACAACTTCCTAAAAAGACGTAATCAATTTTTTTTCCTAACATAGATTCTCCTTCTGAGTAATCCATATAATTTAAAGATTTAAAATAACTCACATTAGCAGAATTTTGATTTTCAACCTTTGGTATCTTATCTAAGATACCAATTCCCATTCCAGGATTGGTGCCAAATGTTATCATAGGAGTAATCTCATTTGCTTTAAAGGAAATTTCTTTATCAAATATAGCATCATGATCAGTGTACAAAGTTTGCCAATAACTCATAGCCTTATTCCAATCAGAGCCTTTTGGTGAAAATTCTCTACCATTAATATAGTCAAATGTTTTATGATCTGGAGCAATCATACCTCCTCTAGCTCCCATTTCAATACTAAGATTACACACAGTCATTCTGCCTTCCATTGACATTTGTGAAAAAACATCTCCAAAATATTCAACAAAATATCCAGTAGCACCAGACGTACTAAGTTTAGATATTATAAATAAAGCTACATCTTTAGAGGTTACCCCTTTTTCTAAGATTCCATTTATAGTTATTCTCATTTTTTTTGGCTTAAGCTGAATAACACACTGGGTTGACAATACCATTTCGACTTCAGAAGTGCCAATTCCAAATGCAATAGCTCCAAAAGCACCATGGGTTGAAGTATGCGAATCTCCACAAACAATTGTAGCGCCAGGCTGAGTAATTCCATATTCTGGACCAATAACATGAACTATTCCATTTTTTTTATGTCCCAATCCCCAATAAGAAATTCCATGTTCTTTTGAATTTTGCTCTAACACTTTTAATTGATTAGCAGAAAGTTTATCTTTAACAGGCAAATGCTGATTTAATGTAGGTGTATTATGATCTGCTGTAGCAAAAGTTTTATTGGGATACAATACCTTTAATCCTCTATTTTTTAATCCTAAGAATGCTACTGGACTTGTAACTTCATGGACTAAATGCCTATCAATAAATAAAATATCTGGACCACTTTTGATTTTTTTTACAACATGAGAATCCCATACTTTGTCAAATAAAGTTTTACTCATAATAAATCGATTAAATAGTTTTTAAAATTTCTGAAATATCTTTATCTGAAACAGTTTTATTATTATCAGCAAAGTTTAAAAATTTGGGATATAATAAGTCTAATTCATTTTTTGAAACATCAATACCAAGTAATTTATATCGATAAGCCAACGCTGATCTTCCACTTCTTGCAGTTAATATAATAGAGGATTCATCTACACCAACATCTATTGGATTAATGATTTCATATGTGTCTCTTTTCTTTATCACTCCATCTTGATGAATACCTGAACTATGTGCAAATGCATTGGCTCCTACAATAGCTTTATTAGCTTGAACCATCATTCCCATACTTTCTGAAACTAACTTACTTGTTTCACTTAATAATTTTGAATTAATATTTGTATCTAAGTTTAATTTACTATGTTGTCTCATTATCATAACAACCTCTTCTAAAGACGTATTTCCTGCCCTTTCCCCAACTCCATTAATAGTACATTCAATTTGTCTTGCACCATTTGTTATTCCAGCAATTGAATTTGCTGTTGCTAGACCTAGATCATTATGGCAATGACATGATAAGATGGCTTTATCAATATTCTTAACATTTTCATATAAATATTTTATTTTATTTCCATATTCCTCTGGTAAACAATAGCCTGTGGTGTCAGGGATATTTAGAACTGTTGCACCAGCTTCAATCATTTTTTCACATACTTTTGCAAGAAATTCATTATCTGTTCTTCCCGCATCTTCAGCATAAAACTCAACATCTTCAACAAAAGATTTTGCAAATTTTACAGCTCTATAACCTGTCTCAATAATTTTATCTCTATTGGAATTAAATTTATACTTAATATGAGAGTCTGATGTCCCAATTCCAGTATGAATTCTAGGATATTTAGCATATGAAAGTGCCTCAGACGCTACCTTAATATCATTTTCAACTGCTCTAGATAAAGCACATACAGTTGCATTTTTAGTCTGTTTAGAAATTGAAACTACTGAATTAAAATCTCCAGGACTTGAAACTGGGAAGCCAGCTTCAATAATATCTACACCTAAATTTTCCAATTTTTTTGCAATAGTTAATTTTTGCTCTGTATTAAGTTTACACCCAGGAACTTGTTCACCATCACGAAGTGTAGTATCAAAAATTTTTACAAATTGTTTAGACATAAATTAGAAAGGTTCATTTATTAGACCCTTACTAAATATAATAAATTAAGTTTTATCAAGTCAAATTAATTACAAAATATAATCGGTAGAAATAAAATTGGATTGTTTTGTATCTAATAAGCCTTTTATAATTTTTTTATTAGTAGGATTATCCTTTGAGGCTACAAATGTTCTTATTGAAAAAGATCTTAATGCATCATGTACACTGAGAGTGCTAAATGCAGAATCCTTTCTTCCTGTAAATGGATAGGAATCTGGTCCACGCTGACAAGAACTATTTAAATTAACTCTACATACTAAATTCACTAAAGTATCAATTAAAGGAGCTAATTCATTAGTGTCTTTTCCAAATAGACTAACCTGTTGACCATAGTTTGATTCTGCCATATCATCTAACGGTTTATTTACGTCATTAAATGACATTATTGGAATTACCGGACCAAATTGTTCTTCAAAATAAACATTCATCTTTTTATTAACAGGGTATAATACAGCTGGATAAATATAATTTTCTGTTTGTATACCTCCCTTTTTATTAATAATATTTGCACCTTTATCTAAAGCATCTGTAATTAAGTTTTTAATGTAATTTGGTTTATTCGGTTCTGGCAAAGGGGTTAATTGAGATGATTCTTCCCAAGGGTTTCCGAAGATTAAACTATCTACTTTTTCGCAAAACTTTTTATTAAATTCTTCTATAATATCTTCATGAACATAAATTAATTTTAGAGCTGTACATCTTTGACCATTAAATGATAAAGCTCCCGCAACACATTCACTTACTGCTAAATCTAAATCACAATCTTTCAAAACTATTGCTGGATTATTGGCTTCTAACCCTAGTACAAGTCTTAATCTATTCTTTTTAGGATGGCTTTCCTGTAATGAATTAGCAGAGGTGCTATGACCAATTAAAGCTAATACATTAACCTTGCCAGACTCCATTATTGGAGTAGCTAGAACTCTTCCTCTGCCGTATAATATATTTACAACTCCTTTGGGAAAACATTTTTGAAAAGCTTCTAGTAATGGTGAAATCAATAAAACTCCATGCTTTGCGGGTTTAAAAATAGCCGTATTGCCCATGATTAATGCTGGGATTAATAAACAAAAAGTTTCATTAAGAGGATAGTTGTAAGGCCCTAGACACAATACAACTCCCAAGGGTCCTCTTCTAATATGAGCATATATTCCACTATCCTTTTGAAACTTTGAGGAATCTCTATCAATATTTTTATAAGCTTCTATAGTATCAAATATATAATTCACTGTCCTATCAAATTCTTTTTCAGAATCTATTAAATTTTTTCCAATTTCCCACATTAATAATTTTACAATATCATCTCTTTTAGTTTTCATTTCATTTGCAAAATTTCTCATACATTTAATACGATCTCTAACACGCATTGTTGGCCAACTCCCTCTGCCATTATCAAAAGCATTACAAGCGGCATCTAATGCCAGTAAGGCTTCTGTTTTCCCTAAATTAGGAATTTTTCCTAGATGAGTAGGTTGGTATATCATTGTAGAAGATATAGTGGAGTGAACATCTGAATAATCTCCATTCCATTTTATTAAATCTCCATTAATTAGATAATTTTCTTGAACTATCGGCGATGAAATTTTATATTTTTCTGGAATTTCTTTAAATGATGATTTCATAAATATTTTTATTAAATGAAGATCAAAACTATACTATTTTATTAAAAAAGTGATGATAGTATGATATTATTAACAAAAAGTTGTGAATATTATAAATGAAAATTACAAATCAAAAAACTAACCTATCCAACGATTTGCTCTAATCAAAATCTCTGGCATTCTTTTTTTATCATTATTTGCGCCACAAATAATACAAACTACATTCTTACCTATTAATTCATGTTTATATTGTCTTAATCCACTGACAGACATAGCTCCTGCTGGTTCGACTTTAATATTTTTTTTGTGTAGTTCAATTAAAGTATGACAAATTTCTTCTTCACTTACTAAAATTATATCATCCAAATATTTATCACATAATTTATACGAAATTTCTCCAACTTTCTTAACCGCTGCTCCGTCAACAAAAATATCAATTGATTTGAGAGTTGTATTTTTTTTATTTTTTAGAGAAATAAACATTGATGGAGCACCTACTGTTTCTACCCCAATTATTTTTGTTTTTGGCGACAACTGTTTAAAGACTGTAATAGCTCCAGAAATTAACCCACCTCCTCCAATTGGTACAAATAAATAATCTATATTATTTTTTATTTGTTCTAATATTTCTAAAAATAATGTTGCTTGCCCGTTTATCACATCGATATCATCAAATGGATGGATGTAGGTCATATTATTATTTTTTGAGAATGATAATGCTGAATTATGTGCATCATCATATTTTTCACCGATTAATATAATTTCAACCTTATTACTTCCAAATTTTTTTACTTGATCCACTTTTTGTTGAGGAGTTGGAATTGGCATAAATATAGTGCCATGTATATTTAATTTCTTACATGCATAAGCAAAACCCTGTGCGTGATTACCAGCACTTGCGCAAACAATTCCTTTGTTTAAGTTGTTTTTTGATAATAAAGAAATCTTATTATAAGCTCCTCTAATTTTAAAAGATTTAACCTTTTGTAAATCTTCTCTTTTAAAATAAATATTTGATTGAAATTTAGAACTATAATATTCATTTAGCTCAACTGAGCTTTTTACTACTACATCTTTAATATTTTTTTGTGCATTTTTAATTAAAGAGATATTAGTAAGCGTTGGGGGCATTTAAACTATATTTTTCATTTCTATCATTGAAGTTCTTAATTTTTTTCCAATTATTTCAATGGAATGGCTTTTAATTTTATTATTAATTGTATTTAATTGATTACTATCAAAACTAGAATTATCTAAAAATGGATTGCCAATAGTCATAGAACTGAGACTATTTACATAATCCTTAATTAAAGGCTTACAAGCGTGATCAAATAAATAACATCCATATTCAGCCGTATCAGAAATTATTCTATTCATTTCAAATAGTTTTTTTCTAGCAACCGTATTAGCTATAAGAGGTAATTCATGCAGCGACTCATAATAAGCAGATTCTTCAATTATTCCAGAATTAACCATAGTTTCATACGCAAGTTCCACACCGGCTCTAACAAAAGCTATCATAGCAAGACCGTTGTCAAAATATTCTTGTTCCTCAATCGGTAGACTAGTTGATTCTGTCTTTTCAAATAATGTTTCACCTGTAGCTGCTCTCCAATTAAGAAGATTCTTATCATCATTTTTCCAATCTTCCATCATTGTTTTTGAAAAATATCCAGACATAATATCATCCATATGTTTTACAAATAGAGGTTTCATGATTTTTTTTAAATCTTCTGAAATTCTAAAGGCTTCAATTTTAGAATTATCACTAAGATTATTCATCATATTTGTTATTCCACCATGCTTAAGAGCTTCAGTTATTACTTCCCAACCATTCTGAATAAGTTTTGCAGCATAATTTTTATCATTTCCTTGATGAATCATCTTATCAAATAATAATATTGAAGCAGTCTGTAAAACTCCACAAAGAATAGTTTGCTCTCCCATAAGATCACTTTTTACTTCAGCGACAAATGATGATTCTAAAACTCCTGCTTTATGTCCACCGGTTGCAACTGCATAAGCTTTAGCTTGTTCTAGCCCTTTTTTTTCGGGATCATTAACAGGATGAACAGCAATTAATGTTGGAACACCAAAACCTCTCTTATATTCCTCTCTAACTTCTGTTCCAGGACATTTAGGAGCTACCATTATAACAGTAATGTCACTTCTTATCTGCATTCCTTCTTCAACTATATTAAATCCATGAGAATAAGATAAGGTCGACCCTTTTTTCATAAGATGCATAATGGAGTTAACTACATTGGTGTGTTGTTTATCAGGAGTTAAATTTAAAATCAAATCTGCCGTTGGAATTAGATCTTCATATGAACCTACTATAAAATTATTTTCTGAAGCATTTAAAAAAGATTGTCTTTTTTGATCTATAGATTTTTTTCTTAATGCATATGAGATATCTAAACCAGAATCTCTCATATTCAAACCTTGATTTAAGCCTTGAGCTCCACAACCAATAATAACAATTTTTTTATTCAATAAAACATTTACTCCATCTATAAATTCATCTGAATTCATAAACCTACATTTAGATAATTGCTCTAATTGTTCTGATTTCGACAATGTGTTAAAATAATTATTCATTTTTTTATTTTTTTTTAAATTCTGCTAATATTTCAGAGATATTCATAGCGTCTTTTGTTATTGCTATTGTTCCTGATCTTACAAATTGCATTATTCCGTATTTATTTAAGTTTATATATAATTCATCAATTTCAAATCTTCTGCCTGATTTTTCTAAAACAAAAAATTTCTTATTAACTGTGACTATTCTAGCATTACTATCTTTAATTATGTTTTGAATTTGTCTATCATCAAAAAGTAAACTTGATTTAATTTTAAACAAGCATGATTCTTGATATACAGTTTCTTCTTCCTTGTGATAAAATGCTTTAATAACTTCTACCTGCTTATCAATTTGACCTATTATTTTTTTAATCTGATTTTCTGATACTTTAACTAATAGGGTCCATCTATTAACCCCTTCTATTTCTGAAACCGATGAATTTAAACTTTCAATATTTATATGTCTTCTTTGAAATATTGCAGAAATTCTATTTAATAAACCTATATTATTTTCAGTATAAATTGATACTGTGTATGTTTTTATTTCATTTTCCATAATTAACTTAATCTTATTTCTGAAACTGATGCACCACTTGGAATCATTGGGAAAACATTGTCCTCCTTTTCAACAACTACTTCAAGGAAAAAAGAATCTTTTGATTTAATCATTTGCTCTACAGCAGCGGAAAGATCTTGTCTTTTTGTTACCTTTTTACTTTCAATAAAATATCCTTTAGCTATTGTAGTAAAGTCAGGATTAATAAGCTCCGTAGAAGCATATCTTTTATCAAAAAATAATTGTTGCCATTGTCTAACCATTCCTAAAAAATTATTATTAAGTACAACTATTTTAACCGGAACTTTAGATTGAAAAATTGTCCCTAATTCTTGTATAGTCATTTGATATCCACCATCTCCAATTACTGCTACTACCTCTCTCTCTGGACAAGCCATTTTAGCTCCAATTGCGGCTGGTAGTGCAAAGCCCATTGTTCCAAGACCTCCTGAGGTTATGTTACTTCTTGATTTATTAAATTTTGCATAACGACATGCTATCATTTGATGTTGACCAACATCGGAAACAATAGCTGCATCACCATTGGTATAGTTATTAATTTCTTTTAAAACTTCCCCCATAGTTAGACCTTGTTTAGATGGAAATAAATCATTTTTAATTACCTTCTTATACTCAATATCTAATAAATCTTTAAACTTAGTCAACCATTTATCATGAGATTTTTTATTTACAAGTGGAATTACCTGTTTTAAACTATCTTTTGCATTTCCTAAAACAGCAACATCTACTTTAACATTTTTATCTACTTCTGCAGGATCAATTTCGAAATGAATAATCTTAGCTTGTTTTGCATATGAATTTAAGTTCCCTGTCACTCTATCATCAAAACGCATTCCTATAGCTATCAATAAATCACATTCGTTAGTTAATTTATTTGGCGCATAATTTCCATGCATTCCTACCATACCAACATTCAATGGATGTGAAGTTGGGATTGCAGAAACACCCATTATAGTCCAAGCAGCAGGAATTCCTGTTTTTTCTACAAAATCTTTAAATTCTTTTTCTGCATTTCCAAGAATCACTCCTTGTCCCCAAACAATCAATGGCTTTTTAGAACTATTGATCATTTTTGCTGCTAATTCTATTGATCCATTGTCAAGGGCAGGTACAGGAACATAACTTCTAATTCCATTTACTTTTGAATATTTAAAATCAAATAATTCAAATTGCGCATCCTTAGTTATATCAATTAAGACAGGCCCTGGCCTTCCTGACTTAGCGATATAAAAAGCTTTTGCTAATACTTCAGGAATATCTTCTGCTTTTGTTACTTGATGATTCCACTTTGTTACTGGAGTTGAAATACCAACTATATCTGTCTCTTGAAAAGCATCACTTCCAAGTAGAGAGGAGGCAACTTGTCCTGTAATACAGACCATTGGAGTTGAATCTATTTGCGCATCTGCCAAACCGGTAACTAAATTAGTAGCACCAGGCCCTGAAGTTGCAATAGCTACACCAACTTTTCCAGAAATTCTAGCATATCCCTGTGCAGAGTGTGTTGCCCCTTGTTCATGTCTAGTCAAGACATGATGAATTTCATTTTGAAATTTATATAACTCATCATAAACTGGCATAATAGCACCTCCTGGATATCCATAGATAATATCTACTCCTTCAGCTATTAAACATTTTACTACAGCTTCACTTCCACTAATTTTATTATTATTCATTTTTTTAAAATTCATCTGTAACACAACCATTTGAAGCTGATGAAACAGTTTTAGCATATTTATATAATGAACCACTATTTACTTTTAGTTTTGGTTCTTTCCAATTTTTTCTTCTTTGATTTATTTCAATATCTGATATACCTAAAGTAATTGTATTATCAATTGCATTTATAGTGATAATATCATCATTTTCGATCAAAGCAATATTTCCTCCAGATTGTGCCTCAGGAGTTATGTGTCCAACAACAAATCCATGTGTTCCACCTGAAAACCTCCCATCAGTTATCAATGCTACATCTTTTCCTAATCCAGCACCCATTATAGCAGAAGTTGGTTTAAGCATTTCGGGCATTCCCGGCCCACCTTTGGGTCCCTCATATCTAATCACAACAACGTGACCTTTTTTAACATCACCATTTCCAATTCCTTTATTTGCCTCAATCTCTGAATCAAAGACAATAGCTTTTCCTTCAAAAACCAATCCTTCTTTTCCTGTTATTTTAGCAACGGATCCTTCATTTGCTATATTTCCATATAAAATTCTAATGTGTCCAGATTTTTTAATTGGATTTTCAATTGTTTTTATTACCTCTTGATTAGCACTAAGAGGCTCAACATTTTTTAAATTTTCTTTTAATGTTTTACCTGTGACCGTGAGGCAGTCTCCATGAATTAAGCCTTTATCTAATAAATATTTTAAAACAGCTGGAGTTCCTCCAATTTTATGAACATCTTCCATTAAAAATTTACCACTAGGTTTTAAATCAGCTATAAATGGAGTTGAATCACTTATTTTCTGAAAATCATCTAAATTGAATTCAATTTTAGCAGCTTTAGCTATAGCTATAAAATGTAAAACAGCATTAGTAGATCCACCCAAAGCTATAATTAGTCTAATAGCATTTTCTAAAGACTCTCTAGTTATAATATCAGATGGTTTTATATCTTCTAATAATAGTTTTTTTATTGCCTTACCACAATTCTCAGACTCTAATTCTTTTACTTCACTATTTGCTGGGTTGGATGAGTTGAAAGGTAAAGACATTCCTAATGCTTCAATAGCACTAGCCATTGTATTTGCTGTATACATACCCCCACACGCACCAGCTCCAGGGCAAGCTTTTTGAATTATAGATTTAAATTCTTCTTCGTTCATTTTTCCAGAGACTTTACTACCCCATGCTTCAAATGCTGAAACTACATCTAATTTTTTTCCATTG
>Ga0315315_10003294_pt1 | contig 14847 bp, 13 predicted proteins | sample M140m3416metaG_FD_203699 | JGI IMG/M metagenome (GOLD analysis project Ga0315315, IMG submission 203699) | Ammonia-oxidizing marine archaeal communities from Monterey Bay, California, United States - M1 40m 3416 | ecosystem: Environmental > Aquatic > Marine > Intertidal zone | place: USA...
ATTTGGATTTTTATTTGGTTTTTTTAAAGGTTATATAGTTTCGGTATGCATATTTACCATTTTAAATTGGTTTTATCCTTATCAAAATTGGGGTATATCTGCGGAAAAGGCTTTATCGTTTAACTTAATAAATAAAGGTAGTGAAATATTGATAGAAGAATTTCCTTCAAGCGAAGATATAATTGATACAAAGAAAAAAATTGAAAAAATTTAATTCAGATAAAATTAGAGAGGAATGCGGTATTTTTGGTATATCTAACCATGCAGATGCGTCTGCATTAGTTGCTCTAGGATTACACGCATTACAACATAGAGGTCAAGAAGGATGTGGAGTGGTGTCTTTTGATGGTAAAAATTATCACTCAGAAAAAAGACAAGGTTTAGTTGGTGATCATTTTACTGATCAAGCAACTTTACAAAAACTCCCAGGAAATTTTGCAATCGGTCATAATCGTTATTCAACAACTGGAGAAACATCATTAAGAAATATACAGCCTTTTTTTGCAGATCTGCATATGGGTGGCTTGACTATTGCTCATAATGGAAATTTAACAAACGCACTACTGCTTAGAGAAAATTTAGTTAAAGATGGTGCTATTTTTAGGACTACAAGTGACACTGAGACTATTGTGCAACTTATAGCTAAATCAACTAGGGATAAATTCTTAGACAAACTTGTGGATACCTTATTTCAAATTCAAGGGGGGTACTCGCTTATTCTAATGACTAATAAAAAGTTAGTTGGTGTACGTGACCCTTTTGGCATAAGACCATTGGTGATAGGTAAATTGAAAAATTCTTACATTTTTGCTTCTGAAACATGCGCTCTAGATATTGTTGGAGCTTCATTTGTGAGAGAAGTTGAAAATGGAGAAATTGTCTGTATTGAGAATGATAAATTAAATTCTATTAAACCATTTCCAAAACAAAAAGCTCGGCCTTGTGTTTTTGAATATATATATTTTGCTAGACCTGATAGTTTAATCAAAAATAAATGCGCTTATGAATATAGAAAAAATCTAGGGATAGAACTTGCCAGAGAAACAGATTTATCTGCAGATTTAGTTGTGCCTGTTCCTGACTCGGGCGTGCCTGCAGCTTTGGGATATGCAGAGCAATCAAAAAAGATTTTTGAACTTGGTTTGATCAGAAATCATTATGTTGGGCGAACATTTATTGAGCCCTCGCAAAGCATAAGAAGTTTAGGTGTTAAACTAAAATTAAATTCTACACAAACAATTGTTAAAAATAAATCATTAATACTAATAGATGACTCTCTTGTGCGAGGAACCACTTGCCATAAAATAGTGAAAATGCTTTATGAAGCTGGAGCTAAGGAAGTTCACGTTAGAATAGCATCTCCAGAAATAAAATATCCTGATTTTTTCGGAGTCGATATGCCAACAAAAAAAGAACTTTTAGCTAATAATAAAAACACCCAAGAAATGTGTGAATATATAAATGCAAAAAGTTTAAAATTTTTAAGCATAGATGGAATGTATAAGGCATTAATTGGAGAAAAAAGACAATCAAGCTATCCTCAGTTTAGTGATCATTACTTTACAGGAGATTATCCAATAAAACCTCATGATAATCTGAGAGGTATCAAGATCAAGCAACTGTCACTACTAAGTGGAAAATCAAGTAACTAATTTAAAATAATTAATTTATTTTTTTTATCTAAATATAACAAATATTCATTAACAAATATTGGCTGAGAACTTATAGAAGAAGGAAGCTCAATTTCTTCCATTTTTTCTCCTCTTGCATTTAACTTGAAAAGTTTTGAATTATTAAAAAAGATATAGAGAAAGTTATTTACTAGCAGTAATTTTTTAATGTCCGTCTCTTTTTTAAGTTTTGAAGACTTGAGGACTGTCTTGTATAAATTATAAGAGTAAATTATTTTTCCATTTTCTAAATTCATTGCAATAAGTAAATTATTTTTAGTTATTAAAAAAAGATAATTGTTAGACATAACTAGGTTTTTTTTTGAAGAAAAATTGATTTTATTTTTAATATTACCGTTTTTTGAGTCAATTATATAGGTAAATTGATCGGTAGAAACTATTATATTTTTATTATTATTTATAATTTGACTGGCACTAAATATTTTGCTGGAATTTATTTTTGAAAAAGAATTCAAATTTAAAAACCAATTAACACGTAAACTTTCTAAATTAACTGAGTACAACGATCCATAAGTATTAAGATAAAACAAAATATTTTTATTAATGGACATGCTGCTTTTAAATTTATTTACAACCAATGTTTGATCTGTAGGTATTAATCTTAATATCTCACCGGTCTTGATGTCAAAAAAATAAAGGTTATTATTTTGATTTGATGCAGCTATCTTATTATTAAATATTTTTAAATTAGATCTAAAAGGTATCTTGTAATTTTTTGCCCATAAAATTTTTTTTCTTTTAAAATCAAAAGCATAAAGATAACCAATATTATCTGATACATAAATTACATCACCTTTAACTATTAAATTTAAATCTTTTCTTAAGTTTTTATATTTTTTCCTATAAAAATTAAATTTGTAAGAGTTTTCATTAGCAATAGAATATATAATTAAATCGCCTTTTGTGTCACTTGTTATTATAAAATCATCCGAATATAAAATTTTGCTTATCTTTTTTTTTGATAGCTTTTTACTTTTGAAGTGAACTTGATTTAAATTATTATATTTAAAATTACTTAAGTTATTTTCCTGATTAAAAAAAGTTTGCTTCCATGATAAATTTTGTATTGGTGTTGATAATTTAAACTTAAAATTTTTTTTTATATTTATAATTTTTTCAAACGGGTCATTATGTGATGATAAGGTTTTAAAATCCTTAAACACTTCCTGTTTTTCAGTGTTAGATATATTGTCATTTTCTTCCCATATACCAGTTTTATTATCAAATGAGCAATTTTGAATAAAAAGTAAAAAAATTAAAATATTTGCAAACTTCATTACTTGTTATTGTTGCATAATTTCTTCTGCTAAAGATTTAAATTTAGAATTTTTATTTATTACTTCTTTAAGCAGTTTATTGCCATTATCATTTTTAGATGCTTTTAGAAAATATAATGCTTTTTTAATAATAATGAGATCTTTTTTATCTTCGGGAATTTTTATTTTTTCAAGCACTGAAAAATACTCCAAGATTTTTTGTTCATCTAAAACTAAATTTTTCTCTATTATTAAATTTAAAGCCAAAATTGAATAGAATTTATTTTTAGAAAAAATTATATCTTCTAAAATTTTTTTAGCTTCCTCATTACTATCTGATGATAAATAAGATACAGCTTTGATGTATCTTTCTGCCGCAAGATTATTCTTTTTTTTTTCATTTTGTTTAATAAAGAAGAATGAAACCAAAGATATAAAAAGAATTATCAAAATGCTGTAAATTTTGATTTTATTATTATTATAAAATGAAAATAGTCTATCCTTAAAATCTATTTTTTTATCTATGCTTTGGTCCATTTAAAAAATTGTTGATTGATGGAAATTTCTTTAATTTAACTTCTCTAGTATATTTTTTTACAGCTTTTTCAATTGTTCTTGTTAAATTTGCATATTTTTTGACAAATTTAGGGTAAAAGCCGCTTATTCCGAGCATATCATCAGTCACTAATATTTGACCATCGCAATAAACTGATGAACCGATACCAATAGTAGGTATGTTCACTTTTTCAGTTATAATTTTAGCGGACCCTGGCGACAAACACTCAAGCACCATTGAAAATGCCCCTGCTTTTTCAATCAATTGTGCCTCATAAAGGAGTTTTAAAGTTTCGTTTTTTGAAGTTCCTTGAAGTTTAAATTTCTTTTTAAATTGAGGGGTATAACCAATGTGGCCCATTACTGAAATTTTGTTTTTTACTAAAACTTCAATTATTTTGTAGTTTTTTTTATTACTCTCTATTTTTACAGCATCACACTTTGTTTTCTTTATTAATAATTTTGCATTTCTTATTGCTGATTTTGTATTATTATAAGTTCCTTTAGGCATATCAGCTACAAGTAATGTTTTTTTTACTCCCATTCTTACACTTAGCGTATGCTGAATAATATTTTCTAGGTTTATTTTATGAGTATTTTTATGACCATAAAGAACGTTTGCCATTGAGTCACCCACCAAAATTATATCACAATATTTATCTAATATTTTAGCTGTATTTTTTGAATAGGCTGTCAAACATATAATTTTTGATTTATTTTTTTTTAATAGAATTTTTTTAATTTTTGTATTCATTATTCTAACTCAATAGTGCTTGGTGGCTTTGAAGTAATATCATATACAACTCTATTAATTCCTTTAACATTATTTATTATTTTATTAGATATACTATCTAAAAAATTTTTTGGAAAACTAAAATAATCGGCAGACATCCCATCTTCTGAAGTGACAGCTCTCAATAAGCAAATATTCTCGTATGTTCTTGAGTCACCCATCACACCTACTGTTTTAATAGGCAATAAAGCAGCATATGCTTGCCAAATTTTATTGTAGAGATTATTTTTTACTAGTTCTTTAATATAAATATCGTCAGCTTCTTGAAGTACTTTAATTCTTTCATGTGTTATATTTCCAACTATTCTAATACCCAATCCTGGACCAGGAAAAGGATGTTTATAATTAATATCATCTATCAATCCTAAAGACTTTCCTAAGATTCTTACTTCATCTTTAAAAAATTCTTTCAATGGTTCAATAAGCTTAAGATTCATTTTTTTAGGTAAACCACCAACATTATGATGAGACTTAATTTTTGAAGTTTTGCTGCCTGATGAAGATCTGCTTTCGATGATATCTGGATATAAAGTTCCTTGGGCCAAGTATTTAATCCTTTTAAATTTCTTAGACTCTTTCTCAAAAACTTTTATAAATTGTTCTCCTATAATCTTTCTTTTTTTTTCTGGATTTGAAATATTTTTTAGTTTTTTCAAAAAAACTTTTGAAGCATCAATTAATTTCACATTTAAATTATATTTTTTTTTAAATATTTTATATGTGTACTTAAATTCATTTTTCCGCATCAACCCTGTATCAACCATAATACAAATTAAATTTTTTTTAATCGCTTTGTTTATTAATAAAGCAACAACGCTGCTGTCTACTCCGCCTGACAAGGCACATATAACTTTATTATTTTTAACTTTATTGTTTATTTCTTCTATTAATCTTTTTTTTTGTGATTTAATAGTCCAATTTTTTTTTATCTTACAAATTAAAAATAAAAAATTTTTAAATATTTGTTTTCCATTATCTGTATGGGTAACCTCGGGGTGAAATTGTACCCCGTAAATTTTTTTCTTAGTGTTTTCAATAATTGTAAATTTAGAATTATTGGTAGATGCAATAGTTTTAAAATTTTTAGGTAATTTTACAACTGCATCCTCATGGCTCATCCATACAGATTTTTTTTTATTTAAAAAATTTTTAATTATAAGTGAAGATTTTTTCTTATATAAAAAGGCTCTTCCAAACTCTCTTCTTTTTTTTGATCCCTTTATTCTTCCACCAAATAACTTTGAAATTAGTTGCAAGCCGTAACATATCCCTAAAATTGGTATTTTTTTATCAAACACTTGACTAGGAACACTTTGAAATTTATTTTTTGTTACTGTTTCGGGACCTCCAGAAAATATAAACCCTTTAATATTATGATAATCTTTAAGTCTATATAATCTGTGAGGAGTTATAATTTCTGAATAAACACCTAAATCCCTTATTCTACGTGCAATTAATTTTGTTACCTGTGAACCAAAATCAACTATTACTATTTTGTCTTTTTCGACATTAATTTGCATTTATTTTTTTGATAAATTTTCAATATCAATTTTTAATTTATCACTTTGGTTGCAAAATTTTCTACAAAGAGATTTTAATCTTTTATTTAATTCCTTGCTTTGCTTAAAGTCAGATGTGCTTAATTTTAACTTGGCTAAAAAATAAATTGCTTCCTCGTTCTTAGGATTCAATAACATAACTGCTCGTAAATTCTGTTCCTCCAGTTTTTTTTTATCTTGCCTATTAAATATTTTTGATAAGTACAAATACGATAATTCGCTCTTTGGATTATATACTATGTCTTGTTCAAATTTAAATTTTGCTTCTTTAAATTTTTTTTCTTTAAAAAAATCAATTCCATCTTCAAAATATTTAGACTTTGCATGTAAAATATTTGGAAGAAATATTGTTATTAATAAAATTTTCAATAATTTAATAATCATAACTTATAATTTATTGTTTTTTGAGTCATTTCAACACTATGAACCATGCTCTCATAAAATCCTGCTTTTGTTATTTTTACGAATTTAGCTTTTTTGTTTATATCTTTTAAACTCTTTGCTCCAATATATCCCATAGAAGACCTCAATCCACCTTGTAATTGATATATAATTTTAGATACTTTTCCTTTATATTCAACCCTGCCCTCTACACCTTCTGGAACAAACTTGGATTTATCTCTAAAATTTTTTTGAAAATATCTGTTAGCTGATCCTGCGGACATTGCTCCTATTGATCCCATTCCTCTGTATTGTTTGAAATACTTGCCGTTTATTTTAAATTTTTTTCCAGGGCTCTCGTCTGTACCAGCAAAAATTGACCCCATCATTATAGCATCTGCACCTGCTGCTAATGCTTTTGCAATATCTCCAGAGAATTTAATTCCTCCATCCGAGATAATTTTAATCTTTTTATTTTTCATTGCTTTTTTAACATCCATAATTGCAGATATTTGAGGCACTCCGATACCCGCCACCATTCTGGTAGTGCATATCGAACCTGGTCCAATTCCAACTTTGATAATATCAGCGCCTGAATTATATAATTTTTTTGCCGCATCTCCTGTTGCTATATTTCCAACACAAACAGGAATATCTTTAATAATCTTTTTTATTTTTGATAGAGTCTTTAAAACTTTTTCACTATGACCATGAGCAGTGTCTATAACGATTAAGTCAACTCCATTGAATATCAAAGATCTAGCCCTATCTAAATCTTCATTATTTGTTCCTATAGCGGCTCCGACATAAAGTTTTTTACTCTTTACTTTTTTAATTTCAGCTGATTGTTTTTTTATATCTAAATTTCGGTGAACTATTCCCAATCCTCCTTCTTTGGCTATCGCAATGGCCATTTTAGACTCGGTGACTGTATCCATTGCAGAGGTTAAAAAAGGAACTTTAAGTGAAATTTTATTTGTTAATTGTAGTAAAATATTTGTATTGGCCGGTAACACACTTGAGTACTTTGGTAGTAGCAAAACATCATCGAAGGTGAGCGCTTCTTTAATTGTGTCCATATAAACTTATATACAATTGTTAAAATTTATAAAGACTTTAAAGTTTCACAATGTAAATAAGTCTCTTTGGACTCTTTTCTACTTGAATTGGGTTTAAAAAAATTTACTTTTTTAAATATTGACTTTGCAAGGTTTTTTACTTCAATAAAGTCATCTCCCATAAAAAGTTTAGAGATTAATACACCCTTAGGTTTAAGAGTATCTTTTGAGAAATGTATCACATCTGCACACAGTTGGTTTGTTCTTATTGAGTCTAATGATTTACTGCCAGTTGTGTCAGCAGCCATATCCGATAATATTACGTCTAAATCTGAATAAAAATATTCTTTTACTTCAGTTTTTGTTCGTTCTTCAAGTATATCTCCTTTTAAAAATCTCACATTATTTATAGGCTCCATATCCTTAATGTCCACAGACATTATTTTACCTTGTTTTATAATTTGACTGGCTACCTGCGTCCAGCCTCCTGGGCAAGAACCTAGATCTAATAAATTAGTATTTTCTTTAATAAACTTGTATTTTTTATTCAACTCTATCAATTTAAATGAAGCTCTAGAACGGTAACCAAGTGTCTTTGATTTTTTAAAATATTGGTCTCTATGTTGTTTAATTTTCCAAGAATTACTTTTTTTAATTCTTTTTGATTTCTTCATTATAAAATATCTTCATGATTTTCATCAGATATTTTCTCTTTTTTCTTTTTATTATGATTGCTGTAAATTATTATACTTATTGGTATTGACGCTAAATAACCAATTCCAAAAATTAAAAGAGTTTCAAATGTATAGAATAATAACGCAATGAAGATATTACCTATACCTAATAATAAAAAAACTGTTGTTTTAGGAGATATAGATATTTTTTTTAAAGATAAAGTTGGAACCTTACTTACCAGCAAAATTGCAATCAATACAGTCAAATATGGAGTAAACTTTTTAATTTCTAGTCCAATATTTAAATTTGTTAATTCATAAATAAGTGGCATCAAAATTAATAATCCGCCAGCTGGAGATGGTATTCCTTCAAAAAAATTATTTTTCCATTCCTCTGACTCACTAATTTTAGTAAGATTAAATCTAGCTAATCTCAAAACACAACAGACTGAATAAATTAGAGTAATTGCCCATCCTAATTTTCCATAATTACTCAATTCCCAAAAATATAAGATAAAAACTGGCGCTATACCGAAGCTTACAAAATCAGTTAAAGAGTCTAATTCTTTTCCAAATTCTGATGTTCCTTTAATCAATCTTGCAATTCTTCCGTCCAACGCATCTAAAATTGCTGCAAACAAAATTAATGTGACAGCCAATGTAAAATTTCCATCAATCGAAAATTTTATTGAGCTAATTCCAAGACAAACTCCTGCCAAAGTTAAAGTATTCGGAAGTAAATATCTTGTTTTTTTTGATGAAACTAATTTAAATTTTTTGTTTTCTTGCATTAATCAAAAGCCAATAAACTTTCTCCTGCTACAACGTTTTGCCCTAACTTGGCTAAAATTTTTTTATTCTTAAAATAAATATCTACTCTGCTTCCAAATCTTATCATTCCTATTCTATCACCCTGTTTTAATTCTTGCCCTTGCTCGACCTCACAAACAATTCTTCTTGCAATTAGTCCAGCGATTTGGACAATTATAATTTCTTCCCCGTTTTTTAATTTTATCTTAAAATAATTTCTTTCATTTTCTTCGCTAGCTTTGTCTAATGAAGCGTTTAAAAATTTTCCTGGTTTATAAAAAATTTCTTCTATTTTACCTGATGATGGTATCCGATTTACGTGACAATTAAAAACATTCATAAAAACACTTACTTTAGTAAAAGAAGTATTTTCTAACCTCAATTCCTCTGGTCCAGATTTTTCAGAAATATCAGTTATTAAACCATCAGCGGGGCTTACTAAATAACTATCATCATTTATTGAGTATCTATCTGGATCTCTAAAAAAATAATAAATCCAAACAGTTATTAAAATAGACACATACCCAAGAAATTTTGAAAAAAAAAGAATGATAAAAGTGACTATAATCGAAAAAGCTAGAAATTTGTAACCTTCTTTGTGTATCTTTGGAAATATTGTGTTAAACATAAATTAAAGTTTGATAATTTTTTCTTAATATGTATAAAAATCACAGTTAATCAATCTATATTTTATGGCAAAAATTAAAGTAAAAAATCCTGTAATAGAGCTAGATGGTGACGAAATGACAAGAATAATCTGGTCATTTATCAAAGACAAGCTAATTAAACCATACTTAGAAATAGACTTAAAATACTACGATCTAGGCATGGAAAGTCGCGATAAAACTGATGATCAAATTACCATAGATGCGGCAAATGCGATTAAACAATATGGTGTTGGTGTTAAATGTGCAACTATCACGCCCGATGAAGCAAGAGTAGAGGAATTTAAACTTAAAAAAATGTGGAGATCTCCTAATGGTACAATTCGAAATATATTAGGTGGTACAGTATTCAGAGAACCAATTATTTGTAAAAATGTTCCAAAATTAGTTCCGGGATGGACACAGCCAATCGTCATTGGAAGACATGCATTCGGTGATCAATATCGTGCAACTGATTTTTTAATTCCGGGAGAAGGAAAAATGGAAGTTAAATGGACGTCAAAAGACGGTAAAAACAAAAAAGAATTTGAAGTATTTAATTTTACAGGACCAGGAACGGCTTTAGCTATGTATAACTTAGATGACTCAATAAAAAATTTTGCTAGAGCATGTATGAATTATGGTCTTGGCAGAAAATGGCCAGTTTATTTATCAACAAAAAATACAATATTGAAAGCTTACGATGGTCGCTTCAAAGATTTGTTTCAAGAAGTGTATGAAAAAGAATTTAAAAATAAATTTGAGTCAGCAGAAATTACCTATGAGCATAGACTTATAGACGATATGGTTGCATGTGCAATGAAATGGAATGGTGGTTATGTTTGGGCCTGTAAAAATTATGATGGTGACGTCCAATCAGACACTGTGGCTCAGGGATTTGGTTCTCTAGGTTTGATGACCAGTGTATTAATGACGCCTGATGGTAAAACGGTCGAGTCAGAGGCAGCTCACGGTACTGTAACAAGACATTATAGAATGCATCAACAAGGTAAAGAAACCTCAACTAACCCTATTGCCTCGATATTTGCTTGGACAAGGGGTTTGGCTCATAGAGGAAAATTAGATAACAATGATGAACTGATCAAATTTGCATCATCAATAGAAAAAGTATGTATAGAAACTGTTGAAGGTGGATCAATGACTAAAGATCTTGCAATCTTAATTGACAAATCTTCAAAATATTTAACTACAAATCAATTTTTAGAAGCAATTGATGGTAATCTTAAAAAGAAACTCAACTAATTTTTTTTAGTACAGCTTTATAAGCATCTTCAATTTTATTTTCATCAACACCTCCAGCTTGGGCAAAATCATTTCTACCTCCACCACCCTTGCCGCCTAAAATAGAAGCGGCAACTTTTACTAATTCAACTGCATCAAATTTTTTAACTAAATCTTTTGTGACACCAACTGAAACACCTACTTTTTCATCAAAAATAGAAAATGCAATTATCACTCCTCTGTTTATGTCTTTTTTTCCAGTATCAACAATTATTCTTAGTTCTTTTGAAGGAAGATTTTTAATTGTTTGATATCTAAATGTAAAATCAGAGACTTTGTTGTCTTTAATAACATTTTTATTTTTATCTTCTAAGATATTATTTAAATTAACTTGATCTAATTGTTTGTTTAAATTCTTTAAATTTTCAGAGCCACTCAAATCATTTTTGTAATTAGGTTTAATTTTAAGTTGCTCTAAAGTTTTTTTGATATTGTTAATTTCCTCATTTAATTTATTCTCTTTGCTAGATATGCTTTCTTTTTGATTTTTTTCATACTCATTAAGTTGTTCTGCTCTTAAAGCTTCTACTCGCCTTACCCCTGAAGATATTGATGATTGGCTAACTATTTTAAATCTGCCTATATCTCCAGTATTTGATACATGTGTTCCACCACATAATTCAGTTGAAAAATAGTTATCTTTATCATCTCCCATGGATAAAACTCGAACTTCATCTCCGTATTTTTCACCAAATAGTGCTAGGGCACCTTTATCAACAGCCTCCTTAGGCGTCATTATTCGTGTTTTTACATTACTGGCTTTAGAAACCATATCATTTACCAAATTTTCAATTTTTATTAATTCGTTTTTTTCTATTGGTTTGTTATGGCTAAAATCAAATCTTAATTTCTCTGGACTAACCATGGAACCTTTTTGTGTAACATGTTTTCCTAAAGTCCTTCTTAAAGCTTCGTGTAGCAGATGCGTAGCTGAATGGTATGCCTTGGCATTATTTCTTCTTTCAATATCTATCTCTAAGTTAACATTTTCTCCCACTTTAATAGATCCCGATAAAACTGTTCCGATATGAACATGTAAATCACCCATTTTTTTTTGAGTATCTATAATTTTAATTTTACATTTTGAAGTTTTTATCTCTCCTTGATCTCCAATCTGTCCTCCTGACTCACCATAAAAAGGTGTTTGATTGGTTATTAGTTCAATTTCATCATTTTCTTTTGCTTCATTAATAAAATCTTTTCCTTTTGATATTTTTAATACTACTCCCTCTGCTTTATCAAATTCATACCCTAAAAATTCAGTAGGATTTAATTCTTCTCGTATTTTAAACCATTTTTCCTCTAAAGATTTATCACCTGAACCTTTCCAGTTTGCTCTAGCTAAAACTTTACTTTTTTCCATCTCATTATTAAAAGCCTTGCTGTCTATTTTTATATCTTTCGCTTTTAAAATATCAGCTGTTAGATCTAGAGGAAATCCATAAGTATCATAAAGCTTAAAGGCTATTTCACCAGGAAGTATTTTATTTTGAACTTTATCTAAGTTTTCCTCCAAAATTTTTATACCTCTCTCTAATAATGAAGAAAACTTTTCTTCTTCATTTTTTAATGTCTCTACGATTAAATCTTTTCCTCTATCAAGTTCTGGATAGCTCTTTTTCATTTCCTGACACAAAACATCAAATAATTTGTGAAAAATAGTCTCTTTGCTTCCAAGTGTATGAGCATGTCTCATGCCGCGTCTCATAATTCTTCTTAACACATACCCACGACCTTCATTTGAAGGTAAAATCCCTTCAGCAATCAGAAAACTACTAGCTCTCAAATGATCCGCGATCACTCTATGACTTGCGATAGTAACATCATTAATAGGTGATTTTAACAAATCAGAAGATATGCTCATAATTTTTTTAAAGTGATCAATGTTATAATTATCGTGTGTTCCTTGCAGAACCGCAGTCATTCGTTCAAGACCCATTCCAGTATCAACTGATGGTTTTGGTAAATTTATTCTTTTGTCTTTTGATATTTGTTCATACTGCATAAATACTAAATTCCAAATCTCAATAAATCTATCTCCATCTTCATCAGGGCTTCCTGGTGGCCCGCCTTTTAATTTTTCACCGTGATCATAAAAAATTTCTGAGCATGGCCCGCACGGACCTGTGTCACCCATTGTCCAAAAATTATCTGAAGTTGTTATTTTTATTATTTTATCATCACTTAAGCCCGCTATCTTTTTCCAAAGTTTAAATGATTCTGCGTCTTCGTGGAAAACTGTGACAAAAAGTTTTTCTTTAGGTAGTTTAAAATCTTTAGTCAATAAGTTCCAAGCATGTACAATTGCCTGTTCTTTAAAATAATCTCCGAAGGAAAAATTTCCTAACATTTCAAAAAAAGTATGATGCCTTGGAGTGTAACCAACGTTTTCTAAGTCATTGTGTTTTCCACCTGCTCTTACACATTTTTGAGATGTCGTAGCTGTTTTATACTCTCTTTTTTCTAAACCTGTAAAAACATTTTTAAACTGAACCATGCCTGAGTTAGTGAACATCAAAGTAGGGTCATTATTTGGAACTAAGTTGCTAGACTCCACAATCTTGTGATTATTCTTTTTAAAATAGTCTAAGAATTTCTTCCTGACATCGGTAAGTAAAATTTGGTCCATATTTAATTAAATACAGATATTTTAGAACTTGTCTATAAAGAGATTAATTTGATGCTTTTTTATCGTTATCTACTACTACACAAATTTCAGATCTTGTTAAAAATCTTTGCCCTGTTCCATTATCTAGAGAAAACATGCCACCAATTCCTTTAACAGCATCAATGGTCAAATCCGTATTTTTCCACTTCTCGTATTGATCTTCATTCATATAAAAAGGGGTACCGTCTATATCTCCTAATTTCACGTCACTATTTCCAACCTGATACTCTTTTGCGGGAAAGCACATTGGCGCGCTACCATCACAACATCCACCTGATTGATGAAATAGTAAATCGTTTCCATGAACTTCCTTAAGTTCACTTAATAATTTTTTAGCAGATAGTGTAGCTTTTACTTTCATATTATATGGCCCGTGGGACTCACGGGCCATTATATTAAATATTTTAAAAGAAGCCTAATTTTTTCTCACTGTAAGACACATGTAAATTTTTCACTTGTCTGTAATGATTTAACATCATTTTGTGAGTTTCTCTTCCAATACCAGATTGTTTGTAACCGCCAAATGCAGCGTGAGCTGGATATGCGTGGTAACAGTTTGTCCAAACTCTACCTGCTTGTATACCTCTACCCATTCTATAAGCGACATTGCCGTCTCTAGTCCAAACACCTGCTCCTAATCCGTAAAGAGTGTCATTAGCTATTTCTAATGCTTCTTTCTCATCTTTAAACTTAGTAACAGATACTACAGGTCCAAAGATTTCCTCTTGGAATATTCGCATGTCGTTTTTACCTTCAAAGATTGTTGGTTGGATATAGTTTCCTTTTTCTAATCCGCTATTAATTTTAGCTGCACTACCACCACATAGAACTTTGGCACCTTCTTTCTTACCTAAATCTAAGTAAGATTTAATTTTTTCCATTTGCTCTAGTGAAGCTTGAGCTCCAATCATAGTTTCCATTTTTAAAGGATTGTCTTGTTTAACGGCTTTTGTTCGTGCAACAGCTCTCTCCATGAATTTATCATAAATAGATTCCTGAATTAAAGCTCTGCTTGGACAAGTACAAACTTCTCCTTGGTTAAGCGTAAACATAGCAAAACCTTCCAGACATTTGTCAAAGAAGTCGTCATCTTTAGCCAGAACATCTTCAAAGAAAATGTTTGGCGATTTACCACCTAATTCTAAAGTGATTGGAATTAAGTTTTGAGATGCGTACTGCATAATCAAACGTCCAGTAGTAGTTTCACCAGTAAAAGCTATCTTCTTAATTCTTTTAGAAGAAGCTAATGGTTTACCTGCTTCAAGACCATATCCGCTAACAATGTTTAAAACGCCTGCTGGTAATAGATCTCCAATTAGTTCCATTAACAACATAATTGATGCCGGTGTTTGTTCAGCTGGTTTTAATACAACGCAGTTTCCTGCAGCCAAAGCTGGTGCAAGTTTCCATGTAGCCATTAATAATGGGAAGTTCCAAGGTATAATCTGACCTACAA
>Ga0315315_10003295_pt1 | contig 14846 bp, 11 predicted proteins | sample M140m3416metaG_FD_203699 | JGI IMG/M metagenome (GOLD analysis project Ga0315315, IMG submission 203699) | Ammonia-oxidizing marine archaeal communities from Monterey Bay, California, United States - M1 40m 3416 | ecosystem: Environmental > Aquatic > Marine > Intertidal zone | place: USA...
CAAGTTTTTCGCTAAGATTAGTTAGGTTAGAATTATTTTCTTCAATGAGCTTTGTAGTGGATTGCAGCTGATCCTCTTTATCTTCCAGTTCACTACTGATTTCCTTGAGAATTGATTTTTTGGTTTCTAGATCAGCCGTTTCTGCAGTCAGTTTGCTAATGTCTTCGAGGAGTTGAAGCTGTACCTCCTTGTGCTCCCCTATTTCATTTTCAAGACGATCATATGCAGAAAGTGCCTCTTTTAAATCTTCCTGCCCCTTAGTTAGTTCAGTTTGAGCCTCGGTAGTCTTTTCTTCGAGATACTTCAGTTCCCCTTTTCTGTTTTCCAGTTCACTAGTGATTTCCCTCAGTTCTTCTGTCCTTACGTCAAGTCCAGCGGCTTCTGCAGTCAATCGACTAATGTCTTCTAGGAGTTCAACTTGCGCCCCTTTCTTTTCTTTTATTTCTGCTTCCAGTAAATCTTGAGTTGTTTGGCTTTGAGAAAGTTCTTCCTGACTTTCTAACAAGTGAGAATGTGTTTCTTCGAGTTTATTACTAAGACTCGTAAACTCGGCTCTGTTTTTTTCGAGTAGTTCCGTAGTGTTGGAAAGTTGAGCCTCTTTTTCGTCAAGCTCTTCAGTGATTTCCTTAAGATCTGATTGTTTTGATTCAAGGTCCGTCGTTTCTGCTGTCAACTGACTAATTTCCTCAAGTAGATGCAGTTGGTTTTCCTTGAGTTCCTTGGTCTCAGCTTCTAGACGGTCGTAAGTGGTCAGCGTTTCCTTTAACTCTTCCTGGCCCTTAATCAGTTGAGATTGAGTCTCTGCGAGCAATTCTTCAACTTCTGCGAGCTCACGTTTCTTTGCCTCAAGATCAGTTGCTTCTAGTGTGAGGTGACTAATTTCTTCAAGTAGATGCAGTTGGTTTTCCTTGAGTTCCTTGGTCTCAGCTTCTAGACGGTCGTAAGTGGTTAGCGTTTCCTTTAACTCTTCCTGGCCCCTGGTTAGTTGATTTTCATTCGTTTCTATAGCCTGCTGGATACTTTCAAGCTGCCCTTCCTCACGACTTAATCGTTCTCTGAAATCATTTGTTTTTTTCTTTGATTCCTCTAAATCGATTGTTGCTAATTGATTCTGTTCTTTCAGTTCATCAGAGATTTTAGTTGCTTCTTTGATGACTATATTGAGTTCATTATGCTCCTCTTGAGCTTTTCCAAGGTGAAGTTCTTCTTCGGCTAAGAGATCTTGAGCTTTTGCTTTGGAAGAAACTAAATGATCTAATTCCGTTTTTCCGGATTCAAGTAACTGGCGTGTTTCTGATAGTGTCTGAGCCGATGTTTCTAGTTCGTCTTCTATAGATTTTGATTTGGCTGAAACACTTTCAAATTCAGATTGTAGTTTACTCAACTCTTCTGAAATCTCTTCTTTACTTGATAAGAGGTCGGCCAATGATGTCTTAACGGCTTCAAGCTTAGATTCTGTTTCTGTCTTATCAGTAAGAGTTTTATTGTAACTCTCAATGTCTAGTTCGAAAGCAATTTTGAGCTCCTCAAGTTTTTGATTTTCAGTTTGGCTTTCAAGTATTTCTTCATCTAAGAATTTTATTTTTTCAGTCTTTTGCTTTAGTTCTTCCTGTGCCTGATCAAGCCTGGACTTTGTGTCCTTAAATTCATTTTTATGTTCCCGTAACGCTTCAATATTTTTTACTAGAGACTTCTTTTCCTTAGACAAAAGGTCTCGGTCACTTGATAGGCGCTGAATTTTTTCCTGTAACTCGTTAGCTTCTTTTTCAGCAGCAACTTTAGTTTGTTTTTTTGCTTCCTTAACTTTAGCGACTTCACTTTGAAGTGAGGAAAACTTATCACTCAGTTCACTAAATTCTTCTTCAAGTTCCGATTTTAGTACCCGGACCTTTTCATAGTCATTAGTTGTTTCTTGATATTTAGATTCTGTGGTTTTGATTGCTTTTTGCTTCTCAACTAAGAGTACCTTCGCTGCTTCACGGGCATCCTTGATCTGTTGGACATCAGCTTCTAATTCTTCCAGAGCCGTTTTAGTCTGTTTATTTGCTAATGCAATTTTATTTGCGGCAGCGGACTCGGCAGACTTAATGGATTTGCTTATTTCTGCTTCGACTAATTTCTGATTTTTTCTTGCCGCAGATGTCTGTTTTTTGATCGATGAATTTTCCTCATTAAGTCTGACCGATTCTTTTTCGAGGGACTCAATGGATATTATGAGGTTTTGTAATTCAGCTTCTCTTTCCTTCAGATCTAATATTTTTGCTTTTCTCTTCCTGATCTTTCCCTTCAGGGCGTCGGCTTTCTGATCTAGGATCCTATTTTTCTTTTTATACTTTTTAAGGTGGGCCTTTATTTCTTGCGGATTTTCCGCAGCATTAACTTTTAATTGAAGCTTTGAATTAGTGTTTTTGAGCTCAAGAATAGTATTTTGGTATTCAACGATTTGCTTTTCTAATTCTGTTATTTTTGTCCCATCTTTATTTGTTTTGTAGGCCCTTTGAGGTTTTTTTGTTTTTTGTATCTTTTTCTCAGGTGGGCTAACAGATAACTTCTCGGCTTTTTGAACTTTTTTCCGCGGTTCAGGAGGCCGGGCCTTAACAAGTTTGGGGGAGGCGGGTTTTTTGGGAGCTCGAGCGACTGGAGCGATGTCTTTGGGAACAGGCTCTTTGTCTGCTACATCATGGTCAGCATCTTTAACTGTGGCCTTGTTCGCATCACAAAGAAGCTCAGCTTTAAGTTTACCGAACTGAATTTGATCACCATTCAACAAGGCCTTCCTTATGATTCGCTCTTCGTTTACTTGAGTCCCGTTAGGAGAGCCCAAGTCGAAGACTTCGTATTGTCCTTCAGAATGAACAAAAAGAATTTCTGCGTGGAAAGGTGATACGCTTGGATGATCAATGACAATTGAATTGTTTGGATCTCGACCAATGGTCGTAAGATCTCCAATCAGTTTAAATGGAATTATCTTTTTTGGAGATACCTGAAAATGCAATTCAGCCATTATTAGTTACCGAGATTATTGATAAAGGATCTTCCGTAAATTTGAGGGTTATTCTGTTTAGAGAGAATCTGCATTTTCTTGAAGATATGACACTACGCCTTCTTCTGTGGGTTGCATGTCGGGCTTAGTGGGGTTCCAACCTGCCGGGCAAACTCCTGCTCCTGAAGCAGTATGAATGGCAGCGTCAAGTAGCCTGAGCGTATCATCAATGTCTCTACCGATTGGTAAATTGTTAACGGTTTCACTTTGTACAATGCCATCTGGATCAATTATGAACGTTCCACGGAGAGCGAAAGTGGTGTCTTCGTGTAGAATATCATAAGCATTTGTTAGAGCCCTGTCTTCATCGCATAGGAGAGGATAACCGACGGATCCTATGCCTCCTTTTTCAATTGGTGTGTTACGCCAGTTACTGTGGGATTCTGCATCATCAATAGAAACACCCAAGACTTGGGCATCTCGCTTTTCAAATTCACCTACTCGATGATCGAAAGCGATAAGTTCGGATGGTCAGACAAATGTAAAATCTTTTGGATAGAAGAAGAGGACAACGTATTTGCCCTTGTAGTCAGACAAAGATACTTCCTTCTCTGAGCCGTCAGGCATCACAGCGTTGGCCTTGAATTCAGGGGCGGGTTTATTTACAAGAACAGACATATAAAAAATAATAGTTTTTAAATTAATGAGGGCGATCATTTTGCCCTATTGAGTGATGATATTGCAACAAAACTCGTGAGAATTTCTCACTATGTTATGCAATACATTCTGGCTATGGATGTTATGAATCCAGGGCCGGAAATTTAGCCTGATGTGACTTTTTTGGGCCTAAATTATGCTGCAGGAATGCTGAGCCAGAAAACCGTTGTATTATCAGCACTATGAACTCCTAAATTCATTCCCATTTGGCTAGATAAAACAGCAGCTGTGGTTAGCCCGATTCCGAAATGTGAACTGTCCTTTGAACTATAAAAGGGGTGCCAAATTTGTTTAATTTTATCGGTTGGTATAGTGATTCCAGAGTTTTTCACTAAAATATCGACACAATTTTTTTCGATTGGAGAAAAATCACCCGGATTATGGATTTCCATGGATACTTTTCCGTTCGCTTCGCTAGCTGCATCGGATGCATTCGCCATTAATTCGGACAGAATGTTTTTTAGACGGGATGGATCTGCATGCACTTTGGCCACTTGTCTTGGGAATTCAATATTTAGTGGAATGTCCTGCTGATTGCACGGTTCTTTGAGATTATCTTCCAGCATTGGAATGAATTCAGCTAAAAGCAGTTCTTGCTGAGTAATTTGTGAACAGCCACCCGCTGGAAGGATTTTCTCAGACAAATCAGATGCATTGTTAGCTGCTTCTTTCATGTGGCCGATGTTTTCTATAACTGTTTCATCCAGAGCCTCATCCATCATTATCAGGCTGGAGAAACCCTGAATAACTGCTAGTAGATTATTGAGTTTGTGAGTCATGCCCCTCAGGAGGAGGGTATAGAATTCGGAATTCTCTTGGTCTGTGAGGGTAAGTTGATCTGCAAACGTGAAATCAGATTCTGGAGTCACAACGCCTATTGTATTTTCCATAAAAAATATAAGTTTCCACAAATTAGTTGGTCGTAGCATTTTAGCCAGTCCAAAATATAGAAAAATTCAATCTCCCAATTAAGCTTTTAAGACTTCATTGAAGCCGAATTTCATGTGCCGCTGAAATTTTCAGTATTTTGGAGTCCTTTCCCAACTCGGGAACGGTTTTTAGTATGAGTTCGCCCTCTTCACCGAAACCGTCAGCAATACCTATAAATTTTTTGCCGTTTGGAATTGTAACTTGAACATTTTTACCATGAATTACACTCAATTCCTCTATTTGATTAAGGATAACATTAAAATTGTTTTTGCATTGCCCAATCTCATTATGAATTGCAAATAATATAGATTCGGCAATCTGCTCTCTTATAAGAGGTGTTTCATCATTTTCTATGAGCAATGAAGTTCCTGGAACAATGAATTTAGGATTCAGATCTTGAGGGAGTGAATTAACATTGATACCGATGCCGATTATAACCGTGCCGGTAGTAGTAGATGGATGACTTTCAACAAGTATGCCCGAAACTTTCTTGTTTCGCATATAAATGTCATTGGGCCATTTGATCCGTGGATTAAATTCAGGACTTAGAGCTTTACAGATTCCAAGGGCAGCGGCATGCGTGAGGCGGCTCCAGTGTGATTGAGCCAGATCCGGACAGATTGCTATTGAAAAGAGTAAATCCTTGGAGCGTGGAGATTCCCATTTTCCTCCTCGCCGCCCTTTACCATCACTTTGCCATTCAGTAAAAAGAACGAGTCCTGGGTCCTTCAATTCAGGATTTCTTTTTACTATATCATGCGCTTCCGCATTAGTTGATGCGCATTTGTCGAGGCTCCTTATGGACCAATGAACGCCTTTATCTGAAAGATGATTTGCAATTTGAGCAACATTGAGTTCTTGGAGATGGCTCATTGTTGTTGGAAGTCCATTGCTAAATCAATGGCGTTAGCAGAATGAGTTAGTGCGCCTACCGATATACGATCAATGCCTGTTTCGGCAATTCCCATGATCGTTTCACGATTAATTCCACCGCTAGCTTCAAAAAGTACAGAGTCATTGGATAACTGGATTGCCTCAGATATTTGTTCTTTGGGCATATTATCCAGCATGATCACATCAATGTGTTTTAGACTAAGAAATTGAATCACTTGAGAAATATTATCAGCTTCTAGCTCCACTAACGCATCAGGATACAATTCCTTAAATTCATTGATCATAATTTGCAGTGATTCAATCTTCATATCTGCAGCAAAATGATTATCTTTGAGCATTGCCATGTCGTAGAGGCCATGACGATGATTGTATCCTCCGCCTGCTACTACTGCAGCCTTTTCAAGTACCCGCATTCCGGGAGTAGTTTTACGAGTATCAAATATTTTGGCTTTAGTACCTGCGATCAAGTCAACATACTTCCTAGTCAGAGTTGCGATTCCTGAAAGACGTTGAAGAAAATTCAGGGCAGTACGTTCAGCAGTGAGAATGCTACGGGCAGGTCCCGAAGCAACGATGATGGTTTCGCCAGCAATTACAGATTCTCCAGAAGGGATTCTGATCTCAATTTTAATTTCCGGATTTACCTTATTAAAGACTGATGATGCGACTTCTGAGCCAGATATGACACAATCCTCTCTAGCAATAATTTTGCCACAAGCGATAGCGGTTTCGGTGATAAAAAAATTTGAGGAAATATCACCTCTCTTACCAAGATCTTCCTCGAGTGCTAATTCGATGATAGAATTTGTTAATGAATTATGATCGGAATTCATTTGCCGATAGGAATTAAAGTCAGTTTACGTGAAAACACATCATCCTGACTCATCGGGTCAGTCACCGTTAATATAATTGTTCCTGCAACTGATCCAATGCATTAAGAGTCACTGACTAATCGCCATAATTTTTTCCTTTTCCTGCCTTTATCATTAACCAAACCAATGCAGCTGATACTATAAAGAAAATAGCAGATGCCCATGGGAAAAATGAGCCGGGTTCAAAAACGGCGTTCGGCGCAGCAGCATCTATGGCTTTTTGTTTTATGTTGGCAATTAATAAGGGGTCCATTTTATGAGGAGTTTACGTTTTCTATAGTGCGTTAAGATAAGCCGATGTCCAGTAAGTTATATTATAGATTGCTGGGAATCAAAGCATTTCAGGATCCTGCAGTTGTAATCAAATCACTTCCAAAGTAGGGCCTTAGGGCAGTTGGTATTTCAATACTGCCATCTGCTTGTTGATAAGTTTCAAGTAACGCGACATAAAGTCTTGGCAATGCGGTTCCTGAACCATTTAAAGTATGAGCGAAACGGTTCTTGCCTGTTTCTGAATCCTTGAAGCGTAATTTCATCCTTCGTGCCTGATAATCTTCAAAGTTTGAACAGCTTGAAACTTCTAGATACTCATTTTGGCCCGGTGCCCAGACCTCAAGATCATAAGTTTTCGCAGCGCTGAACCCAAGATCTCCCGTGCACAGCTCAATGCGTCTATAGTGGAGTCCCAACGATTCGAGGATATGTTCAGCGTCTCCGGTCAGAGACTCCAATTCTTCATAAGAGTTGTCCGGATGAACAATTTTAACCAATTCGACTTTATCAAATTGATGCATTCGGATCAGTCCCCTAGTGCCTGTTCCAGCGGATCCGGCCTCGCGGCGAAAGCACGGAGTATAAGCAGTATACTTTATAGGCAAGTCATCTTCGGAAAGTATCTTGTCCCGTTCGAGATTGGTTACCGGGACCTCCGCAGTGGGTGCAAGAAAGAGCTGATTATTTTCAATCCCATACATGTCCTCTTCAAACTTGGGGAGCTGGCCAGTACCGATCATACAGTCTCTTGCCACAACAAATGGAGGACTAATTTCAGTGTAGCCGTTCTTAGATGTTTGTTGATCGAGAAGGAATTGAATTAATGAGCGTTGTAATTTGGCTCCATCGCCTCGGAAAACTGCGAAACCGCTACCGGCTACTTTGGAGCCAGCCTCAAAGTCAATTAGACCGAGTCTCTCGGCAATTTGAACGTGATTTTCTAATTCATCATGGTGTTCTTTTTTTTCTCCACTTTCCTTGATTAACGGATTTGCATTTTCATCATCCCCTACGGGACAATTTTCATGAGGTGTATTAGGCAATGATAAGAGCAGATCGTTCTGAGTCTGATCCGCTTCTTCGACCTGGTCACTTAGGTTCTTAAGTTCGGCTCCGATGTTTTTGACTGCAATCTCAATTTCGGCAGTATCTTCTCCGGCTTTCTTTTTGGTGCCGATTTCTTTTGATTTGGAATTTCTTTCTCCTTGGAGCGACTGTTTTTCAGTCTCGAGATATCTTCTTTTTTCGTCACACTTTAAAAGCGCGTCAATGAGTTCAGAAGCATTTCCTCCGCGGTTGCGGATTCTTGCTTTGATAAGTTCTGGTTCTTCGCGGATGCGCTTTATGTCAAGCATAGGGCTGGAGTGGGCGTAAAAGAAAAATAGGGAAAGGACATTGACTTTGATCCGATTAAATATCCAGCAATTATTAACTATATTAGTTCTTCTAGCTTACGTCGATTTTTGTATATTTTCCCGATAATTTTCGATTTCTTTAATGTATTCCGTTTGTTTTTTTCAGGCTTTATGTCCAGAAAACTTTCACAAATCAATGACTATGGAAGTTGTTTTTTTTCCAGAAGTAGGGTAATTGCCATTCTTGTCAGACGAATCGACATTTTCCGGACGATACAAGAATAAGGTTTTTCTTGTTCTAGTGGGCACATTATCAGGCATTGCGGCTGCAATGAATTCGGTCGCCTCTTCAGGAAAATCACCAACTATTTCAAGTCTTTTAGGAATCATTTTTCTCTGTGCTTTTTCCGGAGCTGTTTTGTTTCCTTTGTTGAGGATGTTTTTAGTTCGAATTGCAAATGGAATAGGGACTAGTGAATTTGCCTTGAAAAGATATGAGGCAGCCAGTGCATGGCCCTTTTCAATTTTCCTTCTTTCATTTTTGGGAGCATTTGGTGTGCAGTTTAATTTTATCAGTACAGGAGCTCTTTGGTGTCTTTTCTTATTTGCTCAGTGGTATTGTTTGAACCGTTGTACAGATGGCCGCATTGGCCAAAATTTATTACAATCACGCTCGACTCTAGCTGCATTGTTCATGCTATCGGGAGTCGCTGCATTAATCTATCAAGTCGTATGGCAGAGGCTTCTATTTACCTTGTTCGGGGTTAACATTGAATCTGTTACCTTGATCGTATCTATTTTTATGTTCGGATTAGGTGTCGGAGCCATTGCCGGTGGTTGGTTATCGGATAAGTTTTCAAAGACACTTCCCGAGCTTTTCCTTTGGATTGAAATTGGGATTGCAATCTTCGGATTTGTTAGTGTTCCTCTGATTCATTATGTGGGGAATGCTGCATCCGAGTTAAACACATCAGGCATTGCTGCCGTGGTCTATTTGTTACTTTTCTTTCCCACATTGTGTATGGGTGCGACTTTACCAATACTCGTCGCTTATCTGCACCGAGGGAATACAAAGTTAGGTTCGTCAGTGGGACTTCTTTATACTTTTAACACGGCAGGTTCTGCCTTGGCCTGCTTTTTGACTGTTGGTGTTCTTTTCCGCTTCCTTGGTCTTACAGGCTCTGTTTGGTTTGCGGCTAGTTGTAACTTAATGACTGGTCTTTTGGTTTTCATTTATTGTAAAAAAAATTCAAATAAGGATAACCCAGACCCTGCAAATTAACATGTTATCCAATAAACATATTCATTTCATTGCATTGTTAATGGCATTTTTGACCGGTGCGATTTCCCTTTCACAAGAAATTATTTGGGTAAGGGTGTTGAGTTTTGCTACGGCGAGCCGACCTGAAACCTTTGCTCACACTTTGGGAAGTTTTCTGATTGGAATAGCAATTGGTGCAATGGTTGGACGTAGGATATGCATTTCAAAACAGGACTTCATCGCATCCGCTGCCTGGATGCTTGGAATTTCATCGTTCATTTTCTATTTTTCATTACCGATTGCTGCCAAAATGACTTCGGCTGATCAATATTGGCCTGTTCTTGGCATGGTATGTCTTACTGCGGCCGTTGCCGGTGGAATCTTTCCGCTTATATGTCAGTTATCAGCTGTTCAGGGATCTGCGGGGAAAACAGTTTCTGTGGTGTATCTGGTTAACATTATTGGTGCAACTTTAGGGTCTCTTTTTACTGGATTTGTTTTGCTCGATAAAATGTCATTGAATCAGGTTGCTGGGGTAACGGCAACTGCAGGTGCGATGGCTGCCGCATTAGTCTTTGCAATGTCTAAAGCCACTGTTCGAACCCGGTTCATAGGAATCACTTTTGCCTTGGTTTTAGCAAGCGCTCCGATCTTTCTTGGTAAATCAATTTTTTCAGGGTTTTTGGAAAATTTGCAATATGAGAAAAAATATCCTAGAGAGCAGCCTTTCAAAAAAATAGTTCAGAATAGGAGCGGCATCATCACTGTTGATGATGCATTAAACCCGGGAGATGCCGATGTCGTCTATGGGGGGGGCATTTATGATGGTCGATACGCTATAGACCCTCGTTCTCCGAATGGCATTCATCGTTGCTACATGATAGCAGCTCTTCACCCGGAGCCGACCCGGGTCTTGGAAATTGGATTGAGCAGTGGATCTTGGGCAGCAGCACTATTAAGGCATGACGCTTTGGAGGAGTTGCATATTGTCGAAATTAATCCTGGATACCTTGACATTATAAAAGACTATGAGGAGCACAGGAGAATAATTGAAAGCTCTAAAGTTAAGATAAAAATTGATGATGGACGCCGATGGCTGCGACGCCAGCCTGATGGAGTAAAGTTCGATTTCATGCTAATGAACACTACATTTCACTGGCGAAGCCACGCTTCAAATTTACTTTCTGTGGAGTTTTTAAATTTATGCAAGAGGCACCTTCAGCCAGGAGGTGTTGTATTTTATAATACTACAGGCAGTGATGAGGTTGTTCGTACAGCTGCCGAGGTTTTTGAATATGTAACGATGGTTGGCAATTTTGTAGCGGCCTCTGATAGCCCATTTAATATTGATTCAGATCAAAGGCGTACAAATTTGCTCCGGTTCAAGGATGATGACGGATCTCCGACTTTCTTAAGGACAGCCGAGTTTCGGTCCGAACTTGACCGGCTAGTTAAAATGGAGTTGCCAGAACTGGGAAATAGGATGCGATCTTCCAACGAATTTGATGTGATCACTGACGATAATATGGCTTCGGAGTTTACTAAGAGGAAAGGGTACTGGTTCTCTCAAGAAAATAGTTGGGCAAATTTATTTCGTAAACTCAAAGAGAATTAATGAAGTTGTCTCTCATTGCCGCGATGGATCAGAGAAGGCTCATTGGCAGCATGAACGGAGGCCTTCCCTGGCAGGGCATTGAACAGGACAGGGAACATTTTCGATCCTATGTTGAAGGAAAAGCATTACTGCTAGGGAGAAAAACTTTTGAGGAAATGGAAGGTTGGTTTGATTTGGAGCATAGGCCTTATATTCTTACAAGGAACCGGAATTATACGCCGAAAACCTCCGCAAGAGTCGCATTCTCTTTTGATGAGGTGATCGGTCTGGCTGAAAAAGAAGCGGAGACTGAGCTTGTCGTTTGTGGTGGTGCAGCCATTTATGAACAAGCTATAAATTCTGCAGATCTAATCATTCTTACAATTATACACACCACGTTCACGGTCCAAGGGACACCTAAATTTTTTCCTGATTGGGACACCGAAAGATTTAGTGAAATTTCTAGACAGGAATTTTCCCCTTCAGAGAAGACTGACTTTGGCATTTCTATCGTGCATTTACAATCTTAGCGATTTGATCGAACCTTTTGCCGAGCCCAATTTTTTTCTCAAAATACCAAGCAATACTATAGAGTCGATTGTCCGTTTAACGAACTGTGATCCGTGCCGTGCTACTACCACTCTTGGTACTGGCCCTAATCAAATAGGTGCCTGGGCTAAGAGTTAGGTAGGGGTCAATCAGGGGGCGGCCATTCACCATCCATCTAGTTTGACGGGCATCTGATGAGAGTGTGATCCTTTGCTGGTCGGCTGGTATTTCATGATCTATTAGGAAAGTGGAACCGTTACTCGGACTCAGTATCCTTGGTCCTCCTGTGAGAGGTGGTCTGACTTTGGCCGAGAGATAATTATCCTTTGTTGAGCACCATCCGGCATATTCTTCAGGCAATCGAACGTTACCATTTGAGTCATAAAATTCTATAGAGTCTTTAGAAGGTTCAGTTCCTGGCAGAAATATTTCTTCAATTAAATTTTTTGTATTCTTGCAAGGCAAGAGTCCCGTCAGACTATCAATCTTTATTCGGTCAATTGTACTATCAGCCAGAGGTTGTGATTCTTTGGATTTTGCCAAATAGATAAACATTTCTTTCCATGCAGGGGCTGCACTTTCAATGGTCAGTGAGCCATCCATAGTTCTGCCATTCAGGTTACCAAACCACACTGCAACTGTATGATTTTTATCATAACCGACTGTCCATGCATCACGATATGAACTGCTCGTTCCTGTCTTGACCGCTGTACGATGATTCTTGATGTGCAGGCTAGAGTGCCGCCCAAATGAAGGGGACCGAGCTTCATTATCAGCGAGAATGTCTGTAATGATTGCTGCTGATTCCTTGGAAACTATTCTCTTGGGTTTACTCATTATTCCTTCAGCAAAAACAGGAGAAAGAATTAGACCGGATCGTGCAATATTAGAGTATGCCGAAGCCAGATCGAGGAGCCGAATCTTACGATTACCTAAAATGAAACCAGCTCCAAGATCATCGATTGATTCATGAGTTTTGATTCCAAACATAGATGTAAAATCAAAACTTTTTCTTGGGCCCGTGATGCTCAAAGCATAAACAGCTGGCACGTTCAATGATGATGCGAGAGCATGACGCACACGCACGGGTCCACTGAATTTACGATTGAAATTTTTTGGTTCGTAAGTTTTAAATTTCGCGGGAACAGAGTCTGCAGTATCAGGCAATAAGCTTGAAGCTGTAAAATTCCTTTCCTCAATACCTAATAAATAAACGAAAGGTTTTAAGGTTGAGCCGGCTTGCCTCCAGACCAGAGACGAATTGTATGATTTTTCTGAGGAACCATCATTGGTACTTACAGATGAAATTGCGCGAACATATCCTGTGGCATTTTCAATGACAACCATTCCCGCATTGCGAATACTATGCCGGTTCAGCAAATTGAGTTGTTTTGCAAGTATATCATCGGCTCGTCTTTGAATTGATGAGTCTAAGGTTGTGTGAATTGGTTCATTCTTGGGGATAGTCTTGTAATTTTTTAACATCACCTCCACGAATGCCGGTGCTGATGATGGAGGTAATTTGCGGTGAGCCAGAGGAGGATTATGGGCTAGCCTTTCAGACTGGGCTACGGTTAGTGTACCAAGTAATCGAAGCCTTTTAATTGATCTCAAATATTTTGAATTGGCATTTTCAGGTCTTAACCAGGGATTGTATTTTGTTGGAGAATGAGGCAATCCGGCTATGAAAATAGATTCGGCCAGAGTAAGAGCAGATGCGGGTTTTCCAAAATAAGCCCAGGCAGCGGCCTCAGGTCCCAGCCGACGGTTCCCATAGTCCAACCGGTTCATGTAGGACTCCAATATTTTTTCTTTATTCCACATCCGTTCTAATTTCAATGCGGATAAAGCTTCTCGAATCTTCGAGCTTAAGGAGCGGCCCTTTCGCTTGTTTGCTAATTTAACGGTTTGTTGGCTGATAGTTGATGCGCCTGAAAGGTGGTCCGTGTGGGTGAGGGTTCGGTAAGCAGCAGCAAATACAGCATAAAAATCTATACCATTATGATTTTTGTAGCGATGATCTTCTAATGCAATTGTGACTTTTGGCAGATGCTTTCCCATTTTAGTTATGGGTACGGGTACATGAACTCTGGCCGCCTCATTTGATATCTGAGCAATTATTTTTCCTTCACGATCCAGTAGTACCGGGGTCCCATTCAAGCCTGAGAAAAGATTCTTAGGTAAGGGTGTTCGATTCACAGCAATCTCTAAGAATAAAGAAATGGTCCACAAAATGATTGGGGCAAAAATGAAAAAAAACAAAACGATCCCTCGAAGAAAATTCCGTCTTTTTAAATGCACTGAATTTAATACATTCATTTGTGATCAACAAAAAGAGTCGTCTTGTTACCGAGGCCATTGAAGCGAGGTTCATACATTGGTGTAATCGTACATGCAGGCCAGTTGAACTGGCCTGCTGAGCTGACTCGGGCGAGGAGAGAATAAGTACTTTCCCCCTTCTTCAAACGATTAAAGTATAAGTTTGCACTACTGTCTCGTAGCTCTGAATGATCAAGGTGAAGGTCTTGATTATTGATGCCATTAGGCAGTGAATAAAATGCTGCCACTTGTGCGAGATTGAAGTTTACCACTTCGAGAGAAGCTGCCAATTCATCAGTCACTGCGACAAAAAAATGATCACGCTCGCTTAATAATCGATAAGTAATCAATACTTCGTCACCAATCTTTAGTGGATTTTCCGGGGTCCCGGCTCTCTTAGCATCGGTCAGATTCTGAATAACGCGCTCTATTCTGATGCCTCTGTCCTCTCTCTTGGAATTTTCTTCATCTCTTAGGACCGAAGCATTAGCTAGATAATAGGTAGGATGATTATCATTTTTAAGTTTGAGAGTGTTAAGATTTGTGAGCGGTTGTTTTTTCCATGCAACGGATAATTGGTTCTTTGATATGAGATCGGCTTTGACTATTTCTTCTTTAAAAGGCTCATAATTATCTTTCTCCATCATTGATCTTATGGACATTAGAAGCCAAAGATTCTCTTGAGTTGATAAGTTTCTGGAATCGTCCATTACAGAGAGTATTTGTTTTCTAAAAGCAGGTTCGATTTTCTCTTTCCAATGAGCATCCGAAATCGTGTTGAGGGCAATATATTTGACTGCGTCGGAGCGACTGGTGGAATAAAAGTTTCCGGGGTCAAAGACTTCTTTAGGTGAAAGGTTACCAATTTCACTGGCAAGTAATTGCATCTCTTCAGGCATGATTTTATAAGCATGCATTGTTAAGGCGAGGAATGCTCGGGATTCGTCCCTTAGAAGATTTCGGTTTAAGTAAAGCTCTTCGATAGCATTAATGGGTTTTTTGTTGGTACGGGACTTACTATCTATAAATACTGCGAATGCCCTCAGGTTTGCATGATCATTGGTACGGCCTTGAATGATAGAATTGAGGGCCATCTCAA
>Ga0315315_10003296_pt1 | contig 14838 bp, 13 predicted proteins | sample M140m3416metaG_FD_203699 | JGI IMG/M metagenome (GOLD analysis project Ga0315315, IMG submission 203699) | Ammonia-oxidizing marine archaeal communities from Monterey Bay, California, United States - M1 40m 3416 | ecosystem: Environmental > Aquatic > Marine > Intertidal zone | place: USA...
AAAGTTCATAAAAAAAATGCATTTGCTAATCCTAGAATTTTAATTTGTGTGCCAACTGGATCAACTCCAGTTGAAAGAAAAGCCATTCAAGACTCGGCTCTAGCAGCAGGTGCTAGAAAAGTTCAATTAATTGAAGAACCAATCGCAGCAGCAATAGGTGCTGGACTACCAATCTCAGAAGCGACTGGCTCAATGGTTGTTGATATAGGTGGTGGTACAACGGAAATAGCTGTTATGTCTTTAGGAGGAGTTGTGTATTCAAAATCATTAAGAGTAGCCGGTGATGCTTTGGATAGATCTATAATGGACTACATGAGAAAAAAACTAAACCTACTTATTGGTGATTCTACTGCTGAAAAAATTAAAAAAGAGATAGGTACTGCAATACCATCATCTTCAAATACTTTTTTAATGAAAGGTAGAGATATTAGATCTGGAACTCCAAAAGAAATTGAACTTACAGAAAAAGATGCGTGCGAAGCTTTAATGCCAATTTTAAATCAAATACTAGGTGGAATTAAAGAAGCATTAGAAAACACACCTCCAGAATTATCAGCCGATTTAATTGATATGGGCTTAGTTTTAACTGGTGGTGGCGCGTTATTAAAAAATATTGATAAATTAATCTCCCAAGATACTGGTTTGCCCGTAACAATAGCTGACGATCCATTGTCATGTGTGGCGGTTGGTACAGGCAGAGCTTTAGAAAACGAAGAGCTGTTTTCAACAATGTTATCAGAGTATTAATTTATCTAAAAGATAAATGTCTTCAAGTAGAGATGATTTTAGTATAGCGTTTCGGTCAGCACTTTTGCAGAGAGGTGCGGCACAAAAATTTTCATTAATATCATTAATTATAGTTGCTTCGATAATATTTTTTTTAGATGTTTTTGGTTTTAATTTTATGAAACCAATTAGATCTATTATAAATGATGGAATTTATAGAATTTCACTTGTTGCTTCTTCACCATCAAGGTTTATTCCTCACGCTACAGGCGGCGTAACTAATTTATTTAATGTCAAAAAAGAAAATGAGAGATTGAAAAAAGAATTAGAAATATACAAGCAAAAGGAATTAAATGTCGAGTTTTTATCAAATCAAAATAAAAACTTAAAGAAAATTTTAGAGTCAGAGGAATCATTTTTGAAAAAAGAGAATATAGTCTTATCAAAAGTCTTAATAGATAAAAGCAGTCCTTATTTAAAATCAGTTATCATCAACAGAGGATCAAAATCTGGAATTTTAAAAGGAATGCCGGTCTTAGACAAAGAATTTTTAATTGGCAGAATAGTAGAAACTAACTATTTGTCATCAAGAGTTTTATTATTAAGTGATTTGAATAGTAGAATACCAGTTACATTTGGAGACGAAGGTACACAAGCTATTCTTAAAGGCAATGGCGATGCGAAGCCAATATTAGAATATTTACCTGAAGGTTATAATGTTGAGGAAGGATTAGATGTTTTTACATCAGGAAAAGATGGTATCTTTTTACCAGGTTCTCCGATTGGCAAAACAAATGAAAAAGGAGAAGTGGTTCTTTACTCTGAGTCAAGCCAACTTTCTTTTGTTAAAGTCGATTTAACGAAAAAAAATAAAGAAGTATTTTAAATGATTGGAAATTCTTTACGAACAACAATTAACTTCGGACCAATAATACTTTTATATTATTTATCCATAAGTGAAATAGACTCACATTTTGAAAATTATTTTGAAATTCTTTCATTTAATATCCAATTAATAATTATATATTTTTGGTCGTTAAAAAGACCAACAGCTTTAGGGAATGGACATGTTTTTTTCGCAGGCTTAATTAATGATGTAGTGATGGGGTTACCACTTGGACTTAGTGCAATTACTTATCTAACTGTTTCTTTTGTGGCGACTTATGTGAAAAATATGACCGTGAACACTACTATAGCCACCGACTGGTTTACTTTTTTTATAGCCCTTTTGATTTCAAATGCCCTTTTTATAATTTTAGTTTCAAATTTTTCTGAAATAAAAATAGATATTTCAAGTATCTCGTATAATACTTTTTTTACTTTAATCTTTTTCCCTTTTTTTTGGTTCTTGTTCAGTGCTTATAATTCAATTTTAACGATAGGAAAAAATGTTTAGTTCAAATTCTGGCAACACAGTAATTAAATCAAAAATGATAAGTAGAAGAATGTTTTTGCTGACTGCAGGAAAAGCTATTGTACTAGTAGGCGTTTTAGGGCGGTTAATTTCATTGCAGATTAATGAGAGTAAAAAATACAAAACACTTTCAGATAAAAATAGATTTAGAGAGTGGAAACTGGCACCTGAAAGAGGGGTCATAAAAGATTTTTTTGATCAGGAAATAGCCTCAAATAAGCAAGTTTACCAAATTCATTTAATCCCTGAAAATACAAAAAGCATTGAAGAAGTTTTTTTTAGACTCAAAACTATATTGAATATTACAGATAAGAAAATTTTTAGTTTAAAAAAGAAAATTCTTAAACAAAAACCATGGGATCCGATTATAATTTCTGACAATTTGACCTGGTCTGAGTTTTCTAGAGTAAATTTATTTTTACATGAATTACAAGGTGTAGAGCCTATCGTTTCGGTTGCTAGGGTCTATAATGATCATTCTTCAGCGCATATTTTAGGTTACGTTTCTCAAGCCAGCGCTAAAGACCTTAAAAGAAAAGAATATTTACAAAAAATGTCAGTTCCTGGAATAGCTGTTGGAAAAACTGGCTTAGAAAGAAGATTAGATAAAGAAATAATTGGTAAAGTTGGTTTTCAAAGATACGAAGTTAATGCTTTTGGAAAAAGAATTAAACAAATTCAAGTTGATCAAGGTCAAGCAGGCAAAAACTATAAAACAACCCTTGATTTAGATGTTCAAAAATATGTTTCAGAAGTTCTAGTAGATAAGGCCGCTTCTGTCTGTGTCATGGATATTTACAATGGAGACATAATATCTTTAGTTTCCTCTCCTTCATATGATCCAAACTCTTTCGTTCATGGAGTAGATAGAAAATATTGGGAAAGTTTACTTAAAAATGACAGAAAGCCCTTAGTGAATAAAGCGATATCGGGTTTATATCCTCCAGGCTCTACTATTAAAACTATCGTAGCATTAAGTGCTTTAGAAAACAAAATAGTGAGACCGTTGAAATCAGTCACTTGCACAGGAAAAATAGAAATGTTTGGAGAAAAATTTCATTGTTGGAAAAAGAAAGGACACGGCGTTGTTAATATGAGATCGGCTATCAAAAGATCGTGTGATGTTTATTTTTATGAAATTGCTAGAAGATTGGGTGTGGATAGAATTTCGGAAACTGCTAAAAAATTTGGTTTAGGCAAAAAAGTACTAAGAGATTTTGTTGAAGAAAAAGCAGGGGTTGTTCCAAGCACTACTTGGAAAAAAAAATACATTGGACAAAACTGGTATCTTGGTGAGACACTTCACTCAGGTATTGGACAAGGTTATTTTCAAAGTACACCTCTACAATTATGTTTAATGACAGCTCAAATTGCTAACGGAGGTTTTGAAATTAAACCGAGAATAATTTTTAATGAGAAAAATAATAATTTAAAAGATTACTTAAAATTTAAAAACGAAAACCCCAATCAACCCTTGCCTGAAGAACTTTTAGTTGCAAATTTCAATTTAAAACCTTTATTTAAAAATCAAGAAAATATAAAAATTATAAAAGATGCAATGTATTCATCTTCAAATGAACCTGGAGGAACTTCTTATAGATCAAGATTACAAGACAAACAATTTATGTTTGCTGGAAAAACTGGCTCATCTCAAATTAAAAAATTTACTGAAGCACAAAGAGAGGCAGAAGTTAAACAGGAACAACTCGAATATAAAAATCGTGATCATGCATTATTTGTTGCTTTTGCGCCAGTCAGTGATCCTAAATATGCAATTAGTGTTGTAGTAGAGCATGGTGGCTCAGGTAGTAAAGCTGCAGCACCAATAGCAAAAAAAGTTATTAAAAAAGTACTAGAGAGACATGGTTTAAGAAAATCCCATGAAAATTCTTTTGGAGAGGAAGTTTAATGTATCAGCCAAGGTCAATACAATCTTCATTAAGTTTTAAAGATAAATTAATTTCTATTGATTTCATTTTAGTATTTTCAATTTTAATCCTCGGGATAGTCAGTATTTTAGCTATGTATTCTACAGACGGAGGAGAAATTAAATACCATACACAGAGTCATATAATAAGATTTTTTGTTTTTTTTCTAATGTTTTTCATATTATCTTTTGTCCAAATTAGATTTTGGCACAACACAAGCTATTTAATATATATTTTAATATTTATGTTGCTGCTAGGAGTAAAATATTTTGGACTTACCTCTTCCGGATCAAAAAGATGGTTAAATTTTTATTTTATGAACTTACAACCATCTGAATTAATGAAAATAGCTTTAATTTTATTTTTAGCAAAATATTATCATAGAGTTTCAATAGAAAATTTAAATAAAATTAAGTATTTATTTTTACCTATCGTTGCTTTAATTTCTCCAGTTCTTTTGGTTATAATGCAGCCAGATTTGGGTACATCAATTTTAATTGCTGCAGGTGGAGTTGTCGTTGCTTGGCTTGCAGGCGTGAGACCAAAATTTTTTGGTTACGCATTTTTAGCATTCATAATGGTTTTACCAGTGGCAATATCTTTTTTGAAGCCATATCAAAAATCTAGGATTTTGACTTTTTTGAATCCTGATCGTGATCCTTTAGGCGCTGGATATCAAATTATACAGTCTAAAATAGCCATCGGCTCAGGCGGCCTTTTTGGCAAAGGATTTTTAAACGGCTCACAAAGTTATTTAGATTACTTGCCAGAAAAGCATACTGATTTTATTTTTACCTTATTTTCGGAAGAATTCGGTTTTTTTGGTTCAGTTTTTATTCTTATGTTGTACGCTTTAATTATTTCACGAATTATAAAGGCAGGTAACGTTACTAGAAGTAATTTTGGGAAGCTATATTGCTATAGTTTTGCTACAGCCTTTTTTATTTATGTAATCGTAAATATGGGAATGGTTTTAGGTCTTTTACCTATTGTAGGTTCTCCGTTGCCAATTATGTCATACGGCGGCTCATCTATGATGGCTATTATGTTTGGATTAGGAATTGTCATGTCTTGTAGAATATATAAAGACACCCCAGTTAACTAAAAAAACCTATAATGGACAAAATTTTTTTAAAAAAATAGCTTGTTAAAATTACTGATAGATGATTAGATTAGCGTATTAAATATGTTTGGCGATAAAAAAAATAAAATAAAAGATTCTGAAAGATCACTCATAAGTGAGACTGTCAGCATAGAAGGAACAATAAATAGTTCAGGCGCTATAGACATTGCAGGTCTAATCAAAGGACCTGTTTTTTCAAAAGAGGTTATCGTTAGAGAGACTGGATCTATAACTGGTTCAATTGAAGCCGATCATGTTGAAGTTCACGGACACATGGATGGTAAAATTATAGGAGACAATATTGTTATTGGAGCTACAGGGACTGTAAAAGGAGATATTGAATTCGCAAATAATTTAAAAACAGAAAACGGCGCAGATATTGATGGATATATTAAAAAAACAAATTCAACTAAATCTAAGCTTTCAACTGATTTTTTATTCAGCAAAACAAAAGAAGAAAAGAAATTAAAAGAAAACGGAACTTCTGAGACTACTTTAAATAAAGAGCCAAAAATAACGGCATAATCTACCGCACTACAAAATCACTTTAGTTTACATTATAAATTCCTAATGGAGAAATATAAATGTAAATCTGTTGGAATCGTAGGTTCTGGCATTCAAGGTGTTTGTGTCGGTCTTCAATTAATAAAAAAGAATATTCCAGTAACTATTTTTGATCGAAATGATCCGTTATCAAATTCATTTAAAGCAGCTTCTTATGGTAACGCTGGACATTTCTCACCATATGCAGTTTTACAATTTAATAGACCAGATATCTTGTACGATGTTCCGAAAATGCTTCTAAGTTCTTATGGCCCGTTAGCTTTAAAATGGAATTACTTACCTAAGTTATTGCCGTGGTTTATAAGTTATTTAAAAAATTTTAATAAAAAATCAATGTTGCATACTGCAAAATACATGCATCAAATTTTAAATTTGTCAAATGACGCTTATGAAGAAATATTTAGAGAAATAGATATATCCAATTTAGTTGAGAAAAAAGGGATAATTTACGTTTGGACAAATAAAAATTTAAAAAGTAGACAACTTGAAATTAAAGTAAGAAAAGATTTAGGTATAGAGCAAAAATTATTAACTCAAAAAGAAATACTAAAATTAGAGCCAAACTTAAATCCAGTATTTGATGCTGGCGTTATTTACGAAAGTGCCATGCATGCTAGAGATCCACATGGAATTTTAAAAGAAATTTTTAAATTATTCTTGAGCAAAGGTGGAAAATTTGTTCAAGAAAACGTGGAGGGAATAAAACAAATAAACGAAAATAAAACTATAATTAGTTCTGAAAATCAGCAATATGTGTTTGAGAAAACTGTAATTGCATCAGGAGCGCATTCAAAAAATTTAACAGATCAATTAGGAGAAAATATACCACTTGATACCGAAAGAGGTTATCATGTTCATTTTAAAAACCAGGCAAATTTAATAACAAGACCAGTAATATTTTTAGATCGAGGTTTTGGATTGACACCAATGAATCAAGGTCTGAGAGCTGTAGGAACCGTAGAATTAGGAGGACTAAAAAATCCTCCATCTAAAAAAAGAATAGATTATATTGTAAAATGTGCAAAAGAACTTTTACCTCAACTCGGAACCCATGAAGATGAATGGCTAGGATTCAGACCAACTTTACCAGACTTTCTTCCAATTCTAGGACCATCCTTAAAAAATAAAAACATAATCTATGCTTTTGGACACCATCATTTGGGCTGGACTTTAGGAGCAGTTACAGGCAAGATTGTATCTAAAATAATAGCTGAGGAGAAAACAAACTTAGACTTGACCCCGTATAGTTCAAAAAGGTTTAATTAGGAATTTTTTGTCAAAAAATTATTTAGCTTATCTGTTTTTAGTCGCAGCTGCATTATTTTGGTCTGGAAACTTTATCGTAGGAAAGTTTGCAACATTATTTCAAGTGCCTCCTTTAACACTAAATGTTTTTAGATGGATATCGGTTTGGTTTATATTAATACCTTTCACTTACAAAGAAATTTATAATAATTTACCTTACATAAAAAAAAATTGGCTTGTAATTAGCTTTATGGGAGTAATTACAATTAGTACATTTAATTCTGTTGTTTATTTTGCTCTTAATTATACTCAAGTTATAAATGCCGTTTTAATGCTTGCAGCAATTCCTGCTGCTACGATAGTGCTCTCATCTTTAATGAATATTGAGAGAACAAATATTTTTCAAATAACTGGACTTGTATTATCAATTATAGGAATAGGTTCAATAATTTCGAACGGAGATATACAAAAAATTATTTCTTTAAATTTTAATAAAGGTGACTTATGGATGTTAGTTTGTGTTATTACCTGGTCTCTTTATTCAACTTTACTAAAAAAACATAATTTCAAATTTTCTCAGTTTGCTTTAATACAGCTTATGGTTACTGTGGGAATAGTTTTCTTAATACCGCAATTTTTTTATGAGAAAGCTTTAGGATTAGAAGTAAACTTCAATAAAGCATTTTTCTTAATCCTTTTTTACGTAGTTATTTTTCCAGCTATTGCTGCCTACTATTGTTGGCAAAAAGGTATTGAGATAATTGGACCCAATAGATCTACCATGTTTATTCAATTAATGCCTTTGTTCAGTGCCGTAATGGCAATAATCATTTTTGGTGAAAAATTTGAATTCTACCATTTAGCAGGAGCAATTTTCATTCTCACTGGAATATATTTATCAAATAGGAAAACTAAATGATTAAAGTAGCTGTTTTAGATGATTATCAAAATGTGTTTGACCAAATTATCGACATTAAAAAATATAATAAAAAATATGATTTTAAAATATTCAATGAACCTTTTATTAACGAAAATGATGCAATAATTGCACTTGAAGGATTTGATGCGCTTTTTATTATGCGAGAAAGAACTCCTATTACAAAATCATTATTAAATGCTTTACCAAAATTAAAGTATGTAATGACTTCTGGCATGCGCAACAACTCAATTGATCTAGAAGAAACAAAAAAAAAGAATATCATAGTTTGTGGCACAGACATTAACTCTAATCCAGCAGCTGAGTTAACGTGGGCGCTTATATTAGGTTTATTAAGAAATTTAAGACAAGAAGTTGATAATATGTTTCAAGGCTATTGGCAATCCACAATAGGATTTGAATTAAAAGGAAAATTATTAGGATTAATTGGATTGGGAAAAATTGGTAGCCAGGTCGCTAAGGTTGCTAAAGCGTTTGGAATGGAAGTGTGCGCATGGAGTGAAAACTTAAATTTATCTAAAGCCAACGAATTAGGTGTTTTGCCAATGAGCAAAGAGGATTTATTAAAAAATTCTGACATCATTTCTATTCATGTAGTCTATGGAGAAAGATACAAAAATTTAATAACAAAAAATGAATTAAATATGATGAAAAAATCATCTTTTTTGATTAATACATCTAGAGGTAAAATAATTAATGAGGATGATCTTATTCAAGCACTTAAAGATGAGACAATATCTGGTGTTGGATTAGATGTTTACACTCAAGAACCATTGCCACAAGATCACAAGCTTAGATTTTTTCCTAATGCATTGCTTCTGCCCCATATTGGATACGTAACTGCAGAAAATTACTCTAAATTTTATTTGCAAATGATAGAGAATCTTGAGGGATGCTTAAAAAATAAGCCTTTAAGAATAATTTCAAAATAAAGACTCTTCCATTATAGGTTGTATTTGATATACTCATTATGAACGGGGTAATTGTATTTATATTTCAATAAATTCAATAACTTAAAATTAATTAATAAGGAAGTATGAGAAAAATTATTATCTTATTCACGACTATGTTTTTGCTTAATGGTTGCGCTGAGTCAATCGCATTACTAGGCACTTCAATTGGTGGAGCCTCTAATGGAAAAATACTCCAATCTTCTCTTAACTCTGCAATAAGTTATGGAGTTAAAAAACAAACTGGCAAAGGTCCTTTAGAGCATGTTAAAGCTTACGCTGAAAAAGTAAATCCTGATAAAAAAAAAGAGCCGTGCGTATCTTTTCTTGAAAAAACCAATTCAGAAATGTGTGCCGTCTTAAAGAAACATCTAATTTTAACAAAATCTAAAATAAAATACCTAGATTAATCTATCACTAAAGAAAACTCGAAGTAGAAAATTAAATTTTCAAACTACCATGAGTTGTGTTGATAAAAATTAATACGTCATTAATTAACTTTAATTTAAAGAAGAAGCAGATATGAAACAAAATAATACAAACCGTTAAATTATGAAAAAAATATTAATCTCATTAATAGCTTTATTTTTGTTGAATGGATGTGCAGAGTCCGTTGCATTGCTTGGAAGTTCAGTAGGTGGCATGTCTAATGGAAAAATACTTCAATCTTCACTTAATTCCGCGATTAGCTATGGGGTTAAAAGTAAAACAGGAAAAACTCCTTTGGGTCATGTACTTGCGTACGCGGAAGAAAAAAATCCTGAAAAAAAGAAGGAAACTTGTATTTCTTTTATCGAGAGAACAAGATCAGAATTTTGCACAATTGCTAAGAAACAAATATCTTTAACTAAAACTACTGTAAAAGAAAAAGCATTAGTAATTGCTAAAAAGTACCCTAAAAATATAAATGAAGTTTTAGAAAAAGAAAACGATTTGATCGGTAATTTATTTAGGTCAAAAAAATCTCCTAGAAAACTTGCAATTAATTTTCAAAATAAAATGAAAAAAAAGGGAGATTCATGGCCTCAATCAAATAAATCGAGGCCATAAATTAATCACTAAGCAGCTAAAGCTTGTTTAATATCAGAAATAATATCATCCGGATGTTCTATTCCAATTGATAGTCTTACGTAACCTGGAGTTACTCCAGCAGCCAACAATTCTTTATCATTTAATTGACTATGAGTTGTTGTCGCTGGGTGTATAGCTAAACTTCGTGCATCTCCTATATTAGCTACGTGGTAAAGTAGCTTTAAATTATCAATGAACTTGGCCCCAGCTTCTCTTGTTCCAACATCCATACCCACAAGAGAACCGTATCCACCTTGCATGTATTTTTTAGCTCTCTCTTTAATTTCCCCTTGGTGATTTGTAGGATAAATAACATTCTTAACTTTCTTTTGAGTTTCTAAAAAAGACACAACTTTTTCTGCGTTACTACAGTGTTGTTTCATTCTCAAAGCGACAGTCTCAAGACCTTGGATAATTTGAAAAGCGTTAAATGGACTTAAAGGTGCTCCCAAATCTCTTAAAAGAACTACTCTAGCTCTAACCACAAACGGAATGTTAGCTCCAGTTAGTTGCGGAACTGCATCAGCCCAAATCGCTCCATTGTAACTTTGATCTGGTTCATTCATTAGAGGCTGTCTCTTTCTATCTTTGGTCCAATCAAAATTTCCTCCATCAACAATTATACCTCCTATGGATGTGCCGTGACCCCCAATATATTTTGTTAGAGAATGCATTACTATAGCAGCACCATGAGCCAAAGGACGACATATTACTGGAGAAGCAGTGTTGTCAATTATTAATGGAATTCCTTTTTTTCTTCCAATGTCTGCTACTTCTTTAATCGGAAATACTCTTAAGTAAGGATTTGGACAAGACTCTCCGTAATAAGCTCTTGTTTTATCATCAGTCATCTTTTCAAAGTTTTTAGGATCAGCAGGATCTGCAAATCTCACTTCGATACCTTGTTGTCTTAAAGTATTTTTGAATAAATTGACTGTTCCACCATAAAGGTCTGTTGAAGCTACGACATTGTCTCCGGTTTGAGCTAAATTTTGAATACAAAATGCTGAAGCAGCTTGACCTGAACCGACAGCGACTGCAGCTAAGCCACCTTCCAAAGCTGCAACTCTTTTTTCTAAGACATCTACAGTAGGATTCATTATTCGAGTATAAATATTTCCAAATTCCTTTAGTCCAAATAAATTTGCTGCAGTTTCAGCATTTTTAAACTGGTAAGAGGTTGTTTGGTATATAGGAACTGCGACTGCTGTAGTTGTTGGATCACTTCTATATTCTCCACCGTGCAATCCAATAGTTTCTGGATGTTTAAAATTTCCCATTTTTTTTTCTCCTTTTTTAGTACTTCGACGAAATGTCAGGCGTACAATATAGTTCAAATGCCTGGTTTTAATTTTGATTTCCAAAAAAAAACCACCGGCTAAAGCGGTGGTCTAAAGACTTAATCGCTTTAGCTGGATTTTTTAAAGCGCTCAGCAATTTGACTTAAATCAGCGCTATAAATTGATTATGAACCATTACTTTTTATTGTCAAGTTGTATAAAGTGAGTGATTTAGGGGCAAATTATACTAATTATTGATACTATTTTGCACTGGAATTCTTTTGTTATTTTCGCCTTTTTTGCTAATTTGAGTTGTGAAAAAAAAATATTCAATTTTCAGTCTAATTAAAAATGCCTTTTCAAATAATGAAAATTGGCAAAAAATGTGGGAGAGTCCGGAGCCAAAAAAAGGCTACGATGTAATAATTGTTGGCGGCGGTGGTCATGGTCTTGGAACAGCTTACTATTTGGCAAAAGAACACGGTATAAAAAATATTGCCGTAATCGAGAAAGGCTGGTTAGGAGGTGGCAACACCGGAAGAAATACTACAATTATAAGGTCAAATTATCTTTGGGATGAAAGCGCCAATTTGTACGACCATTCTGTAAAATTATGGGAAAATTTATCTGAAGAATTAAACTTTAATATGATGTTTAGTCAAAGAGGGGTTATGAATTTAGCTCACAACGAACATGACATTAAAGAAATGAAAAGAAGAATTAGCGCAAACAGACTCAATGGCCTCGATACAGAATGGCTTGACACTAAACAAATTCAAGAATTGGTTCCAATAATGAATACTGAGAATTTAAGGTACCCTGTTTTGGGAGCAGCTTTTCAACGAAGGGGCGGAGTAGCTAGACATGACGCAGTAGCTTGGGGATACGCTTTAAGATCAAATGAAATGGGAGTTGATATTATACAAAATTGTGAAGTAAAAGATATTAAAACAGATAACTACAAAGTTGAAGGAGTAAACACAACAAAAGGTTTTATAAAGGCAAACAAAGTTGCAGTTGTTGCCTCGGGCCACACAAGTGTGCTAGCTCAAACAGCAGGAATAAAGCTTCCTTTACAAAGCAGACCTTTGCAAGCATTAGTTTCTGAACCAATCAAACCAGTAATAAATACAGTTGTAATGTCCAATGCAGTTCATGCTTATGTAAGTCAGTCAGATAAAGGTGAATTGGTTATTGGCGCAGGTACTGACGGATACAATTCATTTACACAAAGAGGTGGCTATGATGTAATTGAAGAAACGGTAAGAGCGATTGTAGAGCTTTACCCAATTTTTGGTAAAATGAAAATGTTAAGACAATGGGGAGGGATAGTAGATATTTGCCCAGACGCGAGTCCAATAATCAGTAAGTGTGAAGTTAAAGGATTATATTTTAATTGTGGCTGGGGAACTGGTGGATTTAAGGCTACCCCAGGAAGTGCAAATGTTTTTGCACACACCGTAGCAAATGATGAACCTCATCAAATAAATAAAGCTTTCAATTTAGAAAGATTCTCTGACGGAAGATTAATCGATGAGCATGGTGCAGCAGCTGTAGCGCATTAGTTATGATTTTAATTAATTGCCCATATTGTGGAAAAAGAGAACAATCAGAATTTACTAATGGTGGAGAAGCTCACGTAGTAAGACCAAAAGATCCAGACATTTTGAGTGATAAGGAGTGGGGTCAATATGTCTTTTATAGATCAAACCCCAAAGGAATTTTTTATGAAAGATGGATCCATTCTCATGGATGTAGAAAATGGTTTAATGCAGTGCGTGATACTTCAACTGACACGATATTAAAAATTTACAAATTAACCGATAATCGCCCTGATATTAATGAATTTAAGACAACTTTGAAATCTCCATCAGGAGAGCCAGTCGTCGGATCAGGAAATTTTGCTGTAAAAAAATAAATTATGTCTTCTTTAACTGTAAAAGATTGTCCTTATATCTCAGATGAAATTCAAATTGAATTTGATGGAAAACTTTATAACGCCAAAAAAGGAGATACTATCGCTTCAGCTTTATTAAGAAATAAAATTCGATTAATTGGAAGAAGTTTTAAATATCATCGTCCTAGAGGAATATATACCTGTGGCGTAGAAGAACCTAATGCTTTGGTTCAAATATTAAATGAGCATAATGAACCCAATACAAGAGCAACAATTAAAAATGTGTACGATGGAATTAAAATTAGCAGCCAAAATCGTTGGCCATCACTTTCGTTTGATATAGGATCTATTAATAACATTTTATCACCTATTTTTTCAGCAGGATTTTATTATAAAACATTTATGGGCCCCAAGGGCTTTTGGAAAAAAATTTATGAGCCATTAATAAGAAGAACTGCTGGATTAGGAAAACCTCCAAAAAACTTTAGATCTAAAAGCATACATCAAAATCATAATGTTGATGTTTTAATAGTTGGCGGAGGCTTGACAGGTCTAATTGCTGCAAGAAAATTAATTAATACTGAACATGAGGTACTTCTAGTAGAATATGATGGTTTTTTAGGTGGTGTTTTAAAAAATTCTAATAAGGTAGACAAGATTAATGGAAAAAAGGTTTTTGATTGGGTGAATGAAACTGAGAAGCTAATCGCAAATTCTAAAAATATTAAGATTTTAAAGAATACACTTGTGACCACGTATAATTTCACAAATCATTTGATTGCTTTGGAAGATAAATTTTCTGGGAAAAAAATTGATACAAACAAGTCTGAATTGACGTTACACAAAATTCGAACTGATAACACCATACTTGCCAATGGACATATAGAAAGATTTATTTCTTTTAGAAATAATGATCTACCTGGCGTGATGCTGGCTTCCTCTTTTGAAAAATATATTCATAGATACGGATTAGTCCCAGATAAAAACCCCGTGATTTTTACAAATAATTCCTCAACAATAAGTTTAGCTAAATCACTAGTACAACAGAAGTGCAAACCAGCTGCTTATATAGACTCTCGAAGTGAAAAAGACATCGAAGAAGAAACAAAGAAATTTTTAAATGAAAACGAAATACCATTTTATGCTTCATCTGAAGTTGAAGGTTGTGATGGTAATAAAAAAGTAGAAACGATTAATATCAGACAAGGAAATAAAATTCTTCCAATCAAATCTTCAATGCTATGCTTATCTGGAGGATATAATCCAGATATTCACTTGTTTACTCAATCAAAAGGATTAGTAAAATGGGATGAAGACATTATTTCTTTCAAACCTGATACACCCTTTCAAAAAACTTTAACTCTTGGATCAGTCAGTGGAAATTATGATTTTCAAAAAATAAATAAAGAAATTGAAGACAAATTATCTTTCCTAAAAATCGATAAAAGCAGTTTAAAAATTGAAACAAACGTGAGAGAAAACTTTTCAATAAAAGAGCTCTGGGAGACTAAAAGTGAAAAAAAATCTTATTGGTCAAAATCTTTTATAGATCTTCATAACGATGTTACAACAAAAGATTTAAAACAAGCTATTAATGAAGGTTATGATCGAATTGAACATTTAAAAAGATATACAACAAATAGCATGGGAACTGACCAAGGGAAAATTAGTAGTATAAATTCTTTAGGTATCGTCTCGAAAAT
>Ga0315315_10003298_pt1 | contig 14822 bp, 10 predicted proteins | sample M140m3416metaG_FD_203699 | JGI IMG/M metagenome (GOLD analysis project Ga0315315, IMG submission 203699) | Ammonia-oxidizing marine archaeal communities from Monterey Bay, California, United States - M1 40m 3416 | ecosystem: Environmental > Aquatic > Marine > Intertidal zone | place: USA...
ACTGGTCGCTGCCGGGGTTCATAATAGCCCTGTGCCGTACGCCGATTATGTCACCACCACGACGCACAAAACGTTGCGGGGACCCCGAAGTGGTCTGATCCTATGCAAGGAAGACCACCTGAAATTGGTCAACCGAAATGTGTTCCCCGGAACACAGGGTGGTCCGCTGATGCACGTGGTCGCGGCCAAAGCTGTTTGCTTTGGTGAAGCCATGGAAAACGATTTCAAGGTCTACGGGCAAGCCGTGATCGACAATGCCAAGGTTCTCGCAGAGACGCTGATGGCCAACGGTTTGCCTCTCGTGAGTGGGGGGACCGAGAATCACTTGATGCTCGTCGATGTCACTGCTGCGGGGCTTGGCGGAAAGAAGGCTGAGGCAGTGTTGGACAACTGTGGCATTACCGTCAATATGAACATGATTCCGTTTGATACGCGGAAACCGATGGACCCTTCGGGGATCCGGATCGGAACCCCCGCGCTCACCACGCGCGGGATGGGACCGGAGGAAATGAAACGTGTGGGTGTCTGGATCCAGCAGGCGTTGAGTAATTCAGACGATTCTGCGATGCATGAAAAGATCCGTGGCGAAGTGCGTGACATGTGTGAAGACTTTCCCGTTCCCGCGGGACGCGTTGCGACCGCCCCGGCTTGCTGATCCATCAGCGTTTCAGATTTTTTGAATCGCTGGGCCCAGATACTTTCCACCCGACGTACCCCTAAATCCGTTCAATGCACAGAATTCTGATCGCTGATGACAACGACGCTAATCGGGAATTGCTCGAGGCCTACCTCGTGAATGTTGACTGCGAGATCGAGACATCGATTGATGGTCAAGACACGTTGGACAAGGTCGCATCATTCAATCCTGATCTGGTTTTGCTGGATGTCATGATGCCGCGGTTGAGCGGATTTGAGGTGTGTGAAAAGCTGAAAGGGAATCCCGAAACCAGCCGTGTCATGATCCTGATGGTCACCGCGCTGAATGAGTTGGGTGACATCGAGCGTGCTGTGTCAGCTGGTACGGACGACTTTCTCAGTAAACCGGTCAATCAGGTTGAGTTGCTCAAGCGGGTTGAGAATATGCTCAAACTCAAGGGAACCGCAGACGAATTAGAACGCTTGCGGCAGTACATTCAAGACATGGAAGAAAGCAACTGAACTCAGTTGCTTTTCGTAGATTTTCACCGCGGCCGTCAAAGCAGCTTTCGGGGATTGCCAGCCTCAGACCGTTGGCTTGCGATCAGCATCAGAGGTGGGACGTAACGGATCGTTTTTGTTGAGATCCAGTATCGTTTTCACGACGTCGATCATCTGGTCCAGTCTGAACGGTTTGAATAGCACGCATTTTGGGTGAAGCCCGTTCTGCCGTGCTTTCACGATGGAATGTCCCGGGTCGTAACCGAACCCCGTCATCAGAACCATGGGTACCCGGTGAATGATGTCCCCAAGCCGCAACATGAGTTGATAGCCACTGAAGTCGGGCAAGCGAATGTCGCTGATGATGACGTCATAGCCGCTTGAACCTCCACTGCTGCGAACCATCATCACGGCTTCTGCACCTTTTTGTGCGGTTTCGACGACGCAACCGTACCGTTCCAGCAATTGATGCGCGTCTTCGCGGACTTGCTCATCAGCATCAACCACAAGGATTCGTTTGTCTCTCAGAGCTGCGTGTTGTGGTGATTGCACCCCAGCTGGGACTGCTTCCAGCGGCGTCATTCGCTGACCAATTTGTTGAATGGTCTGTTTGATATCTCGCGCATTGTGCAAGATTCGCCGCAAACGATCGACCACTTCGGGACTGTGCCCAATGTAACCCTCCATGACATTCACTGCGTCATTGAGGATTTCATCAACGGGCATCGCTACCGCGCTGTGAATAGCATCACACGATTGCTGAGCAGTGTTGGCCTTTTGTGCAACCAAAAGCTCTAGTGTGTTCAGTGCAAAGGCTACGTCGCGAGCGAAAATTTCAAGGAACTGGAGATCGCTGTCGGTGAATGCGGCGGGTTCCGGGCTCTCGACATTGATTGTGCCAAGCACCTGATCGTGCAAAATCAGCGGGGCTGTCAAGGAACTGCGTGATGTACTTGTCCCCGGAATGAACAATGGATCATTCTCGACGTCGTGGCAAACGTAGCTCATGCCGCTGGCTGCCACGTAGCCAGTAATGCCGTTCCCTTGAGGATGTGCAAAGAGTTGCCGGTCGGATGCATCCTGGTCAATCTCGACGCTCAACAGGGGAACGAGATTGCCTGTCGCATGTTCGAGCAGTCGGATCTCGATAACCTCGAAATTTAGAAGATCGCTGAGATAATGGCGTATGTTTTCTTTCAGAAGGTCGATCCTATCGTCAACCTCCATCATGAAAATCTCTGTAGGACGAAGGTCTGCCAACTCGCGACCTGCCTGATGGATCGCAGCTAGTTTCTGCTGTTGCAGGATTTCATCCGTAACGTCGCTGACTGTCACGATCAATTGCCGTGAGTGATTGCTTTGCACAATCGGTGCGGCATGAATCTGATAGTACCGATTGCCATCACTGTGCAGCGTGCTGGTACTTTCTTCGCTGGTGGCCAATGCGGTATGGAATGGACAGAAATCAGGTCCCATGATTTCAGGATTCGACAATAAGTCGTAGAAATTCCTGCCGGCCACCGGCACGTTGTCTGTGCCCGCCCATTCAATCAGGCGATCATTCGCCCACAGCACGCGCATGTCCGAGTCCATCAACGCCACGCCCTCTGGCATGTCTCTCAGCATCAGCCCACTCTGGGCAATCCCACGCAGTTCACTGATTTGAGGTAACTGATCCCGAGCAATCCATACGCCATCAATTGCTGGCTCACTCAAAGCATCGACGACAGCAATGGAACTATCGACGAGAATCACGCTTTCCCGAGCGATCTCACTGGGAAGTGTGGTCGGATCTCCGACGCAGATCAATTTGCCTGATTCGCTCATGGACTGTGTCACCGCCTGAGGCGATCGATTCATCGACCTTCTCCTATCACTACCCGTCTTGGCACTCCAAGACGTGGAGTCACAACTGAGCCGAAGCGTGATCGCACACGTTTGGGCTGCTGCCGCCCGGCACAGAACAAAGCAATCGACCCGCGATGGACCAACCGTGAAACACGGTGGAGACCCAATGTTCTTGTGCCACTTTGAATCATAGGGAAAAAGGCATGTTTTGTCACAGGTGCCGACTTCTGAAGAGTGGGAATAATTTTCACAAAATGACCCCTCTTCGTGGCTATCGGCTCTTCCTATTCGATTCTTGCCCTTGGGTGAAGAAAACTCCCGGCTTCCGCTTTCGAGTGTCACAGTTGCCGGATTGCTGGGATTGATTGGTGTGTTGGCCCCGGCACGGGCGTTTTCATGGACTGATCGAGAGGCTGACCTACCTGCCCGCTAACCATAGAAGAAAACTCACGATCGAAGAGACAGACCGAGAAAGCCACCGTTTGAGGGTTGCCATCGGCCCCAGCCCAGGGCCGTTTTGAAATCTGGCAGCCCGCAGCTCTTGAACCCCGCTCTTTTTCCCCGAAGCCTACCCAAGGTGGATCGCACTGAGCGCGAATCCTAGGTCTCATCTTCCGCGAGCTCGTGATTTCGCTCACGCCGGAAAACAGCGACTAGGTCAATGGGAATTCAGAGCTGGTTTGCCACCCCCCCAAGCGTGCAGCCCTACGTAGAGGTATGCCTGACTCAAATTGCCCTTTTTTCCCATCCTTGCCGAGCGCCGCAGATTGACACGCGTTCTTCAATCCCTAGACTCAGGCCAACCAGTGGGTCTCTGCCTAAGCTGTGCAGTTGTTAAATCTTGCCGCTGGGAAAGCTTTTTTGCTTGCATTCTGCCGGCAATATTGGGAGGGGATTTTAAAAAATGAGATCGAGATTGATGCACGGTGTGCTTGGGATTTTGGCAGCGTTGTTGTGCAGCGTAGGAGCCGAAGCGGCATGCGGCAGTTGCAACGGATGCAAAACTAGTTCTGCCTGCGCCACGGATTGTGGCGAAACGAAAACTGCGTGCGGTACTCGCACGGTTACGCGTTCTCAGTATGTGACTGAGACTCGAATGGTTCCTCATACGAGCTATCAGCGTGAAACACGCACGCGAATGAAAAATGTCACTCGGCGAGTGGCCAAAGTTGAAACTCGTGAACAGACATACACAGTCAATGTCCCACACGAGAAAACACGTACAGAAACCTACAAGGTAAACGTTTGTGTTCCTTACACAGAGGAAGTTTCCTACAAGGTTCAAGTTCCTGTAACGACTGAGGTCGAGCAGACCTATCAGGTCTGCGTGCCTTACACAGAGGAGGTCGAGCAGACCTACACCGTTTGTGTGCCTAAGACTGAGGAAGTGACTGAAACTTATAAAGTGAGGGTTCCTTACACTGAGAAGGAAACTTACAAAGTGATGGTTCCCTACACAGAGCAGGTCGAGCAGACCTACAGTGTCAAGGTTCCCGTAAAGAAAACTCGCGAAGTCGAGTATCAGGTTTGTGTTCCTTACACTGAACAGGTCGAGCAAACGTACACCGTTTGTATTCCTGAGACGACGATGACCAAGCAGACCTACAAGGTTTGTGTTCCTTACACTGAGATGGTTCAGCAGACGTACACCGCTCGTGTACCTGTGAAGGAAACAGTGACTCAGTCTTACATGGTCAGAGTTCCTTACGTCGAGGAAGTTGAGCAGACTTATACGGTGATGGTTCCCTACACCGAGGAAGTAGAGCAGACTTACAATGTTCGCGTTCCTTACACCGAAGAAGTTGAGCAAACTTACACCGTTCAGGTTCCAGTGCAGGAAACTGTGAGTGCGGAGCGAACGGTCACCAAATGTGTTCCTGTGACCACGATGCGAACTGTGACCCGCGATCGGGGTTGCTACGAATGTCAGGCAGTGCAAGTTGCTTGCGGCGGATGCAATCGTGGTTGTCGCAATGGCTGTAATGATGCCTGCGGCGGAACCAAAACGGTTTACAAGCGTGTGCACGTCCCGAATCTGGTAACTGAAGAAGTGCCTTGTACAACCTACGAGCGTCAAACCACCAAGGTGCCCTACACCTACACGGTGACTCGTTGCAAAACTGAGACTCGTACCCGCAAGGTACCCGTGACTCATTGCAAAACGGAAACGCGAACTCGTAAAGTCAGCGTGACTAAGTGTCGCCCTGAGCAGCGAACACGGATGGTTAAAGTCCAGAAGTGTCGTACTGAAGAGCGGACCCGCGATTGCGTGGTCACCAAGTACCACACTGAGCAACGAACTCGTGAAGTTCCTGTTTGCAAGACTCGTCTTGAAGAGCGGACTCGCGAAGTGCCTGTCACGACTTATCGTCGCGAAAACCGCACTAAGACTGTTCCTGTTTGTAGAACGCGAATGGAAACTCGGACTCGTCAGGTAGCCTACTGTGAGATGGCTGTTGAAGAGCGAACGCGGATGGTTAACGTTTGCAAGACGCGAGAAGAAGAGCGAACTCGTGACGTTACCAAGTGTCGTGTTGAAGAGAAGACACGTACGGTTCCCGTGACAAAGATGGTCAAGGAAACACGGACTCGAAAAGTTCCTGTTACCAAGACACGCATGGAAGATCGTACTCGCATGGTCTCGCAGACCACTTGCAAGACAGAGGAGCGGACTCGTACCGTGAATCGGACTCGCATGGAAACTCAGGAAAAGACTCGCGAAATCAAGTACACCCAGTGTGTTCCTGAGGAGCGGACTCGTACTTGTAACGTGACGGTCTACAACACTGTTACGGAAGAGGTACCTGAGGAGTACACCGTGTGTGTTCCTGTGACCACAATGAAAGAAGTACAGGTTCGTGTCTGCAAACCTGTGACCACGGAAGTCTCCTGCGGTTGCTGCAAGTAATTTGCATCATCGGTGAGATTGATCTTGAGAATCAAGCCCCACGAGTCGTCTGTGAAGACGGCCCGTGGGGTTTTCTTTTGGCGTTGCATGGCTGGTCTGCTCTGCTCAATTACGGCATCATGGACGCTTTGATCATTCTTCGATCCTAGGTTTGTGACCGGAGGCTTATTGTGCAGTATGTCGATGTCAAAGTTCACGCAAACGTGGCGACGATCCTGATGGATCGCCCGCAAACACGAAACGCGTTGAACCCGCAATTGATTGAGGATTTGACGACAGCTTTCTCTGATATCTATCAGGAAAAGAGAGTGGCTTCGGTTGTTCTGACAGGAAGCGGAGACCATTTTTGTTCTGGGATTGATCTCAATGTGCTGTCGGAGATTGCCCAAATGCCAGAAAGTACGGCTTTGCCAGAGTGGTTGGCAATCTGGCGAAATCTAACCGAGCTGTATGAAGCGATGCTTCGCTTTCCAAAGCCGATTGTTGCGGCGGTGGATGGAAGTGCATTGGGTGCGGGACTTGGGCTCGCTTTAGCCGCCGATCTGATCGTGGCTTCAAATCAGGCAACGTTTGGAGCGATTGCCGTGCGTCGTGGGCTGGTTGGTGGGGCAACGGCCGCTCTGTTGTCATTCCGGTCGGGTGGGGCGACCGCAGCCCGAATGGTTTTGACTGGGCAAACGGTCACCGCCGCTCAAGCAAGTCATTTGGGATTATGTGATCAGCCAGTGGATCCCAAGCAAATTTGGGTTGCGGCGACCGAGTTGGCTACCCAATGTGCCGCGGCACCCCAGGAAGCAATCCAGGCAACCAAACGCTTGCTCAACGAGAGTGTGGGTGAATTGCTGCTGAGCCAACTGTCGGCGGGCGCGGCTGGGAGTGCGACTGCTTGTACGACGGAATCTGCCCGCGAGGGAATCCAATCATTTCTCGATAATCGAGAGCCGATTTGGCCTAAATAGCGTCTTTCGATACAGATTGTGAGCTGGCACGAAAGGCTGTCGGCCTGCAGGGAGTTCTGAGTGGCTTTCGATGGCAAACTCTATTCCCTGGCAGAGAATTGTGAGGTTTTGCGTTGGTTTTACCGCGAAAACATGGCATTTCTCGTCAGTTACGACGTTGACCATGGGCAGGTCGCTCCAGCGGTCAGTACTGATTTCATCAGCGAAATCAGGAAAACACTCCAACGACCGAGAAAAACAAACCGATAACGCCACAAAAGACCCCCAGGAAGGCCTGTGCGCCAGAAGCAGGGGGCGTTAGACTACGCGGCCCGAAAAGAACAGATACCAAACTTGTAGAGAGATAGTCCTATGTACGCCATCATCGTCGACGGCGGTCGCCAATATCGAGTCGAGCCTGGAATGGAGGTCGATGTCGATTACCGAGACGTCCCCCAAGGTGAGAGCCTCACTTTCGAAAAAGTTCTGGCCGTGAGCGGCGACGAGGGACTGAAGCTCGGCTCGCCAACGCTTGATGGTGCGTCGGTAACAGCGTCGATCATCGGTCCAAAAATGGACAAGAAAATCTACGTACAGAAATTCCGACGTCGCAAGAATAGCCGACGCCGAACGGGTCATCGCCAGATCCATACTCGAGTTCGAATCGAGAAGATTGCAGGCGTTTAGGTCTGATCGTTGATCTCTGGTAACGGCTCGCGCTGAGCCCTTGCCGTTCGATCTCATCTGGCGAAGAGTTGTTTGCGTGTGGTTCTCGAAGGATTCACGTGCAGGTGATGGAGATTTAGCCAGTCATGCAGACGTTCCGACAGATTTCCGAATTTGAATTGGGTGACGTACTTGGTGTTGGTACCGTGGGTACCATTTATCGTGCCACCGAGAGATCATCTGGAAAACAATTCGCGATCAAAAAGCTGCATCCGGGGGTTTCTCAGGATCAGGTGATTCGCGCTCGCTTCCGCCGTGAAATGGCGATTCTGGAACGCTTGAGCCACCCGCACATCGTCCGCTATTACGGTGGTGGTGAGGATGATGGAACATTGTTCTACGTCATGGAACTTGTCGACGGTGGTACTGTCAAAGGTTTGCTGCAGATCAAAGGTACGTTTGATTGGCCGGTCGTTGTCGAGGTGACTCGTCAAATCTGCTCGGCTCTACAGTACGCCCACAACAATGGAGTCATTCATCGTGATCTCAAACCGAGTAACTTGTTTCTGGCCAAGTCGGGTGAGATTAAGCTCGGTGACTTTGGAATTGCTCGTGATCTTGAGCGGAGTGACATCACAGCCAGTGGCATGACCGTTGGAACTCACGCTTACATGGCACCCGAGCAAATCACTGGGGACGTGGCCGTTTCAGGCAAGGCCGATCTGTATTCCCTTGGTTGCTGTCTGTTTGAAATGCTAGTTGGCCGGACCCCATTTCAGGGTGACAATTTTGCTCAGCTTTTTGAGCAGCATCTTCGCACTGATGCCCCTCATGTTCGCGATTTTGCTGGTTCTTGCCCGCTCGAATTAGATGCTCTTGTTGGGCGGTTATTGGAAAAAAATCCCGAAGATCGACCATTCAATGCTCGGCAGGTACAGGCGTTGATGCTGCAATTGGATGAAAATGTTGAGGCTGATCAGAGCAATCCGCGTAATCAATCGGACGAGGATGTTGGTGCCGACGATGTGGTCGCCCGTGGAAAGGAACTCTTGCGCCAAGAAATTCGCAAAGCAGAAGGCACAAGTTCAGACGAGGTGAGTTGGGGGCGATTGGTCGCCTTGGTTGCTGTCGTGCTCGCGGTGATCGCCGTTGCTTCGCTGCTAAGTCGGTAGTACTTGCGTGGAAGGTTTCCCGCGATCATGCGGGCTTAAATGCTTCGATTAGCTCATTTGAGATCGAAACCGCGGTTTGGGGGCTATGTTCGGTTCTTGCCACGTTGTTATCCTGCTGTCAGGTTGATGGCCTCGGAAGTGCCATTTTGATGTTGCGGCTATGATCGAGTCGCTATCCTCTCCCCGGATCGGGCATCGTGGACACGGTGACCGAGCGTTCCCTAGGAAACCAAGATGTTCAAATCATTCCTGATCGCAGGAGCAATGACAATTTGCCAAGTCGCAATTGTCCAGTCTGTAATGGCACAAGAAACCCCGCCCGCCGCCAATGCCGGCATGTCTGACAACGAGCTGATAGGTTATTTCCTTGGCTTCTCGGTGGGTCAGAATATGGGTCAAAGTGGGTTCAAGGCAGAAGACATGAAGCTGGAGGCCTTTTTGAAAGGTTTCCAGGAGGGTGTTGCAATGAAGGAACCCACTTTGACGGCAGAGCAACTGCAGGCAACGCAAGGAAAAATTCAGGCATTGCTTACCAAGCGGCAAGCGGAGATGTCAGCCGCCCAGAAATCAAAGGGCGTGAACTTCCTCGCTGAGAATGCGAAAAAAGAAGGCGTAAAAACCTTGGAGGGTGGCGTTCAGTACAAAGTATTGAAGGCTGGTACTGGTCCTTCACCGAAGCCAGATGACACTGTCAAAGTGCACTACACTGGCAAGTTGATCGATGGAAGTGTCTTCGATAGTTCAGTGCAACGAGGACAACCAGCCAGCTTTCAGGCCAACCAGGTCATCAAAGGTTGGCAAATGGCTTTGCAGAAGATGAAGGTCGGTGATAAGTGGATGCTCTACATTCCTTCGGATCTCGCTTACGGCGAGCGTGGTAGCCAGCCAGCTATCGGGCCTAATGAAGTCCTTGTCTTCGAAGTCGAGCTGCTCGGTATCCAGTAAGCCAACTCAAGCTCTGAACTGAAAAAACGAAAAACGCGGTGCACCTTTGACGGTGAGCCGCGTTTTTTTTGTTGCCAACGGTGTGGCGTGAGTGTTTCAGCCCCGGGACGCTCTTTAATTCGGACCTGTTGCCTCTGCCGCGTTCGCCGTTTCCCCAGCGGCCGGTGCGTCACCTGCATCGTTGTTGGCGGCATTGTTGTCACCTGGATCGCCCTTGGCATCCGACTGCGATGGTTCTTTAGTGGTTTCGTCACCAGACTGCGAAGGCTGCTTGGCCTTTGCCGGCTCGCTCGGCTCAGGTGCCTCTTTCCCAGTTGCATCTTTTTCAGATGCACTGCCCTTTGGCGTGGGATCGCCTTTTGGTGCGTCGAGTTTATCTGCCTCGATCTGCCGCTTCTTCTCTTCCTCTTCCAGTTCAATGCGACGTTGTTCAGCAGCGAGTTTGCTCTCTTGTCGCACTGTCTCGTACATCCGGGCATCGACTTGACCGAACTCGCCCATCAGGCTTACGAAGGTCGCAAGGGGGAAATCCTCGGGGATCTCCTGCGAGTCAATTGCGACCATGTAGCGACGCACTGAATTGAACAGGTCCTCTGCGGTGTCATCAATGGTCAGCAAAGGGTAGTCATCGAAGATCTCGGCCCAAATTACGAAGGCTTGTTCATAGAGTTCGATCGCCTTGTCAAGTTCGGCGTTCTTGTTCGCTTGTTCAGCTTCGTAAATTAACCTTCTGGCGGTTACTGTCCTTTCCTCCTGTTCAGCCTGTGCAAGCGTCTTCCAGTAGGGGTAATTGATCTGGGTGCGGTAACCGATGGTCTTTTGGATCCGCTCATTCAGGTCTTTCACCTGACCAGCGATGTTAACGGATTCCAGTCGTACGGAGTCATCCGAAGTTTTTGCCAAGGTGGCTAGGTCAGGTACTAGCCCTTTCATGATGGAAGGCATCAACTGCCGTTGTTCGGGCGTCATTTCGGATTCAGGCTTTTGCCAGTATTCCTTGATCGCGGCGGGCAATGTGTCAATTCGCGCCTGTCGAGCGGCAGCAAATGCCTCCTCATTTAGAAGCCGGAAGTCTTCAATTTTCTCATCTCTCTGAGCTTCCAGATCTTCCAGTTGATTCAGCTTGATCGTAAACGGCGATGTCGTGGGGATGCTTCGGGTTCCAAAACCGAGCCAGTCGTCATCCGCCATCTGCCACGCATTTTGCGCGCGTTCATCGAGAATCCCCTCGGACTCGATTGATTCAGCGTGTTTGATACGCCACTTCGGCCCTGTCTCGTAAAAGTTGAGTGGAGTTTGTCGGCGGATTTTGACGCCGCTATCAACAATTTCATATCCGTGATTCAGCCAAAGTCGACCGACAAGCCAGTTGTCTGGCTTTCCTAATGGTCCACGTGCCTCAGGGCTGTCGACTGCGATGTCTTCGACCAACAGAGCGTCATGGAGCAGCTCGTCGTCAGAAAATAGCCGACGGAATTGCACCTTCTCATCAGACATTCCCAGTTTCTGTCCGTAAAACCAACCGGTGTACCAAACGAGCCGAGGGGCATTGGTGTTTTGCCGCACGCCACGCGTCAGGAACTCGGTGCCCTCTCGGACCATTTCGTACCGTTGCCGGTAATCGTCAAACTCAGTGGAAACGTTGTACGCGAGATTGTGAGCTTGGTGCTCCCATACTTTGTCAAAGTGTGGCTGCAGCAATGCGATGTTATTGAGAGTTGCCTTCAAGCGATCCCATTCGTGCATCACTTTATAAGTGTGTGCCTTGTTCCACAAAAGTGTTGCCGCGACGCCACGCATCCCGAGGGATGCGAGTTTCATGGTCTCACTTGCGGGGCTAATCTCACCGAGATCACTCTCAGCAATGTTGTACTCATGTCTCATCACAGACAGTTGTCCGCCTGGATCCCCCTTGCCACCCGAGGGTTGCCCCAGCAGGAACAGGGGAATCAACATGGCCAACAGGATTGCCAGGTAGGTAAGTTTTCGCCAAAGGCTTTTTGTACGATTCATGCCGCGATCTCACGCGATTTCAGGAAGAAGTAACTGATAATGAACGCCAAGAGACAGTAACCGAGGGTCGCTGCTGCGTGCCGTAAAAGTAGGGCTCCAAAAATGTCGAAACCACTGGCTGCGTACTCCGCAGTTCCAACCATTTTGGGCAGGTTGGGCAAAGCCGTTGCGATTGCATCGAGCGAGTAAACAATGCCGGCATCGGTCGTCTTGATTACTTTTGCAGCGGTGGTGTCGACATCCAACTGCGTTGTCATGGCATCTTGACGGAGCAAGCGAACCATCGATTCGATAGGTCCGCCACCTCGTTCGACACCACTGTCGATGAAGTGTCGCGTGTCATAGACCTGTTCAGCAGAGAAGCCGAGAAGGACGCATGCGAAGGTCGCTACCATCGCGACTGGGCCGCTAAGGAACGTACTGAACATCACGCCGAACGCGACCACCATTGCCATCTGCAGCCAAATCGAGACGTAGGCCTTGGTGAGGTTCCACCAGAAAGGATTATCACCGGCGCGGAGATAAACTCCGCTCTGGGTCACTCCTAAGTACTGACTGCGATCGAGGCATTTGATCACAATCGTAAGTTGCCCATTTTCGTCCACGAGATCGTCAAAGACGTTCAGTTCGCGCGTCTGGTTATTGTCAGTCCCCTGAACGTCAGTGTCGAGATTGAGTTCATCAACCTCGTATTCGTTGATGACAAAAGTCTTCGGGTTGCTCTCGATGTCCTTTGTCGGATGCTTCATGGTTACTGAGCCACGAATTCCGGCTTCGATATCGCCTTTGTATGAGCGGTAGGCTCGCAGTGATAGGTCGAGTTGCAGTCCATTCGGATAACGCTCGGGAGTTACGTTTTGGAACGTGAACTCAGCTTTGCCAAGAGTTCCGCCCTCAACATAGCCATGCTGTACTTTTCGGCTTCCGCGTGATAATCCGATCACGCGGGAAATACCCGCACTGCCGTACCCACCAGCGTCCAGTCGCTCAGCACCGATGTCCACACCAGCGTCTTTGTTATTTCCACCACGATCGTAGAACTGAATGTCGCCGTATGAAGGAATCCTTGCACGGAGTGGTTCAGGAGCCAGTATTTCAAAGTTCCCATCCGCATCCCGTTTGACAATATGACGATGACCGCGAACCACGTCGGTAAGCCCTGAGTAGGTCCCCAGAGGGTTTCCTTCGCCATCGATGTCGCTGTAGATGGTGAAACCGTGTTTGTGATCCTGAATAAAGTCTGTTTCGCCAACCAGCGTGCCGTCTGCCTCCTCGACTACATCAGTCACTTCCAAGTGTTGATGGCTGAGGCCACGACTGACAAACAGGTAACTTGCCAAGCCCATTGGAACAAGCATCACGGTTCCCACTGCCATAAAGCCAAGCATTCGTCCGAGTACGATTTCCGTTGCTCTAACCGGCTTTGTGACGATCGTGTAGATCGTTCGGCTTTTGATGTCGTTGGGCAACGAAAAAGCACTGATGAATAACGCTAATGCGAGAATCAGGTAGTTGGTCGCCGTCAGCACGAAGCTGATGTAAAGCCTTGCAGGGTCACTGCTCTCCGGGTTCAGGTACCATCCCGCCAGCAAAAGTAGGGCGACGAACAAACCCACCACAAACAGGACGCGTCGACGGATCGCTTCTTTGAAAGCGAGCTTCGCCAGAGCGTACACGCGGTGAGCGGAAGTTCCGGGAAGATCGAAACGTATCAGGTCGCGGACAGCTCGAGCGACGGCATAGAAACCCTCTCCTGGACCATAGCGATTTGCCGAGATGATGTAGCCAACCATCAAGCCGATTACGATCGCGAGGATGAATAACACAATCCCTTGCAGGAACGCGCTTTCAAGAAATGACTCGGGACGCATCAGCCATTCATAGAATGACCAGAAATCTTCAGGTTGCAGGATCATTGACCAGTTTCTCCCTGACTCTCTTCAGTCTTTTGGTCGTCTTTCGCTGCTTCCTGTTGGGTGCTTGTCCCGGAAACACGTCTTGCGCCAGGCCGAGCCTCGCTCTCGCGAACGATGTTCAAGAACAAGTCTTCCATCGTTGCGGTTGGATTGTCGATCGTGCAGGTACCGCCTTCTCGCTCGATGATGGCTTTGATCTCCGCCTCCACCTCAGGCTTTAAACGCTTCGTGTGAATCTCTGTGACATCTTGAACCTTCAGCAGATCTGTCACGCGGCCCAGTTCTTTCAGTTCGCCCTGATCAAGAATTGCCACGCGGTCACAGACATCCTGAACGTCAGCAAGTTGATGGCTACAAAGGAGTACGGTCTTACCTTGGCTTTTCAGTGACAGGATCAAATCCTTCATCTCTCTCGAACCAATCGGGTCGAGGCCGGTGGTTGGCTCGTCGAGTAGAACCAGATCGGGGTCGTTGATCAGAGCTTGAGCCAGTCCGACACGCCGTGTCATTCCTTTACTGTATTCTCGTAGCTGGCGATGCTTTGCACCCTGAAGCCCAACCAGTTGGATCAGCTCGCTCACACGTTGCTTTCTGGCCGCACCCGACATGTCGAACAGGCGACCATAAAAGTCCAGTGTTTCTTCCGCAGTCAAGAATTTGTATAGGTAGGATTCTTCCGGCAGATAGCCGATTCTCTCGTTCTTGCTGGTCTCGCTGGCGTCCTTGTCGAAAACGAGCACTCGGCCGCTGCTTGGAAAAAGCAAGCCAAGGATCAACTTGATGGTGGTGGATTTGCCGCTGCCGTTGGGTCCCAGCAAGCCAAATACTTCGCCCTTACGGACCTCGATGTCGAGCGACTTCAGCGCGTTGACCTTCTTTCGGCCCCAGAAATCCCGATAAATCTTGCTCAGGTTGCGGGTTTCAATAACAACGCCCGAGTCGGACTCGCCACTGCTAGCTTGTGCTGCGTCGGCGATCTCCGATTCGGCGACCACGGTTGAATCAGTTTCCACGGTTAAAGACTTCCGTAAGGAGAGGGCAAAATTGGGCAAACATGGGGAGAATCGGTCATTTCAGATCAATTGAGCCGATCAGGCACCGGGATGCGACAAGGCCTCCAACCCTTGGGCGTGGCGAATTGCCGTGCTGCAACGCTCGCAGACCCAAGACCAGAGATTGATACGCTACGCCGCCACTGGGGGAAGTGTTCGTATTTTTGTGCCGGAGACCTTCAGCAAGACTCACCAGACATGATCTGACCCGAGATGTGCCAGCATTT
>Ga0315315_10003299_pt1 | contig 14822 bp, 2 predicted proteins | sample M140m3416metaG_FD_203699 | JGI IMG/M metagenome (GOLD analysis project Ga0315315, IMG submission 203699) | Ammonia-oxidizing marine archaeal communities from Monterey Bay, California, United States - M1 40m 3416 | ecosystem: Environmental > Aquatic > Marine > Intertidal zone | place: USA...
CGTTAAACGGATTATCTTGGGGTATACAATTTGGTGGACTATCTGGTAGAGCGTTTAAGCAGTTTAATAGAATGAAAGGTGGAGCTGAATCTGCTAAAGTAATTCAAAAAACATTTGGTCAAAGATTAAGAGGTCACGCTGTAAAAGGTGGTCTTGTAGGTACTGCTGAAGGTACTGAAGAAATGTTCCAAGAAACATATGAAGAATGGATACAGCAAAAAAATCTTGCTGAAGTACAAGGTAAAGAATTTGTAAGCTATACAGATTTTTTAACGTCAGATGAAAACAGAAAAACATTAGGGGTTTCGTTTGCTGCTGGTTTCCTTATGGGGGGTCGTGGTGGATTTATGGATAGCGTTGCAGAGAACGGTAGACGAATAACTAATAAGAGGGTTTCTATTGACGATGACATCAACATGTATGAAAACATGAGTGATGCACAAAAGAAAGTAAGAACTAATGAGATTATAGAAGCAGCCGTAAGAGAAGATCAAATAGATGGTCTTAATGGAATGCTTGATAAATTACAGAAATCTGGAAAAATATCTGGAGAAGAAAGAGCAGAGTATGATGCAACAATAGAAGCTTACGCTGAAGTTGCAGCTAAATTACCCTTCCAAGATAAACTTACAGAAACTGGTCAGCAAGCGCTGTTTAACATTAAGGTTAAAGAACTACAAAATAATCAAGCTTTACAAAACTTAGATGTATTAAAGGCTAAGTCTATACAAGAAGCTAATGAAAATTTAGAAGGAGATGCTCTTACTAATGAATTAGCTAAAATAGAAGATGATCATAGCAGAAATACTGAATCTTTAAATAAGGCTATACAAGAAGGTAAAACCGCTACCGCTAAACTGTTGGCTGGTAAAAAACAAGCTGGTACTGCTAAAAAAGCAGACGGCAAGAGATTATCTGCAATAGAAAGTTTTAAAGAAACTGAAGAATACACTCAATTAAATGACGCACAAAAAGCTGAGTTAGAAATTGAAACTAAAGCCTTACAAACAAGACTTAAAGAAAATTCTTACGCTATTGAAATGACTAATGAGATAGCAGAAGGATTAACTCAAGAAGAATACGAGCAGTTTACTAAGCAAGGTTCTGTAGAGAAAGCTGAACGTCAAAAGCAAGAAGCTGAAGATAAAGTCCAGAAAGTTGCAGACACTGTATCTGAAGGTGTTGAAACAGTTAAGGAAAAAGTTAAGTCTGCAATGAGTAAGGAGAATATTCAGAAAATTAAAGACAGGGTTAAAAACGCCAAAGTCAAAGATAAAGTTTCTGAATTTTTTAAAGCTAAAGAAGAGTTTGATAAAGCTGGTGTATCTAGACAAGAGATAGGAGCTTCTGATGTAGATTCTTCTAAGAAGAGTCCTTTTAGTAGAGCAATGGATGCTGTTAAAGGTTTTTATGCTAACACTAAAAAGCAGAGAGATTTTAAAAAGACAGTAAGACCTTTTGGTGACACCATAAAACAAATGACTAAGGAGGGTAAATCTCCAAAAGAAATTGTTGATAAAATATTTAACGAACTAACTGCTGAACAGCAAGAGCAATTTGCTTCAGACCAAGAAGGCTTACAAAACATATTAGATTATGTTATTATAGCGTCTGGTGGTGAAGTTAAGTCTGAAAGCAAAAGTGTTGCGGATGAAGAAGCACAAATCATAGAAGATGAAGACACAACAACAGAAGACACTGCAACAGAAGAGACAGTTAAGAGCGAAGAACAAGCAACAGAGGAGAAAGCACAACCAAGCGCTAAAAAAGCTGAACCTAAATCTGAAACTAAAATAGACGAGGAGTCTGCAGAAGATTTAGCTAAGGATGGCGATGCTTTAGGTAAGAGTTTAGCTAAAGATTACAATGCTAAAAAGAAGAAAAAGAAAACTGTAGATAACGAGTTAAAGAAAGAAGGTTACGGAGTTTCTCCTGGCGAAAAGAGAATGAAGTCAACTGAAGAAAGCGTAAATAAACCTACGCCTTTACAATACTTTGCTTCTATTAATCCTGCTCTCGAAGGAGCTATTATGTCTGCGGCATCTAAAAAATTCCCTACTAAACAACTGCTTATACTAAGAGAAGTTTTAGATTCTCGCGGTGTACCTGTTGTAGGTATGGCATTAGGTTCTGCGGTACAAGTAACAGCTGGATCAGATGTAGGAACAACTATAATGCACGAATATGGTCATGTTTATTATGACATGATGAGAGATAATCCTTCTTTCCAAAGAGGTGTTTCTAAGATTGTAAAATCTAAAGTATTTAGAGATACTAAAAAATTATATTCAGAAGAATTATTATATACATACGTTGATGATAAGGGTAAAGAGTTTACTCTAAGAGGAGATCAAATATTTGTTTCTATGTTAGGAGCAAAAGAAGTATTTTCTAAAGAAACGCAAAAAGATTTAGAAGCATGGTCTGAAGCTCATAATAAAAATGATCATGAGACTGCACAAAATCTATTTGATAAAATATTAAACTCACAAGTAGAAAATAAAAGCCTAACTATATTACCTGATTCTTTACAAGAGAATATTATAGAAGAAGCTTTTGTTACATCACTTGCCCCACAAATGGCGGGTAACTTAAATATGTTCTTTGATAAAGGTCCTGATGTTGTACAGTATGAAGGATTCCTAAGAAAGCTTAAAGGTAGAATAGCAAGAATGATTACACCTTCTGACGCTAAAGAAATCCTTAAGAATGTAGATAGTAAGTTTGAGAACATGTCTCTTGAAGAGATAAATAATGCTATTATAGATGATATAGCTAACGGAGTTAATAAAGGTAAATTTAAGTCTGGTAAAGCTAAACATCTAAAATATGGTGTAGCATCTAAAACTGTAGAAGCGGCAGCCGCACAAGAGGTTGATCAGTTTATACAAGAAGCTACAGAGCAAGGTTCTAGCGTAAGTTTTGACACTGCTGTTGATTCTATTACAGACGCTGTGGTAGAACAACTAGAAGGTCAAGACTCTGTAGAAGCTATTAGAGAGATAGTACAACATAAATACGCTGTTAAACGTAACGCTAGAAATAAACAAGGATTAGATCCTAATGGCGATACTTTGTCTGGCGTTAAATCTATATATGACGAAGCAGGATATAACAATCCTGTAAATGACGAAATAGATGAAGATACATATATAGACGCTGAAGATAATGCTGATACTTTTTCTGGTGATGACGTTAATGTAATGTCAAATGATTACCAAAAACAATTAGCTATGGACAACTCTACATCGCACTTAATAAACGCGATGATGATGATTGCTAATCCAAAAGGTAAAAACAGACAATTTTTTAAAGGCAAATTAGAGGCTGCATTGCATCAATTAGCTCTTGCTAATAGAAATACACCAGCGAAGTTTATTAATGGCTTAAAAACATCCTCAGACACTCACATACAAGAGATGATGAGAATATTAGATGAGTATGTAGAGCCTAGTGAAAAAATGGTAGTTCTTAGTGAGATACACAATAACTTTAGAAATAAGTTTAACGAGAATATACACTATGTAAATATTAACTCTAATGGAAACATAGTAGAAAAAGAAGCTATAGCATCTAGCGAATCAAATGTTATGGCTAACATAAATAAGTCTGCTAACAATGTATTCTTTAGAAGTAATAAAACTTTCAAGTTTAAACAACAGCTTTTAGATAGAATTAAAAAAGCTAAAGATAAAATAGACAACGGTGGTAGTCTTACTATGGGTGAGTCATTAAAAATAATGGCACCTATATTATACATGTCAGATAACAATCAATATTTAGACATGGAGTACTTATCTCAAATCAGAGTTCCTGTTAGAGGTAAGCATTTAGGTCTACAACAGCTTACAGAAGGTTGGTTAAAAGACAAAACTTTTACAGCAAACCTAAAACAAGATAAGCTATCTGTAAGAAATGATCACTTTAAGAATTTAGTACAAAACATGGTTGTTGCAGCTAGAAGCAAGAATGCTATTAAGACTGTAACAAATGTAGAAGGTAAAGCAACGTCTGCTATTAATATGAATAGTAGCATGCTTAATCAAATGGATTACATTACTAAACTTGCTAAAACAGAAGATGGTAGAAATCAGTTAAAAGAAGATTATCCTGGCAACTCATTTGTTAAAATGGTTGTAGCGTTAGGTCAGCAAGGTTTAGAAAGCGAGGCTTTTAAAATAAGTATAGATGGTGGTACAGTTTCTCTTGTAGGAAATAATAAAACTGTTACCTATCAAAACAAAACTAAAGAAGATATATTCTTTGGTGATTTAGAAAACTTTGTAAGTGCAAGACAAAAAGTTTTATCAACAGATAAAAGTCTTACATATTACTCACAGCCTATATCTATATTTTCTAACTCTAAACGTAGGTACTCTATACAAGCACCTATGCATGTTACTACAAAGCAAAAAACAAATGTTATTAACGCATATAAAGCTGCTAAGTTAGATAAGAAAAAATATAAAGATGGTAAGCCTGTTTTAGATCTAAGTAAAGAAACTATAAACAGTCAGGTTGAGTCAATGATGCAAATGATAGAAGATAACCCTTCTATTATTGAAAACAATCCTGTATTAAAATCTATAGCTGTTGTTAAAAAAGGTAAAGTTATATTTACAAAAGAAGCTAAAGGTTTGTTAGGTGATTATGCTTTCAATTTTGCAATAAATAGTATACACGCACAAGAGTTATTTGTAGGTAGTCATGAGCAATCTAAAAGCGAAGCTGATTATATTAAAAGAGCTACAGGATCTATAGCAAGACATGATGGATCTATGCGTGGTGTTTCTATTGAGCCTATATTATTTAATGATATAGAAATTGATGGAGTTGAAATAACAGATGCTGCATCTTTTATATTACCAGAAGACTTGCCTTTTGTACAAGAAAGAGTTGGTGCTAGAATGGGTGACTTATTTAAGTTTGTTTATTATGGTGCAGACAAAAGAGGTGAGCGTGGAAATAAAAACTTAAAAGGACAAGATGCGTATTTAAAAACGTCAACACACGTTCTTACTCCTGAAATGATAGGTGAGTCTGAAGTTTTACAAAACATTGCAAAAAAACTTAAAGATAGAAGAGATAAAAATGGATATGGCGAATCTTTAAATATTGCTGTATTTAAGTCTGCCGCTAAGAAGTTTCCTAATGCAGATCAAGCTGCAATAGATCACGATGCAGACTTTGGCCCTGACAGTCAGGCGCAAAAGTATTTAAATGATACTTATATGTCTGGTAAAAAGCTTGTAGGATTAGATGGTGCTAACATGGGTATACAATTACCTATGGATAATGGTAAGACTAAAGTTAATCTTGCTACACAGGTTATAGGTGCAAACAATAATAATCTATCTCCAGCTCAACAAGAGAAGATGGATGAAATACAAGTTTTAGAAGGTGAGATATTAGACGGATTTATGAATGAATCTGTTGATGCGTTATTAGAAGATGCAATAGAAAGCACTCCTGAGTCTAGACTAAAAGTAAAACAATTATTAGGTAGAGCTGTAAGTAATAATGCAATTACATCAACATCTAATGGTGTTGCTAAATTGTTAGCCGCAGCAGACGACAAGATAAGCCAGAACTTACCTGCAATGCACAAGTATTATGGTGACGCTATTAGAACACTTATTAGAAAATCTGCAAAGATTATTAGTAATGGTAATATAGCAATACAAGCTACGTCTGTAGGTAAAGACCTAAAAGCATATACTCAAGGTGTTAGATACGATTCTAGAGGTAGAAAAAGAAATGCTACTTTACCTGCTGAAACAATAGTTCCTGCATCATTTAAAGGAAAATATTTAGCTAGAGTAGATTCTAAAACTGACGGTAGTAAGTTTACTAGTGCGCAAGATTTAAAAAGCCATATAGACAGAAATATGGTAAAGATTGGATCTTCTAATCAAGCTGGTATAAGAATAAAAGGATTAGATAGAAACTTTTCTTCTGAGTTAGAAGCAAAAGAATTTTTGTATTCTAAAATGGCTAAACTTGAAGATGGTAATTTTGTAATCTTAGGTGAAGAATTTGTAGGTGCTCGTATACCAGCACACGGTAACCAATCTAGACCTACAATGGAAATTATTGGGTTCCAAACAGAATCTAAAGATTCTAAAGGTAAACACAGAAACAACTCTATACAAGTTCCTGCTAAAGTAAATGATGTTTTAGGGTCTGACCACGATGGTGATTCTATATTTATGAACTTTAAATATGATAATCCTAAAACTAATCAAGAAAGAAAGGTTAATGAGTATATAGAAAAATCAATTAGATTCTATGAGAATCCAGAGAAGCTTGAAGAGATTAGTGCTAGTTTAAATATAGACGCTGAAATAGAAGCAAGAAAAGAAGCTGTTTCTAAAAGATTTCCTAATCAAACTGTTAGGTCTAAGCAAAACACCCCTATAGGTGCAGCAGAGTTTTTTGAAGAAAATGTTACAGGATCACAAATGGTTGGTAATGTTGCAGCATTAAATAATGCTTTATCATATTTATCTAGATATAATGTAGGTCTTGGGTTCAGCCTTAGTATTAACAATATAGGAAAAAGTGAATTTAACGATGATTACTCTGGTGACTTTAGAGAAAACTCACCGCAGTTTCAATCTGCTAAAACACTACAAATAGTTCTTGATAATGCTAAAAACCAACAAGCAACTGCTTTAGGTTTAAACCCTTCCACTATTGTAGCTGGTACCCTACTACCAAGAATGGGCTTTAGCGCAAGTGATATAGATTTAATACTAAACTCACAAGCAGCTAAAATTTATTCTAAGCACGCAGGTAGAAAAGCGTTAAGAAATAAAAGTTATTCTTATGCAAGTCCTGCTGAATTAGCATTAGAAGAGATGGGTTATGCAGAGGCATCTGAAATAGTTAGGTCTATTAATCAAAATGCAAAGCCTAGTATATCTATTGATACGAATAAAATAAAAGAAATTAATTCTGATAAAGCAACTGAAAGATCAATTATAGAATTATTACACAGACTAGAAGCAGTAGGTCAAGACGTTTACACCGTAAATGGTTTGCTTGGACAACACAAGACTGTACCTTCTAACGCTCAAGAAGCATCAGAAATGATAGCAGAGGTAGAAAAAGTTATGAGTAATGATTCTGCTATTAAAGGAGAGACAGCATTAAATAATCTTGCTAGCAATCCTGTGTTTAAATCTTTCAATAATAGATTAAATAAAACATTAGAGTTATACAAGAAAAATCAAATTACTGGTACAGATCATGCCTTACAAACTTTTGACTTTATTAAGTCAATGGTTGGTGGAGATAAATTGTTTAACACATATAACGGAAAACAATCTGAATTAGTAGAAGACTATATGTTTAATTTTGTTTTAAGTTTTGCTGATAGAGTTTCAAGCTCTGTAGGAAAATATGCTACAGCAAAAGATGGTAGTATAACTACAACGGTTTTAATGGAAAAGCTTAGTCGTGAACAAAAAAATATAATAGCGTCTGACCAAAACAATGAGTTTATGAATGCTATTAGAATTAGAGAGCACCAAGGATTCCAAGGTGCGCCATCTAGTTGGAGTATTAGTTTAGACAGAGATTATATAAATGAGCATACGAGAGATTTTGAAATTGAAGCAATTAAAAATGATTTTGCAAAATTAGATAAAGATGTTCAAAACATGTTAATTGCCGCAGACTTTGTCATTAACTCTGGTGGACTTAAAAACTCATCTGTATCTTTATTGTTTGACAATCCTACACTAAGATCTATAAGTGCATCTATAGATAAAAAGCATCAGCAAGTTTTATCTGGAATACCTGGAGCTATATCTGAGAAAGAAGTTTTTGGTGAGCAGATAATTAAAAGTAATCCACAAATCTTAGATAATGTAACAAAGTTTGTTACTGGTGAGTTTGGTGCCGCACAATTAAATTTGTTAAAAGCAAAAACTGACATACAGAAACAAGCGCTAAGAGCTAACAAAGAGCACTATGTTAAAACTGTAAATGGAAATGAGTATGCTATTTATAAATGGCAGCCAGCTCCTACAAATAAGTTTGACTCTAAGAAGTGGGAACAAACATCTAAAAAGCACGGTAAGTATGTTCTTGTTTCTAAAACTAGAAAAGGTGCCCCTAAGAATGTTAGTAATATAAAGAATGCTGAAAGACAAGCGCGAGACAGACAGGGATTTAAGTCTGCTCTTATAGCTAAAAGTCCCTCTGAAAAATTACTAAAGAAAAGAATGGATAGCTCAAAGTCTAGTAGAGATCAGGGTTATGGTGGTGAATATGAAATGTTTAATTTTAATGAGTATATATCTGATAAAGGTTATACCGTCCAAGAAGTAAACAGGAACGAGTCACTCAAAGATTCTTTAGAAAAACTCTATAGGCAGTATCAAGCAAATTTTAATTTAGCCCAGGAGTTCGACCAGAACATCGTTCAAACTGGGAAGTTATCAAACATCTCAGAAGGAAGATTAACTGATTACGCATTGCTATTTCAAAAGCTCGATCCTAGTGCAATATCTGGAGTTCACCAAGCTGTTGTAATAGAATTAGCTAAACGTGCAGGAGAAGCACAGAAAGCAGCTCGTAACGGTATAGAATGGACGGACAAGGGTGACATATCTTGGTTGCATGCTTGGTTTGGTTCTAACAACATTGCTGGTAACAGACCAGAAATTCAGAAGCTTGTTCGTGAAATGGAAAAAGAATACGACAACTTTATGGATGAAAATATTAAATTCCAAAAAGAACTTGATCGTCTTACTAAAAATCTTATTAGAGATAGGCTTGCAGATGGATTACCTATGGCAGGTAAAGTTTGGAATTTTACAAAATGGTTTACTGGTGGGTTAAACGAAACTCAAAACAGTCAAGTTTATGGTAATATGTACGATAAAGTTACTACGCTTATTAATGGTAAAGAAGTACAAGAGCTTAAACTTAAATCACCAAGAGATTTTGCAAAAACAAATCCTAGTAAAGCTGAAAGAGAGTTTTATGAGTTTTTTAAAAACACAACAGCTAAGTATGGTAAGATTACAAAATCTGCTTTAGGTGAAAGATATAAAGAAGGATATATACCACACATGAAAACAGGCTTAGTTGGATCTATGAAACAAAGAGGTTTGTTTGGTTTGTATGATTATATGCTGCAAGGCACAGGTGATATAGATGCTGTTAGAGTTAAAGGTGTTAACCCTATTACTGGTAAGTCAGAAGTGTTACCGTTTCATGAGTGGAAATATTTATACTACACAAAAAAAGGTGTAAAAACAGAAAGTAAGTCTAATCAATTTAAAGCTGTAGCTAGTTTAGATATAATTAGAAAACGTGCAGAAAAGCTTGCTAAGTCTGGTAAACACGAAGACGGTAAACCTATTTCTAGAACAGAACAAGAAATACACGGAATGATGGGTACAAACCTTATGTCAAGATTTACAAGATCAAGAGGTGTTTCTTCTGCAATGTTTGGCTCACAAGATTTAGGTAGAGCATTATCACAATATGTAAACACAACATTGTTTACTTATGGTAATGAAAACTTTAAAGGTTTTAAATCTATGACTCCTTTACTTGATGGTGTTATTGCATACAATAAAACTAAAGGTAATAAAAACGCTGTAACATATTTAGAAAATGTTTGGAAGCGTGGGTTCTATACTTTCCAAGATAGTCAAACAGGCTTAGGTAGATTGGCAGACAACGCTATACACAAGCTAGTAAAGCTTACTCGTATAAGGTATTTGTCTTTAGGATTTAGTGGTGGTGTAGGAAACCTTATGGTTGGTAAGTATAATGAATTTAGATCTAAAGGTGGTAAAAAGTTTATTACTGGAGAATCTAGATACTGGGGTCAACGTAAAAAAGCATGGGCTTTAATTAAAAAGCAAATGGATCCTGAAAAGTTTGCTTATGATTTAATACAAGGAAATGATAGTAGTGGATTTGATTCTATAATGATGTCACCGTATATAGGTTCAGAACATTATATACAGGGCGCTGGTTTTGTAGGTCAATTTACGGATGCTGAATGGAATAGGATAAGTGAAGAAGGTGAAATACCTGCAGACATGAAAGACAAGGTAGACTTGTATTTAGATAACGTAACAAGACAGCAAGGTTATGGTTACTCTAAAGCTGATCAGATTGGTATTGCTACTTACTCTTGGGGTAAAGCAATAATGCAATTTAAGAAATGGGTTCCTACTGCTGTGTCAGAAAGATTCCAAAAAGAAACTGTTGACAGATTTGGTCAAATGAGAGCAGGTAGTAATGCTACTGCATTTGCATTTGGTGCTGACTTTGCTAGAGGTATTATTTCTGGAGAAGAAAAAATGTCTGACTTTAGAAAGAAATTTAAAAAGCTACCTGAACATAAACAGGAAGCTGTTAGAACATTCTTTAGAGGCATGCAAGTTGTAAGTGCATTAACTGCTATATCAATGTTGTTTGGAGATTCTGACGATGAAGATTTAAGAGGATTAGCAATGTTTGCAGACGACACAGTAGACGACATAATGTTCTTAACAGACCCTAGAAGATTAAAGTATATGGCAGAGCCTGCGTCTTGGAGTCTTGTAGAGTCAGGAGCTACAATGGCTGTTGGTATTGCAACGATGGATAAAAGTAAGTTTAAAGGAGGTCTTGCAGGGGTAAGTTGGACAGCATCTCAAGTACTTGATACTAGCGAAACTGCTGTAGAAACTTTAGAAAAATAAATGTATATTTGTAAAAAATATAATTTGTATATTTGCTTAAATTATTATAAATGGCAACTGAAATAAATACTAATGTAGCTCAAGAGCTAAATATAACTCACAGAAGAAATGATTCTTTTGAGTTACAAGTTTCTATTTTAGATTCAGCTGCTAATCCTGTAACATCTTTTGATTTGAGTCAAGCACAAACAGGATCAAACCCTCTTATTGGTCAAGGAGCTGGGGTTATGCCTCAGTATCAGGCTAAAATGACTATAAAAAAAGCTAAATCTCAGCATGAGGCTATAAATATATATACTTATTTTTGGAAAGATGCACACGGTTTAAATTTAATGCCTACAAAAATACAAACAGGTAACTATTATGGAGACAATGTTGCTGGCAATTTTTCAGCTGCAGCTGGTAATCAAAGTTATTTGTATGCTGGAATTTATTTACAAAGCAGTACTGGATCAAGCGCAGATGATGTAATATGGATAAAAGCTCCTAATCAATGGATGTCATTTGATGTAGGAGAATATGTTTATGACCTTCAGGTAAGGAGAAAAGATGTTTATCAAGAAAATGTAGATACTGGTGCTATTTATACAACATGGTTATACGGAAAATTTACATTAATTAATGACGTAACTCAAATATGAGTGTAATTATAAATCCATCAGTTCAGCAAGCATCTATTGCTTTAAATGCCGAAAACATAGGCTCTGGTGGTCTACCTGGCTCTATTACTGAATCTTTAATCGAATTAAAATATTCTTTTAATGGGTTTACTCAAGGGGATTTAGATACATATAAAAAAGGAGATGTTGTTGTTTTTAATAGCGCAAACACATCAAACGGTTATAACGCTACTATTTCAAAAGCAAACACAGGAAGTACTACACACGCATCTAAAATGCTGTTAGTTTTTGTCAGCTATAACGGAACGACTTTAATTTTAATGCATAAAGGATATATTGACTTTGATGACGTTTCAAGTGAAAATTCTATTAACGCCCTATCTTCTTGGGAAGTAGGGCAAACACTATATATGGATGGAACTAATATAAGTACATCTCCGCCAATACAAGGTGGTAACTGGGTTAAGTCTATCGGCTTTTGTATGCCCAATAATATTAACAAAAAAAGAATATGGTTTGAGTCCGATAGTACATACCTTACCTTACAGGTAACATCATCATCATCATAATAAAAAAATAAAAAAATGGCAACATACCCAAAAATTTCAGGAAACGCAGACTCTAGGTTTGACTTACTAGCTAAGAATGTAGATTACGGAGGAACCGTGATTTCCATGGCAGCAAACACAGGAGTTTTTTATCACACATTTACTCATGGAGTAGATGGTCACACAGAGTCTTATGTAGTTTTTATAATAAAAAATACAGTACCTGAAAGTGAAGCTGAAACATTTTTAAGAATAAATGAAATAACCATAAAAGAAGGAGATATTTTTAGCGGTAGTAATTTAGGTACAGTACAGTGGAGCGCAACTAGTGAAGGTCCCTACCATCTTACATCTGGCCCTATAGAATTTGATTATAAGGAAAAAAATGCTGACGGCTCAGATAAAGATAATCCTTTTATTGGAATACAAGTTGAAACTCCAGGTAGTGGTGGTACTATAGCGTCAGGTGGCGTTTCTAATTATGTAAAACATGAAGCCTCAGCTTATAATGCTTATTCTAGTGAAGATTACTTTCTTAACTTTAAAGTAGAAGATAAGGGTGGTGAAGGCGTAGTTAATTTAAAACCAAATACAGAAGCATTGCCTCACTTTATAATGCCTATAACAGATGCAGCAACTATAGTAAATGATAATGGTGGTATACCAAATAATAGTTACGTTGCAATAGTTGCTAGAGTTAATATAGATAATGTTGCTGCTTTTGATGTTGAAAATTATGTTATAACAATAAAACACGATGGAACAACATCATCAGGAAATAGCAATGACATAAGAATCCCTATTAGCTTAAATTCAGACAACGTAATGGCTGTTAGAATAATGCTAGGAGACGCTGTAGAATCAACAACAGATTCAAATCCGACTGGAAAAGTTTCAAGTTCAAAACAAGTTGCCTTAATGAATTATGTAGGAAAAGCATATGATCCTACTAATTTTGGTTTAGATGGTGCTTCTACTAATGCTTCTTTTTCAACATTTTCTGAAGCCCAAGACTATATATCGGGAGATGAAGCTACTAGATTTAGTTTTGCACTTCGTAGAGTAGCTTTTCACGAAACAGCATCAGAAATTAAATGGGAAGAATTTTCACCAATCAAAGAAGAAAAAGAGTTATCTCTAAATATATCTGAAGATGGAGATTTAAATAACTTATATAGTTCAGAGAATAATAAAGTTGGAATTTCATCTTTTAGTAAAACACCTTTTTCAGCTAGTCAAAATTCACATATAGCATCGCCTTCGCAAACAGCTGCAGGGTGCGGTATAGATACTATAGGTGGTAACCTTCCTTACGGAGGTTATGCTAACTTTAATTTTTCTACATATAACAAAGGAGTTACATACACTTATACTGCTGAAGGAACTAGAGATAGTGAGATAAAAGTACTAGATTTAAAAGTTATATTTCTTAAATACCCTCTTTTTACTGTCCCATCTTTTACTTCATCTAAATCTATTTCAGCTGATGGTTTATCTGGAAATATATATGGAGTAAATAATTCAGGTTGGTCAGTAGCTGCTAATGCAGATTCAAATCAAATATTACATCAAGGCGCAACTGCTTCTAGTGATAATTATTCGTTTTTACATCTTGCAGGTCATAATGGTATTACTTCACACATGGTTCTAGGTCGTTCAGCAAATTACTTTGGACCTAATAGTATTGGAACAGAACTTAATGCATACATTAAAAAAAGTGCTTTTGATATTAACGTAAGAATTAATTCTTATGGTTCTAAACATGATTTAACATACAACAGTATAACAAACTGGGGTGGTGGTGACGGCATGTATGGTGCTGGGTTTGCTAAAAATAACTGCGAGGTTGAGCAAACAAAATATGCTTCAAATGCTGAAGTAGCAGAGACTATGACCTACGGTGGGGATTCTTCTCATACTGGTGGTGATGGCGCTAACGATCAAGTAACGGCATCAATATTTAATAACTCAGATCAGTATAAAGATTACTCAGTTAAATTATTAACAACTGGAATAAGAGCAAGTCAATTAACATATCCATTAGCTAACTCATCTAATGGTTACGAATATGGTGATCAAATAAAAGGTATAGGCGCAGAATATTATTCTTCTAGTATCAGTCTTCCTACTGGTTTAATTGATTATGGTTATGGCCACGTTGGAAATCATTATCAATTTAATGAAATAATGAATTTTAGAACATTATTCTATCCTTCTTTACCAGATGTAGCTATTGCAGTTTACTCTGAATATACTACAGATGGAAGTAATATTATTTTTGACAATGAAACTGATGGGAATCAAATAGGTAGATGGCAAAAATTATCTGTTGCTGCAGACGCTTCAACAAGCCCTGCAACTGCAGCTTCTACTAGGTATTTAGCAACAGACGGTCTATATGATTGGGCTAGGTTTACTGAAGATAATAGTGCTGTAGTAGGGTCTTATAAAATGTCTACTAGCAATAACGTAACAATGACAACCTCTAACAATGAGGTTACGGTTACTCCTTGGACTATATGTGACGCAAAAGAAGCAGTTAGTGCTGGGGCTGGTATTATAAAAGTAGCTGATGCTAAAATAGCAAACCTATCGAAAGGTATGAGACTTATAGCGCAAAGTGGAAGTGCATCTCAAGATACTACAAATACAACAGCTTTTGAAGCTACTAAATTTATTATAACAGCTTTTGGTACGTCTGCTGGAGGTAATACGCCTTTAACTCTAAGAGTTGATGATGGAAGTGCAGCAGGAGCAGCTGCTTCATTACCTGCTATAACTTCAGGTAAAGACCTAATGTTTATTGATGATTGGATTCAGCCAGGTATGATGGTAGAAGCTGATGGTACATATTTAGCAGACACAAATGGAGGTTATTACATAGATACAATTACTTATAATGGTGGTACCAACGATGGTGTTTCTTATTATAATTTTAG
>Ga0315315_10003300_pt1 | contig 14821 bp, 11 predicted proteins | sample M140m3416metaG_FD_203699 | JGI IMG/M metagenome (GOLD analysis project Ga0315315, IMG submission 203699) | Ammonia-oxidizing marine archaeal communities from Monterey Bay, California, United States - M1 40m 3416 | ecosystem: Environmental > Aquatic > Marine > Intertidal zone | place: USA...
GGTAAAAAACGCATGAAGGCGATCGGGAACGTTGAGATCAGCCAGAAAGCATTCATGGCCGTGCTAAGCGATAGCGAGCAAGGTTGATCGAGAACTGATCGCTGAATCGATACTCACCGATACCTTGATACCCACTGAAATGAGTTTGAAACGTCCACGGCCCGAAAGGCCCGTGGACCTTTTCTCACCGGTTGCGGGTGCACTCTGGAAACAGGGTGTTTTAGCGAAATGAGGGGAAGTATGCCCCAAACAAGACACAAACAACGCAGGCACCCGCTGCGACAAGACGGCAGAATGATCAAGAAGGTCATCTGCAAGAGGCCGAAAAGCCCTCTGTCCTGTGCCCTCTGTCCTGTGCCCTCTGTCCTGTGCCCTCTGTCCTGTGCCCTCTGCCATGGCGAGGCCATCTAGGAAGCTACTGCATGGGGGCTTATTCTATGGGCGGCTGAAAACAGCCCTTACAATCCGGGTTTTATTACACCCGCTCCAGATCACGATTGCTGTGTTCCAAATCAACAGGCAGGAACCATAGGCGGCAGTAATCGACGGGAAGCACTTTGTGCGAGGAGCCGGGACTTATTCTTACGCGCAATAACAATAAAGGTGGTAACTGTGTGTGGCTCGAAACGTCTATGGTTTTTTCTAGGGGCGCTTGCCCTGACGACTGTGTGTCTTCCCCAAATGCCACTGCGGGCTCAGGAATCAGGCACCTCTCAATCCGATGCCATTATCGATAGCGTCGGAGGCACCGTCTCCTCCAGCAATAACATCACCGAGGAGATGAAAGAGGAGCTTTCCGAAACAGCAGCCGCCATCAAAACTGATGGGCTAACCGAGGGTAGCCTGACTGATGGTGAAATTGCAAACAGCCCCTACGCAGCCCACAACGCTTGGATGCTGGTGTGTTGTGCTTTAGTACTCTTCATGACCGCACCTGGTTTAGCGCTGTTCTACGGTGGCTTGGTACGTCGCAAGAACGTCCTGAGCGTGATGATGCAATGTATTTTCCTGATGGGACTGATGACCGTCATCTGGGCCACATACGGATACTCTCTTGCGTTTGGCGGAGACGGGGGATGGATCGGAAACGGGGACTACTTGCTCATGAATGGTGTGCAACGAGAGTGGAGCACTACGCTTGGTGAACCTGTCACACCGATGGAAGGCGACATGGCCCGAATGACCCATATGCTGTTTCAGGGCATGTTCTTCATCATTACCCCAGCATTGATATGTGGTGCCTTTGCTGAGCGCATGAAATTTGCTTCCATGGTGATCTTTTCGATCGCATGGGGCACTTTGATCTATTGCCCTTTGTGCCATTGGGTGTGGGATGGTGGCCCGCTGTCTTACAACGAAGGCTCGATTCTGGGCGGTGCTCTCGACTTTGCTGGCGGGACAGTGGTTCATATCAGTAGCGGTATTTCCGCACTGGTCGCAGCGATCCTGATTGGTCCGCGGATGGGCTATTTGAAAGAACCCATCCAGCCTCACAATCTGACTTACACAGCTCTGGGCGCAGCAATGCTGTGGGTAGGCTGGTTCGGTTTCAACGCAGGAAGCGAGCTATTGTCCGATGGTTTGACAAGCAGTGCCTTCGCAACGACCCACTTTGCGGCTGCAGCTGGGGCGGTGACTTGGGCACTCGCCGAATGGATCATTCTTGGTAAACCAACCGTTCTGGGTGCCAGCAGTGGTGCAGTCGCCGGCTTGGTCTGCATCACACCAGCCGCTGGATTTGTCAACCTCATGCCGGCCCTGCTGATGGGAGCTACCGCAGGCTTGGTCTGCTACTTTGCCTGCTCGTGGTTGAAACACAAGCTTGGTTATGACGATGCCCTTGATGCCTTTGGTGTTCACGGGATTGGGGGTGGCCTTGGTGCGATTCTGACGGGTGTTTTTGCCAGCCGTGTCTGCTGGGACGTGGGCGGCAAGGGTGAAACGATTGGCTTGATTGAATCAGGTGGCGATCCAACACTTGTGATTGGCCAGATTGCTGCTGTACTGATTACCATCGCCTTCGCAGGGATCGGAAGCCTGGTGCTTCTAAAGCTGCTCGACGTGTCAATTGGACTGCGTGTGCCAGCCGAAGAAGAGCAGCGAGGACTCGACATCACCGCTCACGGCGAAGAGGGTTACATGCTGGCATAGGCCCAGCACGATTTTGCCCGACTGTCCCAACTCTGTTGGCAAACTTCGTTCCAGCAACCAACCAACGCGGCCGTCACGTTCAACGTGGCGGCCGCTTTCAATGGCGCTGCGAACATTCGAATGATTTAACCACGAATGGGGCTGCACTCTTGCGTAACAAGCAAACACGCCCGTTTCGCAAGCTTGAGCCATCAATCACCGCCCTGGTCAGGTGGCCAGTTGGTCAGTGCAGAATGTAACCACGTTCTTCGTGCTCAGTCAGGTCAAGACCGCGAGTTTCCGTGGTGGCATCGACTCGAAGGCCGACAAGCAACTGAGTCAGCTTAAGAATTACGATTGTCGCAATGATCGTGTAGATCGCCGCCGATGATGCAGCGACAAATTGCGTCCAAACACTTCCCAAAATGCTATAGCTTTCTTCACTAGCCAGACTCGGATTCCCCTTCCCCCCAAACATTTCCGCAGCGAAAACGCCACAAAGGATTGTCCCGAGAAACCCACCGACACCGTGAACACCAAACACATCGAGCGAATCGTCGTAACCTAGGCGTTGCTTGAGTTTGGTTGCAAAGACATAGCACAGAACAGCTGACGCGGCCCCAATTGCCAACGCTCCGATAGGTCCAACATAACCTGATGCTGGCGTGATCGCGGCAAGTCCTGCGATAGATCCGGTGGCAGCACCAAGTACACTTGGCTTCCCAAGTTGCACCCATTCAATTCCAAGCCACACCAAGGTTGCCGTTGCAGCAGAGAGATGAGTAACGAACAGGGCCATCGCCGCGTCACCATTGGCACCCAAAGCACTGCCAGCGTTGAAGCCAAACCAGCCAACCCAGAGCATTCCCGTTCCGGTGACGGTCATCGTCATGTTGTGTGGTGGCTCCAGCTCGCGGGGATAACCTGAGCGTGGTCCCACCATGATGCATGCCACCAAGGCCCCCAAGCCAGCCGTCACATGAACGACGATCCCGCCTGCAAAATCCATGACATTCATGTCAGCGAAAACACCCCCACCCCATGTCATGTGACAAATCGGGACGTACACCACCAGAAGCCAAATACTGGAGAACAATAGGATCGCTGAAAACTTCATGCGTTCAACAAAAGCACCGACCATCAGTGCCGGGGTGATAACCGCAAAGGTCATTTGAAACGCTGCGAACAGAATTGTGGGAATCCCGCTTGCTGGTTCACCCTCAGCACTGGTGACATAGACAGAAGAACTGTCGATGCCATTCATCATGAATGCATTCCAATCGCCAATGTAACGATTCAGAGATTCGCTTGCCGGTGTTCCAAAAGCGAGTGTGTAGCCGCAGACCACCCAGATGATCGACATCAAAGCGGTCAAAACCAGACACTGCATCAACACCGATAAGACATTTTTTTTGCGTACCAAACCAGCATAGAACAACGCCAACGCGGGAATCGTCATGAACAGAACAAGGGCGGTCGACGCGAGCACCCATGCTGTATCACCCGTGTCAACGACGGCCTCCGTTTCGGCGGCGCAGGCTTGCGTACAAGCCAACCCTCCCAACAACAGCAGCAAAACGAAGGTAAAAGAAAGCCGAGGAGAAAATTTCGTCAACATGAGTATATCGATCCTTTGAGGTCACTTGTTATCCGCCAAGTTCAAGTGCAGAACCGCAAAATCCTATTACACCACGCAAGAATTGTGTATCAGGGGTGGGAAATCTGGCAGCTGCGAAATCGCTCAAAACTGGAGCTATGGGCCTTTTCACAAAGCAGGTTTCAGGACCGAAGAGAGGGAAAAGCACCTCAAAACAACGTGTTTAACGAAAAACCAGCAGTCTGAACGCCTAATAACGCAGGGTATTCATTTTTACACGTGCCCCCCGGAGCAATGCTGGATCTGATTTTCTCCAACCCCAGCGAGTTCAATGATGGCAAGTGGCCATAAGGCCGCTCCAGCGTCATCCCGCGCTGACCCACCGGGTCTCAGAGTAGAAATTCGACAACCGGATACGATTCACATCTCCGCATCTCACTCTGGCTGATCCGATTCTCGATCAACGGGGAACCAAAAACTGCACCCCGCTGTAACGACGAGCGTGGCAGCCGCAATCCACTGCGTCCACGCCAAACCGAGCTGACTTGCAACCTGCCCCCAGATCAAAGACCCCAATGCCATCGCTAACGCCATGGTCGTCATGTAGGCTCCCATCCCACGAGCTCGGATATGGTTTGCTAAGGTCATCTGAGCCGTTGCATTGAGGGTAGTTAAACAAATCATCCACGCCGCTCCCATCACAAAGCAAGCCAATAATGCCACAGCATCGTGCCACAATGTATCTCCTTCCGAGTGGCCGAGGATGAACAGCCCTAGTGCAAACCCGAGCATACTGGCAGCCAAAGTTCGATCCATCAGAAGTCGACGGTGCAAGGCATGTAACACTCTTGCTGCAACGACAGCCCCCACACCAATGCTAGTAACTAACAATCCATAGCCCTCAGCTCCCCATGCCAATTGTTGGCGCGCGACGAGAGGCAATAAAGACCAGAGTGCCGTTGCCGGCAGCAGGAATAACATGACACCTGCCAACACGTTGCGCATCGTGCGTTCCCGCACCACATACACAAACCCTTCCTTCAGTGCTGCACGGTAAGAAAGACCGCGAGATGATTCGGTCTTTTCACGTTTCCAGAACAGCAACACAAACAGCACGCCTGCAAAAGACAAAGCGTTCACAGCAAAAGCCACCCAGACGCCCGCTGTCGCAATCAAAACACCACCCAGCGCCGGCCCTGCTGCTCGCGCCAGGTTGAAGCTGATACTCCCCAACGCGATCGCACGTGCAATCTGCTGCGGCGGTACCAATACAGGTATGGTTGCTTGCCACGTTAAAACGTGCATCACTAACCCTAGACCAATAGCAAACGTCAGCCCCAATAACGACCATGAGGTGATGACCTGCTGCCACGTCAACAAGGACAACAATGAAGCAAATGAGAACATCATCAACTGAGTCAGGATCAACAACTGCCGTCGATCGACGCGATCCGCAATCACACCCGCTGGGATTGCCAAGAAGATCATTGGACCGGACATTGCAATACGGACAGCCGAAACCATTTGTGGATCAGGATCCAGACTGGTCATCAACCAGCCTGCCCCCACTTCGTGAATCCAGGTACCCAAGTTGGAAATCAGAGATGCGATCCAGAAAGCTCTAAAAATGGGTAGTCGTAGCGGTGCCCAAGCAGCTCCATCATCGTCTGCCTCCACACCCGATTTGCCTGACACTGAGGACGGTTCCCCACCGCCCGACATTGGCACCTCGCCACCGATCGGATCCCGACTTGGCTCCTCGGCGTGCTTCAAAGGGTGCTCAGAGTCCGGCATATTGTGCTTCTGAAGTGGAAATGCCGCGAATTGAGAATCAGACCCACGGAACGACGGCAATCCCCGTAAATCACGGGGCTGGCATCCTCGTGCACTTTAGGTTGGCCGTAAACCCGGGTTTCCCCTGCCCATGAGTGGATTGTGAGCTACGGTTTGTTTGTGGTGTGAATACGCGGAAGCTTTGGATGCAGGACTTTGCAAATGATTGAAGTCGAAGGTCTTCGGAAACTTTATGACAGCTATTTAGCGGTCGATGGCATCAGTTTCTCGATTAACGCGGGTCAGATCTGTGGTTTGATCGGTCCCAATGGGGCGGGAAAGACCACTACCATGCGTTGCCTCTCTGGCCTGATCTCAGCTACCTCCGGGTCGCTAAAAGTCGCTGATTGCTGCGTTCAGACCAATCTGAAGACGCTAAAAACCCGTCTTGCCTATGTCCCTGACGATCCACCGCTGTTTGATGACCTGAGTGTCGGTGAGCACATGGAATTCATCGGACGCCTTTATCGCGTCCCTGATCATCACGATAAAGCGATTGAATTACTTCGGCAGTTCGAACTACTGGACAAATACAAAGCAGGCGCCACCACCCTGTCACGCGGAATGCGTCAAAAGCTAGCCGTCTGTTGTGCCTATCTCTATTCCCCTTCAGTCATTCTGCTGGACGAGCCTTTGACAGGCTTGGACCCACCGGCCATTCGCACCTTGCTGGAATCAGTTCGTGTACGAGCAGCAGCAGGTGCAACCATTATCATCAGCAGTCATCTGCTGGCAATGATTGCTCCCATTTGCACCCACTTGCTTGTAATGCAAAACGGAAGCGCGCAATACTTTGGTGACACCAAAACATTGCGCGACCAGTTCCCTCACGCCAAGACTCTCGAAGACGCCTACTTTGCAGCCACGCATCCCGACACGCCCAGCAACCCTCCAACAGCATCACCACCGTTCAACACAAGTGCCCTACCCCAGCATGGCAATCAAGATGGCAGCCCAGCCACCTCCCACGGAGTGACCGAGGCTGTTTCGTGACTTCACTCACCAGATGGATCCATCGTCTTGCTGAGCGTCCGACCGACGTAGAGACGAGTGCCAGCAACAGCGACAGTGCAGAATCACAACCTTTGCTCGATTCGACGTGGGACTCACTGTATATCCATCGGCAGTTGGCATGGTTGGCTGCAAGAAGGATCAGTTTTCGTGCTGAACGATTCCTGCGGCGTCTTCGATCGCCTCGCCGTCTTATCGCCACGTCACTGGTACTTCTGTTCTTTTCGTTTTACGTCATGAACGGGATTTTCATTCTGTCTGCACGCGCCGCCACTGATCCTCTGCACTTGCGACTCTGGCTCTCTGGTGGCATGGTGCTTTACTTGATGTACCACCTAGTCAAATGCGTCTGGTCGAATACACGTGTGAACCTCGAACTGTCGAACGCTGAAACTCTGTGGCTTGGCAACTCACCTCTTTGCCGCTCATCGCTGGCGGTTTACCACGTTGGCAACCTGGTGCTGCCAGCAGCGTTGAAAACAATGATGTTATCAATCCTGCTAGCGAGGGATGTAGGGTATCCGCTGCTATTGGTCATCGGAACGTTCACCTCTTTGATGCTGCTAGAAATAACTCGTCTGACGTTTGGTCGTTTGGTGAGTGGCATGAGTAAGAAACAACGAGGCTGGTTTCGCTTGATCACAACTTCCAGTGCCGTGGCACTTGTAATTCAACTACTCGCATGCGTGCACTCGTTAACCGCTTCGGGGTCTCCCATGTGGTTCTACGTCATCAATACCATACGGGGACTGGGAGAAATTGCATCGACACCGACGATCCAATTTCTATCAACGCCATGGATTGCCTCGGCCTACCTGACCGCTACGGTAAGCTTACAACCATTAACTGCACTGCAACTGCTGGCTGCTCTGGGCATCTTCCCCCTTTCACTCATTCTGTTAGTCAAAGCAGATCGGTGGAGCCTTCTGCAGGAACAAAAACGAGACGTATCGCGACTATCGGAAGGCCGATACGAAACGCGGGAATCGCAATCACACAGCTACAGTGGATTACGGGTCAACCGCCTGCAGAGTGCGATCGATTACTGCACCCCTTGGATTGCTCGCGATACGTTGAATCTGGTTTACAGGCAGGCGATCAGCGTTCGACACTATCGCTACAAGATTGCAATCAGCCTACTGCTGCCAACGGTCCTTTGCTTGTCTCCACTGTTCATGGGGCGGATCACTGAGCAGTGGTTTTATGTGGTAGGTGGAATTGCCTTGTGCACAATCCTGCTAGCTCCACCCGCATTACGCATCGACTTTCGACGGGATTTAAAACGGATGGTGCTACTACGTTCGTTACCCGTCAAACCTTTTTCGATGGTGGTAGGCCAACTGGCTTTGCCAATTCTGATCACTTGGACATTTCAATTGGCAACAGCGACCATCGCAGCATTGGTAACCCATCCGGGCTGGGACCAATTTATCCTTTGGACAGGCGTACTATTTGCTCTAGCGGTGGTGACTTTCGCCGGTGAGAACGCATTATTCCTGGCCTACCCGCATCACCAGCACAACGAGGGCATCGCGATGATGCTGCGTACGAAACTCACATTCCTAGGAAAGGGAACCGTCATCGTGATCACCCTTTCCCTGTTGGTGCTCTGGGCAACACTCTGCCAAAATCTACTTCCCGAGCCTTACGCCTCAGTCTGCTACATCTCAGGCTCGATCACCGCAACTTGGACGGCGGCATTTTTGGGACTGGCGGCAGCAACACTATGCTGGCGCCGTTTTGATGTCGCCATGGACACACCTCCCGAATAAATTCACTCGGAAGGCGTGCACATTAATCTCACATCGTCAGACCTTCGTCACGCCCCAAAAAGGCAGCGTGCCAAGAGACAAAGGTCTCAACAGGCATCCTTACTTTTCAGTAGCGTCGCCTGCACTGCCACCAGCAGCTTTCTGCTTGAGTTCATCCAACATAACCATCAGACGTTTCTTCTGACGTTCGTCATCAGTTGCATCGATCGCTGCCTGTTGTGCAGAGACGGCCTTCTTGAGATCACCTGATTCGCTGGCCAGCATTGCAAGGGTATTGAACATCAAGGGTTTCATTTTCGGATCTGCACCCTCGGCAACCTCCTCCATTGCAGCCATCACATCGGCAAGCAGTGGCTTGATGTCGACTCCCTGTTGTGCCTGACCGTAGAGCGAGTAGCCGAATTGTGCCATCGCGAGGGGATCACTCTTAAGAGCCTTGATTCTGTTGCGGAAGAAAGCAAGTGAATCATCATCCAACATGCCAGCCGAAAGTTTCAAGCTGTACTTGATTTCCATCCACCGCTGTTTACTTGCATCGGTTGTCGCTTGCTTGCCTTGTGCCTCGGCAAGGGCAATCGCTTCCTTAAACTTACCTGTGGATGCCAACATCGAAAGCCGCTGCATACTCTGCTGCATTTCCTGCTCGGCAACCATCTCCGCAGCAAACGCTTCCCGATCCCACTTTCCATCAACGACGGCAGCAAGTGGACCATCCATGTCCATTGGGTGGCCTATCCATTCCACAAGTCCCGTCTTTCCGACGACAAACGCGGTTGGAATCCCCTGTTGTTTCGCGGCTGTCATGTAGTCGTTGTAAACGGAACGATCAGGATCTGTCGTCAGGGAGTAAGCAGCAGTCACTTCAGCAAAAGTTTTCCCAACATTCTCGTCCTTCTTTCCAAGCAGATCCTTGACCTCATCAAGTGACTCATCGGACACACTGATAATCTGCACTCCATTGCCTCGATACTTGTTTTGCAAGTCAGCCAGATGGGGCATGCTTTGAATGCAAGGACCGCACCACGTCGCCCAGAACTCAACGACATAAACTTTGTCTTTTTCGAACTCTGTAACCGGCTTAAAAAATCCGTTTCCGTCCTGCACCCAATGCTCAATATTCAAAGCAGGAGCCTCGGAACCGATACCCAAATCTTTGGCAGACGCCGCCTGCGGCAGCAAAGCCGACGCCCCAACAGCGCAACACGTCAGAGCAGTCAACAGCAAGCGAGATTTCAGGTGTGTTGTTTTCATTTTCAATGAACTTGTTCGAGAGTGAATACGGATAGTGTTTCAGTGTCAGCATGCTTTCAGCACGACCGAATTTCCAGTGCGGATCGCTCAAGCATCACCAGCACTCCTGTGATCGCTTTCCTGAACGTGGTGTCTCTTCTCACCACCGCGTCAGTTGTATTTATGCCAGTGAGTCGCTTCGCAGAAGTCCACTTTTTATCATGGTCTTTGCCGCATCGCTACTTTAGCATGACATGGAAAAAAACTAAGTCTCTGCCACCGCTACATGCTACGCAGCAACCACTCCATTCGCCCAGTCATCTGAGGAAGCAAGTGACCGGTTTCCGGAAAAAAAGCGGAACAAACGCTTAGCCCCATGAAGTCAAAACGTGGAAGAAACACTACTTCTCCCGTGATTCAATCAAGTTTGTGGCAACCAGCAAACGGATGTAAACGAGTCCAGCGAGCCCTTGTTTCTGCTCGGAACAGACATCATTGAGTCGACACATGGACTTGAATGCACGCGGATTTAGCCGCCAGCGAGATGCTGCCGACAGTTGGACGCAGTCACTCGTCAAGATTATTTTTGATTCTCAGCATCAGCGTCGGCGTCGCCCCGCTTTCCGCGTTTGGGTCGACCTTTTGTTGGCGTGCTGGCAGCAGCACCGGTTTGCACGCGATCCGTGGTGACAGAGATTGTTTTGGCCACCACCTTGCTGTCATCGGGAAGGCGATAGGTGCCCGTGATAAGTACCGCATCACCTTGCTGTGCGAGGTTGAGTTGATTCAAACGCAGTTCCATGGTTGCTTTTTCAGCGAGCTGGACTCGTAACGGTCGCCTACCAGCCTGAACTGCAACCAACCCGGTGGCATCCCACCCCATCAATTTTCCGACGACCTTATAATTTGAAACTCCATCTGGAAGATTGGTTTTTTTCTCACCGGGGTAAACACCTGGCACGAACTCATCTGATTTTTTCTTGGCGAGTTTTTCACTCACTGGCAAAAACACAGTGAGCCCATCAATGGGATCAGTGGGAACACCAGCCTTGTTGAAATTACCGTTAAATCGGACCATCATTCCGCGTTGGAGAAAGCTGGCTTCGACCGGTGCTTGAAATTCGAAACCCAAAGCATCTTCTGGTGGTTTTACAGTGACTTCAACACCATCTTCGCGTGTGACGAGCAACATACCCTGCTTGAATCCAGCAAGTTTGCCTTCAAGCTCAATGTTCATATTCTGGTTGGCGCCCTTGAAGACAAACCCCGGTGGATCATCTGCCATGACTTGGCGATCAACTGGTACAAGCCACAGGGCAGAGACCAACCCGAGGATCGCGGTCACGCAAAACGCAGGAAAGTTCCCCTGACAATGGAAAAACCTGGCTCGATTCAACATTTACTTGCTCACAATTCAGTTCGTCGGCGGGCAGGCGGGTAGACGCCCATCAGTGTAGGGTTAGGTTGTTCCATTGTAGCTGCAGACCCGTAAACCCCAAAACGACAAATCGTCGTCCGCATCAAGATCGCCGGATCATCCCATGGCCGCATCGACCTCCGAAAACCCGCCCCCACGTGTCACAACGCGTAGTTTGCAAAAAACCCGCCAAGACGGCGGCAACATTTCCATGTTGACGGCCTATGACTATCCCACGGCTGAAGTTTTAGATGACGCAGGAATCGACATTCTGCTGGTGGGCGATTCGTTGGCGATGGTTGTCCAAGGCCACGACACAACGCTGCCAGTCACCATGGATGACATGATCTATCATGCCAAGATGGTGGGTCGTGCCGCCAAACGGGCCATGGTGGTTGTGGATTTACCCTTTCCAGAAGGTCAACTCGAGATCATGCGGAGCGTCGAAGCCGGAGCTCGCGTGCTGAAAGAGTCCACTTGCCACGCGGTCAAACTTGAAGGCGGCGCCGAGCAAGCCAAACGGATCGAAACCATTGTCACTGCTGGTATCCCCGTCATGGCCCACGTCGGACTGCGTCCCCAAAACATCCATGTCGATGGCGGCTACCGAGTCCAACGGAATATGCCGACGCTGATCGAGGACGCGAAGGCTGCCGAGCAAGCCGGCGCCTTTGCCGTGCTAGTCGAATGTGTCCCAAGTGATGTTGGACAAGCGATCACCGAAGCAGTCAAGGTTCCAACCATCGGAATCGGAGCAGGCCCCCACATGACGGGACAAGTCCTTGTTACGCATGACTTGATCGGTTTTAACTCTGGATACCTACCAAGCTTTGTTCGCCAATACTCTGATGTCAGAACAACGATACGCGATGCTGCGGTCGCTTACCGAAAATCAATTGAAACAGGTGATTTCCCAACAGACCAGGAATCATTCCGATAACTCTCCTAGTCGCTACTCGAACCAAAACGTGAAATGGAAATTTTTGACAAACTAAGCCAACTACATGAAGCAACCACTCAGGCTTTTTGCGATCTTGCCAACACGAGCATCGAGTCGAACGGGATCTTCCGCGTCGCACTCTCCGGTGGTTCAACCCCGAAACGGATCTACGAACTGATTGCCGAACGCAAACTCGACTGGCCCCACATTCACTGGTTCTGGGGGGATGAACGCAATGTCCCGCTGGACCACGCAGACAGTAACGCCCGTATGGTTCATGAAGCGCTGCTGGACCGAGTTGACATACCACGCTCCAACATTCATGAAGTTCCAGTCGACGTCGAAACTCCGGCAGAAGCTGCCAAGCAATACGAACAAATACTGCGACAGCATTTTGGTGAAGCAACTTTCCCGATGTGGGACTTGGCTCTACAAGGCCTAGGAGACGATGCACACACTGCATCGCTGTTTCCAGAAACAGACGCTGTGCAGGAACACAAACGCTGGTTTGTCGAGAACTGGGTTGAAAAACTCGGTAGCTATCGATACACGCTCACGGCGCCAGCGATCAATTCAGCTCGACAAATCTGGTTCATGGTGGCCGGCAATGGAAAGCAGAACGCCCTCAAAACCGTTCTCTCAGGCCCCAATGCTCCAGAGCTTTATCCTGCCCAACTGATCAACGCCAATCGTTGGCTTGTCACACAGGACGCCGTAGAAAACTAGCCAACCCCAAAACCTTGCAGCTCTGACGAACAGGCAAGTGGCCAACCAATGCATTAACGCGTCCCAATGCGCAATGCCCAATACCCTGTGTTCCTGTGCTCCCCCCCACTGTGCAGCAGCGAACCCACAAAAAAACCCGGCAGCCGCTTGATCAGCGGCAACCGGGGTTAGAAAGCTTCAGACTGACTGGGGCACCAATCAGTTTGCCTTGGCCAAGTTCTCCTTACGGAGACCGTCGATGTAATCTGCAACAATGTTCATTACTTCACTGTTGTAGTAATTCTCTCGGAAAATCACAGCGTCTTCGATTTGCTGCTCTAACTCGTCCTCTTCCTCTTTTTGAGAATCAAGCTCCTTGCGTCTTGCCAAGAAAGCTTCCTCTTCAAGAGAGACAGTTTCCTGATCTTTTTGATCCACGTAGATTTCGACACGCCTCAAAAGATCAGCAAAATCTTCGTCTACTTCGACCCTCTCAGCAGATTTCTTACGCAACTTATTGACCAAGTCTGCGGGAACCATACTGTAAAGGTTGTGCCGTGCCACTGGAACAGTATCGTGCTCCAGAGCATATTTCAAATCACCCTCACCGACATCCATTTTGGCTGTAAGACTTGGCAGGATGACGTCTGACAAAACACCTTTGAGTTGTGTGCTCTGGCCATCTGGAAGATAGAACTGTTGCAAAGTCACTTTCAATGCACCGTAGTTCTGTCGATTGTTACCGAACAATCGCTGTCCCAGATTCATCAGTGTCTGGACCGTACCTTTGCCGTGAGTCGCCGGATCACCGATGACGAGCCCTCGTTTGTAGTCCTGAATGGCACCGGCGAAAATTTCGCTGGCACTGGCACTGAACTTACTGGTCAAAACAGCCAGCGGCCCATTCCATGCAGTACCGCTATCTTCATCTGCATAAGCCTGAACAGAGCCATCTGAATTCTTCACCTGAACGACGGGACCACTGTCGATGAACAGACCAGTCAAATTGATTGCTTCAGTGAGACTTCCGCCTCCGTTCTTGCTGAGATCGAGCACGATCCCGTCAACGCCCTTGGTCTTGAAGTCATCGAGGATGCGTCGCACGTCTCGGGTGCTGCTACGGAAGTTTTTCTCATCCCGCCGTGCTGCATCCATGTCCAGGTAGAAACTGGGCAGATTGATGTATCCAATCTTCAGATCTTTGCCGCCATCAGGATTTTTGTGATTGATGATCTCACCGCGGGCAGCCGACTCTTCGAGAGCGATGGTTGCACGGACGATCTTGTACTCTTCCACATTCCCGACTCCACCTGGCTTCACACCAAGGCGTACCGTACTGCCCGCTTTGCCGCGAATCAGATCAACCACATCGGACAGTGGCATCTCAACGATATCAACCGAGTCACCCGATTTCCCCTGACCAACAGTCACGATCACGTCATCGGACTTGAGCTTGCCATGCTTGGCAGCAGCACCACCAGGAATAACTCGCGACACTACAGTGTTGCCATCCTTCTCGCGAAGCTGTGCTCCAATGCCATCAAGGTTCAGACTCATTTGAATCTGGAAGTCCTCGAGTGTGGACGGCGACATATAAGTAGAGTGCGGATCATATCCATTGGTGACCGAGGTCAAGAACATCTCCAGCAGATCGTCGCTATCCGTTTTCTTCCAGCGTCTTGCGTAGCGACCGTATCGACGACGAAGTGTGTCGACAGCCTCTTCACCAACCTTGCCCTCATCCTTCAGATCGAGCAAAGCGTACTTGATCTGACGACGCCAGCGATCTTTCGCTGCTGCTGGTGTCTTGGCGTACTGGGCGACGTCCGGATCAACAACGATGGCTTCATCTTTTGAGAAATCAAAATCACCGTTGAGCAACTCTTGGGCGACCGCTACTCGCTCATCAACACGCTGAATGAATCGCCCGAAGATTTTATAGGCGAGTGAAAGATCACCCTGTTGAACCATGTCATCGATTCGGCTGGCATCTCGATTAAATTCATCGATATCGCTTTGGTAGAAATACAGTTTGAGTGGATCAAGCGACTTCGTGAATAGAGCGAGTGCACGCTTGCTGATCGTGTCATCCAATCCCCTGGCGGAAATGTGATTTTTGGGCATCAGCTGGGCGATCAAACGAGCAACGATGCGATCGTTCCCCGCCGGCTTGATCAGTTGTACGG
>Ga0315315_10003302_pt1 | contig 14818 bp, 6 predicted proteins | sample M140m3416metaG_FD_203699 | JGI IMG/M metagenome (GOLD analysis project Ga0315315, IMG submission 203699) | Ammonia-oxidizing marine archaeal communities from Monterey Bay, California, United States - M1 40m 3416 | ecosystem: Environmental > Aquatic > Marine > Intertidal zone | place: USA...
GCAACCCGAAAGTGCGAGCCAACTTCACCGAGCTCGTGTTGGATTTGACGAAGATTTCCACGGCCTATCGGTTCAATCTTCCGCCGTACATGGTTTTCGTCATTCGATCGCTCACGACGTTGGATTTCGCCGCCGCGCGCACCAACTGTAACATGTACGAAGTCGCCGCGCCGACGGCTATTTTCCGCGCCTTGTCGCCGCGAACGGATCGCGGTAAGAAGGCGTTGGAACAAATGCTATTGGATAAAGATGGGGACGTGAATTGGTCCAAGCTTGTGGCGTTGAGCGCGCAGGCCAACACGGCGGCGGAGCAAGGTGAAAGCGGCGCCGCGGCGTCCACGGCCGACGAACACGCCAAGGACGCCATCAATCGCTTGATGAACGACTTAGTGGACTCGTCCGCCGGGAGCGCGTTGCGACGTTTGGCGATGAAGGCGCGTCCGGAAGGTATGCTGCCTCCGCCGAGCATTCGCACACAGCTCGTCAAGGTCGCTCGAGCATCTTTCGCCCGCTCTATGGCAAACTTTTCCTTCCGAGCTTTCTTCGCCGCCTCGTTCGCCTTCGCTCGCGCCGCGCTCAGCGGCGCCGGCCCCGAGAACGTGGCGTGCGAGATCTACGAAGGATCCGAGCGTGCCGCTTGCAACGCCCAAATGGACCGTCGACGACGACGCATCGCCGTTTTACTCCTCCGATCCAAGCTCTCCGCCCCCAGCGGCGTCTTCGGTTTCCTCTCCATCGTCGGCTTGCTCGCCTGGGCCGCGCTCGCCGGCGCCCTCGACGCCCTCCGCGCCAGGTTCGCCGCCACCTTCACCCGCCGACCCGCGCGCGCCGACGACGACGCCTTCCCTCCTCTCGCGCCCGCATAATTCGTACATCGCATCGCATCGCATCGCATTTCAATCAAATGACGCATTTCTTCCTTTCGCTCGCTCGCTCGCTCGCTCGCTCGCCGCGCGTCGCCTCGTCCCGTCCCGAAGCCAAACCTCACACTGGGACGCGCCGTCCACCGCCCCACTCGCGCCTTCCCGCACCATGACCCTCGTCGACGCCTTAAAAGACACCTCGCGACCCGTGTTCCTGTTCGGTGCGTCGCGCTCGCCGTCGCGTCGCGCCGCTCGCGAAGCGCGACGCGATTCGCGTCGCCGCCGTGGATGATCACTTTTTCAACCGCGCGCGGGACGCGCGTCGACGTTCGACATCGGCGCGATCGACCGCGAAACGCGAAACGCGCGTCGCGGCGACTGACGCGCATCGCCACGCGCGCTCGCGCCGTCAGGGGTGACGCCGCCGCTGGAAGGATCGTCTGCGGACGCCATCGCGGACGCGGCGGATAACTTCGTGCAAAAGTCGCGCGGGTTGGCGTGCGACGGGTACATCGTGTACGATATTCAAGAAGAAGCCGGACGCACGGCGGACGCGAGACCGTTTCCGTTTCGAAAGCTCGATGATCCGGGCGCGTTCGCCGCGGCGCTGCGAAAGGCGAGCGGTGGGACGGAGAGCGTGGTGTACAAGTGCGTGGCGGAGACGAAGAGCGAGGGCGAATTTCAGTCGTGGCTCGACGAAGCCACGCGAGAGACGAGCGCGTATAATCTCGTCGGAGGCGCGAGTTCGAGTCAGGAGTACGCCGGACCGACGATTCAGCGCGCGGCGGAAATGTTGAGGAAGACTAAGAGGGGATGCGCGTTCGGTGGGGTGACGATCGCGGAGAGACACGCGAAGAAGGGAAACGAGCACGAGACGCTGTGCGCCAAGACGGATGCGGGCGCGGAGTGGTTTATTTCTCAAGCCATTTACGACGCTGATATGACGATCAAGCTCGTGAACGATTACGGTGCGGAGTGTGAGAGGCGGGGGATCCAACCCAAGCGCATCGTGCTCACGTTTGCCCCGTGTGGGCGCGAAAAAACGATGAAATTCATCAAGTGGCTCGGGTGCTCCGTCCCGGAAGCCGTCGAAGCCGAAATTCTCGGCGCCGACAACCCGGCGCAAAAGTCCGTGGAAATCCTCGTCGCCATGTGCGAGCGCATCATCGCCGAAACGAAACAATCCAAAGTTCCCCTCGGCGTCTCCGTGGAGTCGGTGAGCATCTTCAAAAACGAAAAAGAAGCCGCCCGCGACTTGTTTCGTCTCACGCAAGCCGTCATGCTCGACGCGTACGGCGTCCAATGGTCCATGCGTTACGCCATCGACGCCTCATCGTCCAAACGCGCGGGCAAAGACGATAAAATCAAGCGCATCGCCACCGTCGTCGCCGCCTTCCTCGCCGGCGCCGTCGCGCGCACTAAATTTGCATAATTATGTAACGCGCGTCTCCGCCTCGCGCTCGCCCTCGCGCCGCACACGCCGCCGCGATGGAACTCTTCCAACTCCGCGTCCCCGCCGGCGCCGGCCGCGCCTTCACCCCGTCGCGCGGGTCCATGGTCGTCCTCACCCACGTCGCCCTGACGTGCGAGGGCCCGAAACGCGCGAGTAAAGACGAAAGAATCACCGTCCAAGTCGCGACCAGAGGTGGCGGCGGCGACGGGAAAACCGACGCCATCGCGCTCGGCAGCGTGAGCGACGCGCCCGGACGCGAACAGTTCGCCATCGGAGGCTCCGGGCTGTGCTTCGGCGACGGCGAACGAGTGGTGGTGTCGCACAACGGACGCGAGGCGGAGGTGTGCCTCACGGGGCGGGTCGAGGCGACGACGGCGTCGCTCGGCGGCGACGATTCGAGCGATGAGAGCGAAGAGAACAGCGAAAGTAACGGCGAAGAAGACGGCGAGAGCGATGATAGCGAGAGTGAGAGCGACGGTGAGGAGGACATGATGGTGAAGGCGAAGGCGATGGCGAAGGCGGCGGCGGCGGCGAGACGAGCCGAGGCGAGCGACGAAGACGAAGACGAAGGCGAAGACGAAGACGAGAGCGAGAGCGAGAGCGAGAGCGAGGATTCCGAACAGGACGATTCAGACGAAGGCGAAGACGAAGACGAGAGCGAGAGCGAGAGCGAGAGCGAGAGCGAGGATTCCGAACAGGACGATTCAGACGAAGAAGAATCTGAATCCGACGATGCGTCGGACGACGACAGCAGCGACGACGGCAGCGACGACAGCGACGCGTTGCCGGGGTCCAAGCGCAAGGCGAACGCCAAGGAGGCCAAATTTGAAGACGCGCGAGACGCCCGTCGCGGCGGACGCGGCGGCGGACGCGGCGGCGGACGCGGCGGCGGACGCGGTAAGGGTAAGTTCGCCCGTCGATGACCAGAGCGCGCGACGATGCGAAAGATTATCAATAATATCACCGCCCACTGGCGAGCGCGGCGCCGCACTTCTCGCCGCGCGCGACCGCGCGTCTTCGCCGCGTCCCGACGCGGCCCGCGCGCGCGCGCGACCTCGACGCGCCCGCTCGCGCCCGCGCGCGCGCCGCGATGACGAAACGACGCACCGCGCTCGTGGTTTTGGGCGACTTTGGTCGTTCGCCTCGAATGCAATACCACGCGCTGTCGCTCGCGCGCGACGCGGATCGCGCCGTCGACGTCGTGTGTTACTCGGGCACGCCTCCGATCGATGCGCTGTCTCGCGAAGACGCGGTGACGATGCGTTACGTCGTGGGATGTCGGTGGCGGTGGTTGACGCGCGTCCCGCTCGCGCTCGCGCTCGGGACGCGCGTCGCGGCGCAGTGCGCGCACTTGTTTTGGATCCTGATGACGATGCAGCGGTGCGAAGAGATGCTGATACAGAACCCGCCGTGCGTGCCGACGTTTTTGGTGTGCGGAATCGTGTGTCGCGCGCGACGGACGCGGTTGGTGGTGGACTGGCATAATTTCGCGTACACGCTGTTCGGGATGAAGCGCGGCGACGCGAGCGCGACGACGCGAATGTTGAAATGGTACGAACGGACGCAGGGAAAGATGTGGGGAGACGCGCACGTGTGCGTGACGAAGGCGATGGGAAACTTTTTGGAGAAAGAATGGAAGATTGAGGGCGCGCGCGTCGTGGAAGACCGCGCGGCGGAGCGATTTCGAGAGGCGGCGCGCGAGGCGACGACGCCGTTGGAATTTTGGAGAAGCGAACCCGCGCGCTCGGCGCTGGAGGCTTCGCCCGTCGCGCGGAGTGAGGACGCGCTCGATCGGTTTTTGCGGGGCACGCACGAGAATATGACGAAGAATAAGCCGAGGTTCATCGTGAGTTCGACGTCGTGGACGCCGGATGAAGACTTTGGCGTTTTGCTTGACGCCGCCGTCGCGTACGACGCGCGCAAGCGCGCGAAGGGCGATCATGCGTCAAAGTCGTACCCTGACATCGTCATAATTATCACCGGTCAAGGCCCACAAAAGACGATGTACGAGAAGAAGATTAACGAACTCGCGCTCGAGCACGTGGCGTTTCGAACCGTCTGGCTCGACGCCGCTGACTATCCGCGCGCGCTCGCGAACGCGCACCTGGGCGTCTCCCTGCACACCTCGAGCAGCGGTTTAGATTTACCGATGAAAATTGTGGATATGTTTGGGGCATCGTTACCCGTCGCCGCGATGCGGTACGCTGTCATCGGAGAGCTCGTGCAAGAGGGCGTCAACGGCGTGCTCTTTGCCGACGCCACCGAACTCGCGGCGATGTTCGCGAAACTTCTCCGTGGCGACGAACGCCTCACGCTCAGAGCGTTGAAACACGGCGCGGCGAAATGGGGAGAGCAAACGTGGGACGATCATTGGAAGCGCTGTGCGTTACCTGTGTTCGCCGACGCGGCGTGAAAGTTCTGATGTAATCTAAAAATTCTAGTGATGGTGCAACGCGTCCTCTTCCCGAAACGCGGCGAAGAGTGAAACAAAAAATGTCACGAAAAATGCGCGCAGAGGAATCGCCCCGAGCGCGAACGCGGTGCATCGCAGCCACTCTCCCGCATTGAGCGGAGAGGTGTGAAACACCGCGCCGCCCGCTTGCACGATGGCGACATGGAGCAAAATCTCGCTCGTCAAGAGGCTCACGAAGAGCTTGTTCTTCGTCGCACCCTTGAAAACGTTGACCTCCGTGGTAACTTTGCGACAGTTGATTTGATTCGCGAGCTGAAGCAAGACGAAGCAACAGTAGATTTGGGTGTCTTCCGGGCCGAATTCGTTGAGCAAGTACGCCATGACGGCGAGCTGATACGAAACTTGGGTGAAGATATTGAGCCGCATGGTTGACGTGATGAGGTTGCTCGCATCTGACGGAGGCTGTCGCATCACGTCGTCGCTCGGCTCATCCGTCGCGAGCGCTAAGCTTGCCAACGAATCGATGACAAGATTGACAAACAATAGCTCGATGGCGTTCAGCGGGCTCTTCGCATACACAAGTGCGCAGCCGGTGGACAGAATGATTGTCGTACAATTCGCCGTCAGTTGGAACGTGATAAACTTTTCGATTGATTCAAACACGTTCCTGCCGTAACGAATGGCGTCGACGACGGAAGAAAAATCGTCCTGCAGAAGAACAATATCGCTTGCATCTCTGGCGCACTCCGTCCCCGAGCCTAAAGCGAAACCGACATTGGCGCGTCGAAGTGCGGGCGCGTCGTTTGTGCCGTCGCCTACAACCCCTACAACTTCTTTTCGTCCCGATAGCTTTGTGTTGCGTATACCATCGGTAAGGATGAATTTGTCTTGTGGCGACGCGCGAGCGAGCACTCGCAAATTCGGCCAAATGGCATCGAGTTTCGATTGATCGATTTCTTGACCCTCTTCTCCACGAATTGCTTCTCGAAACGCTTCACCCGTCATCGTTGCTTCGGTGCTCATGTCTTTTTCATCGAGTATTCCGCATCTCCTTGCCACCGCGGTAGCGGTGGACAACGAATCCCCAGTGACCATCTTCACTGCGACGCCAGAGCGGCGACATAAACGCACGCTCTTCGTGGATTCTGGCCTCAAAGGGTCGCACATCCCGATTGCTGCGACGAGCGTGAGGTCGGATTCAGCGTCGCTGGCGCTCATTCGACTGCAAATATTCGTCGCTTCATGCGTTGTGATGAGATCGCGTTCGATGTCCTTATACGCGACGAGTAATACCCTTTCCGCGTCATCTTGCCATTCGAGAAACTTTTTCGACAGCTGATCCTTCGTAGCGGCGTCGAGTGGATGATGGGCGCCGTTTTCGTCCATGACAGATGAACACAAGTTCAACACGTCTTGAGATGCGCCCTTCGTGACCGCACGAACGATCACGTCTCCCATTTCGTCGTCGTTGATGCCGTCGCGAAGTGTGAAGAGCGTGCACATGCGCTTTCGGGAAGCGTTGAATGGAAAGAGCTTGACCAAAGGGAAGTACTTACGAATCGTAGCGACGAACAATTCGTCGTTGTTCATTGAGTTAACGAATCGTAACAGCGCGATTTCCGCCTTTGCTCCTCGCAAAATTTGCCCTTTGGCATCGTAGGTTATGGTCGAGTTCATTGCGAGCAAAATCGACAGGAGTTTCACCACGCGAGGATCGAGCGTTGGCTCGTTTCGCGTCTTGTTTGCAATTTCACTCGCCCACGTCACGCTTTTGCTCGTTAGAGGTCCGATATCTACACCCGCGATCCACGCGCGATTAACGCGTTGGTCGTTTTCAGTCACCGTCCCAGTCTTGTCGATGAGCAAAGCCGTGACTTCGCCTGTGGTTTCGGCGGAGCCTAGGACGCGGACGAGCATGGACAACTCGAGCATGCGCCTGACGGAAAATGCCAGAGCGAGCGTCACGGCGAGTGGTAAGCCCTGTGTTGCGAAAGAAAACGAGGTATTGTCAGTCGAGGTTGCGCGTGAAAAAGTCAATCCGCGTCACGACCATTCAAATCTCAGAGGGAAGTCGGCAGACAGAGTAGTTTCGTCAATGAATTCAGAGAACTTTACTCAATCATCACAGAAATGAATGGAAGTCGCGCGCTCAAAGCTTTTCGGTGGCGTTCTCAGAGGGAAGTCGGCAGACAGAGTAGTTTCGTCAACGAATTCAGAGAAATTTACTCAATCATCACAGAACACCACCGGCGCTCGAGCACGAAAAAAAGAAAAACGCTTTCCCACGCACCTCGGGCACCGATACGACGACGATGGTGATGGCGATGATGACGATATGCAAGAAATCCAAACCGAGCGCCTCGATGGGCGGACCAGTCCCTTGAATTGCGTCAAATACGAGCGTAAAGGTTAAAATGAAACCGACGACCAATGCGGCGCTGATGCCCCAGCGACCAATTTTGACGGCAAGCGCCTGCAGTTGCAACTGCAGCGGCGTGAACTCTTCGGCACCGACATTGATCATCTCTGCAATTTGTCCACTAGACGAATTCTCACCGACGCCGATCGACAGGATCGATCCGCGTCCAGACGTGACTTTGCTTCCAGCGAAAATTATCGATTGACGATTCTTTTCAATATCATCGCTCTCGCCGGTAATGTGACTTTGATCGACCAAAAACGCCGCACTCTCGATCACTAAGCCATCACACGGTGCAACGTCTCCCGCTTGCAGCTCCACGACGTCTCCAACGACGACTTCACTCTTCCTCAAAAGCTCACGATTCCCACCGCGTAAAATGCTCGCGACGTTTGTCTGTTCGCTTCGTGCGTTGAGATTGACAAACGATCTCTGTTTTTCGTTGTTGTTCACGCACTCCACGACGACGATGATGCACACCGCGAGAAGTATCGCAGCTCCATTCGCCCAACTATACTCTGAATCATCGCCCCCGATGGACGTTTCCAACACGAGCGACAACGCACCGCTGATTACGAGTACGCGCAACGTGACGTCCTCGAGCGCCTCGAACGCAAAATCCCAAATCGACTTTGTCGGGTATGGTCGCGTCGTGTTCGCGCCCCATACGCGTCGGTTCGTTTCCACGTCACCCATCGTTTCTAAACCGCGGTCGCAGTTGGAGTTCAACGCCCGCGCCAAAGCGTTCAACGCATCCGAGTCATCTTCAAATCCAAATCGCTCAAAGCCAAAGTTTACGATTTCTTTGAGCGTCTCCGCGTTGACGGCGACATCCCACCGCGGCGGTACCGGCGTCGCCGCGACGCGCGCGGCGCTCTCGTCACGTTCATCATTCACGTTCTGTGACTCAATGAGAACGACGTCGTCTTCATCGCGCGATGCGAGCGAGGCGAGACGTCGCGCGTCCCGAAGCCAAAGCCGCGGCGTCCCGACGCGCGAGCGCGCGGTATGCACCGTCGGCACGCGGTGTCGACCGTGCGATCGCACCGCGAGCGGTGAGAGCGCGAGACATACGTGCGTCGTTCTCGACATCTGACGAACGCGCGCGCGGAAGTGCGACGGTGACGCAGCATCATCCCGACACGGCGTCGGCCAGCGCCGCCGCGAGATCGGCGACTCGAGCGCCGGCTTCGGATGGAATCTTCGCCAATACCTTGATCGCCTCCTTCGCCGGTTTGGCGTCGCCGTCGCGTCGAGAGCGTTCGATGAGAAACGAAGCGAGGATGAGACGAGCGGCGGCTTGCGCGGCGTCGGTGATGGGCTCGCGATTGACGACGGCGCGCGCGGCGGCTTCGGCGGAGGCTGAATCGCCGGCGGCGCTCTGCGTCAAGGCAGACTTGAGCGCGGCGTGGAGCTCGTGTGCTTCCGATTGCGTGGCTTCTCGAACGATGCCCTTACGTCGATCGAGAACGATGTTGAGCAGTTCGAGGGACTCTGTAGAGGATGGATCGAGCATCGTCGCGCGCGCAACGAATCGATCGGCTCGAGCCGAGCCCTCGGCGTCGCCGACAACGGTCGACGCGTTCAAGGCGCACGCCGCCGCAGCGCGCGCGAGCGAAGATTGAACGCGATAGTCACCGTTTGGTGAAGATGGTGGGCATGCAGAGAGGGCCGAAACGACTGTTTGGTGATCTGGGGCGCACGACGCCACGCGCGTCAAAGCGTCCTGCATCTTCAAATCTCCGGGTCGCGCATGCACCAAAAGTTTGGCGCGTTCAAGCGTGCTCTCAAAGTCTCCATCAACACTCGTGGATGCGGTTGAGTCGGAATCGTCCAACCGTCTTTGCGACAATCGAGCGCGGCATTCTTCTGCGACGGTTCGTATGACGTTTGGATCGCCGCCCAGCGCAGGGACGTTTTCGAGCGACGCCACTGCGTGCGCCGCTGCATCTTCGGCTTCCTCAAACAACCCTCGGCATTCGGCGCAAAGGGCGAGTGCGATCGCCGCTGTAGAATCAACGGGTAAACTTTCACTCGCCCGACGAGCAGCCGCGTAAGCATCTTTGGCATAAGTCAACCCAGAAGCGCACGCCGTGAGCGCACATCCCAAATCTGCCTCCGCGCCGGCGCCAAGCGCCGCCGCCATACGGAACGCGCCGCGTCCTTCATCTAATTTACCAGTGGCTATGTGCAAAGCTGCAGTCGCTGTCCACGCATCACCACTGCTTGGGTCGGCGATACGCGCGCTGTCAAGCGATAAAGTCGCCTCGCCGACGTCGCCCGATGATAGATACAAACGGCCCAGCGCGCACCACGCTTGAGCAAACGTGGGATTGAGTGCGACGGCGCGAGATAACGCGGTGATTTTTCGCTCAGTGCGCACAGCGTCTGAAATTACGGCAGGATCATCGATCGCTGCCGCGGCGAACCAGGCGAACGGGTCGCCTGGGGCGACTCGAAGGTAGCCCGCGGCGCGTTCCCACGCCTTTGCCGCGCTCGCCTCCGCAGCTGCGACGTCGCCTGAAAGTTTGTGAATCTCGGTTTGCAATCGCAGCGCAGCAACGACGTCACGCCATCGACCGGGACGGTCGGGTTTTAGGTTCAATGCCTTTTCGTACGCCTCGACCGCGCTGCGAGCTTCGGTCGTTCGCGCGGCAAGCATGGATGTGAAGTCCTTCCCGAGCGCTGGATCATTGACTTGCGCTGCGAGGTGATGAATGTCCCCTAGCAACTTCCAAACCGTTGCGGTGGCGCCGTCGCCCATGATTTCTACCGCGCGTTTCCCTGCTTTTGTTGCGGCTTTTAGTGATACCGCGGCGCGTCCCGGAGCGCCCCAGCGCAACGCGCCTTTGGCGTAATACGAGTGAGCGCTCGCCGAACCAAACAAGGCGGCTAAATGATCGACGCCATCGCTTAGTGCTTTGTCGTAAGCCTCAATAGCGTCTGCGGAGGATCCTAGCGCCAAATAAATGTGTCCTGTTTGCGAAGCCGCGTATGAGCGAACTCCCTCGCCCGCTTCATCGCTCAACTCCATCGCTCGCTCGAATGCTTTGAGCGCGGCGGAATGCCTACCGAGACTGTTGTACGACGCACCTAAAGCTTCCCAGGCGCTGGCGTTTCGAGGAGAAACACGCAAGACTACTTGTAAGGCGCCAATGGCACCGCTGTGATCACCGATACGAGCGCACATTGGCGCGAGTCTGTTCGCCGCCCAGGAGCACCGCGAATCCACGGCGAGCGCAGCGCGGCAAATGGACGTCGCCTTGGCGTCGTCGTTCGCGTCCAACGCGTTCGTAAACGCCACAGGCCCAGATGTCGGGTCCGCAGCGTCGAGTGCCAGCGCACGCGCGTGACACTTTTGCGCGCGCGCGTCATCGCCGCTTGCACCGCACGAAAGACCGAGATGCGCGAAAGCCGCCGCGCGATGCGCCGAATCGCCCGCGGCGCCGATGAGTAACGCCTCGTGCGCGCTCCCTGGCCCCTTCGCCGCTGAGACTTGAGCGCGCCATCTAGCGATTCCGAGTCGCGCACTTGCATCAGCGGGCGTCGTCGTCGACAACGGCTCACCTGACTTTACGCCGCACGCTCGCTCGAGCGTCTCCAACCCCTCGGCTCGACGCTCTGAAGATCCAGCAATGGTCATGAGCCATCCGAGCTCAACGCCCACGCGTCGCACGTTAGGGTAAGTCTCGGCGGCGTCGGAGAGTAACTGCAAAGCGCGCTCGTAATCGGGAGGGTGCGCGTTGAACGCGCACGTCGCCAATCCTCGCGCCGCTCGCGGACCTTCGAGCACGACAAACGCAGCCCTCGCCTCTTGAAACATCCCTACGCGAAGCATAGCCTCAGCGTGCACCATCAAAACCCGTCGGGACATTTTCGGTAATGCATCTGTTGTGATGTCTTCGCGCATGATTTTCATCGCCGTGGTCGCGGCCTGAAGCGCGTGCACGTCCGCACGCTCGCCGCCGACGAGCATGGACTCCGCCAACGCAAGCCAGCCGATTGCGGCGGACGCATGGCTCACTTTCGACTCGTCATCGCGATTGAGCGTGGTTACAATTTCGTCCCGAAGCTCCGGCGTCAGCAAACCTCTGGCGTCTTCTCGAGGAGGAGTCGCGGGACGGCATGAATGCGTAAATGCGCCGCTTCGACGCGAGTCCCTGAGCGCGAGCCAGCCTGACGCGATCGTGTTCGCCCGTAAAGCGAGCACGCGCTCGAGCAAACGAATGACTTTCGCCTCATCTTCATCCTCGACCTCGTTATCATCCCATCCCTCTTCTTCGCAATCTAAACCGAGTTCGAGCGCGGCGACGATTTCCACGCACAGCGGCTCGACGAGATCAATGACGACTTCGCCCCATCGATCGATGAGTACAGTAGCCTCAGTCAGCGCCTCACGTGCGCACGCTCTGACATCGAAGTCGCAGTCGACCGATGCCGAAAGCGCAGCAGCCAGACGGGCGTCGAGTCGATCCAATTCCGCGGCGTGCGTCCGTGAATCGTACGACGCGTTGGCGACGTCTTCGCTCAGCCAAGCTCGCAGGGTCGTCGCCAAGTCTTCGTCGTCCACGGCGTGCGACGCTCGCGCACCCAACTTGCGCACAGCTTCTTCTTCAGCCTTACTCGCAATAGTCTTCGAACGAAGCATTTGCACCGCCGCCTCTCCCGCCTCGGCGGCGCGCGCGTCGCGCAAAGCCAACGCGCCGTCGCACGCGCGTTTGACCGACTCAACGCGCGTCACTTCGTCCACCTCTCCCGTGCGAAACTCGCCCATCTCACCGCAGAACTCAATCACGCGCGACCATTGCGCGTTTTCCCACGCGCACGCGCACGCTTGTTTCAAAAACTCGACGAGTTTGTCCACCTTCCCGCTCGCTCGATGCGCGTCGACGAGCGCTCGCAACGCGCGCAACCGCCCCACGACATCACCTTTCGCCGCGAACGTCTCATTCAACCCTTGATACGCCGCTGGATGCTCGCTTCTGATCTCAATCGCACGCTCGTACGATTTCACCGCGTCATCGAGCGCCCCGAGCGCGTTCGCCGCCTTTCCATCCATGACCCACGCTTCGTACGCGTCCCCGTCCGCCTCGATCGCCTCCTTCGCCAAACCTCGCGCGCTCGCGGCGTCCCCGGCTTTCAACGCCTCGTTCGCCGCCTTGAGCGTCTTCATCAAGCTCGCCTTGGCGCTCATCGTCCTTCGCCTCGCCGCGCGTCGTTCCGCGCGCGCTCGTCCGTCCCGCTCGTCCCCGCTCAACCGTCCCGCGCGCCTCAGCGCCGCCTCTCTCGACGACTACCACCCGAACAGCGTTTGCACTGACATGTACGCGCACGCGACGCTGACCCACGGCGATAGACGCTCGCCCACGCGCGCGGCTTTCCAGAAAACACCTCGAAACCCGGTGCGGTGAGAATCCAACAACCCGGGCGCGCGAAGTTTGACGTACGTGCACGCGCAGATGAAGAGCAGGAGCGTGGTGAGGAAGGACTTGAAGTCGAAGAGCGCGGACATCGAACGATCGGCCGCGGACGAGCGCGCGCGCGATCGGTCGCGACTCGGTGTGGGGACGGCGCGAACGGCGAAGGCGAAGGCGAAGGCGAGGCGAAGGCGGAATGGCTAGTCGTACGAATGGTTTACAAAGCGAGCGACGGTCGTTTTCACCCGCGAGCGAGTCCGACGCGAAGGAGAAGGACGAAACAAAGCAACGCCGCGGCGCCGACGACGACGACGAAGTCGACGAATTGCGCCGTCGGACTCGCGTGGATTTCTTTGGCGACGCGCAAGATGGTGTCCTTGTTGTCGATGATCCACTGATGGAGCACGAGCTTTTTGAGGGCCAGGTGCACGATGATGGTGGCGTCTGGGGCGTTGTTGAGGATCATGTCGTAGTAACGCTTGGCGAGGTGCAAGTCTTTTTGCATGCCGATGCCGTGCTCGTGCATGTGCGCGAGATTGAACATCGCGTGCGGATTTCTCTGTTCGCTCGCTTGGCGATAGGCGGCGATAGATTTCGTGAGCGAGACGTTCGCGCCTTTGCCGTAGTAATACGCGTCACCGATGCGAAGAAGCGACTTGACGTTACCTTGCGTCGCCGCGAGTCGATGGTAGTGGAGCGCGCGCGTCGCCGTGCTCGGCGCCTCTGGGTTCACCTGAGTGTCCTCGCGGAATCGACCTTCGTCACCGAGTCTTTGTTCGAGCAAGAACGCGGCGTTGGCTTGAGCGATCTCGATTCCCATCTCTGCCATTTTCATGTAACGCAAGAGCGCGCCGCGGTAGTCACGACGCATGTACGCCGCGTACGCGTGCTCCATCGGCGTCGCCCAGTGTCCTCGTTCGGCGAGTTGTTTCAGTAACGCGCTCGCGGACGCGCACGACGACGGAAACCCCATGCCGTTCAACTGCATCATCGCCAAATTATACGTCGCAACCTCGTGCCCGACGTGCGAAGCGATGTTGAAGTGATGATACGCCTTTGTGAAATCTTGCTTGACGCCGATGCCTCGCAAGTGCAAGACGCCGAGAAAGTATCGCGCGTCGGAAAGCCCTTGCTCAGCGGCTTGGTTCAGGTACTGCACCGCCAACGCGTGATCTTGAGCCACGCCGTGACCGGCGAGCGTCATGTACCCGAGCCCGTACCGCCCCATGGCGTTGCCTTTCTTCGCCGCCTTGCGAAACCAGTGCAACGCCGTGGCGTTGTCGACGTCGACGCCGAACCCGTTGGCGTACATGTTTCCTAAATTCGCCATCGCCGTCGCGTCTCCCGCGTTCGCGGCGTCCGTCAAGTATTTACGCGCGGCGCCGACGTCTTTGCGCAACCCGCGGGCGCCGAGCGAGTACAACCGACCCATCGTCACCTGCGCGTCCACGTTGCCCATGTCGGCGCTGTAACGATAATACTGCACCAAATCCCGCTCGCGCCTCGCCGCGAGATTACTCCCGCTCATCTCCGCGCTGAGACGGTGTTTTTCAATCTGAAACGGCAGCACCCCCGGCGTGCGTTTGGCCGCCTCTTCCACGACGATTTTCGCCGCCTCGTGATAGTACAACACCGCCGTCTCGCACGACTCGGGAACGTCGATGCCGTGCTTGTGTCGATACCCCAGCGCCATCATCGCTCGCACGCTCCCCGCGTTCGCGGCGAAGTAATAGTGCAGCACGCTCTTCGCGCCATCGCGCGGCGTGCCGTCCCATCCACTCGCGTACGTGAACCCCAACTCGTCGTGCGCCGCCGCGTCCCCCAGCTCCGCCGCGCGCCGCAAGCACTCCATCGCCCCCCCCTCGTCCATCTCCCGTCCCTCGATCAACCCGTACCTGCGCGCGTGCCCGAGCGCGAACCACGCCTCGCCGTCGTCCCACCCGCTCGCGTCTCTCGTCGCCGTGCCCTCGACGTACGCCTCGATCCACTCCGCCGCCGCGCGTCTCGCTCGCGCCCTCGACGCCCTCGACGCGCTCGCCGACCGCGCCCGCCTTCGATCGTCCACCGACTCCTCCTCGAGCAAATCATCGACGTACTTTTTCCGTTCGTCGTCCACTCGCGATGTTTTCGCGCCCGTCGTCCGCGCCGCGTCCTCGTCCTCGCGTTCGCGTTCGCGTTCGCGCGCCGCCGCCGCCGCCGGGTGCGGAATCCCATCCCTCGGCCCTCCCGCGTCGCCCATCGCGCTCTCGCGAC
>Ga0315315_10003304_pt1 | contig 14815 bp, 10 predicted proteins | sample M140m3416metaG_FD_203699 | JGI IMG/M metagenome (GOLD analysis project Ga0315315, IMG submission 203699) | Ammonia-oxidizing marine archaeal communities from Monterey Bay, California, United States - M1 40m 3416 | ecosystem: Environmental > Aquatic > Marine > Intertidal zone | place: USA...
GGGACATCGGCGTCCGCTTCGGCTGGGATGTCAGCATCGGCCTCGACAGGGAGTTCCTCGTCAGCTGATGGCGGGAGAGCAGCACCGTCATCGCTGGCGGGTGCCGCTTCGACGACGTCTTCGTCTCCGGATTCGATGCGATCACGGTCCTCGGCGATGAGGCGATCGAGGACAGCTCCTGCAGCCTCAATGATCTTCTCAGCGTCCTCGTCTTCGATGTCCAGGATACCGCCGATCTCGTATGCCTCGGCGTCGTAGATCTCCTTAGCGCTACGGAAGCCGTGTCGGATGAGTACCTCGACTCCGTCTTCGTCGAGACCGTTGACACCAGTGAGCTCGGATGTTGCAGCCTCGGTGACTTCGGTGTGTCGGCTCACGGAGAAGATGTCGATTCGCCAACCAGTGAGCTGGGCAGCGAGTCGGACGTTCTGGCCGCGCCGTCCGATGGCCTTGGAGAGTTGGTCGTCGGGAACGATGAGCTCCATCGAGTGTGTGTGCTCGTCGATGAAGACCCGGGTCACGTTGGCCGGTGAGATTGCATGCACGATGAAGCGCGCAGGATCGATGTGGAAGGGGATGATGTCGATGGCTTCGCCACGAAGCTCTTGGACAACGGCCTGGACTCGAGAGCCCTTGAGGCCGACACATGCACCGACTGGATCAACATCTCGGTCCACGCTTGAGACTGCGATCTTGGCGCGATGGCCAGGCTCGCGAGCACACGCCTCGATGCGGACGATTCCCTCGTAGATTTCTGGCACCTCGAGCTCGAAGAGCTTCATCAGGAGACCTGGATGTGTCCGACTGAGGACAACCTGAGGTGACCGTGAGGCGCGGGTAATGTCCAAGACGTAGGCTTGAATGCGATCGCCTTGACGGTATGTCTCGGTCTGCACTTGCTCGCGCTTGGGAAGAATCGCCTCGGCACGTCCGAGGTCGACAATGATGTTGCCCTTCTCGAAGCGGCGCACGATACCGGTGATGAGCTCGCCCTTCCGGTCCTTGAACTCGTTGAAGGTCATCTCGCGCTCAGCGTCACGGATCTTCTGGATGATGACCTGCTTTGCGGTCTGCGCAGCGATGCGGCCGAGATCTTCGACACCGACCTTGATGCCGAGCGAATCGCCCATCTCGCACTCAGGATCTGCAATTCGAGCGAGGTCAATGCTGATCTCGGTCTCTTCGTTCTCGACTTCGTCGACGACAGTACGGAACTCGAAGAGCTCGACTTCGCCGAGGTCTTCATTAAACTGAGCCTCGAGGTCGCGTTCGAGTCCGAAGCGCTTTCGACCTGCAGCAATCATGGCTTGCTCAAGCAACTCAATGAGGATGTCTCGAGGAATGTTCTTCTCTCGGTGAACAGTGTCCACCAAACGTGCGAGATCGCTGATCATGATTGCGCTCCTTCAAGCTGAGTACCTGCGAATTCCGCAGACTGGATACGAGAAAATTCTTCGAGGTCGAGGACCAGGTGGCCCCAGTCCAATTGGTTCAGTGGAACTCGGTGTTGTTCACCGTCCACCTCGATGAGGATGTTGTCGTCTTCGATTCCCTGGAGGGTGCCGGAGTAGCGGCGACGCTCGGGGCCAGGAATCAGGCGAAGCTTTGCCCGAAACCCCGTGAAGCGCTCGAAGTCGACGGCGCTCTGGATGGGGCGATCGATTCCAGGGCTTGAGACCTCGAGTCGGTATGGACCTGTCATCGGGTCTTCAACATCTAAAACTGGGGAGAGTGCGCGACTGATCTTCGCGCAGTCATCTACACCGAAGGTCGGACTGTCACAGTACAGGCGCACAATATCGCCGGTGACGTCGCCACTAATTTCGACTGCGAGCAACCGAAAACCTGCCGCCTCAATCGTGGGCTCCACGACTGCACGGACTTGGTCTCGGATATCGAGTCTAGTTGTGGCTTCCATTGTGTCTGACCAAAAAAAAAGAGCGAGGGGGCCGGCCGGCCGCCTCCACTCAAGTGTGTGCGTTCGGAATGTGGCGGCCGTCTATCCGTGGCCCACCTGACAGTCAAACATCAATGATCGGAAGAGAGGGGGAGAGGGCGTGCATCTGGACAGCGCTGGAGCTTGTTTGTCTTTCGGAGCTCGGACCTGCTCGCTGGGGTGGCTGAGTTCTGAATTATCTCCACAATGAAATCTCTCGCAACTTCGCGGGCCAAGCCGCCCTCCTTTACACAGGACCTGTTGGCCCAGAAATCGAAGATAGCTGCCCTGCGCTGAGCGTGGCTCTCCAGGAAGGGTCCATCGCCTGCCTGGCCCTGCTCCCAGATCTCATCCAGGAGGTCCGGGATCTCTTTACTGAGCCGTGCGTCCATGCTGTGAGTAATGACCGCACCTTTCCACTCCCGGAGGTACGGTGTGATCTGCTTCACGACGCGCTCTTTATGACCCGAGAGTTTTCGACGAGAGATCAGCTGGCCGCCGGGCTTAATACAGGCCGGAGTGATGGTGAAGGGCGGTAAGCACCAGAGGTAGCGAAGCTTGTTTGACTTCTTGCCCGGAGGATCAATCTTGAGGGGGCTTCGTTTGAGACTGACCCAGCCGTCGTCGTCCAAGATGACTGTAGGCTTGTAGGCTGCGCGATGGCGCAAGATGGAGCGCCCATTCTTGCGCTTGACCTCGGCGTACCCCATGCGTTGGAGCTTGGTCACGACCATTTGCCGGGTCCGAGCGACCTGGAGTTGACCCAGAACGATCATCTCCTCATTGGCCTCATCGGCCTCATCGGCCTCATCGGCCGTGCTCTGATTGGATTTCTCCAGTGCTGTGTCGTCCACTACAGCGGTTGCTGGCGGCTCGCTCGAAGCAAGCGCCAGGCTCGACAAAAGCAGCAGGCTACTGACCAGAGAACTGAACCGCATCAAAGAGAAGACTGGGGCTTCGGGTGGAGCCACAGATCCAGGGATCATTGGCCGCCTCAATGAAGCCGCCCATCAGGTCGAACACACTCCCGCTGATGTTCATCTCGGAGACGGGCGCTACCGCCTCGCCGTTTTCGTACAGCATCCCCCGAATACCGAAGGAGTACCTGCCGGTCGTCGGGTTGGAGTTTCCGCCGAGGAAGCCATCGACATGAATCGCCCAGTCGAGATCTCCAAGGATCTCCTGAGTGGAGCGATGACCAGGAGGAACGATGAGATTGGATGTGCCACCCGTCGTTGGGTCGAGGCCGAGCTTGCGGCCGTAGTACACATTGATGAGCCACTGTGTCAGCCGGCCCTGATCGATCAGCGTGCGCCGCTCAGTGGGTCGGCCATCTCCATCATGAGTTCGCGATCCCATGCCGCGGGCCAGGTGTGGCTCATCGATCAAAGAAAACGCAGCAGATGTAACGCTGGCGTCCAGCTTGTCAGCCATACAGCTCCGTTGCTCGTAGATGGCGCCGCCGCTCATGGGGCCGACCAGCGTGCCGATGATGCGACTGGCGACCCGGTTCTCTACCAGCATGGCTCCGCGCTTACTGGCGACGGCTGCGCTGCCCAGCTGGCGTGCGCCTCGGGTCGCGACCTGCTCGGCAATCGACTGGATGGACGGCAGGTCAGCGTGGTGTCGAGCGACTGCGTAGTCATAGGCCTCTGGTAGCTTGCCGCCGACATCTTCCATGCTCACATCAGCGCCTTGACCAAACTCAGTGCTGGCTGATGTTCCGACGAATCCATTGGAGGTCACCATTGCCTGTGCCGAAGAGCCGCTCCAGACGAATCCCTCGGCACTCCTCAGGTTCTTCGGAATTGCTGCAGTGGTTTCACGCTGCATCTGGTCGACCCAGCTTCGGTGATCGATCTCGACATTTCCGGTATCCACCAGATCGAGCTGGTCCAGGTCAGTGCTGCCCATCAACTCGGGGTCGGTGAGTCGTCGCTCAGGGTCAGGCTGCAGATGGCGCGTGGCCTCGATGGCTCGCTTTAGGAAGGCCTTCAGGGCGTCAGGTCTCAGGTCATTCGTGCTGTGTACAGAGTACCGGTCGTCAACAAAGAGTGCCGCTGATGCGGATCGGGACTGAGAGTCCTGCCACTTCTCGATGGCGCCGTCCCGCTGCTTCACATCTGTATAGGTGCCCTCGCCAGCAAAGGCTGTGACCTCTGAGGCGCCGAGGCTCTTTGCAGTCTCAACAATGAGCGCTGCGGTATCGATAAGGTTGGTGCTCACTGCTCACCTCCGACCACAAGACTGGACACCCGGACGGTAGGCATTCCTTGGCTCACCGGGACGGATTGACCATCCTTACCGCAGGTCCAGCCACCTTCGTCGACCTTGAGGTCATTGCCGACCATGTCGATACGGGCCAGCGCCTCGGGTCCATTTCCGATGATGTTCACGTCCTTGATGGGAGCGCCGAGCTTACCGTTTTCAATGAGGAAGCCTGTCTTCATATAGAAGCTGAAGTCGCCGCCACCGATGTGTACGGCTCCGTTAGAGAAGGTCACACAGTAGATGCCCTTGTCGACGCTGGCGATGATCTCTTCGGGATCGTGAGGTCCTGGCTCCATCAGCGTGCTGCGCATCCTCGGCATGGGTGCATGGCGAAAGCTCTGTCGCCTCCCAGAGCCTGTAGGCTGAATGCCATAGTGGGAAGCGGAGAGCTCATCGTGCATATAGGATCGAAGGACGCCGTTCTCGACCAGGACAGTGCGCTCGGTCTTATTTCCTTCGTCGTCAACATTGATCGAGCCCCGAGCACCCAGGAGGGTACCGTCGTCGACAATCGTGACCTGGCTGTTTGCGATGGTCTCATTCATCTTGTCAGCGTAGATGCTGATGCGCTTGCGGTTGAAGTCCGCCTCCATGCCGTGACCGATGGCCTCGTGGAGGAGGATTGCACTCGGCCCCGCGGCCAGGACCACCGGCATCTCGCCAGGTGATGGGCTGATCGCATCGATGAGAAAGAGTGTACGGTCGACGGCCTCGCTGACCAGCTGCTCTTGTCGATGCTCGTTGAAGTATTCGAGCCCTGCGCGGCCGGCGATGTTGTATCCGTTCGATTCGCGAACGGTCTCACCGTCGGGGCCCAGACCTTCCGCCGTACATCGAACATTTGCCCGCGTCATGGGACGCCAGTCCTCGATGAGTCTGCCGTCAGGGCGTACGATCATGACGACCTTGGAGGCGTCGGAGAGAGAGACCTCTACGCGCTGGATTCGCTCGTCCCGTGCAAATGCTGCCTGTTCCCACTTGCGAACCATCTTCACACGATGACTGATGTCCACATCGTCCCATGGCTTGGCCACAGGGTAGTGGTTGGGGAGTTCGATAGCGACTGGATTGACGATGTCTCGCTCGGTGGACTCGCGGGCAATGCCTGCCGCTGTTCTGGCCGCGTTCCGGAGGGCATCAGGGGAGAGATCCTCAGAGTACGCGTAGCCCACCTGATCGCCAGAGCGGACGCGAACCCCCATGCCGATACTGACGTGTGTGCTCGCCTGATTGACCTTTCCATCTGTGAGCAGCACAGATGTGGAGCTTGAGTGCTCGAAGTAGAGGTCGCAGTTGTCGCCTCCCTTTGAGAGCGCATCAGCCATGACTGAGCGGAGAACCTCGGCGGTGACGCCGAGTGATGCGAAGTACGAACCGGATGCTCCGGTGGGCTTTGAGATTGACATGCTGGGCTCCTAACGCGACTTCACGATGGCTTCGGCTTGGGTTCGATGTTCTCTGGCAGAGCAGCCGAGCTTAAACTGGCCAGCTGCGCGGTAGAGGTTGTGTCGGCCTCGCTGAGGAAATCTCGACGTGTTCTCTTTGAAGTAAGACTGCCGGACGGCATCTGCACAGAATCGTGCGGCTAATTCGAGACAAATACGCTCAATTCCAGGCACCAAGTTGGCCGCCTCCTGTTGGCTCAGCTCTGGGCCGCTCTGTAGCCAAGCGCTCGCGCTGGCCTCAAAGATGTCGAGATCAAAGCGGACCTTCTCTATGTCGTCCTCGCCAGCGGGATTGCACCATGACCGCCATGCGTCGCCCATCTCCACTGCGATTGTCTGGTGGCTGAATGTATCGAAGTCGAGCAAGCACAGGGCAGTCTCTCTATCGTCAGCAAACCGAATGTTTGAGATCTTGAGATCACCGTGGCAGATGCGCTGAGGAAGGTCCAAGTCTCCCTCCCAGGTCTTCCATCGAGAGAGGATGTCCTGGCCAAGGGCACGAACCTCACCCTCGAGAGCGTGTCCATCGGCCTCATCGAGGGCGGCGGTGAGCGTTCTCATATGGAGTGCGGTGTCGTGTGCTCCGGGTCGAACGAAGTTAAATTTGTGGTCGAGGCTCGCGGTTGCTCTGTGGAACTGCCCGACCAGTCGGGCTGCACTCGCCGCTTGGCTGGGTCGCTCAATCTTGTGAACAGTTGTTCCCGGGACAAAAGAGAGCAGACGCCAGGCTCCAGAATTCGACTCCACGCACAATTCATTTTTTATTGTACGAACGAGACGCGGACTGGTGAGGCCAGCCGCCTCAAGGTGTGCCGTGATGACTTCGATGTCCTTGTGGATGGCTGGGCCAAAGATCGGGTTTACATGCTGAAGAATCGCCGATGGCGGGTCTCCAACGATGTACGTATCGTTGATGAGTCCGCCATCAATGGCGGGTTGAACGGGCTCAGTTATCGCCCAATGTTCAAGGATTTTTTGGGATGGATTCATCGTGACTCCAGTGACTCTATATTTCCCGTATTCGATCTACGTGAATGGCGTTTGAATACGCTTTGCATGAAACGGTCGTGGTGGACGTTGTCAATCTCGTCACCACCGCTTAGGCATCTCTTACAACCCGGAGAAACCCCCATGACTCGAAGTAAGGTACTGGCTCTTGCCATGGTACTTTCTGTCGGCACGGTCACAGTGATGACCACGACCGGCTGTAAGAAGGAAGCGCCACCACCGCCCCCACCCCCACCGCCGCCGCCGCCACCCCCGCCGCCGCCACCCCCTCCGCCCCCCGTGGAGAACATGGCTCGTGCTTTCTTTGATTACGATCAAAGCAGCTTGCGGTCGGACGCTCAGGGCGCTGTAAACACCAACGTCTCAATGATGGGTAAGCACAGCGACATGAAGGTTGAGGTTCAGGGACACGCCGACGAGCGTGGTACGACTCAGTACAACATGGCCTTGGGCCAGCGTCGTGCGAACAAGGTCGTCAAGTTCATGGAGTCCAACGGGATCTCCAGCAGCCGGCTCCGTGCCGTCAGCTACGGCGAAGAGCGTCCGCTCTCAGTCGGTACTGACGAGTCAGCTTGGAGCCAGAACCGACGTGCAGAGTTCAAGATCACCTTCGGTGGTACGAGCTACACCAAGGGTACGACCAACTAGGTCGTTCCGTCGGAACAAGAAGCCCCCTGGTGTTCATCAGGGGGCTTTTTTTTGGTTGCTGTCATGAGAACGAAGAAAGCCCCACCGAATTCGGCGGGGCTTTCTTTTGATTGAAGACTGAGCCTCAGCTAACGCCGCAGACTGTCTCCAGAATCATCCGGGTCACGAGGTAAGGATCGCAGTTGGCGTTTGGCCGACGGTCCTCGATGTACCCCTTCTTGTCTTGATCAACCATCCATGGGATTCGGACGGAGGCGCCTCGGTCTGACACACCGTACTTGAACTCCTCGTGTGAGCAGGTCTCGTGGTCGCCGGTCAGGCGAAGCTCGATGTTGGCGCCGTATACCGCGATGTGCTCATCGGGGCGGGTACTCAGGGCCTCACAGGCAGCGATGATGGGATCCCATCCCTCGCGCATGGCCTTGGTAGAGAAGTTGGTGTGAGCGCCAGCGCCATTCCAGTCGCCCAGGACGGGCTTGGGATGGAGAGTAGCGGTGACGCCATACTCTTCAGAGATACGGTAGAGCAGCCAGCGGGCAATCCAGAGCTCATCAGACACAGCGAGTGCGCCGACGGGGCCGACCTGGAACTCCCACTGGGCGGGCATGACCTCAGCGTTGATGCCAGAGATGTTGAGCCCTGCTGCGATGCAAGCATCGAGGTGGTCCTCGACGATGTCACGTCCGAAGACCTCGTCTGCGCCGACGCCACAGTAGTAGCCGCCCTGGGGTGCAGGGAAGCCATTCTCTGGCCAGCCGAGTGGGCGGGCACCCTCGAAGAAGGTGTACTCCTGCTCGATACCAAACCATGGGTCTTGGTCATCAGTCTTCTCAGCGATAGCCCGCAGCTTCGCACGAGTGTTTGAGGCATGAGGCGTCATGTCGGTGTTGAAGACCTCACAGAGCACAAGTTTGTCCTCACCGCCACGGACGGGATCGGGACAGCTGAAGACCGGCTTGAGCACGCAGTCAGACGCATGTCCAACAGCTTGCTCAGTCGATGAGCCGTCGAAGCCCCAGATGGGAGGGTCTTCTCCGAGTGGAATGACACGAGTCTTACCTCGCATCTTTGCGGTGGGCTGCTGCCCGTCTAGCCAGATGTAATGCGCCTTGTACACACTCATGATGGTGAGTCTCCTGGGTGGTGGGTGCGGCCCCGTAACCGGTCAGGCAGTTATTAAAAAGCGGATTTCAAGGCTTTATTTGGCGGAGTTTTCCACAGCGCGGAAGCGGTCTTCGGAGGCCGATTTTCCACGGGTGATTGCTGCGCGCCCTGTCTGGGTGAGGTGGTTGCACAGTCTCCACACCATTGCAGGCTCAAGCTCCATTTTAGTCGCGAGATCTTCGGAGGTTGTAGGCACCTCTGTGAGGGTGCTCTGCAGTGTGTGGAGGACATCCAGCTGAAAGCGTGCTTCACGCTTACCGGACTCGACTCCAGGCTGATTATAGGCGTTGATATCGAGCAGCTCTGCTGTGAGGCCAACGGTGCGCTCGAAGAGCGCAATAATGGCGCCGAGGTTTCGGGCATCGAGTGCGGGTACACCGATCGATACCACCGGCTGGTTGACCTCGGCGAGCGCGTGCTGGGTTCCGAGCATCAGCGAAAACTGAAGGTCGCTGGCATCCCTGAAGAGCGGATCAGTCTCATGTGAGTGGCCGACATGAACAAAGTGATTGATGACGCCGTGTGGACCCTCACGCAGCTGTTGCACCAGCGCGTGCTGGTCTGCACTTCCCTTGTTGCCCAGCACGGTCAGACCAAAATTACGTGGCTCACCGGAGCGACTTGAGGCCTTTCCGAGAGACTCCATGACGAGTTGCTGCAGGTATCGCCCGAGGAGCCGGAGTTTGTCACAGTAAGGGAGGATGCTCGCTGTGTGGTTTGCGCTGTTGGCCCAGAGTGCAGCGAGCTGAGCTGCTGGATTGTCTGCTGCTGGACTTCGTGTCCATACATCCATCTCGCGTGCGCCCTGGAGGAATGCATGGATGTCAATCCCGCACAAGTACATGGGAAGGAGCCCCACGGCGCTCGTGATGCTGGTCCGACCGCCTACCCAGCTCCAGACCGGGATGGTGGCTCTCCAGCCCTCAGCGTGCGTCGCCAGCGGTGAGCCTGGGCTTGTGATGGCCACAGCATGATCTTCAAAGGTCAGTCCAGATGCCGCGAATGCTGACTCCACGATCCGTGTGGCTGCCCGGGTCTCCAGGGTGTTGCCGCTCTTGGAGGCCACAATAACCACGGTTCGCTTCAGGTCGATCTCGTCCAAGATCCGCCGGACTCCACTCGGATCGACGGTATCTAAGATGTGAAATTGGCGGGCTCCCCGTTGTGCGAGTGCATCAATTGCCAACTCTGGACCCAGTGCTGATCCACCAATCCCCACCTGAAGGACGGTGTCGAACCCGGTCACGTCGAGTGCCTCTATGGCTGCCCAGGATTCTCTGATGGCCGTCTGAATCTCTGGGTGGGGCGCGAGTGATGGCTCTCGGAGCCAGTAGTGTCCAACCTGCCGCTCTTCTTCTGGGTTGGCCATGGCGCCCCGCTCAAGAGCAGCCATCGCGGCGAGTGCGGGACCGAAAGTCACAGCGTCTGTCGGGGTGGTCATCTGCAGATCCACAGTCACGCCAGTGGCGGGGTCGCGGAGTATGCGCTGATCACTCGTCATAGAGGCTCCAGGGGTCCAGGCCTGAGTAGAGTCTATGCGAGTTCGACCACACCGTTGGCAATCACGACCTTTCCGCTCTCGTCACGAACGATAAAGTTGGAGCCGTTGTCCGTCTTCCAGCCCTGCGTTGTCAGCTCAGAGCTGTTGAACACGGGGCTCGCGAAGCGGACACCGAGGCGCTTAAGTCGTCGAGGGTCGCCCTCAGCCAGGGTATCGACCACTGACTTTCCGCTCATCGCCATGGTGCAGAGACCATGGAGAATGACGCTCGGCAGGCCTGCGGCCTTGGCAGTCTCGGGGTCTACATGGATGGGGTTGTCGTCCAGGCTGGCCTTGGCGTAGCGGTAGGACTGGTCGTCATCGACCTTGAACTGAACCTCGTAGTCCGGAGTCGGGGGCTCGGGCGGTGGTGCCTTCGGGGCAGCGGGCTTGGCTGCACCTTCGGGCGCTTTCTTCTTCTTGCCGCGAATGAAGTAGGCAGTCTTTGCCTCGACTGCCATCTCACCGTCGACGAAGCCGTACACCTTGGAGGTCACAAGCAGTCCGCTCGACTTCTCGTCGACCTTGATCAGCTCACCGCGCACCTGCATCAGATCCCATGCCTTGACGGGTCTGTGGAAGGTAGCGTCGTGCTCGCCGTGGACGAGGCGAAGGAGGTCAAGATCAAGCTCTGGATCGGTGGCGATCTGGAACATGCACTTCTTGAACATCCGTGTGTGCAGCATGTGGGGTGCGATTCCGCCGCTTCCCTCGTAAGCAGGACTGTCATCATTGGTCGCTGAGGCGTACAGCTCGATGTGCTCTGGACTGACGAGGAAGTGTCCGCCGTCATAGCGCTTGCCGATGGGCCAGGTCCGTGGTCCATCGGTCTCGGTCGCCTCTGCTGCAGGCGGAGCTTCACTGGTGAAGCCTGCTGCCACGGCGATCTTGTCGAAGTCGAATGCCATGCCCATCTTCATGAGGTCGCCGAAGTCATCCGCTGATGCTTTGCCGGACATGAAGACCTTCTGGGGATCCATCTCACCCTTGAACATAGAGATCAGGATGTCTTCTGGAATCTTGATGGTCGAGGTCGGTGTGCCGTCCAGGCCCTCCTTGGTCGAGCAGACACCATCCGCGATGTTCAAGGTCTGATTGGTCCCGCCCTTGACGATCCAGTGCATGTTTCCAGTCCATGCAGGCGCTGCACTTGCGTTGAAGCCAGCAGGAAAGTGACTGAAGACCTTGGTGACCATGTCTTCGCTTGACCCTGCGGCTGCCAGCGCTGCTGCGACGGCCTCGAAGTCGAATGCCATGGCCATCTTCATGAGGTCGCCCATATTGTCGGCCGTGGCCTTGCCGGTCATGAAGACCTTCTGGGCATCCATCTCGCCAGTGAGCAGTGAGATCAGGATGTCGGCAGGGATCTTGACTGTGCAGGTAGGTGAGCCATCGAGCCCAGCCTTCACGGAGACAGAGTCGCCGTCCACGATGATGGTCTGGTCGGTGCCACCCTTGACGACCCACTGTAGGTTTGCGGTCCATCCCGGTGCAGCTCCGGCCTTGAAGCCTGCGGGGAAGTGGCTGAATGCATCGGTGATCTGGTCGCCTCCAGCAGCAGGTGCGGGCGGCTCTTCGAAGGCTGTGATGTCGCTCATGCGCTCAGCAATCTCAGCCGCAGTCCAGAGGTCACTGCCTTCTTTCTCGACGCCGTCATTGGTCTGGACTTCGTAGACATGGAGGCGCTGTCCTTGGACGCCGAAGACCTTTCCTGTGACGCCCTTGGCCAGCTCTGAAGCAAGGAAGACCACGATGGGGCTGATTTGCTCGGCCGTCCAGCCATCGTCGACCATGTCAATGTCATCAGTCATGCGGGTCTTCGCGACAGGTGCGATGGCGTTCGCGGCCACTCCGGCTTTCCGCAGCTCCATGGACAGGACGCGTGTGAATCCGTAGATGCCAGCCTTCGCCGCCGCGTAGTTAGACTGCCCAAAGTTACCGATCATGCCTGAGTAGCTGGTGGTGTTGATGATGGCTGCGTGTCCGTGCGTCGCTGCGGTCTCAGTGAGCGCGCTCAGGGCGGACTGGCAGACGTTCTTGGTGCCGTTGAGGTGAACGTCGAGGACCGCATTCCACTGTGCGTCTTCCATCTTCTTGAAGGTCACATCTCTGAGAATTCCGGCGTTGTTGACCACTGCATCCAGCCGACCCCACTTCTCCATGGCCTGACTGACCATGCGATCGGTACCCTCGGCATCCGTGACGGAGTCAAAGTTTGCGATGGCATCACCGCCCATTTCTTTGATCTCAGCAACGACCTTGGAGGCTGCTGAGTCGTCTGTTCCCTCACCGTGTAGAGAGCCACCGAGGTCGTTGACCACGATGTAGGCGCCCTCTGTGGCGCAGGCGAGAGCATGACAGCGACCGATACCGTTTCCGGCGCCGGTGATAAGGATGACGCGTCCGTCGAGCAGTCCCATGGGTTCCCTCCTGGGGTTTGGCGGTGATCCTATGGTGCAAGCATCAAGACAGCCAACATAAAATGAATGGTCATTCATTAGGGATTCGGAGTCGCAAACCTCCTGGACCCGATATGTCAGATACAAAGCGCTCTGACCAAGGTGAATTGCGTGCGAGTTTGCATCCTGACCCGCGGGGATCTGTTCCCCACTGATCACGGCGCTGCGGTGAAGATCGTGCGCACGGCTGAGGCCCTGTCGCGCCAGGGCGAACCGTGCTGCATTGTGACCGATGATCGTGAGGTCTACCTCCGCTTCGTTGATGGCATCTGTGAGCGTGTTCCCTTTCCGGCGAAGACCCGTGCGGCTCAGGAGTGGCCACTCATTGGACGTGCAGGTCGGCTCTCGGAGCGAATCTTGGGGCAGCTTGGCTATCCCGTAGAGGAGCACTTCTTATATAGGCCGATGCTGGACCCAGCGTGGTGGATGCGTGCTGTGGCTGTGGGTGAGGTTGAGCGCATCGATGTGTTCCAGGCTGAATTTCCAGGCTACGGCGTCGCTGCCTGGCTCGCGGCCACATTCTGTGATGGTGCCCGGTCGAGTATTGTTCAGCACAATGTCGAGTGGGAGCGACTGGGCGACTTTGGTCATGATGTCTCCAAGATTCGACCCATTGAGCAGTGGGCGCTCGACAGGGTTGATGAGGTCATCGCTGTGAGTCTGGACGACAAGGACCGCATGGTGGCAGCGGGAACGGACCCGCAGAAGATCTCGGTCGTGCCGCACGGTGTCGATGTGAAGCGCTTCTCGGATGCGATGGGCGCCGACATTCGGGAGCAGCACGATATCGCTCTCGACGCGCCACTGCTGTTCTTTCACGGCACGCTTCACTACTGGCCAAACACTGAGGCCGTTCGCTTTATTGTTGAGTCCCTGCTCCCGAGCCTCTTGGTGCTCCATCCGAGTCTTCGGGTCATCATCGCTGGCCAAAACCCACCTGAATACTACGCGCACCCAGCGGTCGTGACACCGGGCTCAGTCGAGAAGATTGAGGACTACATCGCTGCTGCGGATGTGTGCGTGTGTCCCATCTTCTCTGGTGGTGGGACGCGAATGAAGCTGCTGGAGTACATGGCCTCGGGTCAAGCGATCGTGTCTACGACTAAGGGCGCTGAGGGTATCCAGTACACCGCAGGCCGTGAGCTCCTCGTCGCTGATGAAGCTGATGAGATGGTCACGACGATCAGCGGATTGCTGCAGGACCGAGACCATCGCGAGCGACTGGGTAGGGCTGCTAGCGCCTTTGCCTCTGCGTATGACTGGAACGCAGTGGGGCGGGCCAACCTCAAGGTTTACGAAGGTGAGGGAAGAGGCGAGGACTGGAACAAGAGACTCCTCGCCCTTCGGCAGCCCATCATCGATGGTCATCTCCCACCTCTGCGCATCTCAAGCAAGCCGAGGACCATGCTCCTGCTCATCAACCGTGGCTGCAATCTCAGATGCTCTTTCTGTGACCTGTGGGATGCACCAGAGAGCATGGATGTCGAGAAACACCTCCTGCCATTGCTGGATGAGGCGGTTGCCATCGGGACCAAGACCTTGGTCATTACCGGCGGCGAGCCCTTCATTCATCCCGACCTCTTTGTGGCTGTAGCCGCGGCCAAAGCCCGTGGCATGACGGTAAACATCACCACCAATGGCACGCTCATCGAGAAGCGCTGGGATGAGCTTCAGGCGAGCGGTGTGGACTCACTGAGCTTCTCGATCGATGGCATGCCTGCCACGCACGACAAGATTCGCGGTCAGCAGGGTGCATGGAAGCGAACGATGAAGGGGCTGGAGCGTGTTCGCAGTGAGGCGCCGAGGATCGCCACGAGCATCTATTTTGTGGCCACCAATCAGAATGTCTCTGAGCTCACGGCGGTCTTCGATCTGGCACGCTCCCACGGCGCTGGGTTCGACTTCTGGCCGGTCAATGATGCGCCAGATCTCTATCTGACCACTGATGATGACAAGGCCAAGTGGCGCCAGGCGGTCACGCACATTGCGAATCAAGACCTCGAGGTTGCTGCCCGTGCTGCCTACTATGAAGAAGGGCTCGGCTATCACGCGGGCGTCGATGGTCCTGTGCGCTGTCTGGGCCTCATTGATCAGTACGGCGTGACCTATACTGGCGATCTCCTGCCCTGCTGTGTCTGGGGTGGAGAGGGCTTGGTCGTGGGCAATGTGTTCGAGACGCCGCTGCGTGAGTTGTGGGCATCCGATGCCGTTCAAGGCCACCGTGAAGGAATGTTCCGAGACGGATGTTCTGCGGGTTGCTACAACCACTCCCTGTATGAGTTTGAGGTCGCCACGGGTGAGACTTTTCGAGTGGAGCAGAGATGAAGTGGGTTGAAGCGGATTT
>Ga0315315_10003305_pt1 | contig 14812 bp, 16 predicted proteins | sample M140m3416metaG_FD_203699 | JGI IMG/M metagenome (GOLD analysis project Ga0315315, IMG submission 203699) | Ammonia-oxidizing marine archaeal communities from Monterey Bay, California, United States - M1 40m 3416 | ecosystem: Environmental > Aquatic > Marine > Intertidal zone | place: USA...
TACAATATTTTTTTTTGTAAAGATTTTTTCTTAACTAATAAAGCTCCTCCTGAGCCCGTGGTAATGATTTTATTTCCATTGAATGATATGCATCCTATATCGCCGATTGTACCAACATGTTTTTTTTTATTTGGTCCACTTAAATAATATGTTCCCAATGCTTCTGCAGCATCTTCAATAATATAAATATTCATTTCTTTACATATTTTAACTAAGTCGTTAAATTCCAATGCATTACCCCACATATGTGCAATAATAATTGCACTAATTTTCTTTTTAGTTTTTTTATTGTAAGTACTTTTATTTTTTTTGAATGTATTTTGTTTTAAAAACGTTACCGTTTTTTTTACGTCTAAGTTATGATCACCATCAACATCCATAAAAATTGGATCTGAATTTAAATACTTAATAACATTAACTGACGCAACAAAAGTCAAAGAAGGCACAATAACTTCCTGTCCTTTTTTTATACCTAATGCACACAAGGCTAAATGCAATGCTGCAGTTCCAGAGGAAACTGATACAACATAGTTTGATTTTGTAATTTTAGATAAAGATCTATCAAATTTAATTTTGTAATTCCCAAATGTTGATATCCAATTTTTTTTGATTGTTTTTTTTAAAAAATCAATTTCATTTCCTGCAATGGTAGGTGCACTCAAAGGTATCATATAAATGTTTTTTTATTATTTTTAAATATATTCTTTAAATACCAGTCATATGTAATTTTTAGTCCATTTTCTAAATTATATTTTTGTTCATAATTTATTAATTTTTTGAATTCAGACATACTTGGCTGTCTATTTTTTGGGGATCCAACTTCATTTTCAGAGGTTATTAATTTAATTTTTTTATCAACTAATTTCGACATAATTTTAGCTAATTTTAAAATACTTATACTTTTATCAAATGATCCAATATTAAAAGTTTTGTTAATAGAATTTTTAGAAGATGAAAGCTTATAAATCATTTCAATTGCGTCTTGAATAAAGCAAAAAGTTCTTTTGTGGTTTGGAGATTTAATCTCTACTTTGTAGTTTTTCGATTTATACATTTTTAAAAATAACTCAGGTATAACATGTGAGAAACCCATTCTTGGTCCATAAAAATTATGTGGTCTAATATTTATATGAGGTAAGTTTTTTGAAATATTACAAATATATTCACCATAAATTTTTGAAAGCATATATGAGGTCCTACTTGAGTTTAAATCATCAACTGTTAAACTAGTATTTTCTGGTGTGGGGATTTTCAGCTCATTATATTTTAAAGTTCCTGAATATACCTCACTTGTAGAAAAAAAAACAAATTTTTTCAATTTTTTTTGCCTATATGCAATCTTAATAACATTATCTAGAAGGTATATATTTTGTAGAGCAACATTTATAGGATCTTTATTTACATGCTTAACTCCTATTATAGCTGCCAAATGAAAGATTTTATAATAATCTCTTTTCCAATCTTTAATGTTAAGATTTAACAAATCTGATTTTATTAAATTTATTCTTTTAGATTTAATTAAATTTTTTAATTCAAAATCGATAATTCCACGTTTAAAATTATCCACAATATCAATTTTAAAACCTTCTTTTAATAGTTTTATACATAAATGATATCCAATAAATCCTGCTCCTCCAGTAATTAAAATTTTTTTCATAGCTATCTTCCTATAGATCGGAATTTAATTTTATTTGTTATAATTTTATTAATTTGTTTTCTGGTAAGTGTATAATTGGCATCAAAAACTATTGTATCTTTAAAGTTACAATGTAAAAAATTTATATTTTTATAAATTTCATGCCCCACTGCCAACACTATGATGTCAAAATGGTTAAAGTTTTTGATCTTATCTAATTTTTCAGTTTTACTTATTGAAATATTTTTTATGTAAGGGTCATGCCAATAAATATTTGCTTTTTCTTTAATACACTGATTTATAAAATCTAAGCTAGGTGAAGATCTTAAATCCCCAACATTTTCTTTATAACTTACCCCCAAAATTAGAATTTTTTTATTTTTTATCTTATTGTTAAATATTTCTTTTATTTTTTTAAGTGTCACTAGTGGCATTTTATTATTAATTTTTATTGATTGTTTAGAAAATGGGAAATCTAAATTATTTAGTTTCCAAATTTTTTTAGCAGAATATTCACCAAATAATGGATCTTTTGTTAAACAATATCCTCCAACTCCAAACCCAGGATGTCTAATATTTGCATGAGTAGGTCTTAATCTTATTGCCTCGATGACTTTGTATATATCAATATTCATTAATTCTGCAAATCTGGCCCATTCTTCTACAAACGCAATATTTGTTGCTCTAAAACTATTTTCTAAAATTTTACCAAGTTCACAAGCTCTTATGCTGTCTAATTCAGTTAATGGGAATTTTTTAACATTAATAATTTTGCTTAAAAAATTTCTACATTTAATTGCTGATGGTTTATTCAAACCTGCCATTACTCTCCAGTAATTTTTAATTGAGTCGAGGTAATTACTTCCAGGCATTACTCTTTCATAAGTATAAGCCAATAAAAAATTTGTAAGTTTTATTTTTCTTTTTTTAAATACATCTTTTATCATAGGTAAAATCTTTAATTCACATGTACCTGGTGGTATTGTGGACTCAATAATTAGTAGTGCATCTCGATTTAAATTTTCGAGGATAGTTTTAATTGATCTTAGAAATCCTTGTAGATCAACATCAGGCTTATTTTTTTGTTTCAAATCACAATTAATACTTACAATAACAATTTTAGAATCTGAAATATCTTTAATTGAATTAGAGCAAATTAAATTTTTTTTTTTTCTAGTAGCATGATAAAAATTCTTTTTAAAAAGCTTATCATTAATATCAAATGGCAAAATTCCTTTATTCAACATTTTTGAAATATAAATTCCCCTATCATTATTTTGTTCAATTCCTCTTACAAAATACTGATAACTATTTTTTTTTTTAATTGATGCAATCAAAGTAGCCATTGCTGTACCTACATAACCCATTCCTACAACTGAAATCTTTTCCATTTATTTTATTTTAAATTTTTTTTCTATATATTTAGGCCAATTTTTATTAAAAAAAATTGATTTATCATCAATTAAAATATCAAATGAAGGTTTTCCCATAATTAGTTTATGATATTTCAAGTTCCATTTTTTTAATTGATTTTCAGTTAATTTTTTTCCTTTAGATTTTGCTTTTGAAATATTGTCATTGTTTCTTCCCATAAATCTAGCAGTATAAATTTTGATAGTATGTCCTTTATTAAAAAGATTATTTATAATTCTAATTATATTTTTTTTAGGTGATGACAAATTATAGTTACTCTTGGTGGTATTACAGATAGTGTTGTCTAAATCAAAACAAAAGATTTTTTTCATAATTATTTATATTTTAGACTACCTTTTGCTTCATGAGACTTTTAACGCAGATATTCATTACTATCATCTGCAAATCTTCAGAAATTTGCATATCATTAATCTCATAATTAATAAAATTTTTTAAAATTTTTTTACATCTCCCACCATTGAATCCCAAAATTCCAAAGGTGATGATATTTAATTTTTTTGCTTCATTTATAACATTAATTATATTTTTAGAGTTACCGCTTCCGGATAAAACTATTAGCAAGTCACCTTTTGATCCCTTTCTTTTTATTTGCTCTGAAAAAATTTTATCATAACCAATATCATTTGCTAAACACGTCATAACGGATGAATTTGAACATAATGACTCCACATCTAATTTTTTTTTACTATTTTTTGTAGCAGCTATAAATAGATCATTTGCAATGTGGTTTGCATTAGCAGCGCTTCCACCATTGCCACAAATAAAAATTTTTTTATTCTTTTTCCAAGTTGATAAAATTAAAGAATTTAATTTTGATAATTCTTTTTGTTTATCAGAATTAAGACATTTTATAAGCTTTGAAATATAGCCCTCAACAATTTTTTTTTCTAATGTCATTTTGAATTTAATTTAACCAATCCTTATTTTTTAATAAAAAGGCAGAACTATATCTACCTTTAATTTCACCATGATAAAACACGGTTTTATCTCCTTGTAATTGATAAATATTTTTCCAATTATGCTGATTAAATTTTTTTTGTAGTGACAAAATTTCATCAGTATCATTCCAATTATTGTCCAGCCTCAAATACAACTCTTCTACTGCATCAGCTATTTCTTCTTGTGAACAATCTATCATCTCTATCTCATAACTATCCAATTGATCTCTTCTTCTTATTTGGTTTTCTTTAAATGCTAAAATTTCACTTAAGTTCAAATTTCTTTTTTTTCTTTTGGAATAATAATGTTTGCTCAACAATAATGAGTTATCTAAGAAAGTATATAAATGATGTAAATTTGCATTTAAATCTAAAATAGGTCTTCTGTTTAGGATTGCAACATTAGCACTTCCTGTTCCGCAATGTATCCCAAAAAAACAGTTTGATGCCAAAAAAATATCCATTAATTCATTTCTTAGACCAGAATTAGCATAATCAATTATATTTCTGTCGTTGAAATCAAATTTTCCCTCTACTTTTACACCCATTCTGAAAACTTTGATATTTTTTGACGAAAGTTTTCTTGCGGCCATTTCAAATGACTGAATCTTGTAATTATGATGGGATAGGTAGTACCAATTTTTTTTATGTTTATTTGAATTTAGGAAGGCATCATCTCTGTTAAATAAACATACATATTTTTCTTTATTAAAATCTAATCCAAATTTGCTTAATTGATCAATACAAGCAGCATTTTGTTTTTCACTTAATTTTATTGATGGAGTGTCTTTGTTATAATTTCCACTAACATCTCTTATTTTTGATGAAAAAAAATTTACTTGATGGACACTTATTTTTTTTTTTCCATTTAATAATAAATCAATTGGCTCAATTAAATAATGTGGAAAGATAATGATTTTTGTTTTCCAAAGCTTTAACATCTCATAATTACAAACTCCATATCTCACAGTATAAAATAAATCAAAAAAATTTTTCTTAATTTTTTCTTTTTTTTTTTCTATTAAGTATATTTCAGGATTAATAGCTAAGTGACCATATCTATTTGATAGAATGGGTGTAATTCTAATTAACAAAATAGGTTTGAGAAATTTTATTAAAATAAATATAATTGGAGATAACAAATATGAAACAATCAAGATTGAATTTAATAAAATTTTTTTTATACTCATTTGAGATTAATGGAATTCATTAATTTAATATTATAATAATTTTTATTATTTAATGGATCAATTAATCTATTATTATCAAATGCATTCACTAAATCTGAAATAGCATCTTCAATTGTAAATTTTGGTACAAAATTCAAAACGTCAAATATTTTTTGTGAGGATATATGGTAAGATCTATTATCGTCAGTTGGTTTAGTAATTATTTTTATATCATCACCTACTATTTTTTTTACCGAAATTGCTAATTGATTTACCGTGTAATTTTGAAAACCAGCATTAAAAATCTCTCCGTTAATTTTTTTTTCATCTGAATTTATTAATAGATCATAAAATCCAACCATGTCATTTATATTAATATTTGGTCTCAATTGACTTCCACCAAAAACTGTAATTTCTTTTTTGTGATATGCCAAATTAGATAAAATATTAACAACTAAATCTAATCTTTGTCTTTTTGAAAAACCACATACAGTAGCTGGTCTTACTACTGTCGTAATAAAGTTATCTGATTTATATTTAAATAATATTTTTTCACATTGAGCTTTAAACTTTGAATAATCCGTCAAAGGAACAAGTTTCATATCTTCTACAACATTTTTTTCTTCTTTTATTCCATAAACACTTGAAGACGATGCGTAAATAAACTTACGAACATTATTTTCTCTAGAAATTTTTACTAGAGGTTCAAATGCATCCAAATTTATGGACTTTCCAAGCGTTGGATTTAATTCAAAACTTGGATCATTGGAAATACAAGCAAGGTGAATTACAATTTCTTGATTTTTGAGATATTTCTTTAAAATATTTACATCTCTAATATCGCCTTTAATTTTCGTTAAATTTTTGTGTTCTGACAATACATCCTCACCATATAAAAAAAGATCTAATACAGTGACCTTAAATCCTTTTTTTAACAAATGATCAACTAATGGTACCCCTACATAACCTCCACCACCTGTAATAAAAATATTTTTCATAAGTTTATTTTAAAATATGGGTTAAAGATTTTAAAAGCGACTTAGAAGTAATACTTTTACTATTTCCTAAGTTTTCAACAGAATATGCTGCCGCTAAAGATGCTAAAAAAACTGATAATTCTGAGTTTTTGGAGGCTTTTATAAATATTGAAAATATAGACATAAGAGTATCTCCTGCTCCAATTTTGTCTATAACTTTTTTGGTATAGGCTTCTGATTTGTAAAACTGATTTTTTTTATTTGAAAATAATATTGCACCATCTGAGCCTTGGGTAACAATTAAATTTTTAATTTTTGATTTATTCATAAATTTTTTAACAATTACTTTTATGTTTGAAATTTTATCCCTCATTTCATGTCTTAATTCTTTTTCATTAGTAAATAAGAAATCTGTATTCTTATATTTATTTATAGTGTGATGACCTGTGTTGGCAGCATTAAATTGTGTATTAGTGATCAAAAATTTTGAATTATTAGATATAAAATTTGCTATTGATTGTGATATCATCCCATGGTCATAATCTGATACAAGCACCAAATCTGCTTTTTTAATTTCAGATTTCAAATATTTAATTAATTTTATATTTTCTTGAGCATTTAAATTATTATCATTAAACTGGTAAAATCCTGTTAATTTATTTTTTGAAAGATTATCAATATATTTTCTTTTTAAAATTGTAGGAGAATTTGCTTTATTAATAAATTGCAATTTAACATTTTTATTTAATTTGTTTTGAATAAATTTTTTGTATTCAAATTTTTCCCCAACAATACTTATTAAATTAACTTTTTTACAAAAGTTTGATATATTATTAGCAATATATCCTGATCCACCTAAAAATTTTTCAACATATAATTCTCTAAACATCATAATTGGATCTTTTCCAGATTTTCCAAGTGGATCAACAGAAATATATTCATCAATTATTATTTCACCAATAACTAAAATATTCATTTTCTTTATCTTTTTAAAAATTTTTTCAATTTCATCGAGATTATATAATTTTTTGATTTTATTTATTTCTTTTCTTTGATTTTGGTTAAAAATATTCTCTTGCAAATTTAACAATTTACTAGAACTAAAACTTATCTCGTTAGTATATATTATTTTTCCGTTGTTTTTTTTTACTGCATTAACTTCTTTTTTGATATTTTTTGTTAAATCTAGATTATTCTTTTTGTAATCTACTCCCTTACAATAAAAATCAGGTCTAATCTTGTTAATTCCTTTCACGGCACTCTCATCATCTATCTCTGAGATATAATCGATAATTTCTAAATTATTTAAAACTTTTTTTCTAATAAGAGATGGAAAGTAAGGTTTGCCAGGCCCTTTATTTATAAATTGATCTGAAGTTGTAGTAACAACTAAAATATCACCATTTTTTTTTGCTTCTCTAAAATGCTCTAAATGTCCTAAATGAATAAGGTCAAAAACACCATGACACATGACTATTTTATAGCCATCCTTTCTTTTTTTATCTAAAATTTTTGATAAGTCGTTTAAATTATGAATTTTATTTTTCATGATAAATATTTGAACCAAACTTTAGTTGCTTTATTGATTTTTTTTGGGGTCCACAATGGTGCTTTTTTCCAATAATTAATTTCTTTTAATAGCTTTTTAATTCCATCGATAATTTTAATTCTGGCTTTCCATTTTAAAATTTTTTTTATTTTTAAAACATTTGCAAATGTGATTTCAGGTTCACCTGGCCTTTTTGGTATATGCACTGTATCACCACCTAGAAACTTAACTATATTGTTAACTGAAACATGTGTTCCACTTCCAACGTTAAATATTTGATTGGAAGCTTTTGATTTATAAGCTTTTATAAATACGTCAACAACATCGCTAACATAAGTAAAATCTCTTGATTGAGACCCATCACCTACTATCGTAAAGGGTTTTTTGTTCAATTTTTGAGTTAAAAATGTACCAAACATTGCTCCATAGGTGCTCGATGTTCTGGATCTAGTTCCATAAACATTAAAAAGTCTCAAAGAAATAACCTTAATTTTATAAACCTTTCCCCAGTGTAAACAAATTTGTTCACCTAGGTATTTAGTTAATGCATAAGGATATTGTGGTGAAATTTCACTTTTTTCATTAGTTGGATAACTTTTCGGTATTCCATAGCAAGATGAAGATGCAGAATAAACTAATTTTTTTACTTTATATTTTCTACAAGCTTGCATTACATTAAATGTACCATCCACATTTGATCTGAAATATTTTTCTGGTTTTTCTATACTAGGTACAATATCTGCTAACGCAGCCAGATGAAAAACAATATCAACTTTTTTAAAAGCTTTTTCCCATTTTCCCTCTTTTGAAATATCAACTTTCAGAAACTTTATATTTTTAAGATGATTTATATTATTAAGTCTTCCAGTACTCAAATTGTCTAGTATGGTGACTTTAAATTTTTTATTTCTTGACAGTTTTTCGGCAAGATGACTTCCTATAAATCCAGCACCTCCAGTAATTAAACAATTAATTTTTTTTATCATAATCTATTTAAAGTATATAAACTCAAAATCTCCATTGTAATTTGAAATATCAAAAATCCATTTCCAAGATGTTGTGTCTATTAAGGTTTCAGCAGTAAGTGCCCAACACTGAAGATTGAATTGTTCTTTTTCATTTTTATAACTCTCAACGCAAATGAAAGATTTTTTTGAAATTCTATCTATTTCTTTAAGACAATTAAAAATTTGACCAATTTTTAAATTATGCAAAACATTAATGGAAATAACTAAATCAAAACTATTATTTTTGAAGGGTAATTTTTTTCTTACATCATGGAAAAAAATATTTTTTCTTATTTCTTTTTTTGAATTTTGAATTGCATATTTTGAAAAGTCACATCCATTAATATTTATTTTTGGAAGAATTTTTTTAATTTCATAAAGTAGAAATGCCTTTCCACATCCAAGATCCAGTATAGAAGATTGATTGTCTAAATGATAATTTTTAATTAATTTTTTTGCAACATTTGTCCATCTATTTTTTATGTACCTGTATCCACCATATCCATATTTTCTATCACCATCCCAATAATCTCTATTATATTTTTTTGAAATTTTCATGCAATTTACTTTGTTATTTAGCATTCGGCCTAAGTAATTTCTTTTAGTTTTTTCATGGTTACCTGTTACCAATTTCAAGTATTTTCCTTTAACTTTAGTAAAAATTTTTTTTGATAATGAGCTTTTAAGTAAGAAAATTTTTTCAATACGTTCGAAATCTTTTTTACTTCGAAATTTTAAATTTTCTAAAGCAAAATGAAGTTCTTTATTCTTTTTTAATGTTTGTTTTAATATTGAATGTCTTATTGATGTAGATTTTGGGAGTTGTAATAAACTATATAAAACAATTCCATCATATTGAGAAAAATTATTCATCAATTCTAATAAAATATATGTGCTTTCTTTAGACTTATATTCGGTTGAACTTAATAGAAAGTTATAATTTTTTTTTGCACAATAATCTTTAATAATTATATTTTGTGCATGTTGTGGCACTCTTTCGCCAAAAAACTCTCTACTAAAAATATATCCTTTAAGCTGCATAATTAAAAAATATCTTTGTAATTGATTCCTATTTCTGTCATTGGCCTCATTGTTATTGGGGTAAAAAATTCACCAATTCTTTTATCTTCATATGGAGTAAATAAATTTTTAAATCTACAATTCATTGACCACCTTGTTTCATCAAGCTTATTTACCAAGTTACCATGTGGCAAGGATTGATTGAAAAGTACAAACTCACCAAATTTTACATTTAAAAAATTTATCTTATTTTTAACTAAAGAAAAAATATCACTGCTACTTTTAATTTTTTCTTTTTGAATTCTTTTTTTAAAATATTCATAATCTTTTTGCTCAAGTATGTACATTGATTTTGTTTTAAAACAATCAACTAAGGGAACCCATAGATTAATCTCAAAAGGTGAGTCGCCTGACCAAACATCAGAATGTATTGGCAGCAGAGAACTCTTATCATCTGGAAATTGAATACTTAAATTAATATTTTTTTGCATCATAAGTTCATTACCTACTAGAGAAAACAAAGACTTTCTGGCAACTTTAAAATATGCGAGTCTAAATTTTTCATCTTTATTAATTTCTTGAATTATTTTTAGTCTAAAACTATTAAGGTTATCAACAGAAACTTCCTGGTGAATTATATTAAAATTTTTAAAAGACCTTTTCTTTATAGTTTTTCTAATAATCTTTAAAAATTTTTCCTTTATATATTTCAGTGAGTCTTTGTCTTCAATTTTTGATATTAAATATCCTTTATTTAAAAATTTTGAGATTTTTTTTTTTTCTAATTTTTCTAAATAATTCATTTATTAAAATTTTTTAATTTTTTTATCGGATTTCAAACTAATAAAGCATGGACCTTTTCTTTTATAAGAGTATTGAATAGCTTTAGCAGTTTCGTCACTATCTTTTGGGAAAAAAGATTTTATATTTTTGAATAATGACATTGTTTTTTTATTAATCATTTCACTATGAGTAGGGCCAAGACTAGGATAGTCTGCGTATCCAACTAATTTAACATTTGCTTTTTGCTGATTAATATCAAGCTTCACTTGTTCAAATGGTCTTTCAATTAAAAAGGGAGTAATGGTATATACCCAGGGCTTCATATTTTCTAATGCCATACCTGATGCAAATCCGATGATGCTCTGTTCACAAATACCCATATTGTAAAATCGATCTGGATGGTTTTTTCTAAAATCGTCAAATATTCCATAACCAATATCTCCAACAATTAATACAATTTTTTTATCCTTTTTTGCGAGATCATTTATCATTCTTCCAAATTTTCTCCTCATATTTTTAAACTCTTTCTCGCCTCAGATATTTCCTTTTCATTTGGTATTCTCGCGTGCCAAATTGGATTATTTTCAAATTTTTTAATTCCCTTACCTTTTATAGTATTTAAAATTAGCACTGAGGGTTTTTTATTTTTTAAATTTTTTATACGCTTAAAACCACGCAATATAGATTTAAATGAATGTCCATCTTTAACTTCAACACTATTGAGATTAAATGATTTAAATTTTAATGTTAGATTATCTAATGGTAATGCATCTTTTAACTTATCTAAAGCTTGAATTTTATTATAATCAATTATAATAACTAAATTATCTAAACAATGTTTTGAAGCAATCAATAATGTTTCCCAAGTTGTGCCTTCTTGGCACTCACCGTCACTCATTAAAACATAAATCTTGCCTTTTTTTTTTTGAACTTTTCTAGCAAATGCCATACCTGCAGCTATTGGTAATCCGTGTCCTAAACTTCCAGTTGTGCAATGAATTCCGTTTTTAGGGTCAATTTCCAAATGAGTTGTTAACTTTGTTTTAAATCCCTTTTCCCTTAAAATTATACATAGAGGAAATGACGCGTGGGACTTACTTAAAATAAATTTGTCTTTTTTATCTATAATTAGATCAAATAAAATAATTAATGTTTCTATTATTGAAAAACTACCCCCTAAGTGTGCTTCTTTTTTTTTTAAAAATGCATTGAATGTTTTAACTCTTAGTCTGTGTGCTTTTTTAATTAAGTTTTTTACTAACATTTTTATTTTACTTTCACTCCACAGCCGATACCTATTAAATAATGGGCCATCGGAAAAAATCCTGTATGAACTACTTCATCATTCATTGAAAAAACAAAATTATTTATAAAATATTTATTTAATAATTTTTTTAAGTTTTCACCTGATTTGCAGTTTACATGTCCTTCTTTACTCTGTTTTGAGGCATACTTTTGAGATTCTAATGAAGGCATTCCTACAATAAAAATTCCATTTTTATCTAAAGACTTTAGACAATTTTTAAAAAAAGTTTTTTCTTTTTTTGGGCTTATGTGTTCTAAAACATCTAAAGAATAAATTGCATTATATCTTTTATTTAAAGGTTTTTTTATTATATCATGAACTTTTGCAATAATTTGAGATCTATTTTTGTCTGCAGATTTAAAATCTTCTATAAAAATTGGATCAAAATCTATTATTGTTAAATTTTTTACATGTTGTTTTACAATTCTAGAATAAAAACCATCAGCCGAACCAATTTCTAAAACATCTTTATGTCCACTTAAAATTTTTGCTACAAATTTATACCTGGACATGCAAAAGACTGTTCTTGTTGGATTATTTACCCAAGTATCATTTGACATTAAACCAAATCTTGCAAATCCATGTTTTTTTTTTGATTTCATCAGTGGTTTAAAATACTGTTTTTCTTTAGTAGACATAATTAATTATTTTTTATCTGTACTTTTTAAATTATTAAGTTCTTTTTTTAATTGATCATATTCTTTCATTTTTTTTTTCATAAAATTCATTGTTAAACTTGTCTTTTCAGCAATTCCCCTTGTGGTTAGTGTGTAAAGATAATTGATCTTGTTAGGATTCCTTCTTAAATTTCTTTTGAAATGTTTTATTTTTATAAAACCCTTTTCTTGTAGGGCTTTCAAACAATAGTTCATTTTACCAAGACTATAACCAACTTCTTTGGCTAATTCTCTTTGAGTAACCTCTTTACGATTATCAATTTTTCGCAAAACGTTAAAATATTTTTCTTTATCGTCCATTTGTTCAATTATTGAACAAATATAATGTTCAATAAATGAACTGTAAAGTAAAAAAAACTACTATTTTATTATTGTTTTGTCGAAGCTTAGGCTAAAATAAGCTAATAATGTTTATAGGATCAATAAAGTATTTATTTATTGAAAAAGTAATATAAAAAGCAATTTAGATACACAAGATTTATTAAAATGGATATTAAAAATAAAAAAAATAATCCTTTAAAATATAAATTAATAAATGAAAAAAAATAAAAAAGGTTTTTTGATATGGGTTACAGGCTTATCAGGTTCTGGAAAATCACTTTTAGCAAGAAAAATAAAACAAAAATTGAAAAAAAGATTTACAAACTGTATTTTAATTAATGGAGATGATCTTAGGAAAATATTTGATTTAAAAAAATTTGATGAAAAAAGTAGATTAAGATATGGCAAAAGTTATTCACTTCTTTGTAAAAAATTAACTAATCAAGGAACAAATGTGATTATTGCTACAATAGCAATGTTTGATGAAATAAGGAAATGGAACAGAAAAAATATAGATAACTACTATGAAATTTATATAAAAACTCCATATAAATTAATCGAAAAAAGAAATAAAAAAAAGTTATATTTGAGCAATGTAAGTAATGTTATTGGTAAAGATATAAAGCCTGAATTGCCAAAAAAACCAAATTTTATTTATTTAAATAATTTCAAAAAGCAAAATAACAGCTTTGAGAAGTTAAATATTGATCTAGAAAAATTTTTGAAAAAAAATTCTTAGAGTTTAAGAATAAACTTTGAGCAATTTATCACAAACATCATCTATATTATCTTGTGATTTTTTATCTTTTAAATAATCACAATTAGCACATGGTCCTATTTTAGATCTCTCACCTTTCAAATGCAAAATACGAAATTCTCTTAATCTTTCACCATTCCATACCTCTGAAAAAGTCTCGTTATTTAAATCTCCTACAAGAGTTCCATGAGACCAATCTACACAACAAACTGAAACTGTACCATCAAAGTTGACTGTAAGTCTTGAAAAAGGATCTGGGCACGCCTTAAGTTCTTTTCTTACTTTTCTTTCATTGCCACTTCTCCAGTCAAACTCGTCACTTCTAGTCCATCCCATAACTGGATGTATTATAACTCTGTCTGAAAATTCTGAAAACTCTTTAACAAAATCAGATTTTATTTTCTCACTTTTTTTTTCTGCATCAACGTAAGAAATAATCACTTTGGTATTTTTTTTCATTTCATTATTAAGTTTATAGAATCTTTTAATATTGGATTTAATATTCTCATAATCAAGTTTTGTTCTAGTGATTTTTTCAAATCCATCTGCTGTCAGAGATTGTATAGAGACTCTTAAAGAGTCTAATCCAGCTTCTAATAGTTTTTTTGATGTTTCTTCGTTTAAATATGATGCATTAGATGTTACTAAAACATGCTCTGCAATTTTTAATTTTTTTGCTAAAGCTATCATGTCAGGAAGCTCTTTATTTACTAAAGGTTCACCATCTTTATACAATAAAAGACTTTTAATTTTACTTTTAGTGTTTTTTTGATACTGATGAACTTGGTTTATAATTTTTGAAAATAACTCAAAAGACATCACGCCTTTTGGTCTTTCGTATTTTCCTAGAAGAGATTTTTCACCAGTTGGACAAAAGGTACATCTAAAATTACATAGATTTGATGGATCAATCATTAAAGATATCGGAATATCCAAAGGCAAAGACTCTGATAGATTTATTAATTTTTCTCCAACTAAAGGTTTAAGGTCCATGTATTATTTTATTTCATTACTTTTAATGTTCAATTGTTGAACAAACATAATAGATTATGAGTTTTCATACAAGTCATTAATTTTAGAGGAAATAATATGTTTTTTATATCAATAACAAAAAAAATTTTTTTCAGTGCATAAATCAAGCCAATTGAGCTATTAGTACTGGTCAGCTGCACGCATTACTGCGCTTCCACATCCAGCCTATCAACGTGGTGGTCTACCACGGCTCTATAGGAAGAACT
>Ga0315315_10003306_pt1 | contig 14811 bp, 11 predicted proteins | sample M140m3416metaG_FD_203699 | JGI IMG/M metagenome (GOLD analysis project Ga0315315, IMG submission 203699) | Ammonia-oxidizing marine archaeal communities from Monterey Bay, California, United States - M1 40m 3416 | ecosystem: Environmental > Aquatic > Marine > Intertidal zone | place: USA...
ACAAGCCAGACACAAAACTATGTCAACACAACAAGGAGTCGTATCACAGGTTATCGGACCAGTCGTAGACGTTCGCTTTCCAGAAGGAGTTCAATTGCCAAACATACTTGACGCCCTTGTGGTTGAAGGTGACGGCATCAAAGTGATTTTAGAAACCCAAAAGCACATCGGTGAAGATACCATTAGAGCTATTTCTATGGATGCGACCGAGGGGCTAAGCCGAGGGATGAAGGTTACTGCAAAAGGGAGCGGAATTCAAATGCCAATTGGGGATGACATTAAAGGAAGACTCTTCAACGTTGTTGGAGATGCCATTGATGGAATTGGAGAGGTCAGCAAAGAGGGCGGACGTAACATCCACCAGCCTGCACCGAAGTTCGAAGATCTTTCTACTTCAACAGAAGTTTTGTTAACTGGAATTAAAGTCATCGATTTGATTGACCCCTATTCAAAGGGTGGTAAAATTGGTTTGTTTGGCGGAGCGGGTGTAGGTAAGACAGTACTTATTATGGAGCTGATCAACAACATCGCTAAAGGATACGAGGGGATCTCAGTTTTTGCAGGTGTAGGTGAACGTACACGTGAAGGAAATGACCTGCTTCGTGAGATGATTGAGTCTGGTGTCATTAAGTACGGAGAGGAATTCGTTGAAAGCATGGAAGCTGGAGGCTGGGACCTTTCCAAAGTAGACAAGGAAGAACTTAAGGATTCACAAGCGACACTTGTATTTGGACAAATGAATGAGCCTCCTGGAGCGCGTGCTCGAGTTGCGCTTTCAGGTCTAACTGTTGCTGAATATTTCCGTGATGGTGATGAAGAATCTGGAGGACGTGACATTCTATTCTTTATTGACAATATTTTCCGCTTTACTCAAGCAGGATCCGAAGTTTCGGCGCTTTTAGGTCGTATGCCATCGGCTGTTGGTTACCAACCAACTCTTGCTACAGAGATGGGTGTGATGCAAGAGAGAATCACCTCAACAAAGAGGGGGTCGATTACATCTGTTCAAGCTGTTTATGTACCTGCAGATGATTTGACAGACCCTGCGCCAGCAACAACATTTGCTCACCTCGATGCAACGACCGTTCTTTCACGTAAGATTGCATCCCTTGGTATTTATCCAGCAGTGGATCCACTCGATTCTACATCTCGAATCCTCAATCCAGAAACAGTGGGTCAAGAACACTATGATTGTGCAGAGAATGTAAAGAAGATCCTTCAACGCTATAAAGAACTTCAAGACATTATTGCAATTCTAGGAATGGATGAGCTTTCGGAGGAGGACAAGCAAGCGGTAAACCGTGCGCGTCGTATCAGCCGTTTCCTTTCTCAACCCTTCCATGTTGCAACCCAATTTACTGGAATTGAAGGCGTTCTTGTTCCTCTCGAGGACACCATTAAGGGATTCAATATGATTCTAAATGGTGAACTAGATCAATACCCAGAGGCCGCATTTAACCTTAAAGGAACCATTGAGGATGTGATTGCTGCAGGAGAGAAAATGCTCGCAGAAACTGCATAAGATGACTGTAGATATACTTACACCGGACAAGCATCTTTTTAATGGAGAAGCCAGTTATGTGGGGCTTCCAGGGATCAGTGGCAGTCTTGGGATTTTGAGCAATCACGCTCCCTTAGTGACGACACTTGCATCAGGTGAAATTACTGTGAAGACTGACAAGGAGGAATTGTCTTTTAATGTGAAAGGCGGTACGGTTGAAGTACTCAAAAATCACGTGACAATCCTCGCTCAGTAGGACTCTAATTTTTCAGGCTAGGGGTGATGATAAGGCTCTCCTTTAAGAATAGTATGTGCCCTGTAAATCTGTTCAACGGCAAATATTCGGATGAGTTGGTGCGGGAATGTCAATGGCCCCAATGCCCATTTTTCGTTTGCTTTGCGCTGGATTGAAGGATCAAATCCATAGGGTCCGCCGATTAAAAATGCAATATGTTTGAGCCCTCTGACTTGTAATTTCTCAAGGTGTTTGGCAAAAGCCATGGACCCATATACTTTTCCATGTTCATCGAGAAGGATTAAATAATCTACGCCTTCTAATGCTTTTTCTTGAAGAATGGCTTCCTCCTTCATGACTCTTTTTGAATCAGCCTTTGCGAATTTACTTTTGAGGTTTGCGGTCTCAATAAAGGAAAAACGGCCATATCGTACCATCCTTTTGGCATATTCTTCTATCCCAGTCTTAATCCAAACCGCATTTGTCTTGCCCGTTGCTATAATTGATATCTGCACGCCGTGAAGTTAAGGTTTGTAGGGTATTATCTTCGCACCATGCTGAATGATGAAATGAAGAGTTTTATTACCTATTCTCTCAAAGAGGATTTAGGATCTGGAGACGTGACTTCTGAATCGAGTGTTCCTGAGGATTTGGTGGAGAAAGGATACATTCTTGCAAAAGAGGCAGGCGTTATTGCCGGGATTGAAGTGGCCAAGGAGGTGTTTTACCAAATTGATTCTAACCTGACATTTAAAACATTCATAAAAGATGGCACACGGGTCAAGCCAGGAGATGTTGTGATCGCGTTGCACGGTTCAGCAAGAAGCATTCTCTCTGGAGAACGTTTGGCCTTAAATTTTATGCAACGCATGAGTGGGATCGCAACCAGAACAGCAGAGGTCGTTCAAATTCTTGATGGGACGAACACCCAGGTTTTAGATACGAGGAAGACGACCCCTGGTCTGAGAGGGTTTGAAAAATGGGCGGTAAGCATTGGGGGTGGAGTGAATCACAGGATGGGACTTTACGATATGATTCTGTTAAAAGATAATCACGTAGATTACGCAGGGGGTATGACCGAAGCCCTTAAAAAGGTTGCCACTTATCAAAATAAGCGACCTGATGCGTTGCCAGTTTTACCTCTCGTTATTGAGACACGGTCTTTCCAAGAAATTGAAGATGCCATTGCCGCATCTCAAAAGGCGGAAATTTTCATCGAAAGAATTTTATTAGACAATTTCGGGCCAGAAAAAGTAGCAGAAGCAGTCGAAAGTTATGGGCATCTGGTGACGTTAGAAGCCTCAGGGGGGATTACTCCAGAGAACGTCAATGGATATGGAAAAACTGGCGTAGACTTTGTCAGTATGGGATACATGACGCACTCAGTCAAAAGTTTGGATTTGAGTCTAAAAAGCACGCCAAATGTCTAACACTCCCAACCCAAAATCATCGAACCCTTTTTTGAATTGGCTTAAAAATCTCCAATGGGTCATCAATACTCAGAGATTTTTACGTTCAAAAACACCATGGGGTGTTGAGGGGATGACCCTCTATGATGTATTGAGATTTTTTGGGCTTGGATTAATCAATGGATCGGTCTCAATTCGGGCCGCATCCATTTCCTTTCGTTTGTTACTCGCGTTTTTTCCAGCCATGATTTTACTTCTCAGTGTGCTGCCTCATACGCCATTAGAGCCAGATGCTGTTCTGGATGCTTTGCTTCTTTTTTTTCCAGGAGAAACAGTCAGTCTTTTTGAGCAATCTGTCAGCGATTTACTTGAGAAAAGTCACGGTTCTGTGTTGTCCATAGGATTTGTCCTCACCGTTGTGTATGCTTCTAACAGTGTAAATGCGATTCTTGCGGGCTTTAATGCAAGTTATTTGCTAGATAAAAAAGGGAATGCATTCATATACTCTTTGTTGTCTCTGTTGCTTCTTGTTATCCTGGTGTTTATGCTTGGGGTCGCCGTTTTGCTTATTGGTTTTAGCGGACAAGCATTGACTTGGGTATCCTCAAATGGATGGCTTCCTGGTGGGCTGGTCCCTTGGCTCAATGCAGCCCGATGGACGCTTTCGCTCATCCTCGTTTATTTCTCAGTTTCTTTGCTCTATCATTTTGGCAACAGCGAAAGAGATAAATGGCGAACCTTTACGCCGGGTGCGACAATGACCACGTTACTTATCGTCTCTCTTTCTCTGGGCTTTGGATATTTCATTATGTATCTGGATAGTTTTAATAGACTATATGGTTCTTTGGGGACTTTCTTGTTGTTATTGGTATGGATTAATGCGAACAGTTCAGTCTTGTTACTGGGGTTTGAATTCAATGTCAGTATCCACAAAGCGAGAAATGAAGCACGAAGCAATTTGCAAACAAAATCGAAAACAACGTAATTAGCCATATGATGATATTAAAGCAAATCCCTTTGTTAGGCGCCCTGTTACTTATTTCCGTTTTTTCTTTTTCCCAAACCTCAATTGAGGGGCTATGGAAAACGATAGACGATGAAACGGGTCGTATAAAAAGTGTCGTTGAGATCACTGAAAGAGAGGGTCAATTTTATGGCACAATCGTAGAACTTTTTAGACTTCCTGAAGAAGATCAGAATCCCATATGTGACCTGTGCGAAGACGATAGAAAAGACATCCCTGCCCTTGGGATGGAGATTGTCAGGAACATGGTCCTTTCCGACGGTGAGACTCAGGAATGGGAGGATGGTACCATTTGTGATCCCAAGAAAGGATCTATATACGATTGCGAAATGTGGTTCGAAGATGGAGATACCGACGTCCTCAAAGTTCGCGGATATATTTGGTTTATTTTCAGAACACAGGATTGGCTCCGCGTCAAGGATTAAGTAAGCTTATTTAGGAGCTCCGAGAGTTCTTTTGTTAATGCTTTTCTTTCATATGGCGACGCATCTATCTTTTTCTGTTCATCATTAACAATGACATGGCGGAGCATCTCATATGCTGATGCGGCATCGTTGTGATCGCAAAACGGAAGTTCCCATTCAGTTAAACGCTTAGACAAATCACTCGGACTGTTGCAAATTGAAAAGATTGACTTTTGAGTCGCGATGTACTCAAACACCTTTCCTGGAGTACATTTTCTGGCAGGATCGGTGTTGTTTTGGACCAATAGAAGTGCATCACAATTCATCATTTCTTGAATGGCTTCCCTGTGATTGACACCTGGCAAATGTTCTATGAAATCCGTATTTCCCATGTCCTTCCGAACGTCTTCGCCGATACTTCCCACGAGTACGATTTCTACTTTCCTCACTTGCTCATTGTTCCATTTTTTTACCGCTTCCCAAAGCCCAGGAGCGTTCCTCGAACCATATAGCGCACCAAAATGACCTATCCGAAAGCGTGTTCTATTTTCCGAGACGGAGGTGATGTTTTCAAAATCATTGTGATCCCAACCGTTTGGTATTAGTGTATGCTTGCTTTGATCTAAAATTTCTATATGTGCATTTGCGACAGATGGAGAATTGATGAGAATGTGATCGCAGGTTTTCACCACTTCTCGTTCCATTTCTACTAGTTTTTTCCGTGCTCTTGCCCCCATTTTAAATTCGTCCAAATAGTCCATATCAGCCCATGGGTCTCGGAAATCAGTAAGCCATATTAAATCGGGGAAAGACTTTTTTACGTTCAGTGCGATGAGATGCATGCTGTGAGGTGGTCCAGTGGATATGATTGCATCAACATGGTTCTTTGCAAGCCATTTTTTAAGAAATCTTGAGGATGGCCTAATCCACGCTGCCCTTGCATCGGGGATGAAAACATTTCCCCTTACCCATCTTGTAAATTCGTTGATCAAGGATTTGTTTCGACTCTTTTTGTTTTCTGCTCCGGTACGTCCCGTTGATTTTGCTCCGCCTATCACAGAGACAACTCTAGAGGGCTCGAATATGGGTAATTTTAATACGGTGATTCCTTCAGGAATCTCTTTTAACAAGCTAGAATCTTCAACGGGAACATCTGGGTTTTCGGGTGTGAAAATTACAGGGTCCCATCCGAAGCACTGAAGATATTTTGAAAATTTCAACCAGCGTTGTACACCTGCACCTCCAGAAGGTGGCCAATAATACGTGATGATCAGTACCTTTTTATTTTCCTTTGAGTTATTCAAGCTAATACGAAATTACGGGAGGATCAAGCACCACACAATATTCACAGTAATGCGAATCTTCATTGTGAGCTATTTTTTTTCCTTCTTCACGAAACGCTGCGAGCCTCATTCCGATCCAATCTAAGAAACGGTCAACATTGTCTTTTGTAATGTCTTTGCTTTCATTTATCGTAAGCGTAAGCAATCCTGAGTGAACATTTCTTCCTGATCGAATTGCAGCATTCACGACATCTAAATTTTCATCTCTCTTTAAGAGCATCGCACAATAGACCATAAGCTGCAGTGCTTTGCCTGCTTTGCCTCTACTTAATTTCCCATCGTCACCATCCCAATCCCCTGTTTTTGAATCTTTCAAATTCAGTTCTGATTGCGTCGTTTGTCCGGTTTTATAATCCACCACGCGAGTGACCCCGTCAATTTTCTCAACCCGATCTGCCATGCCGAAAAATTTTATTTCTCTTCCATCCTTTAAGGTGTAGGTGGCATCAATTTCCTCCTCTAACCCTGTAATGGTGATATGGCTACCGTCATTCTTTAACTCTGAAATTTCACGTGTAATGATTTTTTTAATCGTAGATCTCGCAGAGCGAATAAGCAGAAAATTCTCACCTCTGTCCGATGGCCCATATTTATACTCTTCAGCAATTGCATCAGCCAACAGCTCGTCTACTTGAGAGAGTATTTCTTTAAGATGTGTCTCTTTCAGAGTAATATTCAGTGCGGTTTTTTTAAGACCCTCTTCAAACACTTTATGCACGATGGACCCCAGTGTGTTGCTTTGGATGCTCTCTTCTAAATCTTTGGGTTCAGACAATTTTAATAAATATCGATAGGTGAAATTACGTTCACAAGTGAGCATTTTATTTATGGCAGAAGGAGACATTCCATCTCCCATCCACTTGTTAAACCGCTCCTTCATAAAGTCATTTAATTCCAGTTCTGGAATTTCGGGCCTCTCATCAGGGAGTGGCATGTTGAACGTCAAGTGCTCAGTCTCGAAATGTTTTTTTAACTGTAGGATATAACGGCTTGATTCTACCCCATCCTTGCCTCCGGTTCTATGAAGTAAATGCATCTCTGTCGATCTATTTAACAGTCGATATAAACTGTATGCATATGCGGCCTCTCGTTCATGTCTTCCTGGAAACCCCAAATTATTTTGAAGATCGACGGGAATGTAACTGTCACTAATCTCCTGTCTAGGCATCGCTCCCTCATTGCAATCAAGAACGATGACTCTGTCGTAATCAAGCGCACGCGTTTCGGTAAGTCCCATGATCTGCAGCCCTTTTGCAGGCTCTCCAAGTAAATTGACTTTCTCTACACTCAGTAATTTCTGCATCAGCATTCTCACATCCTCCGAGGTTTTGCAAGGATTGTGCTTCGATTGCAGCCGCCCCATGACACTTACCACACGTCGTACACAATTCCACCCCGCCGTTACCCACGGATTTTCTTCAAGCGTTAATCGCCCACCAAGTTTTTCAGTCCAAACACCAAGTTCTTCTAAGTATTTATCAGCCTGATTCGTTTTTAATGACTTGAGGTCTGAGACGAAGTCATAAAAGGGACCTTTTGACACTTCCTTTAGGAGCTCGTCACTGACCCAAACAGCGTGTTTCTCAGCGAGTATATGAAGTGTATGTGCAGCATCTTTTTGGTAATCGTTTGCTATTTGTTGACTCGAAAGTGCCATCAAATCTTCATATCTCCACGCCTGACCTTTTCGTGTTGTCATGCGATTTACAAGATTGATGAACGGGTGTATCGGCGTCTCTCGAATGCTTAACCCCATGGTGACATTGTAACCATCCTTACAGTATGGCAATGCTTGTAAAAGCATCGTGAGGGTAGATGCTTCGGGCACGACAATGACTGTTTTCCCCTTTTCATCATCTGAAAGGTCAGATACGATTTGCCTCACGTACTGACATGAACTCATAACACTGCTACATTCGACAATCTTTATTTTAGGTGCCTTGGTTTGAATTCTCGACTTGATGAAGTTCGCTGAACTTTGAATGTCACGGTGAATGTCGCGGATGAAATACCCCGCCTCCATTTGTCCATCTTTCACATAAAAATTATCAGCGTCAGGCAAGTAGCTTAGTTTTCCCGCTGCGCACCATTTTTTCATATACATGAGTTCACTTCCAGTCAGTGCTGCCAAGCCAGCAGCGTATACCATGTCGTACCCGCTTGTCTTTCCCTCCTCTGCAACTTTTCGACTCAGTTTTGCTTTGGTCACAAGGCCATCTTCTCTAAGAACCTCATGCAATTGCGTGTATAAGTTTGGGAGTCGATCCCACTGCTTCATAAAAATGATTTGGTCATCAGTGAGATCTTTTTCTGGCGCAAAACTCCATTCTTCGATCTCTTTTATGTCTCTCAGGTTTTTAAATACAGCCAATGCATCTTTCAAATGATGGTCAATGGCGTGAAAATCAGACAAGGCTACGGGGCCCCAGTTTAAGAACGATGTAAATCCATCTCTTCCTTCGGGTAAATTAACTTGGACGGCATAGAGTCTGGCCAATACTTCTAGGTTTTCAGCCAAAGAAAATGTTTCGTCCCCCTCCATAAATGCTCCCAGGGTCATCACCTTAGGCATGCGGCATGGTTTTCCGACCACTTTGGCGAATGCTCTTTTAAATGCATTAACTGCCCTAAAACTAGGCAGCACGACGGCACATTTTTCAGGAGCTTCATGCTGGCAAAGGATGTGTGCAACGTCTTCTAGGAACGTTTGGGAGCCAAGGGTGATAGAATGGGTTGTGTTCAAGATCAGGGGAATATATTCAATCCTTCAAGGTAAAACCATTGCGGATAAATTTCCACCAAAGTTTTCGAGATTCACGATCTTTAAACACCGATGTCATTTCGCCCCACATGGAATTTTTCGGTGTTGTGGCTGTATCCTTCTTTTGAGCTAGCGCACCATCTTCTATGTCGATGACTTCTTGCTCAGGAACCGCCATTGGAGCCTCAGCATCAACATCACCTTTAGCGTCAAGCTCAGTTGATCTCTCAGTTTGGTTCAGTATTTCCTGTAACTCGTCAGCCACTTTAAACCTCTCTTGCGCTTGCGCTTTATACCCTTTTGCCTCCTCTAGAAGCCCCAGATTGTTGTGTGCGATTGTATCCTCAGGATCGAGTTCAATGGCACGTTTGTAGTCTTCAATGGCAGCGTCTGTATCACCTGCCGCTTGTTTCATCCATCCCCTAGAAGCAAATCTGTAGCTGTAATCAGGTTGTAAAATTGCCGCTTCATTGAGGTCTTCAATGGCCTCCGCTGTATCGCCTGTATGAAATTTACAGATTGCTCTGTCATGGAAGGCATTGGGGTCTAATTGGTTTTTGTCAGTCGATGAAAACCAAATATTCCAATCGATTAATGCTGCGTTCCATTCGCGTTGCTCCATAAAGCTTAGGGCACGTTTGCGAATTGCATTATTTGATGTTTCTAAAGTCACTTTGCTAATGTAAAGATTTTACCATTTGTATTGTAGTTTTATCAAACGATATTACTACAAAAATGAACACATTCTCAGATTCATCACGGCGCAACCAAACCACACCTGTTTGAAAGTTATCAGCGATGTTGATATAACCCACGAACTCACATTTCATGTCCCGGCTATGGCAAGTCGCTATATCGAAGTGAAAGATGATAATCAGGTTCGTGATGCGCTCTCTTTTGGGAGAGAAGAAGGTCTGAATATCTTGATTTTAGGTGGCGGAAGCAATATGCTATTCCATTCTAATTTTGAGGGTCTTGTTGTTAAAATTGCGAGTCGGGGAATCCAAGTTCTGAATGACGATGGCCGGGTATTAGAGGTGGTCGCAGAGGCAGGAGAGATGTGGCATCATTTCGTCATGCATACACTTGAGAGCGGTTGGGGAGGTCTAGAAAACCTTGCGCTTATTCCAGGATGTGTAGGCGCAAGTCCCATGCAGAATATCGGCGCTTATGGCGTTGAGATTAAAGACGTTTTTTCATGGCTAGAAGCCATAAATATTGAAAGTGGTGAATGCGTTAGATTTCATTTAGAGGATTGCAAATTTGGCTATAGGGAATCGATATTTAAGCTTGAAGAAAAGGGCAAATGGGTCATCGTAAGAGTCGCCTTTAGACTTGACCGACAATCTGAACTTAAAACGGGATATGGCGCCTTAGAATCAGAACTTTCGGAAATATCGAAGACACAAATCACCCACACTGACGTGGCAAATGCCGTGGTGAAAATTAGAAATTCGAAACTTCCCAACCCAGATATCCTTGGGAATGCAGGCTCGTTTTTTAAAAACCCTGTGATTGATCACAACGTGTTTTCGGACCTAGAACTTAACTACCCAGAGATTCCGAACTATCCTCAACTTGATGGATCCATCAAATTGGCTGCGGGGTGGCTGATCGACCAAGCGGGTTGGAAAGGTCATAGCAGAGGGACGCATGGCGTACATGACAAACAAGCATTGGTGCTTGTAAATAGGGGAGGAGCGAGCGGTCAAGAAATATGGCAACTCGCAACAGATATCATGATCAGTGTGGAACAGAAGTTTGGCATTACACTTGAGCCGGAAGTCAACCAGATCGGCATGATTTAGCCTTAGTAGTCGACGCAAGGATGGTAGGCTGGAGGACCATCTTTTTTACGCACATCCCAAAGGTATTTTAATGAAATCTCATGTGAACCTCCAGATGTAGCAATGCCAAGTTTACTCAAAGTAAGATCGTAACTGTAACCCATTCTCCACATTTTATTTCCGAATCCGAATACAAAACTCACTGCGTCGATGTCGATTGATCCATCTGCAGCATGTTGTATCACCGGAATTCCTCTATACCAAACCCCAACGGTCATGATATTCAAGTCGTAGTATGCCCCCAAATCTAGTTGATCGAATAACCCTTGATTTGTGTAATTGAAGGCGAATACGATATCCTTGGTATGCTTGGCCTTAGGTCCTCGTTTCAGGGACATTCGGCCTCCACCATGCGCGGACAATCTCATTTCTAATTTCTCTGCATACTCATGACTGATACTGTGATTGGGCGTATTCAGATGGTCGGCAGATAGTCCAAACCAAGACTTTCGACTCACAATCAGGAATCCAGATCCCATATCGATATACTGTTTACCAGTGCCTAGCCCTTGTTCAAGTGTCGTCGACGCATCATTGCGAAGAAGCTGATCCATAAATGTAAGCGCATTTAAATTCACGGATCGACTTACGAGTCCGATTTGTAACGCTGGACGAATAAATGTGCGTGGTCCAAGCTGGAATTCATATGCATATTGAAAGGCTGCACGAGAAGAACGTAAAGCACCAGCTCCTGCCTCTTCGTGGCTGATTAGAACGCCAATTCCACCATTGTGATCAAAAGTGGGTCTGTCGTAAGCGATTTGAAATCCTGTATATGCTTGCGGCAAGCTGGCCCATTGAGCTCTGTATAATGTCACGGCTCTTGCCTGGCCTGTTGCTCCTACATAACCTGGATTTATTGAAGTCGGCGCTGCGTTGTACTGTGTGAAATGCATGTCTTGAGCCTCCACAGAAGATGTGCACCAAGCAAATGCAAACACAGTCATTGCAGCACTAAATATGCGTTTGGGATCTAAGTGAAGGAAGAATATCATATCCTTTAATACGTCTCTCAACGACCAAAGGTTACAATTTATAGGAGATTATTTTGCCATTAAAGTCACCGTTCCAGCCCGCTGTAATTTCCTGCCATCACTTAGGTATGCAACAGCCTTGAATGCATATACATCCTGAGGTGAAAGTTCACCATTCACATATCCATCCCATCCAATGTTTACATCAGACGAATAGAAAATCTGTTCACCAAGTTTATTGAACACGAACAATTCGTACTCCATAATTCCTGCATGTCTTGGGCGGAACACATTGTTGTCATAACCCTGTGGATCATACATTCCTCCATTTCCACCACCACTAAGTGGAGTGAAGGCAGTTGGGAAGGTCATTTCTCCGCCTGGTTTGGCGAGTATTGCATCAACCATCGTGAATGTGGTTGAACAGCCCCATTCGTTATCCGCTGTTAATGAAACAGTATAAATGCCCGATCCGGTGTATTCATGTATGGGGTGTTCGCTTGTTGATGTCGTTCCATCCCCGAAAGACCAAACAAATTCTGATGCATCAGCCGATAAATTCATGTGATACACCGGCTCTCCTGGCGCAAAAACCTCAGTCGGAGAAAGCGTAAATGCGGCTTGTGCTTTTGGATAAACGACGACCGTCGCGTAGTGAGTGTCTTCTAAAACGGTCCCTTCATATCCATAAACTTCAAGCTTAATGTCGTACGTGCCAGGTTGCTCATACGTATGCGAAGGATGTTCCGCAGCATGGGTTGTTCCGTCACCGAAATCCCACCGATATTCCTCTGCATATTGTGAGAAATTTGTAAAATCTATTTTCAATGGTGCGCAGCCTTCACCACCTCCCAAAAAGCTTATTTCGGGTGTAGGCGCTAAAATATTGACGTTTTGGGATGCGTTGTCACCACAATATCCATTGTTGACATCAAGCGCGATGTTGTAGCTTCCCCAAGTCTCAAAAGTGTGACTTCCTGGTTCGGAAGCTGTGCTGACAGTCCCATCACCAAAATTCCACATATTCGAACTTGCCCCCCCTGCCAACGTTGCGTTTTCAATCTCTACTGTCGTATTTGGGAATGTTTGAATGATTGGGGTGACCGTGAATCCTGCATGCGGCGCAGCATAAACTTCAATATTTGTCCGAACGGTATCGGTACATCCGAATGTTGATGTTACAGTCAGAGAAATGGTAAACGTGGTGTCCTGATCTGCAAAAGGGGTCGTGAATGTATGAGAGGGTTCGAACACATTGCTTTCTAAACCATCCCCGAAATCCCAATTGTATACAGCGGCTCCAGAGGTGGAATTCAGGAACGACACGTCGAAAGGAGAACATCCTTGTTGCGGGACATCGAACGCTGCTTCTATTTCAGGAAGCACCTCTACCTGCACTTGATCTTGTGCCGAACATCCACTGTTTGTGGTGGCAGTAAGTATCGCAGTGTATGTGACGGGTTCATTTGAAGGGTTAAAGTAATTGAAAACGTGTTCTGTAGCGCTCTCATTCGATATTTCACCTGTGCCGTAATACCACTCGATATTGTCAGCTCCTTGCGATGCATTTGTAAACGTGACCTCCAAAGGGTAGCATCCGGTCATATTTGCAATTTCTACATCTGCTACTGGTGTTGCCAGAACGTCTAATTCCACAGACTTACTCCCTGTACACCCATATACACTCTCACCATTTAATGTGACTGTGAATGTTGTGTCTGAGTAACCGGGTGTAACAAATAAGTGTGTCGGCTGATCGGCAGGAGATTCAGGAGATCCGTCTCCGAAATTCCAAGTAAAACCTGCATTTGAATTTAAACTTTGGTTAACAAATAGGACATTTAAGGGAGAACAAGATGAAGGTGGAACTAAAAAATCGGCCACGACTTCTGGGTACAGTTCGACAGCCACGACTTCAGTATCGATACATCCACCCACACCTTCAACCAAGAGCGTGACTTCCCGAATAGCAGTACTCATGCCCTGATGATTGAAAGTATATTCATGTGAAGTCCCTCCAAAGCCATTTTCCTCACCACCATCTCCATAGATCCATGTGTGATTGATGGCTCTTTCACTGTTGTCTGAAAAATTCACCAAAAGGGGTGCACATCCTACTTGAATGTCTGCTGAAAATTGTGCGATTGGTTGTGGATTCACAATCACTTCGGTGCTGTATTCACCGACACATCCGAAATTTGATAGACCCTCAACATGTAAGAGATGCGTTTCTACAAACGCCGTCTCATTGGTGTAAAGGTGTGTGTTCATAGGGATGTTAGAGTCAGGTGAGCCATCACCAAAACTCCAAATAATATCTTGTGCTCCACCCAGAGAAGGCATTTGGATTGCAAAAGGAGAGCAACCTTCATCCTCTGGTAAAATAAAATCGAACAAGGCCTCTGGGTAAACGGATACACCGACAATCGTCGTGTCATTGCAGCCGTTTTCTGCTATCGCAATGAGCATGACAGGGAAAGTCTCAAGAAAACCAGTTGTATTTTCAAACGTATGTAACGGTGCATCCTCTAGGCTCGTGACACCGTCGGTGAAGTCCCAGGCATATGAAATTGCATTTGAGGAGTTGTTTGTAAAAGCAGCCTCCATAGGTGCACACGAAGGTGCAGAAGCCGAGAAGGACGCTTGTGCACCAGGCATTGTAGCGACTTGGATTGTATCGCGAGAAACACATCCGAATGGACTGGTTGCATTTGCGACGGCAATAAACGTTGTTCCCGAAATATTTTGGCTCAAGTATGTGTGAGAAATGACAGATTCATCAGATCCCAATCCGTCACCGAATGTCCAAACCACATCTGCATCTACAGTCCCTGATGCCTCAAAGTTGACGAGCAATGGCGTACAGCCCTCTGTTACATCAGAAGAGGCTGTAATAGTGGGTGCAGCTTCAACTTCAATGGTTGCACTTAAGACATTGTTGCAATGTTCGGTCAAGATTTCTAGACTCACATCAAATTCACCTGGTGAATTGTAGAAGTGTATTGGATGTTGTTCTCCAGATTGGGTGCCATCACCGAAAGACCAATCCCACGCTAGAATTGGATCTCCACCCGTAGACAAAGATAGGTCGGTAAAGGATGTTGTGTCACCTTCACACACCACGCCGTTTATAAAGTCGGCAGAGGGGCTCTCGAAGACTTCTGGAGTCACATTTTCTGTCCGAACACATCCGTTTGCCCCCGTGACTTCTAGCCCCACAACATAGGAGCCTGGCGAATCGAAAAAGAGCTCTGGGGTGCTCGTTCCGTTATGTGTTCCAGGGGCGACATTAAAAGTCCAGTCATAATTGACA
>Ga0315315_10003307_pt1 | contig 14810 bp, 29 predicted proteins | sample M140m3416metaG_FD_203699 | JGI IMG/M metagenome (GOLD analysis project Ga0315315, IMG submission 203699) | Ammonia-oxidizing marine archaeal communities from Monterey Bay, California, United States - M1 40m 3416 | ecosystem: Environmental > Aquatic > Marine > Intertidal zone | place: USA...
AAGACACACATTTGATGCAAGAGTAAAACAACACGAAATAACAATGGAAGTTGCAAGAGATGGTCTACCAGTAGACTTACCAAGTTTTGGTAGTCAATATACTGATGTGCAAAAAACAAAAAGACCGATAACAGTATAGAGAGGGGGTGTATTCTATAACATTATATTATGTTTCAACAATTCTAGGGAGATATTTTAAATGACAAATAAATCAAAAATGAAACTGAAAAAATTAAACTTTTTAAATAAAGATAGAAGAATTGCACGAGAAACCGAAACGACTAAATATAGAATACGACAAGTAGAGAAAACGGATGATAACATTTACAGACTTACAAGAGGGCGTATATGACCCCAATATATTCAAAGCGTTCTTCCTAGCTGGTGGGCCTGGTTCTGGTAAATCATATGTAGTACGAAGAACTACAGGTGGTCTGGGTATGAAGATAATCAACTCAGATGATGTTTTTGAGAAAATGTTAGACAATGAATTGGGTACTCAAGATTTGAGAGATATAGACCCAACTGTGAGAGATGAAATAAGAGGTCGAGCAAAAGGAATCACCAAGAAAAGAAAAGATAATCTCATTGAAGGTAGACTTGGACTCATCATAGATGGTACAGGAAAAGATTATGATAAAATTTCTGGTCAGAAGGCGAAGTTAGATGCTCTTGGTTATGATACATATATGATATTTGTGAACACATCATTAGATACTGCACTTGAAAGAAATCAACAAAGAGCAAGAGTTCTCAAAGACTCAATGGTCACTTTACTATGGAATCAAGTTCAACAAAACATAGGTAAGTTTAATATTCTTTTTAAACCTAGTAACTTCATTATTGTAGATAATAATGATGCAAAAGAAAACTTGATGCCACCCATCATAAAAATAGTTAAAAGTTTTGCAAGAAAGAAAGTAACAAATCATATCGCTCAAGGGTGGATAAAAATGGAACTTGCAAAGAAAAAGCGTGGTGAAAGTGATACATTAGGAACTGGTAGAGTTACTAGTGTTAAGAAACAGACTATTGACCCCAAGAAACTAGAAAAAATTCAAAAAGGTGGTTTCCTCAAGTTTGCAAAAAGAACAAGATAACGAATCGCACCGATTCGCATAAAACCTCAAAAAATACAATCTCTCTAAACCCTTGATTTTCAAGGGTTTTTTTATATGGGTTGACAATGTATATTTTATGTGGTATAGTTAATCATAATCAAAAGAGAGGTTATTTATGATTGTTTTAAATGAAAATATTAAAGGTTTAAAAGTCGGTACTAAGATGATTGGTGATTGGGGTGCAATGATACCTCTCAGTTACGGAACTGTTACTGACGTTATTCGTGATTACAAAGGTGTAGATGTTGAAGTTACCATAGATTGGGACGATTTAAAAGAGACAACTTATTTCACAAATGAGATAAACAAAGGGCCAGGTATCGGTATTTACACAGAAGAAAAATTTTATAATGGAGTTGCATAATGAAATTTGTAGAGTTAAAAGTAACCTATGAATGGTTTACACCTATGGGTAAACGAAGAACATTTTATGACTTTGCATTTGGTACGAATGAAAAGATTGCGATTGATAATATAAAGAAACGTATTAAACAAAGAATTAGACACGAAGATTACAAAGTGTTGAAAATGGAGTTTAGTTAATATGGTGATTATGGTGTAATGGTTAGCACGACAGATTGTGATTCTGTTAGTTTGAGTTCAACTCTCAATAGTCACCCCAAATAAAAAAAGGAGAATAGTATGAAAGATTTTACAAGTGCAATAGATGGTTCAACGATTACTGTCAATATGGAGAAGGTTGCTTATATACAAGAATATGACCATAAAGATTCTATGTGGATACATCTTGATAATGGTGAAAAAATTCTAGTTAAAAAGGAAGGATTAATATGAAATTTTATAAATCAGTAATTCAGTTTTTTGAAGAACGTATCGGTGAAGGTACAGCCTGGGACTTAGACTATGGTAAATTACTTATCATAGGATTATTAGTATATCATATATTCTTTCAAGGTTAATCATGGAAATATTACTTAAAATATTAATTGGTTTATTGGTAGGAATATTAGTGTATCTTTATTATTTTCAAGGATGATCCGAATCGGAGTCCGATTCGCAAAAAACAAAAGAGGTTCTCTCCAAACTAAGTCCTTGATTCTAAAGGACTTTATTTTGACATTTGACAAATATGAAAAAGTGTGGTATAGTTAATCATAATCAAAAAGAAAGGTTAATATGATTAAAACTAATAAAATACCAGAGTTGTGTGGGTGGATGGGAATGATTCTCATTCATGGTGCAACAGCTCCAACATCTATCTCAGTACTGATGGGATGGTCAACTAATCTACCACCATTGAATTTTATATTACTAGTGTGGTTAGGATTGTTTCTATTCCTAGTGAGAGCGATATATGCAAAAGATATGTTATACATTGTATCTAATGCAATAGGATTTGCACTCAATAGTTTACTGTTAAGTTTAATTGCATTTAGTTAAAAAAACAGTTGACAATGTTTGCGAATCGTGATAAAGTTAATTATAATAAAAAAAGAGAGGTTTATATGAGTAAAATTAAAAGTTATATTATGGACGTTGAGAGTTTTGTAGATGGTTATTTTGACTATGATACAGAAACTTTTAAGACTAACAAAGAAAAGATTTTGTTAGATGTCAAAGATGAGTTCAAAGATAATATGTCAGTAGAAATTGCAAATGATTATATTGACGATCAAGATGCTTTCAATGAAATTTTTGAGGAGAATGTGTGATGAGTAAAGAAGCTCTAATGAAAAACTTAGAAGATTTAGATAAAGAAGAGGTTGCAGTAATACATTCTGCATTTGGTGATAAACCTCATGTGGTTGCATTTGTAAAGGTTGACAAAACTTTATCTGATGAAGATAAATGTGAAAAGGCATTTAAGTTGACCAACTCAATAGAACAAGGTTGGTGGAATAATGAGGGTGTTCAATATATGGGGCCTAACCCAACTTGTAGGTCTACAAGTTCTGGTGACCAAGTAGTACTAAAAGATGGTACAAAATACAATTGTTCATTTGTTGGTTGGGAGAAAGTATAGTGGGTGACTATGAATGTGTAAATTGTGATGAGACTTTTCACTTAGATGAACCACCATATGATGGTCACGAAATTTGTGATGAATGTAGAGAGGAAATAGAATGACACAATATATTGCAAAACCAAATATAAATACTGACACAGGTATGAAAACTTTTAATGTCGAGTCAGATGCAATCAAATATTTAGAAGAATATACTGGCTATGAGATGTCCTACGAAAGAAATCGTAAGACAGGCGAAAAGACAAGTGATTGGTATTTGATTGAAAAGTTGATAAAGACAGATGAATAAAATGATTAAACAATTTTTATTGGGTCTTGTAGAGTTCACATTCTTACTGATGATGTTTGTCTGTGCTTACCTTGCATTGATAATCCTCGTACCCTAAATAATTCTAGGAGTGATTATGTTTGAAGTTTACACAGGGCCTAACTGCATTTGGTGTGTTAGGGCGAAAGAATTATTAACACAAAATGGTATTGAGTATAAAGAACTTGATATAAGTCAACAATCAATCAGAGAAGAATTACAAACGATTGCGCCTGGGGTCAGAACTGTACCACAGATATTTAATGATGGTCAAAGGATTGGTGGTTATCAAGAACTCGTGAAATACCTTAATCCGTAGGAGAAGAGATGTTTGAATATAAATGTAAGTTAGTCAAAGTCGTAGATGGCGACACAGTAGATGTAGATATAGATTTAGGGTTTGGTGTTTGGTTACAGAAACAACGTATCAGACTTTATGGAATAGATACACCAGAGTCAAGAACTTCAGATGCAGAAGAAAAAATCTATGGTTTGGCTGCGAAAGAACGTATGCAAAAATGGTTAGATGGTGGTAATCTAAAAATTGTTACACACAAAGATGCAAAAGGTAAGTATGGTAGAATACTAGGTGAACTCTATACTTATGAAACAAATATAAATGATAAAATGGTAGAGGAACATCACGCAGTAGGTTATCATGGACAAGCGAAAGAAGAGATTGCAGAAGAGCATATATTGAATAGAAAATATGTAGATGAACAATTAAGAACAGTTCAATCGTTTGAAGAATAAAAAAAAGAGAGTCAGTTTTGACTCTCTTTTTCATAGAAAGGAATTTATTATAAAAAAAACACTACTATTATTTATAAAAAACTGGTGGTTTATAATACCTTTAATACTACTTTTATTAATGGTAGTGGGAGCTGGTCTTGTAAACGACTTATGTAATGGTTGTGTTGCAAAAAGAGGTAATATCTTATATAATGTACACGATAAGTCTTGACACACTAGACACTTTATGGTATATTGATAACAATGACATTTCAACAATATTTAAATATGCGACTTAACGACAACTATTGGTTAGACTATATTGCAAAGAGATACGGACTAATCGAACAGTTTCCAAAAGTTGCAGTTTATACAATCAGAATGAGTGCATATCATGAGTGGCGAAAACAACAAGACCAAAGAAAAAAAACTGGAAAATAAAATAGAAAGTCTACAAAAACAGATAAATGTAATCTATAGTAGATTATCTGATAATCCTTTTACAAGAGATTACTTCAATGGTAAATCACACACTTTCCACAAAGATGATATTCGTAGTGAGGATAAATAATGGAAATACTTTTAATGACAACATTGATGTTGGGATTTTTAGAACGAATAAATGAAAATGCAGGCTGGGTCTGTATTGCGAACTGTGGAGTAATATAATGACAAAACAAATACAAACACAACCAAAATATTTTGATGTGCAAAAACATTTTGGGCCATTGTTTGCAAATGTATTACTTGCAGATGATATGACAGATGCACTCATAAAAATGACAGATAAAATCATAGATGATAAAAAGTCTGAATCACATGGTCAAAGTCTTGCTGGTGTGATAGAAAAAGAACTAAGAATATACAAATCTAATATGAATGATTTTGGTGTAGAACAAATGATTGAGTCTTGTGTGAGAAGTTATGTAATACATTGTGCAAAACTACATCAAATGTTTAATGAAACTTGGACTTATGAATCTCATCTTAACTCTGCATGGGTTGTATCTCAACATGAGAATGAATATAATCCATTACACAATCATACTGGTTGTGATATAAGTGGTGTTATATATCTCAAAACGCCTGATGTGAAAGGTAGAAGAAATTTTGATTCTAAAAAGGGTAAGTATGATAATGATGGTGATATATCATTTGTTCATAGTGCAACTGGTCAGAGAAATTATGATGTATTTGAAAAGGGTATGCTTACATTGACACCACAGCCTGGTATGATGATAATGTTTCCATCTTACTTACTACATACTGTTTGGCCATTTATCGGTGATGGTGAGAGAAGGTGTATTGCCTTCAATGCAGTATATCGTATAAATGATGAAAATAAAAGTTTTATGGCTGGTGATCTGAGTGAAGTTGAAAATAATACTTTTTATAGAGAAAAGAAAGGTGAATCAAAATGAAAGAAGATGAATTAAGTGATGTCGATAGACTCGTATTTTTAATGGAAGAGATTGCAATTATCGAGTCTCGATTTCAACCAGAGGACACAGGTCATTTACGAACTGCTGTAAATGTTCTCAAAGAAAGAGTGAGTGAAATCAAAGGAAAGATAAAGGAATATTATGGTTAAAGTTTATATTATTGCAATCGTAATGTTTTGGGCTGACCCTACTGCGACACCAACAAATGACTCGGTAGAGATTACACATTTACATGGTTTACCTTTGTACTTTGAAACTGTGCAAGGTTGTAGTGACCATATAGACCAAAATATAGATGCACTTAAAGAGTATGGTATGTCAGTTTATCCTACTGCACATACAGTAAAAACTATTTACTGTTTGCAAAGAGAACGAAATATTGATAACAATGAGGTTTAAAAATGGGTAGAGGAAAATCTAGAGATAAATATACATCAAAAGGTGAAAGACGAAATGTGTCAAAAAGATGGACAAAGATATTACGTTTAGAAAGAAAAGAAAATGAAGGTCTTTATAATCAGTTTGATGCATATCTCAAGGGTAAAAATGTTGTACTAACAGTACCCAATCCACTTAAAAGTGAAACACATAAACCTTTTATAAAAATCAAAGCGAAACAATATTGGAGAAGAGCATCAAGTGAGTAAAGACGGACTTTTCAATCGACCCTCAAGTTCAGATTCATTTTGGAATAAAAACGCATTAAGTTACGGAGAGGAACAAAAAATGAAAGATGATTTACAAGAGATAAATGTTGACAAACAATCTAAATCAAATCAGATGACTTGTTATAACTGTGATTCAGAACTCATATGGGGTGGTGACCAAGATATTGAAGAAGAGTTTGACCACGAAGATGCTCATGCAATGGTGACAAATTTATCTTGTCCAAAATGTGGTACTTTCGTTGTGGTCTACACACCAAAGTCTTTTTTTGAGAAAACAGAACAAGAATTTGACGAAGATGGTATGTATAAATGAGTATTCGTGACAAATATGTTTTCATTACAACTCGTAACGAGGATATGCAATGTGTAGGTATCAAAGAAGGGCCATTCGCTGGTGTTGTTTACAAATATGGTAAAGTTTCTGTAGGTGAAGAAAAATCAAATGGGACATTGCCTTTTCGATTTGAGTATGATATACTAGATAGTAATTTAGTACCAAGAGAGAGTTTCAATAATGAGTTTTTTGAACTAATCGGAGATATTCTCGTGGATATAATTGACAGACAAGAGGGGGATATAGTTGAACCAATCAATAGAGAGAACAGCTCTCACTAACCTAATAACTAACGAAGATTATGCAAAGAAAGTTCTACCTTTCATCAAGAAAGATTATTTTGAACTGAGAGAAGAAAAGATTATCTTTGAAGAGATAACTAACTTTGTAGACAAATATAAAAAGATACCAACAGGTCATGCACTTGAGATTGAAGTTGGTGAACGTAAAGACCTAACTGATACAGAATACAAAAAGATAGTCGATATCATACAAACATTGAGTCCAACAGATGTAGACTTTGATTGGTTGGTTGATACGACAGAAAAGTTTTGTAAAGATAAAGCCATCTACAATGCAATCGTAGAAGGTATCAGTATTATAGATGGTAAAGATAAAAACAAAACACCAGACTCGATACCAAGTATTCTTACAGATGCACTTGCAGTTTGTTTTGACAATGCAGTTGGACACGATTATCTTGCAGACTCAGAGTCACGATATGAGTTCTATCACAAAATAGAAGAACGTATACCATTTGACCTAGACTTCTTCAACAAAATTACCAAAGGTGGACTACCACCAAAGACATTGAATATTGCACTCGCTGGAACTGGTGTTGGTAAATCATTGTTTATGTGTCATATGGCTGCAAACTGTTTATCACAAGGTAAGAGTGTATTGTATATTACTTTGGAGATGGCAGAAGAACGTATTGCAGAAAGAATAGATGCGAACCTTATGAATATTTCTATGGAAGATTTACACGAACTACCAAAGAAAATGTTTGATGACAAAATTGCAAGTATCATCAAACAAACATCTGGTAAACTAATCGTGAAAGAATATCCTACTGCATCTGCAAATAGTAATCACTTCAGAGGTCTTATTAAAGAACTTGCAATCAAGAAATCTTTCAAACCAGATATCGTATTTGTTGACTATTTAAATATCTGTGCATCATCAAGGTTCAAGGGTGGTGCGAATATCAACTCGTATACTCTGGTTAAGTCGATTGCAGAAGAACTTAGAGGACTTGCAGTAGAAACAAATGTTCCTATTATGTCTGCAACTCAAACGACTCGTTCTGGATTTGTTTCAAGTGATATTGGTCTGGAAGATACGTCAGAAAGTTTTGGATTACCAGCAACTGCTGACCTTATGTTTGCATTGATTAGTACAGAAGAACTAGATGACTTGAACCAGATTGCAGTAAAACAGTTGAAGAACAGATACAACGACCCAACAGTAAATAAAAGATTTGTATTGGGTATTGATCGTGCGAAGATGAGATTGTATGATGTAACATCACAAGAGTTATCAGATGATGGGCAACCAGTATTTGATAAAACATCTTTTGGTGAGAAGGGTGACTACAAAGGATTTAAGGTATGATAAAAAAATATCAATTGAATTTAGACTTAAAACCAATAAAAGAATTTGTATATAATATGCAAAAATCTACACAACTAACTGTAATGAAGTCTAACGTAGGTGGGTGGCAAAGTCAAATAGAAAAGGAATGGCCAAAGGTATTATTTGATCTGAGAGATTTTATACAAACACAAATTCCAGAACAAACATTTATGACATTGTGGTATAACATCAATGGTCGTGGATGTTATAATCGTATGCATGACCACAATAAAAAAGGGAATTATAGTGGAGTTTTTTATATAGACGTACCAGATAAAAATATGGGAAACCTATATTTTGAAAATGGTGAAGAGTATGAACCAATACCTAATCGTTTAATATTATTTCCTGCTGATTTAAAACATGGTGTCAAACCTAACAAAAGTAATCAACCAAGATTTAGTATGTCATTTAATTATGTAAGACATCCAGAAAAAGAAATGAAATTTCAAGGTCAACAATATTTAAAAAGTGGGATAACAATATGAATTGGATAGGAATAGTATTTCTCTACACATTTGGTGGAGAGATTTTATATGGAATGAGACAGGATTTATTTATAGATGAAGAAGAATGTCGAAGTCATTATGAGTCATTAGAGAACTGGGAATACGCTGGTAGACATACGAATATGTATAAGATGCCTGGCCACATTATACAATACGAAACACCGATTGGTAATGCATGGGTATTGTGTGAAAAACTTGACAAATAAACAAAAGTATGTTATATTTACATTATGAACTTTTATACAAATATTACTCGTTGGGGTAATCAGTTACTTTTAAGACAAGTCGTAAATGGAGAGAGGGTTAATCAAAGGATTAAATATTCTCCTACGTTGTATTGTGTTGTAAATGAACCAACACAATATAAAACTCTTGATGGTAGATACGTTACTCCTGTAAAACACGATACAATGAAAGAAGCCAATGAGTGGATTGATAACTATCAATCTGATTTAATCTTTGGTAGTAACACATATCAATATAACTATCTTGCAGACCAATATCCTAATCGTGTAGATTGGGATATGGAAAAACTATTAATCGTAACGATTGATATTGAGGTACAATGTGAGAATGGTTTTCCAGACCCAGAGAAGGCCCTTGAAGAACTTCTATCTATCACCATCAAAAATCACCAGACAAAAGAAATAGTTGTCTGGGGTATCGGTGATTTTAAAAGTGATAGAAGTGATGTTCACTATGTTTCTTGTGAAAATGAGTTACATCTTATCAAAGAGTTTCTTGTGTTCTGGGAACGTAATCACCCAGACGTAATCACAGGTTGGAACACAGAGTTTTTTGATATTCCGTATCTTTGTAATCGTATTAAAAATAGATGTGGTGAAGATGAGATAAGAAGATTGTCTCCATGGCGTAGTGTGTCATCTCGCACAGTATTTAAGATGGGACGTAATCATCAACTCTATGACATACAAGGTGTTGCACATTTAGATTATTTTGATTTGTATCGTAAGTTTACATATACTGCACAAGAGTCGTATCGACTTGACCATATCGCATCTGTAGAACTCGGTGAACGTAAAGATGGTAATCCGTTTGAAACATTTAAAGATTGGTATACAAAAGACTATCAATCGTTTATCGAATACAATATTACAGATGTTGAGATTGTTGATAAACTAGAAGATAAGATGAAACTGATTGAACTCTGTTTGACTATGGCGTATGAGGCCAAAGTAAATTATATGGACGTTCTGGGGTCAGTAAAATATTGGGATATACTAATATATAACTATCTCCGTAATAAGAACATAGTCATTCCACAAAAGAGAACTAAATCAAAACCAGATAAGTTTGAAGGTGCGTATGTCAAAGAACCACAAGAAGGTATGCACAAATGGGTTATGTCATTTGACTTGAACTCTCTGTATCCACATCTTATTATGCAATATAACATCTCACCAGAAACACTCCTCAGCCAAGATAAAATCAAGGATATGAAGGTAGATAAATTATTAAACAAAGAATTTGATACATCAAAGTTTAAGAATAGAAATGTTACTATGACACCAAATGGTGCAATGTTCAAAACAGATAAGAAGGGATTTCTACCAGAGATTATGGAGAGTATGTACAATGATAGAGTGAAGTACAAAAATCTTATGTTGAAATCTAAACAGGAATATGAGAATACGAAAGACCCTAAAATACTTAAAGAGATATCTAAGTATAATAATATACAGATGGCGAAGAAGATATCCCTCAACTCTGCATATGGTGCAATCGGTAATGTCTGGTTTCGTTACTATGATTTACTCGTTGCAGAAGCGATCACTACCTCTGGTCAGTTATCTATTCGTTGGATTGAAAAGTATCTCAATCAATATCTCAATAAAATTCTGGGAACTGATAAAGAGGATTATGTTCTTGCATCAGATACGGACTCTGTGTATATTACTTTTGACGAGTTGGTTAACAAGTCTTTTAAAACAGAAGGAGTGGCATCAGAGAGTGAGAGTGGTTTACAAAGAGAACGAGTGGTTGGATTCTTGGATAGACTTGCTCGAGAGAAGATTGAACCCTTTATTGATAAAAGTTACCAAGACCTTGCTGAATATGTTTCTGCATACGACCAAAAGATGAGTATGAAAAGAGAGGTGATTGCAGACAAAGGTATCTGGACAGCCAAGAAAAGATATATTCTCAATGCATGGGATATCGAAGGTGTCAAGTACAAAGAACCACAACTCAAGATCATGGGTTTGGAAGCGGTCAAGTCATCAACGCCTGCACCTTGCAGACAGAAGATTAAAGATGCACTCAAGATTATTATGAGTGGAAATGAGAAAATGCTAAATACCTTTATACAGGAGTTTAGAGAAGAGTTTATGAGTTTACCACCAGAAGAGATCGCATATCCCAGAAGTCTAAATGGATTGTCCAAGTTTAGTGATCCTAATCAGTTGTTTGCAAAGGGTGCTCCTATTCATGTGAAAGGTGGTATTCTATATAACTATCTATTACAGAAGTTACAGCTAAGTAACAAGTATCCTTATATACAAGAAGGTGATAAGATAAAGTTTCTACATCTCAAGTTACCAAACATTTATCAATCTACTGCTGTGTCTTTTATGACACAGTTACCAAAAGAACTTGACATACACGATAAAATAGACTATAATATGCAGTATGAGAAAAGTTTTGTTGAACCATTGAAAATTATCACAGATAGTATTTCTTGGAGAATTGACCAAACTTATGGAACACAAGGTACATTGGAGGATTTCTTTTGAAATATTTTAGATACACATTAGATGACTTAAAGAAATCATCAGATAGAAAACTATTTAACTACATCACCTTTTTCGCTGGTGGTGGTGGTTCTAGTTGTGGATATAAACTCTCTGGTGGTGAGTGTCTTTTTATGAATGAGTTTCAGCAAGTCGCAGTAGATGACTATCTTGCAAACTTTCCAGAAACACCACATCACTTATGTGATGATATAAAAAATGTGACAGGTCAACAGATTATGGAGATAACAGGTCTGAAAGTCGGTGAGTTAGATTTACTTGATGGTAGTCCACCTTGTCCACCTTTTTCTATGTCTGGTACAAAACAAAAAGGTTGGGGTAAAGAAAAGACAGCCTATGGTATGAAACAGAAAAACATAGAAGATTTGACATGGGAACAGATTCGTATCGCAAATGAGATGCAACCAAAAGTAATCGTGTGTGAAAATGTCAAAGGTCTTACAATGTCGTATGCACAGGAACATTTACAGAGAATGGTCAATGACTTTGAAAAGTGTGGATATACTACTGTTTACAAGGTCTTAAAAGGACACCAGCAAGGTGTTCCACAAAAAAGGGAAAGAGTGTTCATAGTTTCCGTTAGAAATGATGTTCTAGATAAGATTGGTTTACCATTTATGTTATTAGAGAGTGTAATCTTTCCAGAACCAGAAGAAGAGTTCGCAACAATACAAGATGCGATTGGTGACCTCAAACAGAACAACGCAAATGCATCAGAAGCGATAGAACTTTGTGATGCAATGAAAAAGAGTGCAAAGTATAAGTGGTTGAAACGACTACAAAAAAATCCAGATAGAGTGATGTCTGTTGGTGATGATGTAGTCGGGCCTTGGTATGATAAAGTGATTGCACATAGAAAGAAGATGGGTAAAACAGTTCCAGATAAGAAACACTCTTTCTATCAATCAAGAAGAGTTCCTTATAATCAAGCATCACATACATTATCAGAACAAGGACTAATGACAAGTCTTGCAGTACATTTACACCCAGAGGAAGATAGAGTTTTCACAACAAAAGAGTCTGCAAGAATAATGACTTTACCAGATGACTATATCTTTACAGGGACATTGAATCAAAACCTCGCAAGAATAGGATTGATGGTCGCACCACTTTGTCTGAAGTATCTTGCAGATAACATTTACGAGAATATATTGAAACCATACAAGGAGACAGCATGAAAAAAATAGTTGTAGAAAAAGATTTAGGAGTTAAGGAAACATTTGACAAATGGAATGGTAAGTTTCTAGATGAGACTTCCTACGACACACTTGTTAAAGTAACAGACGAAGATGTCGGAGTTATGAAACCTGTTAACTCTTTAGATGGATCAGATGTTCCTCTTGCGTATGTGATTACAAATGCATATAATGATAATGACGTAATACGAAATACACTTATGAGTATTGAAGATGTATCGGTTATGAGAGCCAACTGTTCTGGCCCTATACTTGAAGAAGATATGTTGAAGAAAGGTCTAAAGTTAAACGTAGACTATCGACTACGAACACCTAATTCATATCAACTCAAAACCAAGTCTGGTAAATGGGGTATGATTGCATATAGTAATGAGATACATTCAGTAATGATCGGTTTCAAGAGAGGACGATTTACTGGTGGTATTGACTCGTCTGGTTGGGTCAAAGAAAATCCAGAGAGATGGGAAACATTACAAGACATTGCAATATGGAATGAGAACGCATTTAAGAAGGCCAATGTAGACGTATATAACAAACAGAAAGCATTTTGTGATAATCATATAGAACCAGAGTATCGTATCGGTGGTGGTATATTTACAACACTTTCTGCAAATCGTTATCACATAGGACAATCATCTAAGATGGGTGCTCATGTTGACTCTGGAGACTTAAACGCTGGTATGACGACTATGAGTTGTTTTCGTGAGGGTGACTATGATGGTGCATACTTAGTGTTTCCAAGATATGGTATTGCAATAGATGCACCAGATAATTCAGTAATCATTGCAGATAGTAATCAAGTACATGGAGTAACACAGATAGAAGGTAAAGGACAGAGATTTACTTGTGTTGCATACTGTGACAATAGACTTGCAACAAAGGGTGTCGCTGGTAAATCAGAACGTAAGATAGGTAGATTTGCAGCCAAAGAGAGTGGTAGTCTAGAAGATTTTATATAATGAAATACTTCACAATCGCATCAGTATTATATTTCTCAATGATAGGTTTCATAGTATGTCTTTGTATGATAATATAGAAAACGAAACAGTCACAAAAGAGATACGCATCACAGATAAAGATAAGGTGATGTGTGAAGAGTATGGCCACCCTAGAGTATACATAGACGTTAAGAGTAAAGGGTTTGGTGTGTGTGGTTACTGTAACATCACCTATAAACATACAGATACAGTACAATCAGAACAAATTCGGAAGATTATTAAAAAGGTATAAAAAAACATATAGTTGTTGTGTTTTCATATTGTTGTCTATCGACTCTGAGAACTCGCAGTAATCCTACGATTCGCACCGATTCGCACAGAGGCCAGTATTCAGAGGCCGCCTAAGTCATTGATTCTATTAGGTTTTTCTAGGGGGGTTGACATTCCCTCTGATTGTGGTATTATATAATAGTAAGAGGGACAAAGGAAGTCCTAAGAAATCCCAAGAGGTGATGACTAGAGTTGTTGTGGTTCTATGATGTCTGACGCTCCCACAAAGTTTCTTGAAGAACTTGGTTCGCTACCGAGTTCCAAATGAGAGTTCGAAACCCTCCTCTTGCATAATAAAGGCCCCAGAGAAAGTAGAATGAGTATCTGGGGTTTTTTTATTTTAGGGGTTGACAAATATAGAAAAACTTGTTATAATGTATATGTGATTCGGTAAGAAAGGTTTTATTATGAATGAAGATTTAATAATGTTAGATAAGTTACAAGATATCTTAGATGACTTAGATTTTATTGGTGAGAATGATATAGAGACATCGGCCAGACTTAAACTGATGGAAGTTATCTCAGAGTTAGATCAGAAGATATCCACCTTTGAGGAATGGACAGATGCACAAGGCCAGATCGAAAAGGAGAAAGGTATCTGGTCTGACTTTGCAACAGAGGGTTTACTGATTGATAAAAGTAAGCCAGGAGTAATACAGAAAGTATGATAATATATACATTTACTATTATATCATTTATATACTTGACAACACACTTAGTATATAGTATAATATAGAAAAGGCTTGTTATTATATACCCCCTAAAACTGGGAGCCGTATCATAAACTATAAATGCAATAAGTATCCAGAGGAATATTTTATGGAGACACATAGAGCAAAA